>Ga0209777_10004446_pt1 | contig 16564 bp, 15 predicted proteins | sample FrelakmetHBP12HB_FD_187147 | JGI IMG/M metagenome (GOLD analysis project Ga0209777, IMG submission 187147) | Freshwater lake sediment microbial communities from the University of Notre Dame, USA, for methane emissions studies -HBP12 HB (SPAdes)... | ecosystem: Environmental > Aquatic >...
ATCCATCCTGATGATGTTGCTCTGGGTATTCTGGAGAACTTCCCGGTACTTTGCCTCGCTCTCTTTTAGCGCATCAGCAATTTTTCTCCTTTCCGATATGTCAGTGACAACAAACGTCCCGCCCTTACCGATATCGCGCTGGTCAACCATCTGCACCTGCAGCTGGCAGGCAAGAGATACAGTATTTTTTTTCATAAGATTGCATTCGGTTCTGCCAAAACCCTGGGAGTTCTGCCTGATCTGGAGATCATGGAACACCTGGTCGTAATCTTCAGGAGTTTTGAAAATACTCAGCATCTCTTTACCAACAAGATATGATTCTTCATATCCGAGCATTTCTGCGAATTGCTGGTTTACCCATGTCATGAGATTGTTGCGTACCTGAAATATGCCCAGCGGTGTGGCGGAAAGGATGGCGGTAAGCTGTTCGTTCTGCACCTTGATCTCCCGTTCCGCTTTTCTGCGGAGCATGGTCTGTTTGATCACCGTGACCATTTCCAAAAGATACGGGCGAATGTCACCGCTTTTAGGCAAGCTGATCTCAGTACCTATAGTGACCTCCTCAACAGCGATCTTGTTATTTCCTCGTCGGCAGAGCAGGATGATTGGTGTTGTGTTTCCTAATGATTTAAGGTACTGTAAAAATTCGATCCCATTCATGTCAGACATGAATTCAATACCGATCACTTCGGGTATCTGCTCGTAGGAGACGATTACATCATAAGTCCGGCCCTTGATTTTTTCTATAGCCTGTTTTATTGAATGGGCATTGTCAAGCCTGATATCCCCGGCCTTTTCTAAAAATGAGCGGATCTGTCCGAAAAGATCGGTATTGTCATCGACAAATAAAACAGAAATCATAGTGAATCTCTTTTAGGGAAATCGTATGCTATTCACTCATATGAGCTGGATGGTTGTGCGATAAATAGTTGTCCGAGAATGTAACGATTCAGACAAAATTACTTTGAAAATGAATCAAAAAAATGTTTTTTAAAAACCAGATTAAAAAAATTCATTCATGTCGGGACGATTCCTCATCCACTGGTTCATTATCCATTTCATCGGTCTCATACATCCCGCGATACAACCACCATCCAATGATAAGAATAATAGGGATACCAACAGGAATGGCAAACCCCGAATAAAAACGACACAGAGCTGATAAACCCAGACATAATCCCCCGCAAATGGTAAAATAAGAGGCTATTTTGATTAGCGAAGATTTTTCCTCTTTGTAAGCAAAAATCGTGATACAGAGCCCTATAAGGAGAATACTACTCCCGATCGTCCATAAGGATGCTGCCGCAATATTAAATAATCCCGTGTTTTGGCCAAAATAAACATACAGAATATCCTTGTAACCGAGAATTACACTTTTTCCATATGGAGATTGTTGGTACCGGAAGAGCGCCCATTGCACATTGACCAACAGCCAATCACCCCACATATAGATATTCAGAGGTATCAAAAAAATGAGGCACTGGAGTATGAGTGGTATCCTGTATTTAGTCATAATCAACAGGATAATTCTTTTTCACCGAAACATCTTGAGTATATCGAAACAAAACGATACATCGGCAGATGGATAAAAAAGTTTATTCAGTGTGCTGGACAATCGCCAGCTGATACATCCAGTCCATGAGGGGATGACATTCCTCAACAATGCACTCCAGTTCACAGCTGATGCAGGGAATCAACTCATCTCCCGCAAGCAGGTGAGTGGGATTCACCGGCATCTGTTTGGCATGCAGAAGGTACGTCTTGATCCCATCTTTCTTGAACTCGGTCCTATCAATGAGTCCGCCATCCTCAAGTTTTTTGACAATCCGTGAACATTTACGGCTATCAACACCCAGTTCTTTCCAGAGCTCGCTCTGGAGAATGCCTTCAGGTTTCGACTGGATCAGTTTCAGTGCTTCATCAACAGGATCTACCACGGTGTCCACCTTTTCTCTCGTCAGATAACCGGTGCAATGGTAAGAATATTATTACCCCTGATCACCACAGTACCAAGGCTTCTTCCGCGCTGGTTATCGATAAACTCAATCGTTTCATCCATGTGGATATTCAGGTACTCATCCACGGCGACGAGACGCCCCTGCAGTTTCCGGCCTTCGTCTTTGATCTCGACAGATATTTTTGAATCTACAAGTCCAAACACTTTTTTTATCGGCAAAACAATTCCGTTAACCATCTGCCCTAATTTGGGATGTAAGATAATTAAAGTTTGCTCATCATTAATGTCCAAGAGCACCATTTTAAAAAATTTTTAAAACAATATGCCCGATAAAAATCAGAATTACCTGAAATGACAGAGAAGAAAAAGGGTTGTTACTGGGGAATTGGTTCCCAGCGCTTTGAAAGTTCCTTTTCAACACCGGGAAGGGTGGTATATTCCATCTCCCCAAGCGAGAGGCGGTGAGGCTCGAATGGTCCCTGTGCCCGCATGAGATCAGCAATTTCATTGCACCGGGCCCGCACATGATCGAACCCGATATCATCAAACATATCCACCGGCCCGATGAGTTTGCCATTATTTACCTGGAAACCCATACAAATGACCCGGGGCGGGCCGTCAAACCGGGTACAGTTGGCATCGCAAAGTCCGACCGGCATGAACGGGCCGTGATGCGATCCACGCATCCAGCCGGCAACAAGAACCGGTATGCAGAACGGTTCGATCACTTCACCGACGGCGGGAAAACCGCTCTGCGAACGGACGATCATGACCGGATCATCCTTGCCAACGTACCGTCCCGCTATCAGACTCAGGCGCTGGGTACTGGTTGATGCAGCAATGTCCCCCTCACGCTTGAACACATGCTTGATCACATATCGTGACGGGGCACCAATGTATGCAAGGAGATTGTAGATCTCCTCCGGGCACTTAAACATGATACGGCGCTTTTGAACGAGATCGTGAACCTCAAAGACAAAGCCCTTGTGCATCGATGGGTCAATTACCAGTCCTGACGTGTTGAACGGGTCGGCAAAGATCTTGTAGAGAAAGAAGTTCCATGCACCCGGCTCGGTCTTGTCTGCCATGAAAACAAGAACAGGATCACTGCCCCGTTCTTCAAACTCCATCTCGGCAACACCCGGGCCCATACCCTTGACGTTTCCGGAAAATGCATCGGCGAGCATATCCTGTCCGGCACCATACAGTTTCATGCTTTTTGCTATTGCTGTACATTCTTTGAAGATATCCCAGGCAAGCTTGTGGATTTTTTCATTGTCCACGCCATGGGTATGCGTCATGATCAATTCAAGGTCATCACCACAGTGGGTGACAAAGGAGTCAGTGAGCAGTTTTCCTTCCTCATCCTTGAGCATCTTCGCTGCCTTCTCAAGAAGCTTCGGGTGGGTGCGGGAGTGTCCGGGGAAACTTCCCACATCCGCCTTGATAACGGAAATCGTGGTCTTCGGCATGAGAAATCACAATATAGAATCTCTCTTCAGAAGAAAAAAGTTGCGCTGGTTTTTATTCAAGGGCTTTTCTGACAAGGGAAGCTGTTCCGTATGAACTGAACGCTTTGAAAAAGACAAGGCTTTCAGCATATGCCATTGCCCGGATTGCCTGTTCGGTATCTTCTTCTACCGCATACAGCTCTTTGAAAAATTCCTTGATTGCAAACTTGCAGTTCCCGTCAAATATCTGGCTGTCTTTTTTCCCGGGATTCTTTGCGCGATACGTCTCAAGAGTCCATTCCTGGATGTCTTTATATAAAGCAGGTTCATACACTTTCAGGGTATTGAAAACGACATCCTGCCAGAAAGTTCCTACATTTCCTTTTATGATATCCCCTTTTGGGAAATGCTGATTAATGAGATCCCGGGGAGTACCTGTTATCCCATGCTGGGCGATGCCAACATGCAGGTTATTCTCTCGCAGGGCATGTGCAACCGCCTTCGTTTGAGGGATATCGATGGAAAGCTGTTCGATCACGTTCCCCTGCTCATCGTATACATGCCCATGCGTGCTTCCATTGGCAATTGCAAGCACCTGAGGATATACTCCATGTTCATGTAAGGCCTTGATGAATTCAACAGCTTCTTCGGGTCTTGTCAGAATCATCCCGTGACCATCTTTTCTCCCTATCTCGCCCACCTCCACTTCCAGACCGAAATCCTTGCCGCTCATCCCGTTTTTAATATAGAGTGCCAACCCTGAAGTAACCTCGATATTCTTGTCGAGCTCCTGTCTGACAGTTTTTCCTTCAAAATTGAAGAGATGAGAGGCATCAATGGCAAATGACGTATAGCCTGCCGTGATCTGGGCATCGATCAACTGTTTTGTTCCTTCGATCTCCGTAGAATCTCCTGTTTTTATGGTGATATGATCTGCGTGAAGAGCCCAGATATCAAACCGGACCGCCTTTGCAGCTTCTCGCATCTTTTCTGAGAAATCCTTTGGTGTTAATCCTGTATACCCCCCTTTCAGGTCACATTCAGACCGTGCAAGTTCCATGAAAACTGCGGAATCAGTTTCTTTTGCGGCCTTGAAAATACCCTGTGCCACAGTAGCAATCCGTGTATTTGCCGCCATGATAATTGCTTTTTGGCCGGAAATACCTCGAAAAATTAATGAACCGGGGATTGGACCATAATCGTTCTGTACCATAGACTGATCATTCCTGTTTTATGCCCCTTCAGTCATATACTTTTCATTTAGCCCGAACTTTTTTTCCTTGTATAATCGTTTGATCATGAGTTCTATCAGACTTATTTTCCTTTTTAAAGGATAATTGTTAAAATGATTTCTCACTACAATTTGAATCATATTCTCTCTGTTAATATAAATCTCTTAACGCAACGATTGAGATTGGTATTTCTGTAAAAAGTCGCAAAATTAAGGACAATGATGGGGGTCTTAGTTCACAACCGAATATATATCTTTATTTACATTTTTCAAAGAATAGCCTGCAATGCTATAACTCATTTTTTATCTACGTTATAAAGTATGAATATAAATAAAATAAGCATCGTTGATGCAACGATAAGTGTTATTGGATTTACCCCAAAAACTGACCCAAGACCCTGGACTGCACAGGTTAAAAAAAGGCTTTAGCATCTCGAAAACAATCGTGTCAAAACTTGTCATTTTTATCCCAGCACCTATATAGAAATTTTTGAGTACCATTTTTCTGCCTTCCTCATTCACAAAGAGCATTACAGGATTGATTTTCCACCGGCTGTTTTATTCTCCTTCAGTCATATACTTTTCAATCAGTCGGATCTCTTTTTTGCCTCCGATATAGATTGGAGTGATCTGACTGATCGCATCCGGGGTAATTCCAAGTATATCCGATTTTCCGTTACTGATGGCTCCGCCGGCTTCATGTATGATCTTCCCCATTGGATTAGCCTCATATAGTAATCTCAGTTTTCCTTTTTCCTTTCCTTTGAATCCGGGATACGTGAATACCCCGCCTTTATGGAGGATCTGGTGCACGTCGGCGACAAAACAACCGCTGAAACGAAGTTTATAGCCTTCCTTCTCGAGATGTTCAATCCAGCGTGCATGAGCCGGAAGATATTCCTTTCTCAGGGCTCCAGGTGCGTAGAGTTTCCCCTCCGGTATTCTGATATCCTGTTCCTTCAACACGAATTCACCGGTTTCATCAAGGACGAATTCATGGACTCCCCTGCCCGTTGTTAATGTCAGGATTGTCAGTGGCCCGTACAGGATATAGAGGGCTGCAACCATTTTTGCGCCCTTTTCAAGTACATGACCAGGATAGATCCCGATAATCGATCCTATGCAAAGGTTCACATCAATTAATGAAGACCCATCCAGAGGATCTATCACAACACCGAAATTATTTTTCGGATTATCTATAGTTATCAACTGCTCCTGTTCTTCGGTTGCAATATAGTGGACAAGTCGTGATTTTTTCAGTCCTGAAACAAATATCCCGTCGGCTAATTTGTCAAGCGCCATCTGCTCTTCGCCAAAGGTATTCCTTGTCTGTTCACATGCCTGTGTCTTCATGCAATTACCAAAAAAACCCTTCTTCACGTCCTGCGCCTGTGTGCTTAAAAAAAGAATTAATTCTGAAAGGTTTTTTTCTGTTCCTGCATTCATAAGGAAATCTTTGAGTATCATTCCAGCCACCATCCTCTGTTTTAACAAGATTTACACGCCGGATTATTTAGCCGGCTATCGTGGTTTGTGTAGTCGTATGATCCAAAGGTTTATCAGGATTTTTATCCTGCCGCAGAATATACAGCCACGAAAAACCAGAATTTTACCATAAAAAATAATGAACCGGGTCGTACTCCAATGCCCGTGGGAACTGCTGATGTTTTTCCCAAAACCAGAAATGCATGAAAACAGCTTGGAGGTTCAGGATCAGGTATTCCTGAACATCAGTTTTCCTTCTTTCTCATCAACCACGATTTCCTTATCTTTATTTACTATTCCTTCCAGAATCATTTTTGACAAATCATTAAGCAGGCTTTTTTGGATCACACGTTTGATCGGCCGTGCACCGAATTGTGGGTCAAAGCCCAGGGCTGCGATAAACTGGATGGCTTTCTTTGTTGCCTTGAGCCGGATATCACTCTTCTCGAGCATTTTTTGGATGATCCCTAGTTGAAGCTCGACAACCGTCCGGATCTCATCCTTTGTGAGTGGTTTGAACATGATGATCTCATCGATCCGGTTGAGGAATTCGGGACGGATGGTCTTCTTGAGAAGTTCGAACACCTGTTGTCGGGTGCGGTCGAATACCTCGTCCCGGTTTTTATCGGTGATATTCTCCAGTTTTTCCTGGATAATGTGTGAACCGATGTTCGATGTCATAATAATTATCGTATTCTTGAAATCCACTGTTCGGCCCTTGTTGTCTGTTAAACGGCCATCGTCAAGAACCTGCAGCAGGATGTTGAACACATCCGGGTGGGCTTTTTCAATTTCATCGAGCAATACGACGGAATAGGGCTTTCTCCGAACAGCTTCCGTCAGTTGTCCGCTTTCTTCATATCCCACATATCCTGGAGGCGCTCCGACAAGCCTCGAAACGGTATGCCGTTCCTGGTATTCCGACATATCGATCCGCACCATACTATTCTCATTGTTGAATAGGAATTCTGCCAGGGCTTTTGCCAGTTCGGTCTTTCCTACGCCGGTCGTCCCCAGGAAGATGAACGATCCGATCGGGCGTTTTGTGTCCTGCAACCCGGCACGGCTCCGGCGGATTGCATCGGAAACTGCCCCAATTGCTTCATCCTGACCTACGACACGCTTATGGAGTTCGGCCTCGAGGTTCAGCAGTTTTTGTTTTTCACTCTGCAGCATCCTGCTTACGGGAATTCCGGTCCAGCGCGAAACTACTTCGGCAATTTCCTCTGCATCCACCTCCTCGTTCACCAGCGCGGAATCCTTCTGCAGCACGGTCAGTTTTTCCTTTAGGTTCTTGATGATATTTTCGCTGTCCGGGATACGACCATAGCGGATCTCTGCCACCTTTCCGAGGTCGCCGCGCCGTTCGGCACCTTCGGCCTCGAATTTCAGGTTCTCGATATCAGTTTTACGTGACTGGATTTGTTCAACAAGATCTTTCTCCGCCTGCCACTTTGCCTGCAACCGGTTTCGTTCCTCGGTCAGGTTCCCGATCTCTCCATTTAAGATCTTCAGCTTTTCCTGGTCTTTCTCCCGTTTGATGGCTTCCCGTTCAATTTCTAGCTGACGGATCCTGCGTTCAATCTTTTCCAGTTCTTCCGGTTTGGAGTTGATCTCGAGGCGGAGTTTTGATGCAGCCTCGTCGATAAGGTCGATAGCCTTGTCGGGAAGGAAACGGTCGGAGATATATCGTTGCGAAAGTTCAACGGCGGCAATGATAGCCTCATCCTTGATTCGTACATGGTGATGGGTCTCGTATTTCTCCTTGATTCCTCTGAGGATGGATATGGCGTCCAGCGCATCCGGTTCATTGACCATCACCGGCTGGAACCGTCGCTCGAGCGCCTTGTCCTTCTCAAAATATTTCTGGTATTCCTTGAGGGTCGTTGCGCCAATGACATGTAGTTCCCCCCGGGAAAGCGCGGGCTTGAGTATATTAGCGGCGTCCATTGCGCCCTCACTGGCGCCGGCTCCGACCAGAGTATGGATCTCGTCAATGAACAGGATGATCTCCCCTTCAGCAGATATTACTTCCTTGACCACGCTTTTCAACCGTTCTTCAAATTCTCCCTTGAACTTGGCCCCGGCAATCAGGGCTCCCATATCGAGGGAAAAGATCTGCTTTGTCTTCAGGTTATCCGGTACATCCCCGTCAATGATCCGGTGGGCGAGACCTTCGGCAATGGCTGTTTTTCCCACGCCGGGTTCCCCAATCAGGATCGGGTTGTTTTTCGTTCTCCGGGAAAGGATCTGGAGCACCCGGCGGATCTCCTCGTCACGGCCGATGACCGGGTCGAGTTTCCCGGTACGGGCAAGATCATTCAGGTTCCGAGCAAACCTGTTCAGGGAATCATAGGTCTCTTCCGCATCCTGGCTGTTCACTGTCGAACCTTTCCGAAATTGGCGTATGGCATCTTTCAGGTCTTTCTCCATAACCCCGTTCTCCTTCAGCAGCCGAGAGGTTCGGTCGTTCACCGAAAGAATTCCCAGGAGAAGATGCTCTATGGGGACATATTCATCCTTAAATTCGTGGGAAAATTCGGTGGCTTTCTGCAGGGCTTTTATGGCATCATTTGATAGGTGCTGCTCCCCGCCGGTGACTTTGGGATACGAATCAAGGATCTTGTCGAGTGCAGGTGTGAAAGTATCAAGGTTCACATTCAGTTTGTTCAGAAGGGAAGGAATGAAATTCTCTTCAACCAGTAGCATCCCCTTCAGTACATGCGAAGTCTCGATGGCCTGGTTCTGTTGTGCCGCTGCAATTTCTATTGCTTTCTCTACGGCTTTCTGTGATTTGATGGTGAATTTGTCGAAATTCATGGTGTTGGCCATACTCGTAAACCTCCATTTTGATTTACCATAGGTTAGTGTTAAATTCTATATAAATTATTTGTTTGTAACAATATCAAAAAAAAGAATTATTATCAAAAATTTTTCTTTGAATGAAGAGACAACAATTCACGAAACTCATCAGTGCTTTTTTGAATCATATCAAATGATTTTTTCTTCCAGTAAATCTGATCTTTGAGATCCTCATAACACTGAACAATCTCAGGATCAACACCTTGTCTTCTCTTTAGAATATCAACTTGACCGAGAAGATTTACAGCTTGGAAAAGGACTTCGCGTTTCGCTTGTGTATATAATAGATCCCAGGATTTTTGCTCATATTTTTCAAAATCTACACTATCGAGGGACCCTTTCATTTTTTCAAGAACATTATCAAAATGTTTTTTTGAGATTATTATGGGCTTTTCTCTGTGGTTCTCATTTATCGTTAAATCATCAATCACAATTGCCTTGACTTCACGAATAAGAGATTCTAAATCGGCCCCGACAAAAAAGGGAGTTTTTTTCGCGAGTTCGTTTATTCCGACATCGCTATCAAGAAAATTTTCAATATCTTTGAGATACACTTTGAGAATTGAAATTCTTGCCTCTTCATCAGGAGGCGGAACGAACAAATGTTTTTCCAACCTACCAGGTCGCAGGAGCGCAGGATCAAGTAAATCCGGACGGTTTGTTGCACCGATAACAAATACATCCTTTAATTCCTCAATTCCATCCAATTCGGTTAAGAACTGACTCATCACACTCTCTGTAACATGAGTTGAATCACTTATTGTTCCTCTTTTAGGAAACATCGAATCTATTTCATCAAAAAATAAGATACAGGGTGCTGACTGCCTTGCTTTTTTGAATGCTTCACGTACATGCTTTTCAGAATCGCCAACACCTTTCGATAGTAATTCGGGACCTTTTATTGATATAAAATTGATATGCCTCTTGCTGGCAATACCTTTGACAAGCAAGGTCTTTCCCGTACCCGGTGGACCAAATAGCAAAATCCCTTTCGGAGGAGTATAGTTTAACTTTTCAAAGATTTGTGGGAAGTTTAACCTGCCCTCAATTATTTTAATGAGAGTATTTTTGATTTCATCCAGACCTGCGATATTTTCCCAAGGTACATCAGGAATTTCGATACGAACTTCCCGTAATGCACTGGGTAGAACGATTTTTCTGGCTGAATCAAAATCATTTTTAGTAAGTTTTAATTGTTGGATTATTTCATCTGGTATTTCTTTGTCGATATCGATTAAAGGAATAATTTTCCTTATCGCATTCATTGCTGCTTCTTTTACAAGAAGCGCAATATCAGCACCAACAAATCCAAATGTTGTTTCTGCAAGATCGTCAAGGATAATATCCTTATCAAGGGGAACTCCCCGTGTATGGACCTGGAAAATCTCAAGACGTCCTTTTTTATCAGGAATTCCAATCTCGATCTCTCGGTCAAATCTCCCACCGCGCCGTAGTGCCGGGTCAATGGAGTTTAGCAAATTCGTTGCTGCGATGACAATCACCTGACCCCGTCCGGTCAGTCCATCCATAAGAGTAAGAAGTTGTGCTACTACACGACGTTCAACTTCCCCATGAACCTCTTCACGTTTTGGAGCAATCGAGTCGATTTCATCAATAAAAATAATGGAGGGGGCATGTTCCTCTGCATCATGAAATTTATCCCGCAATGCCTTTTCACTATCACCATAAAATTTGCTCATGATCTCGGGACCGGAGAGTGTGATAAAATGGGCATCCACCTCATTTGCAACTGCTTTTGCAATCAGTGTTTTGCCAGATCCCGGCGTTCCGTAGAATAGTACGCCTTTAGGAGGTTTTATCCCCAATACTTCAAAAATCTCCGGACGCTTCATCGGGAGTTCGATCAACTCGCGAACTAGCCGAAGCTCCCGCTCAAGACCACCAATGTCCTCGTAGTGAATATCGGAGACTTCCTTCTTGCCTTCTTCAGGATTATAAGGCTCCACTTTGAGTTCAATATCTGTATCTTCAGTAACAATTGCAATCCCTTTGGGTAGGACTTTGGCGATGACAAGTGTGATGGAATTTCCCATCACATCAATTCGCTGCGTCTGCCCTTCAAACACAGCCCGGCCACGCAAGAGTCGCAAGAGATATTGCTCCCCACCGACCAGACGTATTGGCTGAGTGGGCTGAATCACTACTTTCTTGGCATATTCTGCTTCGGATTTCCGAATTTTAACTTTTTCATCAATACCGGTACTCAGGTTGCCTCGGATATTTCCATCAATGCTAATGATGTTATACCCGGTATCCTGTTGGAAGCCCGGCCAGACTATCGCAGCAGCTTTCTTTTTACCATGTATCTCAATTACATCACCGGACACCAATCCGAGCTTTTTCATTACATCGACACTCACTCGGGCTATACCCCTCCCGGCATCTTCATGAGCAGCTTCCTTAACAGTGACTTCTGTAAATTCTTTCTCAGCCATTGCAAAATATCCCGGATTTTTTTAGATTTACCATAAGTTAGTGTTCAATATTATTTATTATTGTTTTTGAGTCTAAAAATTTGGATTTGCTTTTCATTGATATACAGATCTATTTGTAAGAATATAATACGGTATAATACGGTCAGGAACTCAAAAAATTTTTTCTTAGTCCAAATCAACTTTACTTGTTCTTTTAACAAGCCAGATTTAGTCAAGAATTTAAAAACCGAGTCTTTATCTTGTCTTTACAGCAACGTGTTTGGTATGAGTATTATCACTAATGCCAGGAGTGGCATCGTCACGGATGAAATGAAGATCGTCGCAAAGCAGGAAGGAGTAACTGAAGACTTTGTCCGGCGCGGGGTTGCACAAGGGCACATTGTCATCCCTGTTTCCCCTTACCGGAAAGTCAAGATATGCGGTATTGGCGAAGGGTTGCGTACCAAGGTGAACGCATCCATTGGTACCTCAACGGATATTGTTGATATACCCATGGAAATCGAAAAAGCCCGGCAGGCTGAGCTTGCCGGTGCCGATACCCTGATGGAACTCTCAACGGGGGGAGATTTTATCGAGATCCGCAAACAGGTAATAGCCAATACAAACCTTTCAGTCGGCTGCGTGCCCCTGTACCAGGCATTTATCGAAGCGGCGATAAAAGATGGTGCTGTCGTTAATATGAAGGAAGATGACCTGTTCCGGATCACCGCGGAACAGGCAAAACTGGGCACCAACTTCATGGCAATTCACACGGGAATCAACTGGGAGACGGTGAAAAGACTCCGGAACCAGGGTCGGCATGGCGGCCTGGTTTCCCGTGGTGGAGCATTCATGACCGCATGGATGCTCCACAATGAAAAAGAAAATCCCCTCTATTCCGAGTTTGATTACCTGCTCGAGATCATGAAGGAGCATGAGGTTACCCTCTCAATGGGCAACGGCATGAGGGCCGGTGCAATTCACGATGCCACCGACCGGGCTGCCGTGCAGGAACTTCTCATCAACGCTGAACTTGCGGACAAGGCGCATAAAGATGGTGTTCAGGTAATTGTCGAAGGTCCGGGACATGTACCCATTGATGAGATTGCCGCAAATGTCACGCTCATGAAACGCGTCACGAACAATAAGCCGTTTTACATGCTCGGACCGATTGTCACTGATATTGCACCCGGGTATGATGACCGTGTCGCTGCCATCGGTGCTGCAATCTCATCCTCATTAGGCGCGGATTTCATCTGTTATGTGACCCCCGCTGAGCATCTCGCACTCCCGACACCAGAGGAAGTCTACGAGGGTGTTATCAGCTCGCGAATCGCTGCCCATGTCGGTGATATGATTAAACTTAAAAAGACCCGTGAAGCAGACCTCGAGATGGGACATGCCCGCCGGGATCTTGACTGGGAGCGCCAGTTTGCTGTAGCTATGAATCCGGCACGAGCACGCGCTATCCGGGATGAGCGGATGCCTGCCGATACCGATGGCTGCACAATGTGCGGGGATTACTGTGCGATTAAGATTGTTAACCGGTATTTCAAATTCTAATCCTGAAAGCCTTATTTTTTGTTATGCCATTTTTTTATTCCTTATCAATGGAACAAACACCAGGATTATTGGATAGATGCGCTAAATGATAGTTTTTTACACCATGCCGGACGCTCCTTCCCTTACAGACAAAAAATTGTTGCGGGATCATGCACCCACCCTACGGTCTTCCCTCTCAATGGCAGGGATTGAAGAAAAAAGCGGGCTCATCTGCAGGCACGTGCTGGAGGTGCTTGACGGAACTAATCCCCTCATGGTGTATGTATCAAAACAGCTGAAGTAAATACAAAAGATCTTATCGGACATCTCATCGCACAGGGAAAATCCGTAGTCGTCCCCATCATTGAGAAAGACACAAAATCTTTACTTCTGTCACATCTCGAAGATCCCGAAGTTTTACAAGAGAGCACATTTCACAGACCCGGACCTGTAGGCTGCGACCTGCCTGCACGGGCTTTTGATGTGAAAGAGGTTATCATCCCCATGCTTGCATTCGATAAAAAAGGAAACCGGCTCGGCTATGGCGCTGGTTACGATGATCGGTTCCTTTCCTCACCTCCCCACCTCATTTAGGATTGGGATTGCGTTTGCCAGCCAGGAAGTAGAAGAAATTCCGCCAGATGCAACCAATGCCAGCATGGATATAATCGTTACGGATACCAGTATCATCCGCTGCGGAAGCAGGTAAGAACTCGCAATCATGGTTTTTTTCTCTGCAATTACAACTCAATACAATCAAATAATCACGATAATAAAATAATCCGGCACGGTGATTCAACATCAAAGTAAATTTTGGAGGATTCGTTTCTCTCTCAACTGTTGATTGGCCGGGCAAAGCAACATGTACCGTCTTCTTACGCGGTTGTCCACTAAAGTGTTCATATTGTCAAAATGATACAATTCAGGAGGGCGAAAACTGGAAAGATATAGATGAAATAATGGAACTTATTACATCATCAATGCCATTTATCAGCGCTGTTGTATTTTCTGGTGGTGAACCCACACTTCAAAAAAATGAATTGATCGCTCTTACAAAAAAAGTAAAAGGTTTGGGGCTTTTAGTGGGTCTACAGACAAATGGTTTATTTTCCGAAACTCTCGATAATCTCATCAAGGATAAACTCGTTGACAGAATTGCATTAGATTTTAAAACCAGTTGGGAGAGCTATCACAATGTAATGGAAGGATATCCACTCCCATTAAAGAAAAAGTATCAAGACAACGCAATAAATTCAGTTAAAATCTGCCGAAGAGCTCTGCGAAATAATGAACTATTGGATTTTCAAGTTGTTTTTACAGTATTTGAGGGAAATGAAGACGAGTTAATCAGTATCTCACAAAAAATTGGGAAATCTGAAATCGTACTTCAACAAGGTGAGCATAAGTTAAATGTGTTAGATCCAGAATCACGAAAGTTGGTAGATGGCAAATATGTTCGTCGAAAACGAACCCTCCAAGAACACAAACCACCTTTATCTCTCGAAGATTTAAAACGCCTTGCCAACAAATTAGGTAAAAAAGTACGCATCCGGGTGCGCGGTGAAGGAGAAATTACATATTTTATGAAAGTGATCGGAGTCGTCGGCATGCCGGCAAGTGGAAAAGGTGAGTTCGCGAGGATAGCATCCAATATGCATATACCCGTCATCGTCATGGGTGATATGATCCGGAATGGCGTAAAAGAAGGAGGTCTGGATCCCACTGATACAAATCTCGGTGCGATAGCAAACAAACTCCGCGCAGAACGAGGTATGGATGCAATCGCTCACCTCTGCATTCCCGAGATACAACTGCAGACTGCGCCACTCGTGCTCATTGATGGTATACGGGGAGACGCAGAAGTAACGCTGTTTCGAAGAATATTTCCCGGTTTCACGCTCATCAGCATCGATTCCTCGTTCGAGAACCGATTGTCCCGGGTTGCAGCACGCGGCCGTTCAGATGATTTCCAGACCGCAGACGAACTTCACAACCGGGACGAACGAGAGCTTCGATGGGGTCTTGGCAAGGCCTTGAAGCAGGCCGATGTGCATGTAAAGAACAACGGCACGCTCGACGAATTTTCTGTGACCGTGAACAAACTCCTCGATGAGATCCGGAACGATCCATGACGCTCAAACCGTATTTCTCCTCTTCATCAAAAGTCTGGGATGATATTTCCTGGGTATATGGTATTGAAGAGGCAGGATATGCAGGATGGGAGATTGTTGGTGACGGAAATTACCAGCTCGATAATCCTGCATGTTTTTTAAAAATTGAAGAGGTGATCGCGAGCACGCAGCTGGGGATTACGGTACATGCACCGTATGGTGACCTGAACCTCGCCACGTTAAACGATCCGATTTGGCGCGAGTCGGTACGGCAGATCTGCGCCTGTATTGAACATGCATCAGCACTGACTGATAAGGTTGTCATTCATCCAGGCTACCTGTCCCCGGTAGGCAAACTCATGCCCCAGAAAGTCTGGGATCTCCAGAAAGAAGCGCTCAGGCAGATCGGGAAATGTGCACAACAGCACTCGGTTCTCGCCTGCCTCGAAAATATGATCGGTGTCAAGGAATTCCTCTGCCGGCTTCCTGAGGAACTCATAGGTATGACAGAAGGAATTGAGGGTATCGGTATGACGTTTGACTTCGGGCATGCGAACACTATCGGAAAAGTGAACGATTTTCTTCTCTATGCAAAAAAAGCACATCACATCCATATTCACGACAATAATGGTATGAGTGATGAACACCTTGCACTTGGAGATGGGACAATATCCTGGTCCAATGTCGGAAAGACTATTGCTGCATGCTATAATGGAGTGGTTGTCATTGAAGGAAGATCAATCGATGAAGCAAAGAAAAGTCTCTCTGTTTTCAGGAAGTGTTTTATATGAGTGGTGAAACTCTGCAGGTCTATTTTCTTGGTACAGCTGGGGCACTCCCTACTCCTGTACGCAATCCCTGCTGCATCATGATCCGGCGTGGTTCGGATACACTTCTCTTTGACTGCGGTGAAGGTGCCCAGCAGCAGATGATGCGTTCGCGATGTGGTTTTACGGTAAATGCAGTTTTTATCTCCCATTGGCATGCAGACCACTTCCTCGGCCTCTTCGGTCTTATCCAGACCATGTCATTTAACGGGCGGACCGAACCACTCACCATTTATGGCCCGGAATGGGTGCATGAATTCGTCACTATACTCCGGCAGGTCACGCGTTTCAATCTCAAATTTTCCCTGGAATCCGTCGAGCTGGGGCAGGGTTCCTGGGTGCGGTACAACGGTTATACCATAACTGCCTTTTCGGCAAAACACGGGCTTCCCTCCCTCGGCTATATTCTTGAGGAAGATCCACGGCCGGGCAGGTTCGACCGTGAGCAGGCAATCGGGCTCGGTATCCTGCCCGGCCCACTCTTTGGCAGACTTCAGAGAGGTGAAACCATCACGCTGGGAAATGGTGGTGATATCCGCGAGATTCGACCCGAACACGTGATGGGTGTCGCAAGGCCTGGTCGTAAAATTGTTTATACAGGAGATACGCGAGCTATCCATATGAGTATCAGAGAGATTGCCCATGATCCTGATCTCCTGATCC
>Ga0209777_10004447_pt1 | contig 16558 bp, 16 predicted proteins | sample FrelakmetHBP12HB_FD_187147 | JGI IMG/M metagenome (GOLD analysis project Ga0209777, IMG submission 187147) | Freshwater lake sediment microbial communities from the University of Notre Dame, USA, for methane emissions studies -HBP12 HB (SPAdes)... | ecosystem: Environmental > Aquatic >...
CGAATGACGTGCTCGAACAACGAGTAGCTTTGCTGGAAGGAGGCAAAGCTGGCCTGGCGCTTGCAAGCGGTCAAGCGGCGAACGCGTTCGCAATCCTTAACATCGCTAAGCCTGGAGATGAGATCATATCTTCATCGCAACTGTACGGCGGCACCTACACCCTGTTCTCATCGACGTTGGCAAGAATGGGCATTAAAGTTCACTTAATAGACTCGACTGATCCGAACAATTACAACGAGTACGTCAATGATAAGACGAAGGCCTTTTTCGGAGAAACGCTCGGCAATCCGACATTGGATGTTCTCGATATCGAGCCCATTGCGCAGATAGCGCACGACAACGGCGTTCCCCTCATCGTCGATGGCACTGTCACTACACCCATCCTGTGCCGACCTATCGATTTCGGCGCGGATATCGTCGTTAATAGTCTCACTAAGTTCATGGGAGGGCATGGCACTTCCATCGGGGGGCTAATCGTTGATGCGGGAAACTTCGACTGGACGAACGGGAAATTCCCTGATTTTACCACGCCTGACCCTACTTATAACGGGCTTGTGTATGCCGAAGCGTTCGGAGAACTCGCTTACATACTAAAGGCGCGGGTGCATCTGTTACGCGACATCGGTCCCGCTTTGAGCCCCTTTAATGCCTTCCTGATCCTCCAGGGACTTGAATCACTCCACGTGAGGATGGAACGCCACGTTGCTAATGCCCTTGCCGTGGCTCGCTTCTTGAATGAGCACGAACGCGTTTCGTGGGTGGGTTACCCTGGTTTAGAGAAGGATCGTTCGCATCGACTAGCGCAGAAGTACTTGCCAAACGGTGCGAGCGCGCTCATCGGCTTCGGCGTCAAGGGCGGGTACGACGCTGCCGTGAAGTTCATTGAGAGCCTCAAGCTCTTCAGTCACCTCGCTAATATCGGCGATGCGAAATCGCTCGTGGTGCACCCTGCGAGCACCACGCATCAGCAGCTGAACCCCGAAGAACGCGTCGCAGCAGGACTCAGCGATGACTTCATACGGCTTTCTGTGGGGATCGAAGACGTCGCTGACATCATTGAGGATATTGACCAAGCACTCGCATGTACGTCGTAGACGCCATTCCGCGGACCCAACATTACACGTTTGACGCACTTGAGTTAGACTGCGGAAGGACGCTCTCGCCAGTGACGATCGCGTATGAAACATACGGCCAGTTGAACGCTGCCAAAGATAACGGAATATTGCTCCTGCACGCGTTATCTGGCAGCGCTCACGCAGGCTTTACAAACGATAGGGGCGAGCAAGGCTGGTGGTATGACTTTATTGGACCAGGAAAGGCACTCGACACCGAGCGCTACTTCATCATCTGTTCCAATGTCCTTGGAGGGTGCAGCGGGTCAACGGGGCCGGGCAGTATCGATCCTGCGACAGGGCGCCCTTATGGGCTTAGTTTTCCGGTCTTCACGGTCGGCGACATGGTCCGCGCGCAGAAGTGCCTGATCAATGGATTGGGAATTGAAACCCTCTTGGCTGTTGTCGGTGGATCCATCGGGGGGATGCAGGCGCTGCAGTGGACCGTTGATTATCCCGATATCGTGCGATCCGCCGTGGTACTCGCCGCGGCCGATCGGCTCTCCGCCCAGGGAATAGCGTTCAACGAGGTAGGCCGGCAAGCGATCATGGCAGACCCGTGCTGGCAGAATGGCGACTATTATGACAGGACGCCGCCCAACGCTGGCCTTGCGCTCGCCCGGATGATAGGACACATCACGTACCTCAGTGAGGAGTCGATGCACGAAAAGTTTGGGCGGGCCCTCAAGGGAGTAAACGGTTATGGTTATGGCTTCGCGGAGGACTTCGAAGTCGAGAGCTACCTGCACTACAAGGGCAACCGATTCGTCGAGCGTTTTGATGCGAACTCGTATCTTTACATAACGAAAGCCATGGACTACTTCGATCTGCAGGATCTGACGGCGATCAAGTCAAAGATGTTTATCATCTCGTTTTCATCAGACTGGCTATTTCCCTCTGCGGGATTGAAGGCGCTCGTGAGATCATTGCGCAGGAAACGCAAAGACGTCACCTACTGTGAGGTTCAGTCTTCGCGCGGGCACGATGCGTTCCTCCTTGAAGTGGCCCCGCTTACCGACCTCATTTCAGGTTTCTTAGAAAACGCCGGGCGTTGATGATGCGACGATTTGATCAAGACATCATCGTTAGTCTTGTCGCTGAAGGTTCACGCGTACTTGACCTCGGGTGCGGCAACGGCGACTTGCTGAGTAAGCTCAATGAACACGGAGTCTCAGATGTTCGCGGCGTGGAAATTGACGACCGTTGCATTGCTGTTTGCGTGCGTAAAGGGCTTACGGTCTTCCAAGGCGATATAGACGAAGGGCTTGAAGATTATGACGATGCTTCCTTCGATTACATCGTGCTAAACCAGACTATTCAAGTCGTGCATAAGCCGACACTTGTTATCAAGGAAATGCTTCGCGTCGGGAATAAGGCAATTGTAAGTTTCCCCAATTTCGGCTACTTTAGGATACGGTGGTATATGCTGACCAAAGGGCAAATGCCGAAAGTCGACTTCTTGCCCCGTGATTGGTATGACACGCCCAACATCCACCTGTCGACCATCAGGGATTTCGAGGTGTTTTGCGAGACGCGAAATATCGCTATAGAAAAGCTCATAGGCTTAAGAAGCTGCGCGACCGGCAAGACCGTGAAACGTTTTCAGAATTTGCTGGCTCAAGTCGGCATATTTGTGATAACGTCGGAGCGTGAGATTTCAAACTAACGTCGATATTAAGCACAATCGTTTTTTCTTCACGATACGCCCCGTTCACACTTTCTTTTCTGGCCGCTGGACGCGTGCAAGAAAATCTACGTGATCGTGTAAAAAAGTGCGCACCCACAAAGGCCCTCTGAAAGCTATTGATATTTCGATTGGTATCGCGAAAACTGGCGGAAGACTGCTAGACGAGCCTTTCCGTATGTGAATAGGCCGCAAATTGATGTTCAGTAGCAAAGCATATGAGTGTCACGCCGGCTTGAAGCGCCGCCTCTACGCCGGTGCTGATTGGTGCGGCCTTTGAGATGATTAAAGGTATACCTGCTCGAGCCGCTTTCAGGACCATTCCTGCCGGCTGCCTACCAGAAGATAACAGAAACGTTTGGGAGAAGTCGTTGCCGGCATAAATCCCTACGACCTTATCAATGGCACTATGTCTTCCAACGTCCACCGCTTTTGCTAATAGTTCGCCCGTTGCATCGAACAACGCTGCTACGTGAACGCCATGTGTTTGTCTCCGCGTTTGAGTGTCGAGGTAGGTTAAGCTCTTCTTGAGTACGGCCTTTTCAAACGTTGCTGCAGAATTTACCCCGATGTCTTCATTTGTCCACCATTTTATACCGATACAGCCGGAAGAGCGCACTTCGTGCCAGAGCTCGACTTGGTCAAAGGATGAGACGGTGACGTACGCCTCCTGCTTGTCGTCGTCAACGTTGACGTCCTGAATCTCTTCGAAGCTTGATACAACTCCTTCGGTGATTAAATATCCGATACAGAGCTCCCTGAGCATTTCCGGCGAGGCTATGAGGGTCGCGATTCGCATGTCGTTGACAAACAGTGTGACGCTGTCCTCCACAGCCACATCATCGTAATCCGGACGCTGGCTGCCTTCATAGTCCATGATTGCTCTGGGAAACCGTTTGCTGTAACTCATCGTCGCCTCAAATATGTTGAAACGGAACTTAAAAGCAACCGTCGTTCTGTAGAGTGTCGATCGGTGTAATTGTGATGTCTGGCTTAAAGTTGTCGCCCTGTCGAGGCTTGATATTTAGATAGTCGAAGTGTGAACACTGAAAGACAACGCGACGATCGAAGTTCATCCCAAAAACGGGCTTGTCTCCTGTTTATAGACTGCTAGAGGGCATTAGCTTGAAGACAGTGATCTCTGGCGGGCAATTGATCCTTAGATGGATTATGCTTGTCCCTATTCCACGGTTCGTGTAATGTGTCATGTCGCCCACCCGATACCGTCCAAGGGGGTACTTTCGAGAGTACAGACCGCGAATTGGAGGTCCTATTCCCGGCACTATCCACTGCCCTCCGTGCGAGTGCCCCGAAATCTGCAAGCTAAATCGCCCTGTAGTCGCGCTTACATCCGCAAAATCGGGCTCGTGTGCCAGCAGGATTGCGGGTCCGAGGGGTGGGAGCTTGTTCAGCACCGTATCCAACCTATGTTTCCGCGATGCAACGCTATCAACACCAGCGACGTGCAACGTCGCTCGTCCCTTTTTCACCGTCATTACGTCGTTGCTCAGGTCGCTGACGTTGCTTCGCCACAATACATCGCGAACGGCTGTCGCCCCGACCAAGTGATCGTGATTGCCAAGCACTGCAACACTGCAGTCTTTTGGCTTCAATTTGTTCAACGCGACGACCATCTGCTGAGACAGTCCATCAACCTTGTACGAGAAGAGATCGCCGATAATTGCGACTAAGTCAGAATGTTGCTGGTTAATCAGGTCAATAACTTCGTTAAAACACTGCGGGTTGAGCCATTCATCCAGATGAATGTCTGCGATACTTGCTATCCGGTATCCGCGAAATGCAGGATCGAGGTCGGGAATGGTCACGTCAACGTGGCTGATCTCAACAGCGCTCGCCTCAAATCCGCCCAGGTGCGTCAGTTTTAGCAAGCGATTTATCACCAGTTGCCTTCTGCGCCGGCGCCTAAAGCTTTTAGAGGACGCGAACCTTTCATCACTCACGCTTTGACCTGAGCACTTTTCGAATCGCGGCTATTTCGTGCAGATCCGCGCGTCGTAAGAAATGAAAGTCACTACCTTCAACTGGAGGCACGAGCGGATTGCTGTAATTGGACAAGTAATCTCAGTAGCGATATATTTAACATTTGGCGCTCAGAGCGGAGCGACGAAGAGGCAATAGACGCCGTGGCGCAAGACGCAGCTGATGTAATACAGGACGTTGCGACCAGAGTAGTCACAGAAAAGGTCGTGCTGTACCCATATGCACATTTGAGCTCTGACTTGGCTTCCGCGGAGAACGCAGTCGGAATAATAAGAGTGGGAATCGTCTGCTGAGCGGATATCACGTGCTTAGGTCTCCTTTCGGGTGATACAAATCGTTCAGTCTCAAGTGCAAAGGACACCCCCCTCCGAATTGTCGAGGACCATTTCGCCTGCTATGATAAGTTGCAGTGCCGAACCTCACTAGCAACTGTCTCGTTCACTGTTATTCATTGTTCACGTCAACTATCTGTGATGTTTCGGCGAGATTTTCAGCTGCACGTTGCACGTTCTTGCCCAGCTTCTATTTCGGTCAGGATTTCAGCGTGCTAGAGCGTGTGTGAACCAGTCGAAAAGAGCGAGTGTAAGCAAACTTTGTCACGATAAGACGTATTATTACATGTGAGCTGCTTTAGCGTAGTGTCGACAATGCCAGCCTGGCGGAATGGCTACGCAGCCGCCTGCAGAGCGGCGTATCCCGGTTCGATTCCGGGGACTGGCTCTCATTTTTTGTCCCTTCTGACAGCCTAGTTCGCATCAACGTAGGCCTACGTTGCCGTTCGATCCTGGTACGTCATTTTTTTCTTGTCTTTCGGTAGCATTGAGTGAGTGCCGGCGGGCTCGGATGCAGTTCTTGATAGATGATGCACAAACATTAGAGAGTAGTCTCCAGCTGTGCGCGCAAGGCAGGTTTTTTCCAAAGGAACGGTAATCGATTAAGTCGCTCGGTGAACAACCCAGAACCCAGATAAGGATGTCACTCGTTGTGATCCTTGCCCGCTATGAGAAATCGTACTCCGGCGTCAGCATTTATTGAACCGTATTCGTGTAAGTCTCCGGGTGTCTCTTCTTCATCGCACACTGACCCTTTGCTATGCATCTATAGTCACATCTCCAAATAGGAGCTAGTTTATCAAACAGGATTTGCTAATGGGATCACCCGCGAATGGGCGATCGTGATGGTGTGCACAGCCCTTTTCTTTAGAGACACCAGCTGAGTGGCAATTGGGTTCGCGACTAAGGAAACCAGCGATCCTAAAATCAGTTTATCTTAACAAATCATCGGTGCAAAATTGCTTCGCCTTGTCAAACAAAGCGTCCATCGGAGCATTTGTCTTCAAGGGCACGTCGGCATCAAAACTGAGCTCGTTTTCAAGCGCTTTCGACCATTGTGAAGCGGTCGATCGCATTCCGATGTTTATTACGTAGTCGATTATCGAGGGAACCATTCTAACCGTCGTTTTTATATTGGCCACTATTGAGCGATCCCTCGCGATCTTGTCTCTTTCAAGCCGCGTCTTCAACTCGTTTTGCATCTTGACAATAAAAGCTATCTCCTCCTTGAAACCATCAAGTCTCCGAGTCGCGACAGCGCGCTTTAGATCGTCCAATCTGAATACTGCCCTTTCGATCTCTGCTAGACGATCATCCAGTTCGCTTAGTACGGTTGCGGCATCGCATTTCTCAGCGTTCCGCTCGAGATCGTAGGCTAATATCATCTTCAACAACTCGAGAATTGCGTCCAACTGCGCCACGCCTCCGTATATGTCCCGGGGTCTCCATATTGAGACGACGGGAAATCGCATGCCAAGCGATTCTGCTATCTTATGAGCTCTGCCCAGGTATTCGGCGCCGCCATGACCTCCGACGTAGAAAGTAAGGCCTATGCCACTAAATGCGAGAAGCATCGCCTCAGCTCGGAGCGACAGGTTTGGCAGCATCTGTTGCAATGCGGCGCGCAGCCCTCCTTTGAACTCCGCTGTGGTGTTGCAGGCGCGACACTTCGCGCTGAGCGTGCAATCGGACGCCTGCGTCGTCTCGACGTCAGCTTTTCCGCCGCACGGGCAGTGGTACCATATGGGGGTAGGGGGCTTCGTCGCTGGATCCGTGTGCGATTCGATCATCAATCGAGCATACTGGCTATAGTGTTCAAGTAGAAAAAAAATCTCATCACTGAAGACCTGCTGGCATTCAGAAAACCGCGCGAAAGCCGTGTCATACCCACATTCTTCGATGAGGTACGCGAAAAAGAACGCGTTGAAATCAGCTGCGTTCACGCTTCGTTCTTTGGCGCGATCGATAACGTCGAACACAGCGCGGGTGTCCAAGTCGATGTTGGGAACTGGTAACCCTAGCTGCTTTGCGTGCCGCACGACCGAATCGCTTGATTCGGTCGCCCAGCGTTGAACGTCGCTTTTCATCTTGTCGACTTCGCTATTTACTGGCTTGGGAACGACGCGCATGAGCTTGTTGCTATATGGTGGGGTGACCGACAAACGCAGGCTGAGCGTACCGTTTCGACTCCTAACGCTCGGGAGCTGTGCCTCTCGGAACCACCGTTCTTCAGCGAAGTCTTGGTCCGCAAAACAAAAGAGCTCTGCGACAGGACAGTCGAGCTCGTTTCGCAATTGTTCTGCAACTGCGTGAACGAGCACTGCCTTTCGGACGATGCCACTGTACGGAAAGAGATTTGGCTGGTGGGCCGACATCAAGACAATTCCTTCGTAATCCACCCGAAGCGGGATCTGAGCGTCGTTATGAAACGCGACAACGTGTTCAGCAAACGCCTTGCGCTTGTCCAGCATCTTGCCATCCGGGTACATGGCGTGACCTGCAACAACTCTTGTCAGCTCCTGCAGGTTCTTACATTGATCTCCTTTCATAAGTAACTTAAAAAATGCCGAATTGAAACATGCAAAACCTCAAACCTTGCTCGGTGCGAGTAGCGCGCGCAACAATATGATAGTTTCTTTGGCGGCAATAACTGGCGTAATAGGTATTTCGGCAAGCGTAAGCTACGAGCGCGACTCCACGATTGCTCCAATCAGCTTCACTCGTGACCTAAGGCATATAGCACAGAAGGCGTAGCTGAAGTCTCAAGCTTGAGGTTGGGCCAGCATGATATGGCTTTGAAAAGAATGGAAGCTATGTCCCTATGTGAGTCAAACTAAATTCACCAAAAAAAGCAAAGCCAAGCGAACTACACATGAACGAACTGGAAGATACATTGCTTACATACCTGTGCATTATTGTGTTCACCAAACTACTTCGCGAGGCGATAGAGGCTTTGCCGTGCATCTTCTATGTGAAAGATGCGTGCTACAAACCCCCCCCCTCTTTAAGTCGCTTAATCGCATATCTCACCGTTCTATATGGTAAATAGGTCTCCTTTTCGATGTCGCTCAAAGTCATTGTTCCGTTGTTCTCAAGCGTCTTAAAGACCAATTTTACACTTGGGGGATACTCTCTGAGCCTCTCTCTGAAGGGCTCGTTGTTCGTGAAGGGCTCGTTGTTCGAAATTGCTTCAGCAATCACACCGTTCATGCTATTCACCAAATAAATTAACGGCGTTAATGATATAAAAATATTTCTGGGAAGGGGGCTTTGTTGCATAAGTCCCTTCTGTTGCAAAAGTAACGATTGTGTTGCAAAAGTCTACGTGGGTTAGGCGTAACACGACCTGAAATCCTCGAAGCGGACTTAAATAAAGCAGCTGAGTCGTGTTCTGAATAAATGAGAAGGTTAGTCAGTTCTCGACATAAGTCTTAACCGATTCAAAATTGTACGAATTCGAAGCCACTTCATGCATATAATCGTAATCTAATTCACCATTTTTTCTGATTGGCAAAAAAATGTTGGTCTTGGCAAACGTCGTCTTATAGCACTGACGACCATAAGATACACGCCAGCGTTCTCGATTCATCATTGCAGCAATAAAGAATAGCTCTTCTAACGTCAATGTTGAAAACTCAGTTTTAGGTATAAGTATGACTACGTTATCTGTTGCGATAAAGTCATCTAACTGGACAAATGCATCTCCAGTAGTTGTTGCTACGGTAATAGTTCCTTTGGGGTAACTGGACAAATGCATCTCCAGTAGTTGTTGCTATGGTAATAGTTCCTTTGGGGTAAACTTTTGCACCTTTTGGTTTGTCATAGAATCCCGTTACGCCGTTATCATAAGTAACTCTTGATACAACGGGATATTGCCCTTCATTTAGCCTATCTAGTGCGTGGAAGTCACCGCGTTCCAAGTCAAAGAAGCGCGTGATGTTGAACATTGAAAATGTCGGCTTGTGGCAGATATTGGTTTTTACATGGGTGCTTTTCGGCAGCAGCGCTTCAGCAGTCTGTCTAAAAGAGATTTTTTTGGCAATTCTTATTTCTAAATCTTTGACTCGTTCTTTGTTGACCATTCTTCCGTAAGAGAATCGCCATCTGTGAGCCTGATTGATAAAAGCGGCAATTTGTGATAATTGTTCGAAACTTATCTCTTCCTTGGGTTCAAAAACCAAAAGCCCACTTCCACCGTTTCCTCGTGGCAAATAAGGGGGTTTATGCACCGTTGCTTCGCAAAACGCCGATAAACAAATTCCCTCAAAATTAAAAATACGGTCTCTCTCTTTCGGGGTTACGTAACCTTGAATCCCATTATTTCGAAGACCGTTAGTTATGAATGCGACATCTCCGTTCTGGTAATCTTCAAACCCCTTAGATTTCGCGGCGTGAAAGATAAACAAATCGTCAAGTTTCATTGTGAGCCATCCTTCTTGAACCGAATCATAGAGGCGACAACTTCACGTAGTTGCATCTCCATCGCTTCGTCTACTTCTTCCGCATCAGGCATTTTGGAATCAAGATATACTTCGGGTACTACCTCTACAAGCGGGTCTTCAAAGTCAATGTCTTTTAAGCAAAAAACTTCAGGAACGAATGGTGCGTTAATCGGCGATTTGCCCTGAACAAAATCTCTTACTATTGGCAAATACTCATCAAGCATGTTCCTCTCTTTAGGTGATTTCAAGCGTTTTCCTTTGACTTTAATAAACCCATCTTGCACAGCACGCAGCCAGAGAACCTTCTTCACTCCATCGTGCGGCACCCCTTTTTTTATTATTATACCCAAAGTGTGAACCCCAATTGGATAGAAAAGCTCAGGTGGAAACGTCAGCACAGCCACGATGGTATTCTTTTTCAGGAGTTCTTCTTCTCTCCAGTCTTTCTCTTCTCCTTGTTCCGTCATAGCTGAAATCGGCAAAATACTAAACAACAACCCCTTGTCCTGCATTTGTTCTAGGGCGTGTTGAACGAATTTGTACTCTTTCTCATCACTTTTTTTCAGTGCAAATGGGGGATTCATAAGAACTTTTGTTGCCGCTGGGCTCCGCACTTCAGGCAATCTGCTGTTATTGCAGAAATGACCACTTAGTTTCCCATCGTGCATTGACGCCAAAAGAGATTTCGAAAAACAATTGCCTTCAATAATGTTATTCTTGCCATCTCCTCGAAAAATCATATTCACGATAGCGAGAGCTGCAACTTCAGGTTCTTGCTCAATCCCGTAAAGACCATTGTCTTTGAAATATGCAATGTCTGTTCCATTCGCGTGTCTTCTAGCTTCGTCGAAAGCGGCTACAAGAAACCCACCTGTCCCGCAAGTAGGGTCATAAACAATATCGTCTACAGTTATATCCAACACATCGGCGGCGAATCTTGTTATATGTCCAGGCGTTAGAACAATACCAATTTCTTTCGCACCATTTCCATATTTTAAAAAAACTTCGTAGAATTTACCTAAAACGTCAGTTCCAGAATTCATCGCTGAACGAATGTTTAGATTCTCTAATTCCTGAATAGTCTGCACAAGTGCAGTCTTGTATTTGGCGTGATTGTCTTTGCTTGCTGGCGGGTTGATTTTTATGGAACTGAAGAACTCAGATTTCTGGTTCCTAATGAGCACGTTTTCTGCTCTAGCGTTGATATCATTTATTAAAACAATTGGATTTGCATCAACATCTGGTCTTGTCTCATCAACTAAAGCCAGCAATAGTGCAGCCATCACCTTAGCTCGTTGATTTTTGTTTATCGCTCCGATGTGCAGTATTTTGTTGATTCTTTCGGCAGTTTTTAAAAACAGTTCTTCATCAACAGGCAAATCTTCAATCTCGGCTGCCTTATGGAGCAAAAGCTCACTACAAATCTGAGGGGATATCAGGCTTGAGGCTTCTTTACCGTTTATTTTTATTGGTTTCCACGTGCCATTAACAAGGAATTTAGACTTTACGATGTACCCTTCGTCATCGTTTCCTGCAAAGCCAGAAACAAAATAAACCTTCTTTGATTTGCTCTGGTTGATTGCCTCCGCATAATCCTCTTGTGCCTCTTTAAGTGCCTGCTCTATTCTGCTCTTAGTGGATTTTGCCTCGATAACATAATACTTAGATTCGGAGATTTTGACGATGTTTTCTGGTCGGTCTAACTTTAGATATTTCTTGAATTCGCTGTCTTCTAAACATTCCGTTTGGGTAAAAACCTGACCCCCTTCGACTCTGAGGGGGTTCCTTGTGTTCCAACCTAATTCTTTTAGGCGCTCTTTGATATACCCATAAGCGTGTACTTCTGAGCCTTTCGTTTTCGGCATCTTCGATTTACTCTTACCTTTACCTTTTTGAGCAACTTGTGAGCCATTCAACTTAACTTGACTAGGCGTGGTCATTTGCCATCAGATTTTTGTGCTAGGTCATTCAAAGGTTCTAGCAGCATAACCTTTACCTTCCTGCCAATCCAGTCCCTTGGCACATAAACTCGCCCTGAGTTACCTGACTCCTTGACTGTTTTCTCTATTACTTCATATGCAGTTATAGTCACTTCCATCTTTTGCTGCATTATATTTTAATTTGTATTTATTATGTAAATACTTTGTTATCTAAAGTCATTATTATTTAGCTTCTTTGTGAATTTATAAGATTTGAAGTTGGGCGCAAGTATTAATACATATTAGCTACATAATAGCTAAATAGTGAAATAAGGAAGTGGTAATAATGCAAGCTCAAGAATTGTTAGAAGTCCGTAAGGAACGGGGTTTGAATATCGCCAAGACATGCAAAATCACCAAGAACGGCGACGGTTGGATAGTGCCCTCTCAGTCAAATGACACCTCATATAACGTGGAGTTCTCAGAATTTGAACACAAGCACTCATGCAACTGTGCTGATTATCAATACCGCAAAATCAAGTGCAAGCACATCTTCGCTGTTGAGCTAATCGTCACTGAAGAGATTGACGGTTACGGAACGGTTACGCAAACGGTCACGAAGAAGGTCAGCTATACGCAGGATTGGCGAGCCTACGACCACGCTCAGATACACCAAAAGGAACTGTTCATGCAGTTGCTTCGAGACGTAACGAGCACAATTCCACAACCTGAATACACGTTTGGCAGGCCAAAGCTGCTACTAGCAGATATGGTGTTTGCCTCTGCTTTGAAGGTCTTTTCTACGTTTTCGCTGAGGCGGTTTACGACAGATATGAAAACGGCGCAAGAGCAAGGTTTGATTGAGAAAGTGCCGTACTACACGACTGTTGCGCGGTATGTCGAGAATCCAGAGCTAACACCCATCATCAAAGACCTTATCACCATAACAAGCCTCGCTTTGGCCTCAGTCGAGAACGACTTTACGATAGACAGCTCAGGGTTCGGCACGTCGCGCTTCGTTAAGTGGTTTGACCACAAATACGGAAAAGAAGTTGATACAAGAGCGTGGGTAAAGGCTCACTTGATTTGTGGAGTTAAAACGAACATTGTTACAGCCGTTGAGCTGACAATGGGTAACGAGCACGACACCAAGTTTCTGCCTGAACTCGTAATGCAAACGGCGCAGAATTTCACCATCAAGGAAGTTTCAGGGGATAAAGCGTATTCTTCGAGAGCCAACTTGGAGCTGATAAACGAGCTTGGGGCTGTGCCCTATATTCCGTTCAAAAAGGGAACGACGGGAAGAGCAAAGAACGCTCCAACGTGGAAGAAGATGTACCATTACTTCGAATACCGGAACGCAGAATTCTTAGAGCACTACCACAAGCGGAGCAATGCCGAGACTACGTTTCACATGATAAAGAGTAAGTTTGGGGATTCAGTCAGAAGCAAGACGGAAGTAGCGCAGATTAATGAAGTGTTGCTTAAAGTGCTATGCCACAATATATGTGTGGTTATTCAGGAGATGTTTGAGTTGGGGATTGAGCCGAGTTTCTTCGGCTCTTAACTTTTTACTGTGGAGTTTCTTCTTCTGCACACGGGGGACAATTTTTTAGAGGGGGCGTCCCAATACGGCCTAGATAGGATGAAAATCTTTGCGAGAGCTCTTCTCTAAATAATTCATTAATTGACCCTATATAATGTTCGCTTTCATAAAGCTTATACACAGCTCGTATTGGCAGCGCGTGACAGTGTTTAAAATCGATTATTAAAGATGGGATACGAATTCCCGCTTGTTTGTCAAACGGAGTAGACTCTTCCAAAAAGTGAAATCGAGCGTAATTATTATGGTCTATGTCACCAGTTTTTTTCTGCTCTTTCCAATTTACCATCGTTACTTTCGAGCCGCGATGTATGCCTTCTAGGAGTTGCTTTGACGGATATGCCACACACACCAATATGGAAGGCAGAAGTTTGTCTTGGCTTTTCGTAAGCTTACGTTTGCGTCTATTCCAGTTGTTATAATCTTGCTCTAAGTCGCAATCTTGAGACATAACTATTGCAAATGATAAGTTGTCAGTTTTATCTGGCTCAAATACAATCTCGTTAAAATCGATGTCCCATAATGGGATAGGTACATCCTCAAAAATATCCCCCTGCATTACGCGGTCTGTAGGGTTTTTTCGGTATCTTGTCTTAATCTTACTGAGTTCTTTCATCATGACGCATAACTATGCGCGGGTGCGGCTTTTCATAAGTATTAGGAATAATCTTAAAATCCTCATATTTGCGTAAAAAATCAGCACGTTCAGGCTTCTCAATGTTTAATAAGCATTCATATTCGATTTCGCTAGTAAATAGCTTTTCTTTTCCTTTGAAGCTATTTTGTGGCATGTTATACTTCTCCCAATCTCCGTTTTAAAGCTGTTAAGATTGAATCGTTTAAAAAAAGTGATTTTATCTCAGTGTGATACTTATCAGCCCGCGCTAGAACTTCTTTGATTTCACACTCTTCGGTCGAATAGCAATCATAGTCTAAAATGAATTCTCTTTTTACCACAGGATGTGGATAGTCTCTGTTAAATAAGCCGGATTGAAACCTAATATTGTACCCTTCTCTAGTCAACTCGAGGAGGTTCATAGCGCGCGCGATTTCATTTTTCTCTCTCGGAAATTTCAATAATGAAATTAGCTCACTTTTAATTAGGTTTTTCCAATCCAGTGCATCTCCGCTTAGCTCTATTCTGTTGATGTACCTCAAGCCGACTCGCTTAACTACCGTATTGCTGACATATACTTGTTCGAAGGCATTAATCGCCTGCTTGAGTATTTTGTAAAACTCGTCAAAACTTGTGTACTTTAGTTGCCTGATTGTTAAAAGCTTCGGCGCGGGGAAAAAAAGTTGTTTCGTTACCCCGTCATCCCGGAAATTAGGTAGCACTAGAGTTCGCTGCCTCTGCTCAATTCTTTCGGGGGATATTACGTTCGTTTCCAGTACATTGTGGATTCCGGGTTGTTTGTTGGGAAATATGTCTTTCAAATGCTGATGAAGCGCGTTAACCAATTCTTCCTTACTTTCTACCTCTTCTTTAAACTCGACTCCAAGCAGCACTTCGTCTAAAAAATTAAAATATCTTTTTGGGGGTGATGAAGCAACTTCTTCAATTGATGAATTCATAGTAGGGTCGCCATTTTTTAGGCTAAGGTAGCTCTTATTTGCTTCGTTATCTATAAAAATTAACCGATGATGAAATGTCATTTAAATCACTTCCTTTTAGTTTCTTAGTCCAAGTTCGAAGTCTGTCGAAAAGCGCCACTCTTGAGAAAAAGGCGCGTGTTGCAAAAGTCCGAAGTCTGTTGCATAAGTCGATGCGAAACGGGAGTTTTGCAACAAAGCCTGGGAAGGGGGCTTTGTAAAATAAGTGCCCCCTGCTAAAAAAGTCCGTTTTCTATTAAAAAGTCGGCTCTTTTCTTCACTAATTTTACAAAGCCTGGGAGGGGTGCTGTTAAAATGAGCGTTGTTAAAAAGGGTTGTTGAATTGGGGTTGGTAAATAAGGGCTTTGTTGGATAAGTCTCTTAGTAGAAAAAGTCGTGGGGTTCTAGCACTTATCAAGCAAAGCCTTTGGGGGGCGAAGCAAGTGAAACTAGAATCAATAACATTGCAAGCTGTTCAGCATAATGTAGCTATAGTGCTATATCTAAGCTAATCGGTATATCGTCGTGATAGATGGGGAAACGGTAGCTTAGCGATCACTACTTATCGTTCAAGCCTAAACTACACGCTCTAGAGCAAAGTCCCAGGAGACTAATTGATGAAACTTGACGATGAAGTCCAGATGCACGGAAAAATGGCTCTTGCCGTGGATCTTATCGAGGGATGCAAAGAGTTTGCGTCCTTGATTCCTGAAGTTAGAACCAACCTCGTCTATGCTCAGCCAAATGCGAAGGCTAAAGATGACGTGCTCGGGATAGATGGACGCATAACCGTCGTTAATTGTCTCCCTCACGCAGCAGGCAAACCTAAATTCGGAGCATCCAGCCACATGGCCCGGCTTATGGTCGAGATAGGCAAGACTGATTCGAGTTTAAGGGCAGGCGTGAACTTTGCTAACGACCCCGCACTCGCCACATGGCTTGAAGAGTACTGCGAAGCCAAAGGCTGGGTTTTTAGTGTGATTGACCGAAGCAATGAACCAGAGTGGATCAAGGAAACAGAAGGCGCATCAATGCCGTGGAAAGTTCAAGAAGCGATAGATGCCGCCGGAGGCCGGGTGCCTCGGATCTTCTATGAAACGGACGCTATCGGAAAGGAGCCCGTATCGGTGCTCGTTGGGGAGGATCCCATTGAAGTTGCAAAGGAGATTTGCGAGATCGCGAGGCGCTATTGTGAAACGCCCTAAGATTGGAAAGATAGACCTAGACACCTTCACTTCTTTCTTGCTCCCGCGTTTGGGAAAATCGGACGAAACGGTAATCGTTGCGCCGAAGACGGGCGTTGATGCGGGGGTTATCGACATTGGAAATGACAGGGTTCTCATAATCGCAGAGGATCCCATCTTCGCCATCCCACAACAACCTTTGGAGATGTTTGGATGGTACACCGTTCATATTGGGGCTAGCGATATAGCGGTCATGGGCGTCAAGCCGAGATATATGACATATTCGCTTTTGATGCCTCCCGAGACGAAGGAAGAGGACTTTCGTATCATTGTAGATGCTATTCATAGAGCTGCCTTGGAGCTAGAAATTGCGATTGTGGGCGGTCATACGGGGTACTATCCAGGCTTTGCTGCACCCACCATAGGCGGCGTAACTGTATTTGCTGTAGCTGATAAGCATGGTTATGTCACACCAGCCGGCGCAATGCCTGGGGATGATGTAATTCTGACAAAGGGGCCGGCAATAGAAACGGCTGGAATCCTTTCAGTTATCAAGGAAAAGCAACTCCTCGAGAGGTATCCTCCATCTCTGGTTGATAAGGCAATGGCACTCTGTAAGCAGATGACGGTGGTGGCAGATGCCTTGTTAGCAATGGATTCAGGAGGCGTGACTGCAATGCACGACGCG
>Ga0209777_10004448_pt1 | contig 16557 bp, 8 predicted proteins | sample FrelakmetHBP12HB_FD_187147 | JGI IMG/M metagenome (GOLD analysis project Ga0209777, IMG submission 187147) | Freshwater lake sediment microbial communities from the University of Notre Dame, USA, for methane emissions studies -HBP12 HB (SPAdes)... | ecosystem: Environmental > Aquatic >...
CGATGAAAACTTCACCCCTTCGCAAAAATCGAACAAGTCCTTGCACAATGCGAGATTTTCTTTGTCAACATTCTTCTCTCCTAACCAGCGCAGCAGATCGGAAGACGTCTGCCCCGACACTTTCGTTTCGTAAACGCGCTCCACGATTGCCACGATCAACCGCATAATCTCCGTCGAGAATGAACGGAAATCCTGACGATCAGCCAGCTTCTTGACCTCCGCAAATCTCTGCCGATATTCATTGCGCCAGTCAGTCTCACCCGGTTTAGATGGCGCACCGGTCTTCCGGCGTCGGATCAACAGAGCCACGGCGATAATGATGATCGTGGCAGCAGCAAAATAAAATACTGTGAATGAACCCGGCTTCCGGATCGGCTTTGGCTGAGCAATCTCGACTGTTATTGGCTCCGAGGTCAGTGTATCGATAGAGCCGCCGCTTTGGAATTCCACTTTGAATGCCGGAATCGTGACCGAACCACTGCGCCCGGGAACCAGTTCATAGCTGTACCGTCGGACAATTAACTCCCCTTGACGCTCAACGCTGCTCCCCGAACCACCGATCTGTAATCCGATGATTTCCGGTGGTGCGATCGGCGTCGTCTTGGTCGCTGGATCGGAAACCTTGACCTCAAGCTGCAAATGGATTTTGTCCTCATAGGCAACACTCAGCCTGTCGACCGTTGCCTTAAACGACATCTCCGCCGAGGCAACGTTGGCCCACAGAACTAATCCGATCAAAATCAAACTGACAAATCGCATAAACAACTCTATGAATTCTACAAGCAAATGACTTATGGTTCCCACTTGACTTCTCTATCCGACCCCTGCGACCGTGAGCGCCACCAACGCTGGAATCATCACCATCTTCAGCGCGATTGATGCCCGTTTAATGTCCCCCTCACGCTTTCGAAAGACAAGCCCCGCAAAGATTAGCACTATTGGCAAGTTCACCGCAAGCGAAATCAGCAAAAGACATGTTGTCGATAAACCGCATGCAAAATAGCTGATGTAGCTCGTTGCCACCAGCAGACCAAACGCTGTTGCCGCACTCCACCGTGCAACCCCTGCGCCCCACACAATCGTTATCGTGCGTCGACCGGCAACCCGATCCCCTTCCACGTCCTCGATATCCTTGATGATCTCCCGCCCCAAATGGTATAGAAAGGTTAAAGCGCCCGCCGCAACCAGCATCCCCTGGCGGATTGGGGATGCCTGAGTAATCAGCCCGCCCAGCAAGAAAGCCGAACTGCAAAGCGCCGCCACCCAGAAATTGGCCACAACCAACAACGCGGAAATCTTGAACGAATAGAGAAACAGCCCGGCGGCGAATGCCGCAAAAAACAACCAGATCGCAATATCTGATCCCCCCAACGCAACTGCGCCCAGCACGAGACAAAGCAGGGCGGCGTTAATACCCTCCCAAGCCGACAATTTTCTTGCCGGAAACGGCCGCTCTGGTTTGTTGACCTTGTCGGCACGGAAGTCGAAAAGGTCATTAATGATGTAGCCGTATGACGCAATGAAGAAAGTGGCTATGGCGATCTTTACTGGCAGATACAAATGCCCGGAGCCGAGCGCCACTGCAGGCAACAACGTTAGCGCCGCGATCACGCCGTTTAGAGGTCGCATCATGATGACAATCGCGATCGCCTTCTTCAGAGTTTTCCCTCCAGACCCAGATGCACCAACATTCTATTGATCTTCTTCTCCTCACCCAACGCCAGTTCAAACCGAAACGTGCCGGCCGTAGTTGTGACTGCCATACCCGCGCCGAAACCGGACAGACGTCGGTTGGCTGCCGGAGTCTCAATGTAACAATTGTCGCTGAACAGGTGCAACATCAAGTTACCGGCGGCATACCAGCGCAATTCGGTGGAACTGACAGCTCCGAGACTCGCAGGAAAGCTATTCTCCCGATATCCGCGCATCGATTCGATGCCACCGATCGGAACTAGTTGGTCAACCGGAATCGGATCAAAGTCGGACGTTATCTGGAAATAGTGCACGCGCTGAAACACTACGAGCTTTCCCCGCAACGGCTGCCACAATCTGAGATCGCCTTCAAGAGATGTCGAATAGCCACTTACTACGCCACCGCCGACTGCAAACGATTTGCGATATGCTGAAACGAGACGTTGCGTCAAATACGCGCCATGCATGGTCTGACGGATGTCATCCCGACGGTCAAACTGCGTGCTTAGATCCACTGCGAGCACTCGCGCCGACGATGTCGTTCGATTTTCTTCCGGCGTGATCTTGTCCCACCTAAACCCGGCGCCCACACTCCAATCATCGCCAAGATGATAAATACCTGCCACCTGCGCAGTTGTGCCTACGAACGACGAATCGCGGTCTTCTTGCGACAATCTGGCGCTCACGTCAATGGGATAATCAGCGACATACGGAAAGAACATATTAAAATTGAGCTTTGACGAAATCTGGTTTTGCCGCGACCAGAATACACCCAACTCTTCACCTCGGCCCAATGGATTGATCAGATTGACGTTTGCCTGACCGGCGATACTGTTGTCTGGGTTCAAATATGCAAATCCCTCGAAAGCAAGATTGCGTTCGTCGCGCAGTGGCAATGAAATGTCAACCGTGCCGCTGCGGCTTTCGTAGGTTAGCGATGCCGCGCCTGCGGGATAACAGCGACGCAATTGTGAAAGCTTCTTGCGCGTCGTCGACAAGTCGGTCTCGCGGTAGACACCGCCGGATTTCAAATCAATCCGTTTCCGCAATGGCTCCGGCTTTGTCGTCTTGAGACCCGGAAAATTTATGCGACCAACAGCCACCGGCGGTCCACTCACAATTCGGTACTCAACATTCACAACCGAATCACGGACCCTGATTTCTTCAATCTCCGCCCGTGCAAAAGGATAGCCGTTGTCAGCGAAATCTCGGACTATGTCTCGCGTAACTCTCTCCAACTGCTCATGCGTTAGAGAAAATGATCCGTTATACCGTGCTACGACTCGTGCGGCTATGGTGTCGGCAAACCCACTCAAGTGCAGGTCTGCCGTACTAAAGCGTCTGCCTTCACTAATCGTGAATGACGTGTCGATCCCCTTAACGCTGAGATTGCTTTTCACTAGGAAATAGCCGGCATCAACATACACTGAGTCGATGGCTGCGACTCCCTGTTCGATCGTACTGGTCTGATGCACAAGTGCGAGCAGCAACTTATTGCCAAAGTGGCGATTCCCCTCATACCTGACCGCGGCGTTAGTGATAGAGGAAGTGAATATGATCAGCACCAGCAATCGTCTTTTCATTGGAACCTCGAGAGCAACTCAGTTCGCAGGAAGTAGCGATCCTTCTCTCCTTCGCGGATCTCCCCTTGACCGGTCAGGCGAAAGGAAAAATTGTCGGCGAAACTGAAATCTACCAATATTGTCCCTCCGAGATGCGTGCCGACCGGATATCCGTCCGCCATCTGCAGCAGAATCGTCCGCCTGTCAGCTTCAGTGACGTGCAACACAAACAGGGATGTCTCCACTCTGCCTTTACCCGATAGATTGTAGTTGAACCTGGGTGTAGCTCGCAGGGTTGTCACCCGCAGCGTCAGCGAGTCCGCTTTCTCTTTTCCCAATTCAACCGTTGCGCCGACTTCCCAACGTCCCCGCACATGCGTTCCCGATAACTTCAACGAATGTGTTTGGATAGTCAGAGCATAACGACCCAACTGCTGATCAAACAGTATCTCCCTGCTTCCGGTAAGCTCGACAAAATCACGGTCGCCAACTCGTTGATTAAAAAGCAGCCGTATCTGTTCGTTGTTTCTTTTCTGCGGGCGGGACACATCAAGCAGATTGCTCTCGCGCCTGTTGACAAACGAAAGCTCGCTTCGCAGTCCGATCTTTCGATCATAACGTCGCAGACGATATTCATCATGCCGCTCTCGAAAGCGCGCGCTGTCGGCCAGATAGATAAAGGGCGGCACAAGCCAGCGTGCCGCAAAGCGATTTCCATCATTGCCGATTTCATGCAGACTCGTCTCATAACGCATGGTTATACCGCGAGTAACCACTGACTTAGCAAACTTCTCCAGATCGGCGTCAATCTGAACTCGCTTTTCCGCCTCAATCGACGGCGTCAGGGCGCCAACCTGCTCAGTTACCACGATGTAGTCGCCATGAGTTTGTGCAACGTAGACAGAGTCAATCAGCACATAGTCCCCTTGTCCCGGGTTCACCTTCAGGTAAGTCTTATTGGTCTGACTGGTGCCGCGCCGATTGAGACGCATATTGGCGTTGACATCCAAAGCCTTTATGAGTTGCGGCAGATCGAGATTTAGCATACCTGTCTGATAAGTCGTCTTGCGACCGTCGCTGTCGGTAAACCGGTTCACAGTGGCATTGAGATTAACCTTGCCATGGCCACCCATTGTTCGATCGGCGGCGAATATCAAGGCCTGCTTGTTGTCAATCCGACTCCACGACAATTGTTTTTGCCAGTTCTCCCGCTGCCGTGCGATCACCGACACCCCGGCATATTCCAGGCCAATCTCCCCCTCACGTTTGCTATTGTATGTTGTCCCACTTCCATGCAATTCGATTTTGCGATTATCATAGTCCCCTTTGAGTGTAAGGGCGACCGGATTCAGCGCCAGCCGATAGGATGGTTTTAGCTCGATCAGGCGATTCGCCCCCGTCTGGTCTCTCGCTGAACTCAGATTGAAATCAACACCGACGGTCGAATGTCCAACCTGCGCCAATTGCGTCGAGAACCCCACCCGCTTGGATTCAAATCCGTCTTTCTCCGACGTATAACCCGCTTCGACCCGCGACCGATCATGTCCCCCTAGGCTGACGGTCATATCACCGAGATATCGCTGGCGATCACTCAGTTGTTGGCTCTGACGTTGCCACAGGTAGTTCTCATCCACATTGTCTAATCGCCCCATCCGCGCAAACCCCGCCGGCAAATACTCTGCCGAGGCGCTGCCCTTTACGCGCTGCGAGTTACTCGCATAGGCAAGTCCCAGAAATCCGGCTGCCTTCGTGTTGTCACCGTCTCCATGCGAGGAAAATCGATTGTGATCGTAAACGGAAAGCCCGACCTCGCTCGTCAAATGCAGTGAACGACTTGGAGCAATCTCCGATCTGACGGTCGCCACCTGCGCCGCTTCCGGCAACGGCAACATCCGCACCGGCTGAAAATTGCCTTGCCCTTTGCCGACAAACTGATACCGCCCGCCGCCGAGATAAATATAGTCGCCATTTTCCACCTGACTAAACGTCACGCTGAAGCTGCCATTGCGATCTCCCACGTAGACGAATACTGTGTTCTGCAGCGAATCAACCTGAGCATTATAATCGCCGAAACCCGAGCCGACATGTCGCGCCCCGGGAACGACGGCCTTACTCGCATCATTACCCGCCGCCTGTAACACGGCGATGTCAGAATCGGAGAGTGCAAAATCGAGCGGATCATTCTTCGAACTGAGCAGCCCCGCATATCCGATTGACAGTTGCACCTTGTCACCGGGCAACGTGTCGGTGATGGCGCCGGTGACCAGCGTCTTGCGATACTCCAGCCGCTGATATTCAAAATCAACGCGCACGCGATCCTGATTGTCGATCGCCGCACGACCGGTGAAATAGAGCTCACCGCGCGGATAGTCGAAATAGTAATCGCGATCACGGCCGTGTGTTAATTTCGCGCCATTGAGCCAAACTGTCTCTGAGTTTTCGATGACCGCAATTCCCGCCTCGCCATTTTTCCCCTTCAATCGGTATGGGCCATAGAAACCATCTGTCGTCGTGAATGTGTACTCGGAGAAATTCCCCGGCGGCACCGACACCGAGGATTCCACTGTCGCCCTTCCGGTACGGTACTTGACACCCAATCCCTGTACGTTGCGACTCATATTGAGATAGCGAAAACGATCTTCTCTGAATTGATAGCTGCCGAAAACGCCGCTCAGGCGGCGCGACTCCACCTCAAGATATACATTGTCGAGTTCGGAAAAACGCTTGGTGACCATCCGGCTGTCGCGCAGACCACGATCCGAAAAACTGCCTTTGACAACCACCCCATTACCTATATCTCCGGCAACTGTCAGCGCTAACCCCTGCGAAAGATTTGTTCTGCCGCTCTCCGAGACGTCGGCAAAGAATGACTTTGTACCGGATACTTTGACATTGGAGGATGTTGTCGGCAACACAGCCGGTGTCGTTTGCGGCGGTACCGCCAAATCCGGCACTTCACCCCCAGAGCTTGACTCGAACTCATGCAGCGCGTAGCGTCTCCCAACCAAATCGTAATCACGCCAACGTACGATCTGAACCGTGTCACAGTCGGGACTGGCGATTTGAAATGCGATGACACTATCTTGGACTACAAAATCACGCCCGCGCAACAATGTATCCACACCACATATCAGGAAAAACGCAGTATCACCGCCGACCGCATTGACTAAGCTTCTGCCAGATTCTCGTGCAACCTTAGTGATGATAAATATGCGCCCGCGCGAATCTTGCTGATCGGCTGCGGCTGCCACCGAAGATGATTGAGAGAGAGAGAGCCAGAGGAAAAGCAGAACCCCCGGAACAATCGCAAAGGCGTCATTTTGCCGCAAGTTCATAGATCATGATACGGTCATTTCCCGTATCACACACGAACAGTTTGCCGTCGGCCCGCCACGCTAATCCCGTCGGACCATTGAGATTCTGCGGCCCGCCTCCTATGCTGCCAAACGCTGCCACACGTGCTCCGGACCGATCAAACATCATGATTTCGTTTCGTACTCTGTCCGTGGCAACGATCTCGTGATCATGAATCGCAAACCCGCCGATCGCCTCCGTACCGTCCAGCACGATTCTGTCGCCGGAATTGCCGAAAGTATCGAATTCGTTGAGAGAGTTATCACCGCGGTCATAAACGAAAACATCACCCTCCTTGGTCACTGTGATTGCGCCACAACGCGAGAATCCGCCGGCAGGGAAAAGCTCCTGTTCTATCTTGTGATCCTTGTCGAGCACAATTACCTTGAGATTGTCGGGGTCGACCAGATACATCCGTCCTGTGCGCGCATAGCCGATCGCCGTAATCTTTCCGAGCGCCTGTAGATCGGCGTTGCTGTTAAATCTGATTTCATCCGCAAAAACCAGATCGTAGTCGGAGCGAATGATGCGACTGTTGCCCTGATCGAGAATGAAGAAATTAATTCCTCCATCGGAGGCGATATCGCTGGGACGACTCAGTCCGTTTAACCCGAGCCCAAATCCGCCGTTCTCGCGGATGAATTGATAGTCGGGACCAAGCTTGACCACACGGTTGTTCCCCTGATCAACTATGTAGAGATTATTCGACTGATCAAAGGTGATTGCTACCGGCGCTGAAAGTCTGGCGCTGCCCAGCCTTCCGTTTATCTCGCCAACATATTGAATCTGCCGCTCAATCGGTTTGCTCACGATCTCTGGTCGTGGAGTCGGCGTACAGCCACCAAGCATCAACGCCAAACCCAGAATGAGTGACACATTCCAAGCCGACCGCAGCATATTAGAACCTCGCAGAAAGGTTGACCTGCCAGCCACCTTCCGGCAACAGCCGCAGATCGACCCCCGAAAAACCCGATTCCACATGACGGTTGAAACGCTTCGCGCTCCAGTAGGCATCAGCAGCAGAGATCAGGTGGTTGGCGAGGATTAGACCCAGCGAGAAATTGGCTTTGCGATAGTATGACTTGCTGTCGTTCTTGAAGCCGCGGTACTTCATTCTGGCATCCGCCGATTCCCACTTCCAGAAGTATGACTTGGTGTCAGGATAGTAAACTCGTGCGTGATCGTACGCTCCAGCAACTTTGTTGTAATCCTCGCGGCTGTCATAAAACCCGAGTATGTCAAAATAGCGGTTGTCCTTCCCTGCAATATCAGCAGCGGCAGCGGTCGCAGCCTGTAATCGATAATCATCTTTCCGCCAGTTGCCCAAATGACGGAAGGAGATTAGCGCCGACCAGAGACCGACCTCGGAAGCGAAGAACACTTTCGACTTGAGTCCTGCTCCGGCATAATGCTCACCTGCACCCGGTAGTACGGCCGACATCAAGAACGCTCGCCATGGATCTTTGAATGTCCGTTCTTTGCCCTGCTGCACCTCAGAGAAGCCCGAAGCCGGCGGCGTTTGCGGATCGGATTGCACGATCATCGCCGGTGTAAGCTGCGTGGGGGGAAGCATGATCCCGGCACGCGCCCCAGCGGAAGCGAAAGCTAGCAGACTAAATGCTATGATTATCTTTCTATTCATGTCAAAACGTATAGCTCAATGTCAATTTCGGCATCTGGTAACCTTCATATTGCACTATCCGTGCCCGCAATGTCACCTCGGAGAAAGTATCCTGTTTCTTATTGTAGCGTTTGGCTGAAAACGCGGCGTCAAAGGCCGAAAGCAAATGGTTGGCAATGGCAATGATCGCACCGGTCTTCGCTTTTGTGAAGTAGTCATTGGCGGTGGCACGATCATTTAGATACACCCTGCGCAGCGGTGAGTTGTCTTTGCCGATAAGATAGTCGGTGTCGCTCCAACCATAGCGAAACTGATCATATTTCCCGATCATTTCATAGTATTGTTGAGTCTTGGTTGCCGGTAAATGGTGAGTGAAGCGCATCGTGGAATCGTTCCTAATGAACTCCGCGGTATCCGATGTGATACCATAAGTCTCAATCAACCAATTGGTATAGCGCTCTGCTGACCAGTTGCGATCGGCGAAGCTGTTGTAATCGGTGGTCTTTTTCTGTCCCTTCTTGTGATTAATAAGCCAGTCAACCCACGACACTACCTCGACGGCCATGAACAGACTGGCCTTGAATGTGGAATGGTTGTAGAGCTGGCCACTGCCCGGAATCGTCATCGAATATAGAAACGCCTTGCTCGGAGAACGGTAAGAAGTGTGCAGCAGGTCTGAAGTCATCGGAAAGTCCTCGAATTCGGAGGCGGCAAACTTGGCCCCCATCCATTCTTGTAGCTGCCGATAAGTCTTCAGATCATCCCGTTGTATGAACTTCCCTATCTCATTGGCGGAAGCAGGCGGCGAGGAACCCAACGCCAACGATGAGAAGGTCAGAGCGAGCAAAACTATCAGAGAAAACCTCAACATGAATCTATCCTCCGAAAAAGCATCTTTCATTTCACAATGGCAACCGTACAGTGCTTTCGGTCGCCGGATAGCGCTTCCAACTGGCAGAAATATACTCCCGAGGTCAGTCGCGAACAATCAAATGGGAACTCATTATCAGTGCCGGCGATTGCGGCAACCCGCGTGTCAAACACCAGATCACCTGCAACGTTGAAAAACTTGAGCGTCACTTCTCCCGACTCCCGCACGGCAAACCTGATCGTCGTCTGGCCGGATGCGGGATTGGGATAATTATATACATAACCGATAGCTTCCGCAATCGTTGGCGGTGTGGGCAATGGGCGCTCGTAACTTCCGAAATTGCGAGGACTGCCGTAAATTGTGTTCCACGCGATCTTGCTCGGCGTTGGCATCGCGCACGCCGTGATTCCGCCTTCGTCAGTCAGCGCAAAAATAGCCGCCGTCGAGCCACCGCGAGCAAATACGACTGGCGCGCTGATCGATCCTCCCATTGATTTGGGGAAATTCTCCAGCCGATCACCGTTAAGGTCGAACCCGGCCAACTCGCCGTTGTGAGTTCCCACGAAAATTTCCATTTTCCCGTCACCATCGACATCCGCCAGCGCCGGACTGCTCTTGATGATTCCGGTCGGAATCATGCGATTGACAATGATCGGGAAATTGCTCACGGGCGTTCCGTTGTAATTGTAAGCATAAATGCGGTTATCACCACAGAACAGTATTTCCAAGTACCCGTCATCGTTGATATCCCCCAGGGATATCTCCGACCCAATCTTTCCCCCAACATCTATCGTCACCGGACTGTCAGCGTAATTGATCTTCAGTATGCCACCGGCATAGACTTCAGCGGTTTCGTAGGTTCCGTTGCGGTCAAAATCAGCGGCCGCTGCACCCACCAGAGACAGTGCCTTGGCGGAATCCGTCAGTCCCTCAGCTGGAGAAATCAGTTCGAATTGGTGAAGCGAATCCGACATCACTCGGAATGGCCACCTCGATGCTTCTTTGGACAGACGATTTCCGCTCTTGTCAAAAACCAGCCTTTCACCCTGTTCGTTGTATACCAGTATCTCAAGCCCAGGCATGGTCCGATCATAATCGAGTATCATCGGCGCAGTCGCCGCTGGCCCGTCCAGAGGCTGTTCAAAAAGCTTGATCGCCTCCCCTTCATAGCTCAATGTCGCCGTTGTAAAACACACAACCGTGTTCGCCGAAGTAACCCCAACCACCTCTGTAAAACCGTCGCCATTGATGTCGGCGACCGCCAGACTGTGTACAAAGTGCTGCGTCGGCGCTATGCGTCCCATAACGGCCAGAGTATCGAAAACCAAACCCGATCCGTGGAGCACATTCCGGGCAACGACTATTTCGCTCCCCGCATTGGGTTTGAATAGCGGCGTGCCGTTGAACTTATACGCGAGCAAAAACGGCCCGGCGGAAGTCAGGATCTCATCCTTGTCGTCGCCGTTGAGATCGGCAGTGGTTAGCGGCAAAGAGTTGGCGAAAACCTGATTCGGCCAACCAGCCAAATGGCCTTCAATCTTCACATCGCATGTCATTACCAAAAGAGCAGCCGAAATATCGCCGATTGTGATGCCGGTATAGGCGTTGTTGTTGGCAATTGTTGGTGGATTCGTGTTCGGTCCAAAGGTGGCGTTGCCGTTAATGTCGAAGAGGTCCGCCTGTTTGCCATAGCCCGAATAGTAGTAACCGCCGAAATCGACAATGCCGTCCGCCTCCACCAGCGACAGGAAACGATGATGATTGTCCCACTTGCGAGAATCGCTTGCGAAGTTCCACAGTTGCAGTTGATTCTGATCGAAATTGTTGACGCCGTCCCCATTGTAGTCAAGTCGCGCTACCAGTTCGTCAATATGCCAGATCACCATCCCTGATCCGGGAATTAGAAAATCATACTCGCGGTTGCTACTCGTCGAGAGCGGGCCCATGATGACGTCCGTTAGACTGTCGGCCTTGAGATTGGTCACACCGTCGCCATCAATATCGGTGCGACGATTTTCAACCAGAAAATACTCATCCGCATTGATCGGGACCATCAGAACCTGATTGAAATTGGTGTCAAGTTCCGCAGCCAGAACCTTGATGTTGTGGGCCGAAGTCACTTCTACGACATCTACAAATCCGAGATAAGCGCGTGACCAGGCATCGGGGAAAATGGGCATAACGCCCTGTACCAACACTGGCACCGCTTCGCCAACGTCGATATTAACGCCGAATCCGTTGTAATCCATCAGTGAGAAATCACCGACTTGTGTCATCCCCGTGCGGGTATCATAAAGATCGACCAGACCAAGTTGATGTCCGAATTCGTGCCCCATCACCGCGTTCAGCGCTGTCACGCGACCATCCTGTGACGGCGACTCCGGCATGACCACCGCGTCGCTGATCTCCACCTTGCCGTTTTCCAGAAAAAACGATGCTCCTAGTTTGACATACCCGGTGTACAAGTCCGCCGGCGTATCCTGCCCAAAACCTGTCATGTTGTTTTGTTGGTCCGACCCGGCATGAAAGATCATGTAGGCATTATAGACGTCCTTTCCGGTCCCTGCATTGTACAGGATCAGCGTCGAATCACGGTCAGCCTTGTGCATGGCGTCATACACGAATTGGCCAAAGCCGAATGCCGGTGACTGCAATCCATAATATGACATTGAACTATCAAGCTGATATGCAGAGTCAGCTTCACGCGGATATACATCAAAGGTCAGCGCCAGACGACCATTAGACACGACTTTGTAATAGGCCGCCAGTGCTTCCATATGTTTCTCAAAATAAGTGCGGTTGTGCGGCGCCGGATCAATCAAGTGCCCCTCCCGCGCCTGGAACTCCGCCTTGGTGCGCATGTCGAACGTGCCGTCACCGGTTGTCTGCGGATCGTCTGTGACTTCCCGCTTGAAGTTAACTCGGATCGCCAGGACTTTGATGACCACGGGATTGGCCGACGACAACGCCTGCAACGGTATCCCGTACTTTCCCGAATGATCGAGACCGAGAATATTACGGCTGCTCACCTCATCGATAAGATCCGGTTTCGCACGTGTGCTGGCCGGGAACTTGCCCTTGATCTCCAGCATCTTGGCGTCCGCTAGCGCCGACAGCGACCATAACGTCAGAATTATCAATAGGATTATGCGGGACAGCATTTTCACAGCTTATAATCTCACCGTCAGAGAGGTTCTCAGCGTATTTGCCAGCGGTAGATTCTGTGACGACGGAATATAGGCGAAATCCAACCGATACTTGCCTTTGTACTGTAAGCCCACGCCAAGTGTCGGCGTCTTGACCTGCCCCTCCTGATCATAGATGTACCCGGCACGCAATGCTAAGAGCGATCCATACCAGTATTCCATGCCGACGTTCTCGATCGCCTGTTTCAACTCCTGCGAAAAGCCGTCGCCAAGCGAAGTCATTAGCTTGTTGATTTCGCCTACTAATGTCAAACGGTTGTATGGCGAATCGACCAGCCGATAGGCGAACCCGATTGCCAGATTGCGTGGCAGCGCATCAGACTGTGCGGCGTCGATATAAGACATATTGGGACCCAAATTGGTCAGGACAATTCCCAGGCGCAGTTTCCTGCTGAGAGTGTAGAGAATCCCCCCATCCGCAGCGAACGAAGTTCCTTTGCCGCGACCAACCTCCTGACCGGCCCCGACAACCGATAGGCGGCTGTAAATCACTTTTGCAGACAATCCGACTGCCAGACTTTTTGATGCGTGGGTTCCGTAGGACAACGTAAACGCTGCATCAAACGGATTGATCGTGCCGGTCGCCTCGGATGAAGTCTCACCGGTGGTCACAATTGTGCCGTATGACAGGAAAGTAAAATTCGCGCCCAGCGTACCCATGGAGCCGACTGGATGGACGTAACCCAGAAATTCGTAGTAGAGATCGGGCGCCAAGTCGGGTAACCAGTTGGCATGTGTGAAGCTAAGCTCCTTCTTGCCGTGGGCGTAAATGGTCACACGGTCGGCGGTAGCAAACCAGATCTCGCCGGCCTCGCCGACGATATCTTTAGTGTTGGTGCGATTCAAACCCTCGTGATAGTAGCGTTCCCAACGACCGCCGGAATAGGAGAAGGTTCCGTAAAGAGACGCAACGTATATCTTCCCCCCCTGATCGTAGAGCGCATTGATCGGACTACCGGCTGGATTGGCGTACACATAGATGATCTTGCCCGCGGGCATCGGATCTTTCCGTACTGTGTTCTTCTTCTTGATGAGGCTGACAAACGACCCGAGTCGATCGGGGTCTTCCGTCTTCAGATACTCTTTGGCGAACTGCTCCAGAGTCGTTTCTTTCTCGATTTTGACCGCTTTGTAGCCATAACTAGTCCACGCCTTGCCGTCAAAACGCTTCACACCTAATGTGGTACCCACCCAGAGATTGTTGTCGTTGCCCATCGCCAACGCCGTGATATTGCCTTCAAACATAGCTTCAAACGGGATTCTGATCTCCGTTCCCGCTTTAAGACTTCGCTCTATGCCAGGATGTGCCCATTCCTGAGCGGCAACCCCGGTTCTGATTCTGTCCGGGTCGATATTGCCATAGGCTTTGCTGAAAACCGATAACAGCGAATCAGTGACCGCCGCTGTGCACTTAAACGTGTTTGACCAGGTACTGTCTTCAAAACGATACAGATATTGATCCGCTGCCGCCCAGGCAACATTGTCGTTCTTAACAAAGAGGTTTCTGATCGGAGTCATGCTAATCCCTTCAGCAGCCCCGTATGTCTTCCACTTGCCTTCCCTCAGAACCTTGACTCCGACATCGGTTCCCAGCCACAATTGTTCCCGCTTCGGCGTCTTGACACACCAGACCGCTCCTGTCGAGTCGGTGCCCGTGTTGAATTTCTCCCAGCTTCTGCCATTGTATCGATAGAGGCCGCTTCCGGTGGCCACATAGAGCGTCTTGCGATCAACGGCGATATCGTTGATCGCGCCGGTGAATACCGCGCGGAAGGGGAAACGAATCACGCGAGGAAGTTGATCGGTCGCCGATTTCTCCAGCGCGAACAACAGACGTTCGGTCTCCGTAGCCGTCAACTGCGAATCGCTGTAGGCCTTCTGAAAAGTGCTCGTGAACAAATCAAGCTTCTGCTGATTGAGCCGGCAGTTGAGCCACGCCTCTTCCAGCTTGTCGAGATTCTTGATGACCTCTTCCCGATTTTCAAACTCAGCAGGCAGCGCCCGCTCCACCTGCGCTCTGATCTCCAGCAATCGCTCTTTGGAAATCGTATTGTTGGCGCGAGCGACGATCTCCAACCGTGACTTTATGACATTCTCATCCGCCGTGCCCAGAGCGCGCGAGATGATATCACTCAGCTTGTCTCCCTTGCGTGGCTCGACGTTATCACCATCCTGCCAACTCACGCCGTCGAAGCGCATCAGTCCGAAATTCGTGACCGCCCAAACATCGTAGTGCGTGAAGTTGTCGTTCGGAATGCCATTCTCCATGACCGCGATCTTGTCGATGTTCTGCTCCCATGGCACTTCCCAACCTTGCCAGATCGTCAGCAGCACGGAGTACGGCGCCAGTATCTGCTGTGGCCGCGAACTCGTCTCGCAACCGGCGATGGTCGTCCCAATATCGCTCAGTTCCTCAGCAGAGATGGCCTTATCGGCGAGGGCACCCGCAACCTTCTCGGAAACCGCCGGAAATGCGTCAGTCTTGAAACGCAGATCCTGCCAGAAGATCACCATCTTCTCGAACATGGTGTTGATCTTCTCGCCTGCCTGCACATCCTTGCCGGCAGCCGCCAGCAATTGCAGACGCAGACTGTTGATCTCATCAAACGCAACGCCGGTGTTGGCCAAACAAACCAACCGCACTGCCAATTTGAATTTCTCTTTGTCGGCACTGAATGCCATCCGCGAAAGGTTTGCCAAAACCGTTCGGGTCGTATCGATATTGATCTTCTCTGAAGACACCCAGGCGCTGTCCACAAATCGGCTGATCTCGTTGCCCTTGATCTGCCATGAAGCAAACTTCTCGAAGAAGTTCGGCGTCAGTTTTCCCACAAGAGCCTGTTGCGCGAGGTCTCGCAAATGTGTGTCGTCCGTCAGCTTAAACTGATACCAGTTGTGGGCCAGCGGGTATTCACCCAGACCGGCTGGATTCCAGTGGCTCGTGGAGGCATCGTCTGCGATGGCAACAAAAGCTTCTCCCATACCCGCGGCACGCGCGTTCGGAGCAATGCGCAGAAACAATGCCGCCGCATCGCTGACCGCAGACTGCGCCTCGGACGCGAAGAATCCTCCCAACAAGCTGGCTATCAGCAGCAAAACCAAGAATCGTCTCATTCTCAAGACTCCTTTATAAGGGTAAAGCATATACAATCTACTTCAATACCACAAGCTTACTGACGGATGCAACCCTCTTGCTATCTGTGCTGTTAGCCGCCTGAGCAGACAACTGGAAGATGTAGACGCCGTTGGCAATCAGATCACCATCGGAATCACGCACATTCCAATGCACACCATCTTGATAACCGCTGCTGTGTGGCAGATTATTCATCGACATGATCTCCAGACCGGAGACCGTGAATATCTTCAGATTTACGTCGGTCGCCTCTTCAGAGAGGATGTAGGCAAACTGGCATTTGTCGGCAACCGGATTGGGGTAGCAGAGAAGCTGCGTGATCTCCAAACCGCTGGTGCTGCTCACTTTGAATGCCAATTCCTTCTGGCTGGAATTGTTCGCCGAATCCCACGCTTTGGCCCTCAACCGGTGCTCTCCCGGCGTCAATTGCGGCAGGATCATTGTCGCCTTGCCGCGCTGATAACTCCCTGCATCGTACGCGAAACTGTCGGTCAAAGCGAAAGTCGCCTCACGACTATCGTCGATGACCACTTCAATCATGTGTCCGATATCGCCGCTCAAATTGATTCCCAGTGAGTCGAATAATTCCATCGTCACTCTGGCATTCTGCGAAACTTGCGCACCGTCACCCTTGGCGGGATCATCAGCAAAATAGACCGTCAGATTGGGTCCGGTCGTGTCAGTGACATCCTTGTTTATGCTGCCGATTGCGATCGGAAACCGATAACCTGAGGCGCCGCTGGTGCTCGACAAAGCATAACTGCTGATGCGCGCGCGCTTGCCTCCATAACTAACATCCTTGGGAACTACGAACTTGAGATTGAAGCGACCGTTGGTCACCTCAACCTTCCCACGATAGATTTCCGGGCCATATTGCTTGTAGCTGACATATAGAGACGGGAAATCACGCGTCCTTTCATTGTCGAATACGCTCACACTCGCGTTGCCGCTGAAGTTGCTCTGCAACACTCCGTCTTTGTCTTCCACCTGTCCCGATAACTCGGTTACGGTCAGCGCCACCAGAGAATCCGGCCGGAAGGTCACGAAATTGATCTTGTCGGGCGCCACGCCGAGTCGGGTCAGCGGGTCGCCAAGGGAAATATACTTCCGATCGTTGT
>Ga0209777_10004449_pt1 | contig 16555 bp, 18 predicted proteins | sample FrelakmetHBP12HB_FD_187147 | JGI IMG/M metagenome (GOLD analysis project Ga0209777, IMG submission 187147) | Freshwater lake sediment microbial communities from the University of Notre Dame, USA, for methane emissions studies -HBP12 HB (SPAdes)... | ecosystem: Environmental > Aquatic >...
AGGAGATGGCCGTTCTTGGATTGCGCAAGCCATGCTTGCGCCTTTAAAAGGCTGGAGCATGGCTCCAGCACTCCAAGGAAATATCGCCCATTATGAGGAAAATTCTACTTAAGTTAGCGCCATTCGTGGCTGTCCCAACTTTATTGTTCCTATTTTCCCTAAGCGTTCCCGGAACTCCCCCGGAACTGAATAAATACTCCGCGATTTAATTCGCGGAGTATTTATTCCGGGGATTCGGAACATTCGGTTAATACCTTGAAACCAGCGACTAGTCCCTGAGAACCTTTAGAATTACTACCACCAGAACGATGATAAGCGCGATTACCGCTACGGCCCAGATTATACCTGCACCGTCAGAATCGGCATGCATCGCGGCTCTGAGTTTTTCGGCGACGAGATGACGCTGAGAATAGCTGAGTTTACTTATGTTGATCGTCATCTCCTGCTGTGTTACTCCGACCCTGGCCATTGCGATTTTCCCATTTTCTGAGTTTAACGCCGTCCTTATCAACGCCATATCCGCTTCCCGATCATATGCCGGAGTGGCTGTTGCTTCCATTGACTTATGCGTTGGTATCGTGCCGGCCTTTCCCATCGAGGGTATGCTGGTAATGGAAGCCATTGCGAATGCGAGGTAAAATACAAGCGCCTTCATTCGCAGGCTCGATCTAAATAGTTTCTTGAACTTCCTCATAAACTTCCTCCTTTTGTTTCGGCTCTCCTTAAAAAGGAGTAACGCCGTTTTTTTGTTAGTGAGTACGGTTTGTTGTACTCAAGCTTAATTTGTCGCCGATCTTTCCCTAATCCGCTTCTTAGATCGGTCGCCGCCCCTTTTCAATGAGAGGTTGGCATTAATTCACCCGATATTGTCCGGCTTGACCTGATTCTCCATAGAACAAAAGCAAGCAAAAAACACCCCAGAAGTATCATTACCCATGTTGAAAGGGCAGGAATAGGGAAAGATTCTACGATAATGGTATCGGAGATTAAGGTAATCGCGCCGGCGCCTGAGGGTTGAGCTCCAGACAACAATCGGCCATGGATCTGGGCGCCGGTACCGATCGAGATGTCGTCATGAGCCAGGATGGTTCCATTGAAGGCCGTGTACTGTCCAATCGTCGCGGCGGTGCCCACCTGCCAAAAGACGTTGGCAGCGCGCGCGCCGTTAATGAGCATCACATTGCCTCCGGTTGTGCAAGGAACGGATGCCCCACAACCGACCGTAGTGAGGGTAGACGCGATTTGGAAAATCCAGACGGCATTCATATCTCCTTGTCCGTCAAGTGTGAGATCTCCTGACGCGATACTGAGTGAGGACGTGGATTTGTATATCCCGGGAGTAAGGGTTGTTCCACCTTGATCTCCGGAGACCGTGGCCGGGGCAGGAACCGATCGCCCCGCCGCGTCGTTATACGCAGCCGTCAGGGCGGCTTTGGCGGACGCTAGCCCGGCGACATTAATCACCGCACATCCAGGACCGGTAGCATCAACCGCGTAGACCGTCCCTTTGACTTCGGGGCAGGATAGGGGTGAGCTGAATCCGGTGATCGTGCTACCCGCGGCCGGGCTAACCCCTATATTCCCGGTAATCGCGGAAGTCGGAACGTCGGAGATTCCACTGCCGGACAGAGCCGCGAAATTGGCGGCCGCGCCCAGGTCTACCCGCGCTGGACTTGACGCGGCGGCGTCCGTAGTAAAACTCCAAACACACAGGAACGCTACCATCAACCAAATCGAATAACCCTTAAATTGTCTCATTTGTACTTCTCCTTCTTGTTCTTGGCAGTGCAACCGGATATTCAAGCGATCGGGCTGTCCTGCGGTTAATGATACCGACGTTAATGTTAGATCGGTCGCCGCCCCTGAATGACCCTTATCAGCACCGCGATAATGGCGGCCACCAGCAGGATGTGAATGAGCCAAGCCATCCCGCCCACAGCGACGTGGGTTAATAACCCCAACATCCACAGAATTACCAGTATTACGACAATGGTCCAAAACATTTGATTCTCCTTTAGATCTGCTCCGGCCCATTGGCGACTTATGCCTAACCGCACCGACCGCCAACGAGCCGGCAACCTCTGCGCTTTTGAACGCCAAGTTACTCTATGGTTCTATGGTCATCAGGTTTATTACTGCCTTTACACCGACAACGTCGTTGGCGATCAAGGTGGCCAGAGCCCTTTCGGCCCTGTTATTTGCCTTGCCAGATAATGTGACCACGCCATTGTTCGTTTCCACCTTGGCCTTGAGGGCGCTGGTGGAGCGATGGGACAGCAAGGTGTACTTGACCTGGGCAGTGATGGACGCGTCATCAACGTATGCCTCCGTTTTGTTGTCGGTCGCTTTGTAGGAGCTTGACACGGTCATCTCATTATTTACATTTCTTACCCCCTCGACATCTTCGGTGTATGCGGTCGCCAATTCCTTTTTGGCCTGGTTGGCGGCAATGCCTTTCAGGGTCACGATGCCATCAAAGACGGAGACCTCAATTCGGCTGTCGCCCACGCTTCGGTGTAACGCGAGCGTGGTTTCCACTTTATCCTTGATCCACGCATCCGAGTTTGCGGTGGGTTCCGCGCCTTTGACGGTCAGCCGGTTGTCCACTTTTTTGACCCCGGGCAGGGCCGCTACAGTCCATTCGGCCAATAGTATGAGGGATGAATTGGCGACAACCCCGGTCAAGGTGACAACCCCATCCTTGGACTCGATTTTAATGTCATCATTCTTGAGGTAGGTCTTGAAAACATACGTGTTTTGGGCGGATGACACGATTTGATCGTCCGTCACGGACGCACGCAGAGGCGTGCCGATCGCCATCAGAGCGACCATGGCTGTCATCAGAGCTACATAATATTTTACCTTCATTGAACTTTCTCCTTTTTATTCAAGCGTTGAGGGCGGTCGCCTGGAGGATCCATTAAGCCTTGGGGCCGTCGCTCACGCGCATGGAAAGGGGATACTTTCCGGTATTGTCGAAAATATGTTTTCACTCTTTCTTGTCCGGTTTGAATTCATTGAAGGCGGCTTCGAGATCGTTCCAGACAACCTCCAGGCCGGCCTTGAAGCTGTCCCATTTCTCACTGCCCGCCGCTTTGAACTCGTCAAACTTCGCTTGAGCCTGCGCGCGCTTGGCCTTGATAACATCAACCTGCTTGCGATGCTCGATCTTGGCCATCGCGCCGGCCACCTTGATCTTGGCCACGAGCACGTCGAGTTTCGCGTCCCACAGCTTGAGCTGCTCTTCCATCTTATTTACGTTCGCTTCCATATTCATCATGAATTCCTCCTTGAAAACCAATTAAACTTCGCGGCCTCCGGGTTATAGACCGCAAGCTTTTGACTTGCTGACCGGAGGACCAGGGCGTGAGAATTTTTCCAAACCCCGCCGGTCTCCGGCGGCGGCGCGACTTGGGCCTGGGATTTGTCCAGGGATGCGGAAATCGCCAACTCGATATGATTCACCAGGACCGGCGCCGAAAAGGGCTTGCTTAAAAACGAGTATCCCCCGCGGTCAATGACGGCTTGACCCAGAGCCTCGGGGTCATCGCCGGAAATCATGATGATCGGAAGACCGGGACGGTTGCGCTTAAACTCGCTCAAGAGGTCCAGGCCATTGCCGTCGGGAAGGCCCACGTCCAGCACCGCAGCGTCAGGGGAATATTGGTTATATATCCGGCGCGCCTCCGCCAGGGAGTGGGCCAGCAGGAACCGCCACTGGGGCCGGATTTCGCCTATATACTGCGTGACGCTCTCGACCAACTCGAGGTTGTCATCCACAAATAACAGGGTCGTTGACATGATTCTTTCTCTTTCCTGAGTTGCTCCAGCCCATTGGCGACCAATACCTCATTGCACCGGCCGCCAACGAGCCTGCAACCTCTGCGCTTTTGAACGCCAAGTTACTCTATGGTTCTATGGTCATCAGGTTTATTACTGCCTTCACTCCGTTAATGTCGTTGGCGATCAAGGTGGCCAGAGTCCTTTCGGCCCTGTTATTTGCCTTGCCAGACAATGTGACCACGCCATTGTTCGTTTCCACCTTGGTCTTGAGGGCGCTGGTGGAGCGATGGGACAGCAAGGCGTACTGGACCTGGGCGGTAATGGACGCGTCATCAATGTATTGCTCCGCCTTCGCTTTGTAGGAGCTTGACACGGTCATCTCATTCTTTACCTTTAATACCCCCTCGACATCTTCGGTGTATGCGGTCGCCAATTCCTTTTTGGCCATGTTGGCGGCAATGCCTTCCAGGGTCACGATGCCATCTTTGACGGAAACCTTAATTTTGCTGTCGCCCACGCTTCTATGTAACTTGAGCGTGGTTTCCACTTTCTGCTTGATCCACGCATCCGAGTTTGCGGTGGGTTCCGCGCCTTTGACGGTCAGCCGGTTGTCCACTTTTTTGACCCCGGGCAGGGCCGCTATGGTCATTTCGGCCAATTGTCTGCGGCCTGAATCGGCGACAACCCCGGTCAAGGTGACAACCCCATCCTTGGACTCGATTTTAATGTCATCAGTCTTGAGGTAGCTCTTGAAAACATACGTCTTCTTGGCGGACGACACGATTTGATCATCCGTCACGGACGCGCGCACCGGCATGCTGATCGCCATCAGAGCGACCATGACTGCCATCAGAGCTACATAATATTTTACCTTCATTGAACTTTCTCCTTTTTATTTTTGCCTTTTGCGGCTTTGGCTTTATTGCCCTGTCCTTGACCTTGCCCGTGGTTTCCTTGACCTTGGTGTACCGACTGCTGGGCATGGGGTTGTTGACCTTGGTGTCCCGACTGCTGAGCATTGGGTTCTTGACCTTGGCGTCCCTGCTGGTGGGCGTTAGGTTCTTGACCTTGGTGCCCCTGCTGGTGGGCGTTAGGTTCTTGACCTTGGTGTCCCTGCTGTCGGGCACGGGGTTGTTGACCTTGGTGTTCCTGCTGTCGGGCGCGGGGCTGTTGACCTTGGGGTCCCTGCTGTCGGGCATGGCGTTGTTGACCTTGGGGTCCCTGCTGTCGGGCACGGGGTTGTTGTCCTTGGTTTCCCGGCCGGGGATTCAACCCTTGGACTCCCCAAGTCTGGTTTCTTTCCCAATACCGGTCTCTTTTCCAGCTGTGCCAGTTCTTTTGAACTTCCTGGTGGGGAACGCGTTGGTAGTTCCATGGCTGGCCTCTCCATTGATGCTCCCGGTATTCATGCCTCCAATCCTGGGGCACCTCTCGGTAAAAAGTCGGCTCGTTTGAATAATATGCCCAACTTCTGTCGTAATACCGCGAACGATACCAGTGACCACCCCATGGACGCCACCAATAGCCGTCATAGAAATAAACGTCCTCTTCAATATCCGGGACAACATAGACATAAGTCTCAGGCAATACGACAACCTCCGGCGGCTCGGAAAATACAATGGGCGGAGGCAGTTGAATCCCCACATGGATGCTCACTTGCGCTCCGGCCGGAATGGCCAGAATGCTTAGCAATAATACCGCGCTCCCTAAAAGCATCAGCTTTCTCGAATATTTTTCCTTCATTGAACTTTCTCCTATGATTTTGGTTCCGTTTTGTTGTTTTTCCGATTGAGCGGAACAACGAGGAGCACGCCACCGACGATGATCGCCCCCACGCCAGCCGAGACCGGGATGTTGACCGTCTTCCGGTCATTGACCGACAGCTCAATCGAGCCCAGCTTAACCCTATGGGTCTCCTTGGTGTACCGGAAACCGCCATACGCCAACCCCAGGGCGCCGGCCGCGATCAGCACAATTGCTAGCATTTTGACTGCGTTCATTTCGTTTCCTCCCTATCCTATTTCACGATGATGGTAAAGAGGACTCTCCTGTTGGCCTGAGCGGCATGTGACTCAATATCCCTGGCATACTGTTCATACTCGGCCGGTCGGGTCTTGCCATATCCGATTTGATCGAGCCTATTCGCGTAAATGCCTCCATCATAGATCAGGTAATCTCTGACCGCGGCTGCTCTTCTTTCGCTCAACTTTTGGTTATATTCAGTAGTACCGCTGGCGGAGGTATACCCCGCAATCAGGACCCTAATATTCGGGTTGGCTTTCAGCGTCTCGATGTTCTTATTCAGGATCACCTTCGCTTCCGGAGTAAGGGTCGAACTATTGTGTGCGAAATGAGAATCATCGAGCTCGACCAGAACCACTTCCGGCTTTGGTTGGGGAGCCGGCGCCGGTGTGGCCTCCTCCACGGCGAGGGGGGCTGGGGCCGGGGCTGGGGCGGCTGCGGCTTCTGCTGGAGGAGGGGGCGTGGCCGCGACCACATTCTTCTTGCCGCCGAACAGGAAGGTCAGGCCGCCGGTGTATTCCAGATTACTGCAGACATCGCCAGACCGGCAGAACAAATCATGCCGGACGTCGGCCCGCAGGGCCACATTTTTGAAGATGAAGTACTTAAACCCAACGCCATAGTCGAACATCGTCCGATTGTGACGATTGAGGCCAGACGGGTCGTTAATTTGAATATCCCCGTAACCGGCAGCAAGGAACGGAACGAATTTATGTTTCGGCATGAGATTAAACAGGACATCTCCCCCGTAGCGGAAGACGTTGACGTTCAGTTCGTCAAACCCGCGCGCATCGCTCTCGGTGGGGACATAGCCGAACATGCCCTCCGCTCCCCAGTGTTCGGTGAAATTGTAGCCGGCGCGCAGTCCAAAGTACCAGTTGTTGTCCAGGCGCTGAAAACATTCAAACATATAGCCGCCCACGAACGGCGACAGAGTTACAGCGCGGGCTCGGTTCTGGGCCAATGCGGGGGTGGCGATAGTAAGCAGGAACAAAGCAAGCGGTAAGAGCATTATTTTTTTTCGCATTATGGATTCTCCTTTTCAAGTGGGCCTTCCCGCATTTCCGTAATACGGGAAGGTCCCACGTGTCTTGTTGGTCACCCGATGCCTCGCGCCTTACGGTAATGTAACGGTATCGGAGATTAAGGTAACCGCGCCGTCACCTGAGGGTTGAGCTCCGGACAACAATCGGCCTGTGATCTGGGCGCCGGTATTGATCGAGATGCTGACATAAGCCAGGATGGTTCCCTCGAATGCCGTGAACTGTCCAATCGTAGCGGAGGTGCCCACCTGCCAAAAGACATTGGCGGCATTGGCGCCGTTAATGAGCATCACATTGCCTCCGGTTGTGCAAGGAACGGATGCCCCACAACCGACCGTGGTAAGGGTGGAGGCGATTTGGAAAATCCAGACGGCATTCGCATCTCCTTGTCCGTCAAGGGTGAGATTTCCTGACGCGATACTGAGTGAGGACGTGGATTTGTAAATCCCGGGAGGAAGGGTTATTCCACCTTGATCCCCTGAGATCGTGGCTGGAGCAGGAACGGATCGCCCCGCCGCGTCGTTAAACGCAACCGTCAGGGCGGCTTTGGCGGCCGTTAGCCCGGCGGGATCAATCACCGCGCATGCCGGACCGGCAGCATCAACCGTGTAGATTGTCCCGTTGACTTCTGGGCAGGTTAATCCGGTGATAAAGCTGCCCGATGCTGGGCTCACCCCAATATTCCCGGTAATCGCGGAAGTCGGAACGCTGGAGATTCCACCGCCGGCCAGAATCGCGAAATTGGCGGCCGCGCCCAAGTCTACCGGCAATGGACCTGTCACTACGGCGGCGGCCGTAGTAAAACTCCAAACATAATTACTCAACAGTGTATTGCCGGCCAAGTCCTGGGCCCCGGTTGTAATCGTGGCGGTATATGTGGTGTTGGCGGCGAGAGGGCTTGATGGAGTAAAGGTCGCAATGTCGGTCAATGTGTTGTAGCCGACTATTCCGATCACGGGAGTTATGCCAGGCCCTGTCAGTTCGAAGTTGGCGGATATGATCGTGGCCGGGTCCATTGCCTCGCTGAAGGTGGCGTTGACGGCCGTGTTGATCGGTACCCCGGTGGCAAGATTAGCGGGAGTAACTGAAATAACCGTGGGTCTGGTGGTGTCTGCCGCTGCACCAGTGGTAAAGCTCCAAACATAATTACTTAACAGTGCATTGCCTGCCAGGTCCTTGGCTGCGGTGGTAATCGTGGCAGTATAGACGGTGGTGTTGTTGAGCGGGCTTGATGGGGTAAAGGTCGCAATCAGGCCCACATAGGTCACCGTGCCTGAAATCGCCGTGGCCCCTTGCTTTAAGGTAAAGGTTGTGGCGGTGATGATCGTGGCCGGGTCCATTGCCTCGCTGAAGGTGGCGTTGACGGCCGTGTTGATTGGCACCCCGGTGGCAAGATTAGCGGGAGTGACTGAAATCACCGTGGGTCTGGTGGTGTCTGGCGTTGCACCAGTGGTAAAGCTCCAAACATAATTACTTAACAGTGCATTGCCTGCCAGGTCCTTGGCTCCGGTTGTAATCGTGGCAGTATAGGTGGTGAGAGGTGCAAGCGGGCTTGATGGTTTAAAGGTCGCTATCCGGCCCACATAGGTCACCGCGCCTGAAATCGTCGTGGCCCCTTGCTTTAAGGTAAAGGTTGTGGCGGTGATGATCGTGGCCGGGTCCATCGCCTCGCTGAAGGTGGCGGCGACGGCCGTGTTAAGAGGCACCCCTGTGGCAAGATTAACGGGGGCGACTAAAACCACCGTGGGTCTGGTGGTGTCTGGCGCTGCACCCGTGGTAAAGCTCCAGATGAAGTCACTTCCCAGTGCATTGCCGGCCAGGTCCTTGGCTCCGGTGGTAATCGTTGCAGTATAGACGGTGCTGTTGTTGAGCGGGCTTGATGGTTTAAAGGTCGCAATCAGGCCCAGATAGGTCACCGTGCCTGGAATCGTCGTGGCCCCTTGCTTTAAGGTAAAGGTGACGATGGTGATTGTGGTCGGGTCCATCGCCTCGCTGAAGGTGGCGGTGACGGACGTGTTGATCGGCGCCCCGGTGGCAAGATTAGCGGGGTTGACCAAAATCACCGTGGGGGGGGTGGTGTCTGGCGTTGCGCCGGTGGTAAATGTCCATGGGTTAGGTACCAAACCACCTGCCAAGGCATTGCCTGCCAGATCCGTGGCTCCGGTGGTAATCGTGGCAGTATAGGTGGTGAAGGGTGCAAGCGGGCTGGATGGTTTAAAGGTCGCAACCAGGCCCAGATAGGTCACCGTGCCTGAAATCACCGTGGCCCCTTGCTTTAAGGTAAAGGTGGCGGTGGTGATTGTGGTCGGGTCCATCGCCTCGCTGAAGGCGGCGGCGACGGCCGTGTTGGTCGGCACCCCGGTGGAAAGATTAGCGGGGTTGACCAAAATCACCGTGGGTCTGGTGGTGTCTGGCGCTGCGCCGGTGGTAAATGTCCATGGGTTAGGCACCAAGCCACCTGCCAAGGCATTGCCTGCCAGGTCCTTGGCTCCGGTGGTAATCGTTGCAGTATAGACGGTGTTGTAGCTGAGCGGGCTGGATGGTTTAAAGGTCGCAATCAGGCCCATATAGGTCACCGTGCCTGCAATCGTCGTGGCCCCTTGCTTTAAGGTAAAGGTGGTGGTGGTGATCGTGGCCGGGTCCATCGCCTCGCTGAAGGCGGCGGTGACGGCCGTGTTGATTGGCGCCCCCGTGGAAAGATTAGCGGGAGTGACTAAAATCACCGTTGGGGGGGTGACGTCTGCCGCTGCACTCGTGGTAAAGCTCCAAACATAATTACTTAATAGTGCATTGCCGGCCAAGTCCTTGGCCCCGGTTGTAATCGTGGCCGTATAGGTGGTGTTGGATAAGAGATTGCTGGCCAGTGTAAAAATTGCAATGTGGTTTAATGTATTATAGGTAACGTTTCCGGTTACCGGAGTTGCGCCCGGTCCGGTCAGCTTAAAGCTTGTGGCGCTGATCGTGGCAGGGTTCATCGCCTCACTGAAGGTGGCGGTGACGATGGTGGTGTTTATCGGCACCCCGGTGGCAAAATTAGCCGGGGTTACAAAAGTCACGGTAGGTCTGGTGGTGTCTGGTATTGTACCGGTGGTAAAGGTCCATGGGTTAGGCACCAAACCACCTACTAAGGGATTGCCGGCCAGATCCGTGGCTGCGGTGGTAATCGTGGCAGTAAAGGTGGTGAGGGGCGCCAGCGGGCTTGATGGGGTAAAGGTGGCCATGTTGGTAAATACGTTATAACTGACTATTCCGGTCACGGGAGTTCCGTCAGGCTCTGTCAGCACGAAGTTGGCGGTGGTGATCGTGAACGGGTCCATCGCCTCGCTGAAGGTGGCGGTGACGGTCGTGCTAATAGGCGCCCCGGTGGTAAGATTAACGGGGTTGGCTAAAGTCACCGTGGGGGGGGTGGTGTCTGGCGTTGCACCGGTTGTAAATGTCCATGGGTTAGGTACCGAACCACCTACCAAGTCATTGCCGGCCAGATCCGTGGCTGCGACGATCGTGGCAGTATAGGTGGTGGAGGGTGTAAGCGGGCTGGACGGTGTAAAGGTCGCAATCCCACCCAGATAGGTCACCGTGCCTGAAATCGGCGTAGCCCCTTGCATTAAGGTAAAGTTTGTGGCGGTGATCGTGGCCGGGTCCATCGCCTCGCTGAAGGCGGCGATGATGGCCGTGTTGATCGGTACCCCGGTGGCAAGATCAGCGGGGTTGGCAAAAATCACCGTGGGGCTGGTGGTGTCTGGCGTTACACCTGTGGTAAAGCTCCATACAAAGGGAACTGCCAGTGAAACGCCGGCGGGGTTCTTGGCTCCGATTGTAATCGTGGCAATATAGGTGGTGCTGGGTAAGAGATTGCTGGCCGGTGTAAAAGTTGCAAAGTGGTTTAATGTATCATAGGTGACGGTTCCGTTTTCCTGAGCTGCGCCCGGTCCGGTCACCGTAAAGGTTGCGGCGCTGATCGTGGTAGGGTCCATCGCTTCGCTGAAGGTGGCGGCGACTCTCCGGTTGATAGGCACCCCGGTTTCAGAATTAAAAGGGGTTACGAAAGTCACGGTGGGACGGTGGATACTGGGCAGGGGGGTAGCTTCCACACCGATTCCGCAATCACCATTTTTGCACCCGCATCCGATCATATAAACTGACAGGAGCGCTGCCATCGTCCAAATCGCATAGCCTTTCAATTTTCGCATTTGTTTTTCTCCTTTTTTCCTTTGAATGTTGATATGCATTAAGTTAACCTGGTTACTTTTCCTTTAATCCCTATCTATAAGGGATTATCTATGTCAGCGGGGTTTAATCCTTGTTCTTTTATCCTTCATTCCTCTCTCCTTTCTTTCTAAAATCTCATAATCAGTTATCCGAATAGTTCTTCTTCCTTTTTCATCCTCCTGGATGAAGCCCTTGACCCTAATCGGCTCCCGAATATGATCGAAGAGTTCATCTCCCTTGGTATTCCGTTCAATCGCAAAAACCAACTCCTGGTCGGTGGATAATTGGATTGAAGCCATCTTAAAATGCGCATCATATTCGTCGGGCACAATAATCCCTTTAAGTAATATTTCATCTCCCTTTAATCCTGCTTCCAATATCTGCTTTCTGTTTTCGTTCACCGCATTTTTCCTTTTACCCCGATGGGTGATGAAGCACGATCCATGCCAATCATGTAACCGCTTGATATTTAAGCAATTGCTTACTATTCAAATCCATGGTTCGGAACTCGGAACTCCGATCTTTGTATGCATTACGGTATTAAAAGGGGTATGAAAGGATAAAAGGGGAAAATTTTCCCGGCCCCGGACCTTCGCTAGGTCATCCCCGATATGGGATAGGGACTGTAACAATTAACATATTTGTTATTCGGTTTGAATTGGAGGAATCAGGAGAGGGACGAAATCGGAATTGGAATTGCCGGAAAAGTGGTTTTGGAAATTAAAGTTCCGATTTGTTTTTGTTTTTGATGACTTGACGTAGGGGCGTTTAATTAAACGCCCCTAATGATCGGCCCATATTGGAATTACAGGAGTAATACCCCCGGCCTTCTATGGCGAGCGGGAAATTAGTGGCCGTGCTCGTGGCCCTGTCCGTTGCCCGGCCCGTGGTCATGGTTGTGGCCGTACGCATGGCCGTGCTGGCGCCTGTGGCGACGATGATGACGATGGCGACGATCATCCCTGTGTTCCTCGCCCTGATTGTCTAAATTGATGGATAGGGAATCTCGGGACGGGGGCCTGGTTTTAACTATCATGCTGCCTGACGCCCACACTGTGGACGCGAAAATAACCATAGCGATAATTATCAGCGCGCTTTTTACGAGTTTCATTCGATATCACCTCCCCTCTATTATATGGTTGAGTCTAAGTACTAACTTTAGGCCTGGACCACTTTTCGGGGGGCAGGTCAAAATCCTTACGGAATCCTTTCCCCATTTTGCCTAGTTAAACTTTATAAAATTGCTGAAACCCTGAGCCGCGCAAGAAAATGTTGTAATATCTGCTGAAAGGGATCTGCCGGCCGGATTTTTCTCGTTCCTTAAACACGAAACAGTCTTTGTGATCCCAGTTTTCGCAGAAAGCCTTGAGTTCGCCTACGCTCAGAATCACTAAACCCTGAACGGCGCTACAATGTTTGATGCCACTTCCATAAATCAATGGGCAATTCATGACATCATCCTCCCTTTAAATAATACTTCCTCTCCCCTTAATCCAGCTTCCAATTGTCTTGGTTCAGCGAGAATCGAAGTGCCCGCATTTTTTCACGGTTAGTACCACTGCTGTCCAAATTAGGACAGCAGTGAGGTATTTAAATACTTGATTTTCAGAGTAGAATCCCGTCAGATCAATCGGCGGGCGCCGGCTCGGCCTTGATCTCTCGTTTTTTCTTCTTGCTATTTGCCTGATTCGCTTGTCTTGTCTTCTTGCTATTTGCCCGATTCGCTTGGTTTGCATCCGTGGTATTAGCCTGATTCGCTTGGTTTGTATCCGTGGTATTAGCCTGATTCGCTTGGTTTACCTTCTTGACTTTTGCCGCCTTCCTTTGTTTTTCCTTCTTGCTTGCTGCCTGATTCTCTTGTTTTGTCTTCTTCTTTTCTGCCTTCTTCGCTTTGTGTTGCGCGGGCGGCGCCGGAGCTGCCGGTTCATCATCGGCGATTGCCACTATCCCAGTGGCGAACGCTGCTACCATGAGTACTGCAAGAATTGCTTTCACGAACTTCATTTCAATCTACCTCCTTAGCGTTAATAAAACAACACACTGTTGTCCTCTTGAGTCTTTCGACTACTTTGCCGCGCCTTAGAATCGCCGTTAACACTTGTGCATTGCAAAATTCATTTTCCATCTGTTTTTTTTGCCCTTGCTTACATCCGCCTCAATAATGAATCCAACCTTGGGCATTACAAATTTCAGTTTCAAACTCTTTTCTTCACCCTTGCTCACACCCGCCTCAATAATGAATCTGGCCTTGCGCATTCCAAATTTCATTTTTAAACTCTTTTCTTTACCCTTGCTCATATCCGCCTCCTTTTATCCAGAGGGATTATGTTTGCACGATCCATGCCAGTCATGTAACCCCCTGATATTTAAGCAATCGCTTCCCATTCAACTCCATGGTTCGGAACTCGGAACTCCGATCTTTTTATCTATTACGGTATTAAAAGGGGTATTGAAGGATAAAACGGGAGAATGTTCCGGCCCCGTACCTTCGCAAGGTCATCCCCGATGAGGGAATGGGACTGAAACAGTTAGCATTAACATATTATTCGGCTTGAATTAGAGGAATCACGATGGGGAATAAAACGGAATTGGAATTGCCGAAAAAGAGGTTTTTGAACTTAGAGTTCCGATTTTTTCTTGTCAATCTTCTGGCCGGGCGCTTTATATTCGCCTTTCTCGATTTTATTTTTAGCTAACAGATTATGCAGCTGGCGGACGCCTAAACCAGCGGCCAGAGCGGAGGCCTCGATTTTTCCCTTGTATTCGGCCAACAACTGTTTGAGGTATTGGCGTTCGACCGATTCAATCGCCTCCCGCCTCACTTCAGCCAGGGGGAGCGAGGTATTGAGGTGGACTTGGGCCGTACTGCCCCTGGAAAAGAGCTCGGAGGGAAAGCTCTCCGGAGTGAGTTCCCGGGATTGCTCCACAATATGGGCACGCTCGATCAGGTTCTCCAGCTCGCGGATGTTCCCGGGCCAGGAGTATCTCCGCAAGGCCTCCATGATGCGAGGATGAACCGAAAAAATGTTTTTATTATTGTTTAGATTGCACTTCACCAGGAACCCTTGCACCAGCACCGGAATATCCTCGTATCTTTCCCGGAGCGGCGGGACATGGACGGGGAAAACGTTCAAGCGGTAATAGAGGTCCTCGCGGAAACTCCCCGCTTTGATCGCGGCTTGCAGGTCCGAGTTGGACGCCGCGATGACCCGCACATCCGCTTTAATCGTCGTTTCTCCGCCGATGCGGGAAAAGATTTTTTCCTGCAAGACCTGTAAGAGTTTAATCTGGGCGGATTGGGTGACGGTCCCGATCTCGTCGAGGAAGAGGGTCCCGCCCTCGGCGATTTCGAACTTGCCCAGTTTTCTCATGATCGCGCCGGTGAAGGCGCCTTTCTCGTGGCCAAACAGTTCGCTCTCGATCAAAGTATCGGGGATGGCGCCGCAATGGACGCTGATAAACTGACTGTCGCTCCGGCTACTGTGGCGGTGTATGAGCTTGGCCATGACCCCCTTGCCCGTTCCCGTCTCTCCGGTCAAAAGAACGGCGGTCAGGGTCGGCGCCACCAACCGGATCTGGTCGAAAACTTTTTGCATCGTCGGGCTGAGGGTGTGAACTATGGCGCGGGATTCGTCTTTCCAGAATTGGTCGCGGAGGTATTCCAGCTCCGAATACGTTCTGACAGCCTTCGAGAGGTTCTCGAGGCAATCGTTGGCGCCGGTAATGGATTTCTTGAACAGCTCGCTGGTGTGCCGCAATTCATCCTCGGCTTCGCGCAGATGGAGCAGGTGGACCTCATGTTCGCCGATGACCGCGTCGGCCTGGCCCAGCCGGAGCACATTGAGAATCTCCATCGATTTCTTGAACATCTCGCTGTTGGCCCGTAATTCCTCCTCGACTTCGCGCAGGCGCAGCAGGTAAATCTCATGTTCGCCGATGACCCCGTCGGCCTGGCCCAGCCGAAGCGCGTCGAGGATCTCCTTGGCACGTTTTAGCTGGTCCGCCATTTCCTGATAACTAAGGGGTTCGGTTTCCATAAATCTCTCATCCTAGAGTTGCAACGAGGTCCTTAACTTTTGGGAATCGCTCAAGTTTCCGAATAAGGTGACGGGCGGGTCCGGCGCGACCCTGATGAGGGTGGGGGTAATTAGGATATTTTGCTTAAGAGCGGCGTCCAGATTCTGGAACACGTCTATGATCTCGATGGTGTGGCGGCCGGGGAGGCGCTCTTGGCACAGGCGCTGGAGGTTTTGCCGGGCGAGCACGGAATTACGTTCCTGGCCGGCGACGAAGAGGATGAACTTGAACTGCTCATTCCGGCTGCCGCCGTCCTTTGCCGGGGCCTTTTTCGCGGGCGTCATGGCTTCAGTCCTCCCTTGGCGGGGGCCGGGGGGAGCTGGGCTTTGCGTCGTCCCCTGGCCAGTTCCGTGCCGCGGAGTGCGGCTCGGGCTTGCCGGCCCTGCATGTGCTGGGACTCTTCGGCCTTCAATGCCTCCAGTTCAAGTTCCTTCTTCTGGATCTCGGCCGCCATCACCTGGTCGCTGGCCTTGCGGGCGGCCTTCTTCACCGCGAGATCGGCTTCCGTTTCCTTAATGGTCCGCCGGCGGCGGGAGACGGTGATGCGCTCCTTCATCTCCTGCTCCTGGCGAGCCGAGCCGGTGAGGACGCCGCCCTCGCCCACGTAGACGTCGGCGATGCCGATGCCCTGGCTGGTGATGAGGAATTCGCGGTACTGGTTGGAATGCTGGCGGCCGCGGGCCTTGACGATGAGCAACATCCGGTTCATCTCGCCGCCGACGTCAATGTAGCGCAGGGCCATGACGGTATCGGCGAGGGAGGAGATGTTGAGTCCGCTTATGTCCGACATGCCGCCGAGTCCTTCGATCTGGGCGGTGAGCAAGGCGGTGATGCCCCTCTCCTTGCAGATGGAGACCAGACGAATGGCGAAGTCGAAGGCGGTGTGCTCCGCACCCATGCGCAGGAACGAGGTGACGGCGTCGACGACCAGATGGTGGGGCTTGAATTCGTCCATTGCCTGAATGATGCGATAGAGGTGGACATTGACCCCGGCGGATTCGGGCATGAAGGAAAGGATTCTCAACCGGCCCGATTTGACCTCGGGCCGCAGATCAATGCCCGGGCTGAGCATGCAATCAATCAAGCTCTCAGCCGATTCCTCGAACGACACGTAGAGCACCCGCTCCTTGCGGGCGCAGGTGGCCCGGGAGAAGGAGCAGGCGATGGTGGTCTTGCCCGTGCCGGGCGAGCCGGAGACGACAATGCATGATCCGCGGCGGAGTGGTCCTCCCATGATCGCGTCCATCCCGGCGTGTCCGAAGGAGACGGTGCTGGGGTGGGGGCTGAAATCGAGGGTGGTGGAGGACAGGGGGGTGAATTTCACGCCGTCGTCGATGATGATGAAGGGGTTTTCATTGCGGCCAAAGTCGGAGCCGCGGTATTTGATGACGAGGAGGAGCCGGGTGGCGATGCGGTCATAG
>Ga0209777_10004450_pt1 | contig 16553 bp, 31 predicted proteins | sample FrelakmetHBP12HB_FD_187147 | JGI IMG/M metagenome (GOLD analysis project Ga0209777, IMG submission 187147) | Freshwater lake sediment microbial communities from the University of Notre Dame, USA, for methane emissions studies -HBP12 HB (SPAdes)... | ecosystem: Environmental > Aquatic >...
ACCTGTAACGATCCAGCGTTTTGAAGAAGTCAAGTATCAGAAGCTACAGAAGATTGAGCAAACTGCTCGTGGATTCTTTTGGGTTCCAGAAGAAGTAAGTCTTACTAAAGATGCAAACGATATGAAAGATGCATCCGAAGCGATTGCTCACATCTTTACGGGCAATGTTCTTAGACAGACTGCACTTGACAGCTTGCAGGGCAGAGCACCAGCACAGGTCTTCACCCCTGTCTGCTCTATTCCTGAACTTGAAGCAATCATGAGTAATTGGTCGTTTTTCGAAACAAACATCCATTCTCGCTCATACTCGCACATCATTCGCAATATTTATAATGTCCCTAAGGAAGTGTTCAACACGATTCACGATACTCAGGAAATCATTGACATGGCTGCAAGCGTAGGCAAGTATTATGATGACTTGCATATGCTCAATTGTAAGAAGGAAATCGGTCAAGAAGTTGATGAGCAAGCGCATATCAATGCTATTTGGTTAGCACTTCATGCAAGCTATGCGCTTGAAGCATTTAGATTCATGGTGTCGTTTGCCACCAGTCTTGCAATGGTTGAGAACAAGATTTTCATGGGTAACGGTAATATCATCAGCTTGATTCTACAAGATGAACTGTTGCATAAGGAATGGACTGCTTGGATGATCAATCAGGTTGTCAAGGAAGATGCAAGATTCGCAAAAGCCAAAGTAGATTGCGAAGCAGAAGTACGTAAAATTTACGAAGATGTGATTCGTGAAGAAAAGGAATGGGCTGGATATCTCTTCAAGAAGGGTCCAGTCATCGGTCTTAACGAACGCATCATGGTAGACTTTGTTGACTATAACGCCGTAGACGCTCTTAAACAGATCGGCATTAAATACTGGAATCCAGCACCAAAGACTACTCCTATCCCATGGTTCAATAAGCATACGGATACCTCCAAAAAACAAACGGCCTTGCAAGAATCTGAAAGCACCTCGTATGTGATCGGAGTAATGTCAGACCATCTTGACTATGACGAATTGCCAAATTTTTGATAGCGGCTCTGCCCCTCATATGATCTAACAGTAACGAATTCCCAATTTGCAAGAGGAATTCGTTGCTGAATCATATCAGCTTTTAGCGTGTTATATACCTTATTTGGAATTCTTTGAGATTCTCCCGCCTTATTGATTACCGCAATAGTATTTTTGTTTAGTTTGCCTGAAATAGCTCCGCCTATTTTCCCACCTATCGCACCCGCCCGAGCAGCATAACCCTGTTGAAATCCCAATCTCCCTTCGGATTTTAGTTTGTTAGCAAGATTCTTGCCTTTAGTAGTTTTGATTTCCGGTGTTTCCCAGTGCTTATTTTGCCATGGGTGTTTACCTTCACTGACTAAAGCCCTACTGTGGATAGAGGAGTTGATTCTGCGAATCTCTCGTTGTTCAGTAGTGATGACTATTCCAGTCGCACCTTCACCACCGTCGGTCTCATTGAGAAGTATTCCGGGATTCTCGGGATTGTCTTTGCGTCCATACCATCTTATGTATCTTCGTTCTAGTGCAAAAGCTCCCACTTCAGATAGATTGGTTTCTAGGAACACAATCCGATCGGGATCAGTAGGAGTATGTACTCCTCTGTTATTGCGCCTGTGTTGTTGATAGGCTCTGTTGTCTTTGCCCTTCCCTATATAATACGGAGTTCCGTTTGTTCTTAGGTAGGCATATACGTAATAAATAGTTGTCATACTGATGCTCCTTCTAGCGTTAGAGTGAGTGGGGATTGCCGTCCCGCGACTCACATCTATTTATTCCATTATCGTTGAATACATCACGCAATAATGTTACAATAAGTATTGATTCTATAAAGGAGAAAGAATATGAAGGCAGTGGTATGGAGTAAAGAAAGTTGCCCAGCATGTATGCAGGCAAAAGCATTGTTAACACAGAAGGGCATTGAATTTGAAGAACGCAAGATTGGTGCAGAATATACTAGAGAAGATTTGCTTGAAGCCGTTCCAGAAGCCCGCAGTGTACCTCAGATTTTTATTGACGGTGAACTAGTAGGTGGATTCCCCGAACTACGCACCAAATTATTATCAGAAGCAGCATAAGGAAATATTAGTGAATTATACAGTTAATGAAGTTTACACGTTCAAGTTGAACAGCGGAGAAGAATTAGTAACTAAGGTTTTGGGAGTAGACGGGGACGATATTCTCATTTATGAACCACTAGCAGTTACCCCTGCTCCACAGGGAGTAGGTTTGGTGATCGGCATGTTCACCGCAGACCCCAAGTCTGAAACACGACTAAATAGTAAGAGCGTTGCTATCACTGCCTTGACTGATCACAGTGTGAAAGTCAAGTACATTGAAGCAACAACTGGAATCAAAATTCCAGATAAGAAGCTTATACTAGGTTAAAGGAAAGAAATGGCAGCACTTTCACGTAAAGGCGACCAGAATAACGGCGGCGGTAAGATCGTAAAGGGAGCATCAACAGTGTTCGCTAACGGCATCGCCGTCGGTGTTCATGTAAGTGATATTACTCCGCATCCAGGCGGAGGTCCACACAACTCAGCAAAGACTACTCAAGGTAGTCCCACTGTTTTTGCAGAAAACAATGCTGTGCTTCGGGTGGGTTCGGGTGACACATGCGGTCATTCGATTTCACAAGGTAGCCCTAACGTGAATTGCCCATAAGAAAGAACTATGGCAGACTCAGGTAAACAAAGCCCATTGGGCGTTAACGTATTAGGATCGCTACTAAACAGTACAGGTCTAACAATAAATCCTGTGGCTGCTGGCTACATGGGTTCAAGCAACACAAATGCCAATTACACTTTTGGTACAGTGGTAAGTCAAACTGCACTTCGTTTGTTGACCTGGGCCATCAATGACGGGTATTTGAGAGGCCCAGCAAACAGCAACGCAACACTAAGCAATGCTACATATAATAATTTGATCACTATTGGATCTACTACGCTGCCTGCATTAGGTAATGCAGTTCCTCCTGCGTATGTAGTTGAGGATCCAGCTAATGTTTGGTCAGGACAAGCTACATCAGGATATCCTTTGTCAGGTAATACAGGACAAGAACAAAGCGCGACTTGGCTACCATATGACACAACTAACACGAACGCATCAGTTACACAGTGGGGATATGTTAGACTCCACGCACTCCAAGCTTGGAATGAGTTCAATTGGAATGGCGCTAGTCCTACACAAACAACTCCATCTTACAAAGATTTCTGTGGATCGTTCCAATCATCGTATGGGTATTTGACTGCCGCAAATCAAACTATCCAAGCAGCAAGCAATTCTAATACATTCTTAGATGGAGTGTATAGTAACATGAATGACTTGATTAGTGCTGATATCGCAGGAGTAAGTTTATCTACCTCAGCATTCGGAACTGATTTAGTGAATCTAGGTAATGCGATTGACCTCAAAAACATTTCTACATTTGGATTGCCATCGAATCTTTTAGTCAATCTGAGTAAGAATTCTGCCATCACTCAGGATCTAAATTTGGCATTGTTGTCGGCAGGAATGTCTACTACCGACATTTCATCGATTGTTTCAGGCAAGACACCTAATGTAACGCCTGCACAAGAACAGATGATTTACGGTGCATTTCTGATCATTGCTGGTGTAAATCTAACTACAATTCTAGCAGCAATGAAGTGTAATACTCAGGGACTGAACACTTTAGCTGATCTACTAAATGTCAAAATGCTGTTCCCTAACAGTTACCCATCGCTCACTGTACCAGTGTACAACGGAACAATGGGATTACCTACAAACAGCAAAACATATTATCTGATTTATAACAACGGTGGAGTAAACGCAGCAATCGATACCCCCGCAATTCAAAGTTACGTAGGTACGATTATTCCAAGTGGCACTCCACCTACATTTACCAGCACTCTCAATCCTTCAAATTACAATCAACTACCTACTGGATTTGCCTCGTATTTGGTAAACATCATACCTTATGACCAAGCACTTGCAGCAGGTGCATTTTCATATTCTATGCAACAGATTAGAAATATCAGAAATTGCAACATCCAAAAGTTTGCTAAAGTTGTTCAGGGAATTGAAAATACATCAGATTTGAATCTAATAGCAGGAACTAGCAAGCCAACTAATCAAGATGCTACAAATGCAGTAACCTCAGTAACAGCGTTGGGAAGTGGGCCAAATGGTTCTTATACTATGTCTGATTTCTTTGGATGTATGTCTGGATTGCCCTACCCTTGGCAGTTAATTCAGCAACGCATATCACAGTTGCAGACAACAAAACTGTATAACATTTATCAGCAGTTGCTACTAGCAGTTGAATGGGAAGCTGCTACCGCAGCAGGATCGGGTATAATTTGTTCTCCTGCATATACTGGACCAGGCACATATACAATCACTGGATTGACATTTACGGATGCAGGCGGCGGTTATGGTAGAGGTACTGCTCCAAATCCAACAATAACATTCACATCAGGACTCTCAAACTTCACCACAACTGGAATCGTTGACACGAATGACGCAAACGCAGGTTCCAATGACGGTGGCACTTTTGGTAGACTAGTAGGAATAACCCCAGTAACTGTAAGTCTTACTGCGGCTCCATCGACTTATACAGTATCAATTGAATGTCCTCCTACTGCAACTTTGGCTGTTAACACTGACGGAACAGTTGCTACAGGTGGAACCAATACTACAGCCGGTACATCTGGATGGCCAACAACAATGAATGCAGTGGTTCAGGCCTATATTACTCAAGCTAACACTGAAATTGCAAATATTCAGCAAACGGGTAACACAACAGCAGTAAACAATTTACGAGCATATTGGAATATTTGCGGTGGGCAACTAAAGAGAGAACAACGAGCTAGATACTCATACATTGCTCCTGTTTCTATTCCACTTGATAGTTTTGTATATCAATATCCTGCTTCATTAAGTACGTTTGTTGACACGCTCCCGTCATTGTCACTAGACACATCTCCACATGGTGCTGCACAAACACTCGAAGCAATCAGTGACTTTACTACGGTCGGTGGTCAAAGCATCGTGGCAATGGGTAGACAAGAACGCAATCAGGCTCGATTGCAGTCTGTTGGAATTAATCTTGATAACAACATTCCAGCTACAGTTTCACCTACCATACAAAACACATTGACTACGAATGGCACTGTTCCGGGCGCAGCAGTAAATGAAGGTATATTGAGTCTTAACGGTCAAACGTATACCATACCTGCATGGCCATCTAATATAAACAACACTGGTCAAAACTTGGCACCTACTCCTCAGGGCATATATGTTCCTCCTTCACTAGCGGCACAAGCTGCTAACGGAGTGCCTGGATTCCAGCAATTGCCTAATATGGTTCCTGGGGACATCACTCCTATCTTAGATGGTACTTCTAATCCAGTCGTAAGCACGACAGTTCCAGTTGGTCCAGCGATTGCTACTCCTATCAATCCTATCGTAGTGATTGCACCTGCTGCACAATATGATCCAAACAATCTTCCACCTAACTTGGATCCTAATTTCACAAGCAGCACAATGCTTCCTGCCTCGTTGAATGTACCGGAAGCCATCCATCAAGTCACTACTTGCAACTGTGATTGCTGGATGGAATAAATTTAAATTTTTCGGTTGACACGATACCCTTTTCCTTCTATATCATGGTCTAGTTTGAAAAGGGTATTTTTATGCGTATTCGTGTTGATTATGAAGAAGATTGCACTCATTCGCATTTTGAGGGAGTGCAGTTTGGTGATTGGGAAGAACAGTATTCGTCGCGTGTGGTTGATGCCTATCGTATTACAGACGATGCTGATGTTCCTTATCGCAGCGAATCGTTTGTTATTCCCGATGATGCTGCTTATGTCTATGTGGTCTACATGATCTATGACACTGGGGACAGCTTCGGTCGTGCTTATGGAAGGATCGACATTCTTCACGCTACTATTTCGGAAGCGGAAGCAGATAAGCTGGCTAAGTATGTCACTGAACATTCCGAAGAATACACTATCAAGTTCAAGGATGACTTCGGGCGTGATATTTCCATTGACAACCGCGGTTCTGGCTATTTTGAAAACATTCAATATGTCGGGGTAGAGCGATTTGCCATCGGAGATGGTGTTGCAAAGAAGCGTTATTTCGTTAACTAACTCATAGGAGACTGACAATGAACCGTAGTGAAGCTCTTGCACCGCTTAAAGCAGGTGAAGGTCGCGTTCCAGTTACTGCTGGCGTAGTTATTCGTGGTCAACTTCGCAAGGCAGCACTGCTTTCGGGTATTGACTATTACGAAGAGAAAGGTTGGCTTGAATCAACTTTTATTTTTCGTGGCCCAGCCGATAAGTTGATGCGGTTCTATAAGTGGGGTAAACAAAACTTTGGTGATGAGGATTAAAAATGGACTTGACACTGAAAAATATTTTGTTGTTGCCAGTCGCGCTGTTCGTGCGAGCACCTATCATGCTTGTGGGATTGACTCTGAGCAAGATTGGGCATGGGATTTGTACATTCGCAGACCACATTCCCGGTCTTGAGCGAGCATACAAACCGAGATAAAAACTGCTTGACAATGTGATAGTTTAGTAGTACAAGCAACACATCAAGTTGATACTAAGGAAAAAATAATGCTGTTTCTTATTCAAAGCGGATTGCTCAGCTTTTCGGCTGCGCTGATTATCGCACTTTTGGGCATACTTACTTGGAATCTGGGTCGCAGTGTTCCGGTTGCCATCATGAACTTCTGTCTGGTGGTAATGAACATCGGGTTTGGTATCATGAACGTGTTGACCCATCCTGGAATTTGGAATTAAAAGCTTTTATTAAGTCGCACTACAACTAAGGAGATAAGACATGGATTTGTTTCTGAATGGTCGTAAGGTTCTGTTTGCAGAAGTTGAAGGTGTTGACTTCAAGGACTATCCTAAGTTTTGCGATGCATATATCGCTTATGCTGAGTTTGAAAACGGTACTCCGCTGAATGATTTTCAGCTTGATCAGCTTACCGAAGAAAACTATGATTTCATTCACTCCGAATGCATGGAACAGATGTATGGAGCAGCCGATTCCGCTCGTGAATACACCAGTGAGTGTGGATAAAAAGTTTTTGACACTACATTCTTTTTAGTGTATGACCACTTCATACTCAAACGAAGGAGATTACCATGAACAAGTATCAAATCGCTTCTGCTGTTGTTGATGAATACATTGCTCTTCTTGATAAAAAGTATGAAAACGATCAATATAAATATCCATGCAAAACTGGTCATCTCCAGGAGGTTCTCGTCTGGGCAGTAACTGAAGGCGTTGAAGCCATTCAAGAACGCATCAAGCGGTTGAAATCGGAACAGGAAATCAGTGATGCATAAAAACATTGAATCTATTCCCGCTGGACAATTGTTTGAGGATGGGTTTTCAATGATTAGTCTTGGTGCTTACCGTTTAATGAAAGACAGTAAGCACCAAGAAGCATATGACCAGTTGGGACACGTACTCAACTTGTTGATGGAAGATCGGCAAATGCTTCGTTTGAAATATAAGGTGGAACCGTGATTCCTTTAGCATTTCGCGGACTTGCGCTGTTTGCTTGTTCAGCACTATTGATGTACTTCATTGTTAAGAACATGAATCGCCCGCGCTAAGACACAATATAATAATATACTAACTTTTTCATAAATAGTTACTCAAGGAGTTTAACTTATGAAAAAGTTAGTAACCGCAGTTATGATGCTGCTTACAGTGTCGTTGACACTGCCTACTACACCTGCATTTGCTTGGGGACAGAGAGCACCTCTTCCGCTACAGCAATGCTCAATACATGCACCATTTGGTGCTCCTCAATCTGCTCGTCCACTGGAAATGATTTGCCGCGAAGCATATCTCGTAGGGTTCGATCCAGCAGCGCACATTCCTGAATATGTTGAATGGACTCTTACTCCGCAAGCTGCATTGGGTTGTGTAGCACGTTCAAACGCATTTGCTACTGACGCAAGTGTACCCGGTAGTGCCTCACCGCAAGACTATGCAGGTACTGGATATGACAAGGGACATATGGCACCTGACGGTGATCAGTCATGGAATCAACAAGTAGAATTTGAATCGTTCCTAATGACGAATATGACCCCTCAGGCAGGATCACTTAATCGTGGTATTTGGAAGTTGCTTGAAACTTCGTTTCGCGGTTGGGTATACCAGCAGAATCGTCCGTTCACTGCTATCTCAGGTGCAATCTACGGACCACAAGACAAGAAAATTGGTCGCGGAGTCGTCGTTCCTCATGCATTCTACAAGATCGTGATTGATGACGAAACTGGTTATGTTGCTGCTTGGTATTTCCCACATGTTGCACCATATCCTAATCTCGGTAATGACTTGACACGTTATCGTAGATCAGTTGCACAGATTGAACAGGAAGCTGGAATTCGCATTGGTCTTCCAAAGAATGCACAGGAAGTTCCTGTCGGTAAGGAATGGCCAGTAAACTTTGGCGCTCTTACTCAAGCTAAGAGAGCTAAGTGCGGAGCTAACGCATCTATTGACTAAAAACATAGGCAGTGCAGCATTTTATGTTGCACTGCTTATCAAAGGGTGATACAATGAATTTAAATCGTTTAGGTAGCGGTAAAAAGCTAATCAATATGCTCGTACACAAGGGTAATATCAAAAACATGGGCTGGACACCGCAACAACAGCAGAAACTTTTAGACAATCAAAAAAACGTTCATAATCCTGAGTCAAGGAAGAATACTAAGAAATGAGTGATGATCGATCCAAGAAGGCGCAGCGCCTGCATCGGACCGCAAATGCAATCAAGAAGCAGTTGCGTATTGCTAAACAGTCTGTTTGGCATAATTCTAAACTATTGACCCAACCACATAGAATGGCAAAGCATCATGCATTGGATTGTGGTAATCCTAAATGTCTTGTATGCCATTCAGAGAAAATCTTCAACAAGCCCAGCATTCAAGAACAGAAGTTTATCGAGGGTCATAAGGATGAAGACTCGTAGGCACCACAACAACAAAGGTTTCCGTCAAATCAAACGAGGCAAAACCTTTGATCAAGTCAAAGCTATGTGTCGTAGACTTAAACTTCCATTCTCGCCCAAAACGATTGACAATAATCCCAATACTTGATATAAACGTCAAATAGAAATTAAACGCGCCCGAGGCTGATTGGTGTCACAAGGGCTTCTAAAACCCAAGATTGCAGGTTCGATTCCTGTCAGGCGCGCCACATTTATATAGGAGAATAAAATGAGTGACGCACTTCCAACTGTCGTTCCGGCAGTAGTATTTAAGACTCGTGTCCGTGATGACAGCATCGAAGGACCCAATCCGTATCGTTGGCAGGATGTATCCTCTTACGATTACTTCGGTGGTAAGCGAGTCGTTCTTTTTTCGCTTCCGGGCGCATTTACCCCGACTTGCTCGACTTATCAGCTTCCTGGCTTTGAGCAGAACTTCGCTGCTTTTAAGGAACTTGGTATTGATGCTATATATTGCATTTCTGTAAACGACTCGTTCGTAATGAACAAGTGGGTGCAGGATCAGGGCATTGAGAATGTTCAGGTTATCCCAGACGGTTCCGGCACTTTCACTAGTGCAATGAACATGCTTGTTTCTAAGGACAATCTTGGTTTCGGTGTTCGTTCGTGGCGTTACGCAGTCATCGTAAACAACGGTGTGATTGAAAAGTGGTTCATCGAACCGGGAATCGAGCATAACTGTGCAACTGATCCATATGGCGAAACTTCGCCTGAGAATGTTCTCAAGTATCTTCTTGCAGAGCAGCAGGGCTAAGTTATGAACACTGTATTGTGGCTGCTGGTAGCACTTCAAGTTAAACACTTTGTCTGTGACTTTCTGTTGCAGCCAGAATACATGTGGAGAAATAAGGGGACGCTGGGACATCGCGGCGGCATTGATCACGCGGTGTTCCACGCCCTTACTACTTATGGAATTCTGTTATATTTTTCAGTCCCTGCGGTTGCAGCATATACTATGTTTCTGTTCGAAGCCTTTGCCCACTACTTCATTGATTATGCAAAGATGAACATCAATCGTATTAAGGGCTGGAAAGCCGACACTCACCCTCAGTTTTGGAATGCGCTGGGGCTTGATCAACTACTACATCAACTAACGTATGTAGCTATTCTTGCATTCATTAATTTACCGCACTAAATAATAGGAAAGGAAAAGAATGATGTCAGGATTAATCATGCCGCTGTTATCATATAGATTCAGGGTCATATTAGATGATAAAATTGACCCCGAATCCATTTTCACTAAAAACGTTGAAAATGTCATCGCGGATTATAAGAACAAGACATTAGAAGTTACAGTTAGACAGCCATGCTCTGATGAAAACATGTCACAGATAGTTAGTTATTTGTGTTCAACAGATTCATCTATTATTAGGGTTGAGGCACTGGCTGGAAATGCTGACCCTGAGTTTGCCAATGAATATATTTCCTGTTCCGTAGAAAAACATAGATTTGCACTCGGATACGGTATATCAGATGCGGCAAAACATGAACTTAAGTTTAAATATGAAACATTTTATACCACAAAATGTACAAAAAAGGAGAAAGAAAATGGCATAGATTGAATATTCTAGTATTATAGATAAATATATTATTATGTTCAAACCTACCATTTTTATATTAAACGTCATAGCCTAACCGGTTTAAAGTATTTCGGAAAAACTACCAATCTAATGGTAACAAGCCGTAAATACAATGTATCGTTATCATTTTGATAACTGCAAATTAATTGAAAAAGGAGTTAATTGATATGTCATAGATTTTAGAAATTGCTTGTAAGGACGTAGTGTTCCACTTTAACAAAGGACACCTGACCGATCCGACCATTCCCATGTGGGTCGTTAAAACACAGGGTAAAACCTACTATGTAGAGCATGTTGAATGTACGGTTCCGTGGTCTACCAAAGAAACCCCAGATAATCCTAGCACTAAAGGCAGTATCAAGGTTAAAGACTGTCTTCTCGTTATTGACGAGGAAAACTGTGCCAACATCACTAAACTCACTGCACATGACAAGATTCGTCTTCGTAATGAGGCGAAGGGCATAACTCGCATCGTGTATACTTACAACGGTAAGAAAGATGTTGAAAACGCTATAAACCAATCCAAAATCAAACATGGTCCATTCAAGACGCTTGGTGGCAGGTGCGGCACAACATTTTATGTAACGGAAATCATGAATAAATCAGAACTATCATTCCTGACACTATCGGCAGGTGATAAGTTCCGTGTCCTTATGCCAAATGAAAAACAATATCAAGACTATGATGATCCTAATCATGATCCTGATTGGTATTGGAAACAAGAGGATGAGTACGATGAAGAAGATTAAGTTCCATGTATCTTGGTCCGCCTTCCGCGAAGTCAACAAAGCCATCAAAGATTCAGGTGTAAAATTCTACCCGTTCGTGAAGGCCGGAGGTGGCTATCACATTACCATCGAACCTGCGGATCATCCTATCGTTTCATTCTTGACATTGGCTCACGATATTAGAGTGCTGTCTCATTTTGACTAAATACTGCTACAATCGGAGTCCCCATGTCAGTAATTATTTTATCTAAGCGTCCGGAAGAGTACGAATGCCATCGTTTACTTGAGGCATTTGCTAAACACGAAATTGATGCTACAATAACACATCCTGACAAATATGACATCGTGGTCAATCAAGGTTCCGAAACAGGTATCAAGTATGAAGGTCTTGCGATTGAGAAACCAAAACTGTTTCTTACTCGTACAGGATCAGGCACGAATAATTTTGCAAGAGCATTGATCAGACAGTTCGAACAAGAACATGTCTTGTGTGTGAACTCGTCTGATAGCATTGAAATTGCAAAAGATAAGCTGAGAACCTCACAGATTTTAGCAAGCAATCATATTCCGATCCCAACAACAATGTTGGTTCGTTTTCCAGTAGAGATTAATATTGTGGAGAACAAGATCGGTTTTCCGTGCATCGTTAAGGTGCTGAATGGTAGTTACGGTGAAGGTGTCTATCTTTGTGAAAAGAAGAAAGACTTCAAGAAGCTGATGGAATTTGTGGACTCACTAAAAAGTGCAAAGACCCTCATAGTTCAAGAGTATATAGGGCATCGACCAGGCGAAGACCTAAGAGTTTTCGTTGTGGGTGGTAAGGTGATCGGGGCCATGAAACGTGTTGCTCCTGTCGGTGACTTCCGCGCCAACATTACAAATGGTGGACACGGAGAACGTTTTGAGGTCACCGACGAAATCGACTATATTGCTCGTGAAACTGCACGAGTATGCGGATTGCAGATTGCGGGTATCGACTTACTGTTTGATGAACACGGATTTAAGGTATGTGAAGCAAACTCCGCACCGGGATTTGAAGGATTCGAGCAATATTGCGAAGTGAATGTAGCTGACCATATTGCCGAGTTCGTGAGATTCAAGCTAAATGGTATCAATTCTTAAGGAATAATTATGTCAAAAATGTACACAAATAAGAGAATCGTAGAAACAGAAGACAACCTACTTCCGATTCCAAAGGAAACTGATTCTGAAAAGCGAATCAAGTATCTTGAGGAAAGAGTACGAGTTTTGGGCGAACAAGTTCATCGGATGGCAACAGCACTTGAGTTAAACAGCAAGACCATTCGCCGTCAAGGAAGCAACATCAACACTTTGGGCAATGCGCTGCGTAGCAGTAAAAACGGGTAACAAGATTATTGTAATTTACTGAGTTTTGACATATAAATAGATTTGTAGCATGGTGCTACTTAACAGACTTTAAGAATCAGGGCCTTAGTCTGTGGTCCGTAGAAAGGAAGAAACATGATGTATAATAGTAAGCTGGTTGCCAGCATCAAAGCCAACGGAAAAGTACTCCGTGAATTTAAAGATACCGTTTATATCCCATTCGGTTCTGAGTACTCGATTCTACTAAAGAATCTCAACACAGTAAGAGCATTGATCAATATCTATATTGACGGCGATAATGTCGTGCCGGGTGGACTGGTTCTCAATGCCGGACAAGAAATTGACCTTCAACGTGCTATTCGAAACGGAAACATGAATGAAGGCAACCGTTTCAAGTTCATTGAACGTACAGGCAAGATTGAAGACCATCGTGGTATCAAGTTGGAAGATGGACTGATTCGTGTAGAGTTTCAGTTTGAGAAGGTCTACAAGCGTCAAGATGGCATTCATTGGAATAATAATCTAACCTGGACTGCACCGTCGCAGCCGTATTACGGTGATCCAACTTGGTCAGTATTACGCTCAGCAGGCGGAGGCACTGCAACTCCATCTTGGATGACAGGAACCACAACATGCGGTGGTGATGGACTCGGTACAACTTATGCCGCAGTTAACAACATGACAGTCGGTGCTACACTGACTGCAAGTTCTGCACAGGCATTCAATGCTGCTCCTCAGAGTGAAACAGGTATCACTGTACCTGGTAGCAAGAGCGAACAGAAGTTTGTGAATGCAAGCTGGTTTGCAACTGAAAGTGAAACCAACAGTATCATTCTCAAGTTGCTCGGTGAAACTCCTGACAACGAAGCTGTTCGTAAGCCAGTCACTGTCAAGGCTAAGCTCAAGTGTGTAACTTGCAACAGGCAGAACAAAGCAAACGCCAAGTTCTGTAGCGAATGCGGAACTGCACTCGTAATCTACGCATAAGGAAAAGTCGTGATACTGCCAGTCAACTATGCTAATACTCCTCCCCACCAGCGTAAGTTAGTGCGTGAGGAATATATTAAACAGCAAGGTGGCGTTTGTTACTACTGCAAAAGCTCATTGATGAAGGCTCCACCGGAGGGCATTCGTAACAAGAAAATAGATTGGAAACTATTTCCACCTAATTTCTTGAAGCATCCTCATCATCTGCATCACTCACACGATACAGGTATGACTCTTGGTACGGTTCATGCTTATTGTAATGCGGTTCTCTGGCAGTATCACGGCGAATAAAAGGTTGACATGCGCTCAGCTATTTGTTATATGATTCGTGTAACAAGGAGATAGTGATATGACTCAGCAGACCCTTCAAGAACTCATCTACGAAATGGAACATGATATCCGTGCAGACATTCACGGTGATATCTATGGTCATGAACGCTACGCCGAAGAAATCTTTCGTCTTCGTGCTGAACTTCGCCGCATTCGTGAGAAGGCTATTGAAGATAGCTGGGCCCGTAACCCTGATCGCATGGGCGGCCAGTTCACTGATGAAGAAATCAATCGTAGTAACAATTGGTAAGGAGAATAGCAATGAAGTATGAAGGTTTGCTTGAAGATTTTGACAACATTCGTGAGACCCAACCCTACGCTGTAGGAAAGGTCATTGACGAAGCACAGAAGTACATTGAGTTTCTTGAAGGTAAGCAAGACACCTTCAATAAGCTGGTTGATTATTTCAACGAGCTTGATGAATCGGACAAGAACGAAACTAAGAAGGAAATCCTTGATCACCTTCTTACCATTATCCCTGCTGAATAAGGAAATCTGACATGTTCAAGAAGTTTTTCATCGGTTTCATGGCAACTGTAATGATTGCTCAGCCTGCTTTTGCTGGAAAGTTCGGCGGCGGGGGCGGATTCCGCTCTAGTGGCTCAAGTTTTTCGAGTTCTCGTAGTTTTAGCTCCGGATCCACATATCGTCCTAGTACAAATTACGCTCGGCCCGCGGCACCTGCTGCATCCCCTCGTTTCAACAATGGATCATCTTATAACTATAAGCCCGCACAGACTCGGGTAGTTTCTCGTCCAACGTACAGTGGTGGCTACAGCAGCGGCTATCGCGGCGGCTATTACAACCGCCCTATCGTCAATAACCACTACTACGGTGGTTACGGATATTACGGTGGCTTCGGCGGAGGAACGTTCAGCAGTCCTTGGTTCTGGATGTGGATGATGGATCGCCCGCATCAGCAGCAGGTTCCAGTCTATGTCAACGCCGGCGGTGGCCAGGGTATGCAGCAGCAGTACGCTCAGCAAGGCGGAGATTATGCCCAGCCGGATAACGGGGGCAGTCTGATGACTTACATTTTTGTGGTCGTTATGCAGATTATCGTGATCGTCCTTGCAGTTGCATTCCTGATTTGGATTCTGCGAAAGATGTTTACCAAAAAGCGTCGATTTAATTACTAAGTTTTAGAATAAAAAGGTTGACATCCGATTGTCTCCTTGTTATTTGAACATATAGCAAGGAGACATGAAGATGAGCAAAGGTAAATACAGCCCGGCACTGACTCGCAAGATGATTGCTGAGTGGGACAACAACACCTTCATCTATAACGCTGACAAGCAGATTCCCCCTGAAACTTGGCCCGAAGGCGGATACGAAACCCGCATTCACCTTGCTAACTATGACAAGGATGGCTTTGACAGCTACGGATACAGCGCATTTGATATTGATGGCAACTATGTCTGTATCGGTGATGGTGTTGATCGTTACGGCTACACTGAAATGGACTACCTTGCTATGAGCGATGATGAGTTTGAAACCATCTGCATCTACGGAGCTTGATCATGGACAGGGTTTTCATTCTTTACACGGTAAAGTCTACCGCAGACTATCAGGAGTTCTTTACCGAGGGCGTATATAGCACCCGGGAAAAGGCAGAAGCGGCCAAGTCCTTGCTGTCTGATAGACTCAACCCTTGGATTGAAGAAGAAGAGGTTCAGTAACATGGCTTTCAATCTTGATGGTATAAATCGTAATGACGAACGAATCGGCTACTTCCCCTATACTACTGGTATTGATCGTTGCGGCAATGAATGCATGATGGTAGTATCGCACGATCCTACTGCATCAGGATGTAATCCGTTCTATTGGACTGCTTCTCCTCACAATCGCTATGGATATGAGTTTTCTTCTCAGGCAGAAGCAGAAATCATTGCTAAACACGCCGCTGGATTGTGGTCGGTGAAGAGCGTTGACACTGATAATATCAAGATCGGCGCTGTTCATTTCACTGTTGTCAATACTGCTGTTAATATGGGGAATGTAGCATAAAATGGGTAGCAGGATGAAGAAAGTTCTTGACTTCATCCTGCTTTCCATGTATAAATAGACTTGTAGAGGGATAGACCTTCTATATAAAATAGCTTCAAAGGAGTTTTGAGCAATGAATAACACTGAAAAAGAATTTGACCTATTGGTCTTTGTGGGACGTTTTCAGCCCTTTCATAAAGAACATAAGCGTGTCATTGACATCGCACTAGAAAAATCCCGACATGTATTGATTCTCGTAGGTTCGGCAGGTAAGGCTCGCACGATCCGCAATCCGTTCACGTTCACTGAACGTATGAATATGATCACTGGCGCCTTCCCTGAGGACGTTACGCTCGGCAGCAAGCGCAGCCTAATCATCAAGCCACTCTTTGACAAGACGTACAACGATGCTGCTTGGATTAAGCAGGTTCAGGAAGTCAAGGATTTCTACATTGCAGACGGAAGGCCCGAACGAATCAAAGTTTCCTGGTAAATTTCACTTGACACCACTATTAATTTTAGTTATACTGCTGACACTGTAACACACAGTTTAA
>Ga0209777_10004451_pt1 | contig 16546 bp, 19 predicted proteins | sample FrelakmetHBP12HB_FD_187147 | JGI IMG/M metagenome (GOLD analysis project Ga0209777, IMG submission 187147) | Freshwater lake sediment microbial communities from the University of Notre Dame, USA, for methane emissions studies -HBP12 HB (SPAdes)... | ecosystem: Environmental > Aquatic >...
ACACACCATACTGCCCTTGTTTTTTAGTCAATAGTCCCTTATACGGATAGTCTCGTAAAAAGTCTTAAAAACATCCCCCTGTAATTACCAGAGTGACGAAAAACAGAAGGTATGTCTTATTAATAAACCTATTTTTATTATTAGACAGGTAGGAACTCACAAAGTTAAAATTAGTTTGTAATCGTTTCTTGATGAAAAGAACGACGGTCGTTTCTATTCTCTGCATATCATCGATCAGGGCATTCATCGGGTTTTTATCCATCCTCAACACTGGAAAGACGATCTATCGATTGCCTCAGCCCTGATTCGTATATTCGAGCAAAAAATATTACCCACTTACACGAGATTCAGGTCTTTCATAGGGAGGTCCGTGGATATGCGGTGAGATAACTAGAAAATATCAAACCAGATTTAACCGGAGATGAAAGTTTGGTCGGTCCGATTACCACAAGGAATAGGCTGAAAAAACGGGAGAGACCTCCATAGGCTCTCCCGCCTTTTATTAAACTTTTACACCCTTAAGTCGTGATGTTTAAGCCCACCCCGCTGGCAGTGCTTTGCGATTGCCCACTGCTTCCATACCCAGTGGCCGCTGCAAGAGAAGACAGAAGGTTGTTTATAGTGGTGCCGGAATTGGTGGCATTCACTTGATGATGATGATGGTGATGATGATGCCCTTGGGCCTGCTGGAGATCTTGAGTCTGCTGGAGACCAGGAAGATCGGTTTGAAGTTGGGTAATCGCCTTCTGCATGGCATCATTAGCAGCGGCGATTTGATCCTGATTCCCTGATTTCTGGGCACCCAAAACGGAATTGATGGCACTCAGGAGATTCTGAAAATCAGCCTGGGTTGAATTCTGATTCTGATTGCTGTTGTTGGCTTGCTGGATATTAGTCAGGTCGGTTTGAAATTGTGTTGTCGCCTGTTGCAGGGCATTTTGCGAGGTAGTGATCTGGTCCTGATTCCCTGATTTTATGGCCCCCACCGCAGAATTGACCGCACCCAGAAGATTCTGGAAGTCGCCCTGGGTTGAATTCTGATTGTTGTTGCTGGCCTGTTGAACATTAGTCAGGTCGGTTTGGAATTGCGCCACGGTCTGCTGCAAAGCATTCCCGGACAGAGTGATCTGATCCTGATCCCCTGATTTTAATGCCCCCACAAGGTTCCCGAAGCTCTGACGAAAGCTCTGGAAGTCCGTCACCAAACTTGGAATCTGATAGTAATTACCGAGCGATTGGATCGTCATAATTTTCACCTCCTTCAATGACCATCGAATTTAAAATCAGTTTAAGCAACTCATATGCCAAGAGCCCGGAGGATTGAAATACCAGTCCAAAAGCCAGGTTAGATGATTTTAAGTCTTCACGATTGCCTATTGGAGTAGGCATTATTTTCCCATGTCCTTCTTGTTTGGAAAATTTTTCCTACCTGATCCGCCCTTTGTGAAAAAAACAGGGGTGGCTAAGGGATTTAAGGAGATTTAGGTCGATTAGCTGGGGGATAGAAGGACCCTCTTGAGCGAACAAAAGCCAGAAAGTGAAAACATAGGGGCAGACTTCTAAAATTTAGACATACTGCCCTGCCCCTATACATCCTAATCTTCTCCTACCTCAAACGGTCGAGTGATCTATAATCTGAAACAAAGGTATAGAGAGAAGCTCCTCATGTTATCCGACTCTCTGTATAAGCCTGCCCCTTAGGAGAAATGTAAACGCTGCTAAAAGCGAATGCAGAGATACCAAGGTATATCCTGTTGGAAGGTCAAACTGGTAAGAAATAACGACACCAAGAAGATTAACCAACGTACCATAGATCCAGGCAAATAATAGTTGGAGACGAGTTACCATCATCATAGAAACGAGAGCCGGGGCGACCAGAAGAGCAAAAACGACCAATACCCCGGCCAACTTTACCGAACTGGTTACCGTTATGGCAAAAAGCAAAAAAAAGCTGATGTCTTTCCAGCGATCCTTAAAAAAAATCCCTGTCAGATAAAGAGCGATCCCTATTAAAAAGTAGATCCCCGTGGTGGTGTAAATTTCTTTCAAGGGAACGAAGAGCAAATCGCTGGCCAGAAGCCGTTGAAAATCCTCCGTCCCTTGTGGGGATTTGGAAAGAATTAGAAACACAGTCGCAATGCCAAAGGCATAGATCAGACCGATGAAGGCCTCTGAAAGCCTCTCGACCTTGGAAGCTACGGCTATGACAAAGGCCCCTAAAAAGGCAAAGAACAGAGAGATCGGATACAGAAATTCCCCTTCAAGAAAGAATAATGAAACGGCAGCCCCCAGGGCTGCCATTTGACCAATCGCCAGATCTGTAAAGATGATCCCTCTTTTTAAAATCTCCATCCCGAAAAAAGAGTGAATACCTACCAGAACAACAGAAAGCAGGAAAGCGGTAAGAAGGATGTCCATTATTGAGTTAACCTCCTGACTATTTCCTCAAAGAGGGAGACTAAATCCTTGGCCTCTGGTACCGCACCTATATCATGGGGAAGAAGGATATATTTTGCTCCTATTTTTTCAGCAACGAACTGTCCACTCCTCTTTTCATGATAGACATCTTGCAAGATAAATTCTACCCTCTGAGATCTTGCTGTTTCTATAAGTTCCTCTATATGCCTTGCCGTAGGTGGTATTCCTGGTTTTGGCTCAATAGTCCCTATATTGGATAATCTGGAAGCCAGGATGAGATAATCAAAAAGTTTGTGATATTCAATAACCCTTTTACCCGCAAGGGTAGAAAGTCTATGATCCCATTCCCTTGTTTTGCTGTCCCATTTTTTCAGAAACTCGGCCAATCTTTTTTCATAGTCCTGACAATTTTTAAAATCCAGATCACATAGTTTGTCTTTTATGGCCCTGGCCAAGATTGGAATACGATGAGGGTCAAGAGAAAAGTGGGGATTTCCTTCAGGATGAATATCCCCCTCAGCCCTGGAGACACTGGCGGGCACTTCGATGAGATCGACTTGCTGCGATAGATCCAAAAATCCCTTCGAGTTATGGATTTTAGGATTATTGGCCTGTTGAATAAGAATCGGAATAAAACCTATTTCCAGACCGGCCCCATTAATAATGAGTAAATCCGCTCCTCTCAGCTTGGCAATGAAAGAGGGTTTGGGCACAATAAAATGTGGATCTTCCGTCCCTTTGCCTAAGACAAAGACCTCTACCTTGTCTCCGCCGATCTTCTCGGTAAGGTCGCCTATATAGGGATAGGTGACTACCACTTTTATTTGGCCATAAGAGAAAGTTGTGAAGCACAAACTCGATATCAGACCAAGGAAAATTAAAAGTTTTCTCATTTTCATCCTCCCTTAAAAAGCATGGGCGCCATGGGCCCCAATGGCCATATTAAATTGAAGAAAAACCGAATTAACCGGCTCTCTCATATTGTTTCCATCAAACAGCGAATTGTCCCGATTGAATTGAAGCCTCAGGGTTGAAAACTCGGTGGGTTTGAATTCCAGCATGGCCGAAATTCTATCCAGGTCTCCGGGTAGATTTTGTTTTACCCCGTTTACATAAACATCGTTTTGATTCAAAAGATCGTATCTGGCCCCGATCCGCCATCGCCGGGCAAATCGATAGACCAATTGGGAATAAAACCCGGATTGCTTCAGCTCCTTACCAAAGACACTTAAAGCTTGGCTTGGGTCGTCCGGTGCAGAGTCTGTCCCTACATTTAAATTCATATACCGGTACATATACTCGCTTTGCCAGGATACATAGCGATAGGAGTCAATGAAATATTTGGCCGTCAAGTCAAGACCGTATATTTTTGTGTCTCCATAGGCCATCTGGGGGGTCGATCCATTAGTGAGGTTTTGCCTGGTCTGTCCTTGGGCATAAGACAGGCCGCCCAAGAGAGAAAGCTTGCCGATATCAATCGAAGACTTGATGTAGGACACAAAGAGGTTGGGTTGCTGAGCTCCATCCTTGGCGAAGGCCAGGCCATTTTTTCCCAATCTAAGCGCATCGGTTCCAAAGCTGGCCTCATTTTCTCCTTGCAGTATCTCAGCCCCCAATAAAAGGTAAACGGGGGTTGGGGCAAGCCAATTAATTTGAACCCCCTTTTCCTTAAGTCCGTCTTCCCCGAAGAAAGACCTATTTAGTAAAGGTGCATCAGCAAAGTCCCAAACATGGGCGTGTTGAGGATTTAATCTCCCGAAAGAGGATCTGAACTTTCCCCCCTTTACTTGAAAGCCAAAAGGAAGGAACTTGGTGGTAAAATAAGCCTCCTCAAGCTCAACGCCGCTTTCCGAAAAAGGAATGGTGGCAGCCAGATCAAAATAGGGATCAACCGGAGAATAAAGGTATAGCTCGCCATAATTGAGATTAAAACCCCTCTTTTGATTCGATATCCCGGAAGGGATAAACTCCGGGACCTTGAGCTTCTTAAAAGTTTCATCATTTACATTTCGACCCACAAAAGAGCCGTCTAAAATAAAAGAAATATCCGGAACGAATTTGGTTTGAGAAAAAGAATACGCTTCAAGGGGTTTGGGAATTTCAGAATATTTTTTGTCAATCGGGTTAATCGGGTAAGCCATCCCAAGTTCTTTGCCTTTAATTTGTTTAGACGATTCCTTTGGAGCTGCTGGGATCACCAACGGCTTGGCCTTCTCGGAAAGCTTGGCTCCTATATGCTGCGCCTTCAGTTCATCAATCTCCCGTTGTTGATTCTCAATGGTCTTTTGTTGATTTTTAATTGTCTCCTCTAATGCCTTAAGCCTTGCTTCTATATCCAATCCATAAGATTGTGTTACCAGAACAAACGGAGACAAAAAAACAAGGATTAGTATCCTTTTCATGAGCACCTCCATAAACGGATATCCTTAAGGAGCAGGATAAACCTATCTCATTAATGCTAACGACTTGGTAATACCGGCTGGAAATGGGCCGTTATAGGGCAGGAGGTGCTCTGGGGTCTATCAGGTCTTCTGATTGTTTAGAAATTAGAATTCTTGTTTCAGGTATATTATAATTAATAACCCGGGAAAGGGGCTGAGAAAAGTCGGCAATCTCATTAATTAAAACAGGCAGATTAACCGATAGGCAAATCGGGCAATCCGAATGAAAAGAAGAATCGTCGTGACGATGTAAGGGTAAAGCAAAAATGGAAATTAAAAAAAGAATGACCAGACCAAAAGACAATACGCTGGCAAATCTGAGAGGCTTTTTGGTGAAAGGGTTTAAAGTCAACATCGCTCTATGTATCAATTTAGCTTACCTTGGTGATTTCTATTAAATATAGCATTCCTTAGGCTACCTCTGCAAGGTAAAAGTCATCTCCTTTGGGCGAGTAAAGAATTCCACATTTCGATAATCATCGAGCCCAAGACTAACGCCAAACAACAGGGCACAGGCTTGCCTGTTTGTGCCCTGTTAGCTTAAACGACTTACTGGATGGTAATTCAGTTATTTTTTAGAAGGAAAGTTGCTGGGATCGATCACAGACCAGACATTATTGACCCCTTGGCCTTTGGTATCCCCTGGGTTGGCATCATTAACCCAGTAATACAGAGGATAGCCTCTGAAGGTGGTCTGCATTTTTCCATCCTTCCAGGTGATGGTGCCAAAATCGTCCTTGGATACTCCTTGCGGAGGCGCTACGGTCTCGCGGTAATAAATGGGCCATTTTTCGAGACAGGCACCTGTGCAGTCGCTCTTTCCAGGAGAATCTTTTGTAAACCAATAAAGGGTTTTACCTTCCGTATCCGTCAGATACTTTCCCAAACCCTCCTTATCCGCGATCTTCACCGCGTGATGCGTGGCCAAAGCCACTCCTGAAAAAACCATCACTGTCAACACCGCTAAAAAAATTAAATACGATCTTTTCATTTCTTGTTACTTCCATACGAAGTGTATCAATGGGATAAAATCAAAGTAAATGATGTGTGGATACAAATGCTCTTTAATTCAAGGTTTTTATGATTCCTTTTGGCACGTATTAATCTTCAAAGGAATATAAAGAGCACAAAATCCGAAAATTGCCGTTAATATTGGAATGATCGCCAGCAGTCCCCACCAGCTTTTATAATATAGACCCAGCACTGCTATTACGATACCAATTACCCAGCGAATAATTTTATCGGTCTTCCCTACATTGCACTTCATAATATTACCTCCAAAATTATTTGTTTTAAATCATTCAATTCCTTTTGCGCAACAGAGCCCTATCTTCTTTTTTTAGTGTAATCATTAAGGTTAAATTCTTTTCATCCTTTTCTATTCTTCCTTAAGTTTGTTGTTTATAATTGATCTTTCTGACTTTTATTTTACACCCTCAACACCCCCGTGACTCTTGCGGCCACATCCGCGAGGTCAGCATCGCTCGGTTTGCCTATGATGTTTCCGAGACGACCCAATATGGAAAAGTCTTTCATGTGTCCTTGTGTCGGATATTCGCCTATGATGTACCATTCGGAAACAATTTCAAAACCTAGATGATCAAATAATTGGCTTAGGTACTTCACTGCCGGGATGGCTTCATTAACGCCGGTGTGAGCTCCGCCAAAGGTGCAGTAAACCACGCATTTTTTCCCAGAGCGTCGAGGAGAAGCGAGTTTGATCTCTCCATTGGTGACGTAATGACGTTGTCTGGCCCCCATGAATTCCTGCATAGCTTTGCCGGGCAACCACTGGTAGACACCAGACCCTACGAAAACGAAGTCATAACTAAGTAAATCGATGTCAACATCACCGGTAATTTTCACTGTGTCGATCTGATATCCCAAGAGTTTTACGGTGGCAGTTATCCGGTCCGCCACTTTGGCAGTATTCCCCGTAGATGAAAAATAGAGGTTGATAATTTTCACCATAATTTCCTTTCATCGAGAGTAGTTATTGATAAGACTTTCCTTATTTTATTGAAATAGTATAATATAAAAAAAGGTAAGTTCAAGGAAAATAAAAGGCCTGAAAAAAAAGAGATTTGATTGGTTGCCTTTTATCTCGATTACCGTTTGTACTCTTGCGTTTTATTCAAATAGAGGGTTGAGGATTTCAGAAAGTAATCTCCTCTTTTCTTTAAAGTTTTCACCTGATAGATAAATTTATCGCTAACGGCCAGAAATGTTCACTCCAAGATACCTCTGAAGGATAACGATTACCGTTATAAATAGGCCTAATTGAAGGGAGCATGGCGGAGTGGGCTGTATTTTTACAACCCACTCCATGGGATGCCTTATTCGTATGGCTTTAAAAGTTCTTCTTAAAAGGATATCCACTTAGGCCGTAAAGAGATATCTCGTGCCGGCCGTGTTTAGGATGAACTGGCCAGGCATTTCTCTGGCGAAGGCCGATATAGCCTCAAACCCGGTGCAATGTGTGGGAACGATGTATTCTGGAGCCACGGCCTTGATATCCCCGATCGTTCTCTGAATAATTTCCGGTTTGGCCCCAATCAAATGGAAGCCTCCCAGGACAGCATGGACCTTCTCAATTCCTGTCATCTTTTGAGCGTGTTTCACTGCATTGACGATTCCCGAATGGGCACAACCAGAAAGGACAACCAACCCCTTCCCTTTCACATTCAATACTACGGCTTGCTCTCCAATGAAGATATCATGCTCCTGTTTTCCCCCTCTTTGAATCAAGAAAATAGGCGGCACTTTTTCATACTCCGTTACTCTTTCGATTTTCCCTGTTGAATAGGCCCCCTCGACAATCGGGAAAGGGTCTTTTATCTCCACAATCTTTACCAACCCCAGACTCTCGATATCTCCTCTATTCAAATATTCAAGACTTTGGATACCCATTGGGAATCTGATAAATCTTTCGTTAAAGGCTTCTTCTCCTACGTATAGGGGAATCCCTTTGGGAATTTTTTCCTTCTGGGACTTGAGAAGGGCGATCAGGGCCCCCCAATGGTCAAAATGGCCGTGGCTTAGTCCGAGGGCTTCCAAAGCCTTAAAATCAATATTTAAAAGCTCCATGTTCCTGCTGACCCCCTGTAAATCCACCCCATAGTCGAACATGAAAGAATGGGATTTCCCATTGACGACCGTTTCGATGTAATAAGATAAGCCATGCTCGGAATGAAGGTTACTATTGTAGATAGAACTTCCAGGTTTCATTTTATACCTTGTGGCAACCTTATAATCAGGCCTGAGGGCATCGAAATAGTTATCAGTAATAATCGTAATGGTGGCTTTTTCCACTTCTGGAATTTTTATTGACCCATAGGCCACTTCGCCCCCACCCTTTAAGGCCTCCCCAACGATCAGGGCAGCACCTGTCGCCGCCGATACTTTCAAAAAATCCCTTCGGTTCATCTCTTTTGACATTAGAGCTACCTCCTTTTAATAAATCCCAGAACGGGACATTTTATTGAATCCTTTGATTATACCAAAATCAAGTTAATAAGCCTCAGAAGATTACATTCAATTTTGTTTCCACTATCTCTACCCTGCCTGTAAACCTTACAGGTGATTCTCAGATTGTCAGCAGGGGACCGTGTCCTCGAGCGAAACATCGAAATGGGAAGCATGCCACCAGCGGGAATTTATCCAATCTCTATTAATTGCAGGCTTCCCTTTCTGGATATCGATTAACGACGCTCCTCTGAAAAAACCGTGCTCTCTGAGTTGAGCTATATATCCGTCAACATCAAAATTTACTTCACCTGTTTTGTCTGAAACCATAAAAACCGTTGCAAGCTTGAGCTCTTTGATAGTTGGTTCCGGTTTTTCTGCTATGGACTTATCCCGGTCTATCTCAAAAACTTTGCCTTCCTTTTCAAATACTGCGGCACAGAGGGGTGGAGTTTTTCTCACAAAACAGAAAAGTGTTATCAGTCTGTCAACCAACCACCAGGACAATTGCCAGGCTGGGGCGTTCCTGTCATTTTCCCCCGGGGGAATGGCCATAACCTCACTCCCGTCTTCGGTTATAAGCTCAAATCCTTTTAAGTGGCGGGTAACCCAATGATCCGGGGCATTAAGAAAGAATTGGGTAAAGCTTTTATCAGGGCTCTGCAACACATCAAGGCTGCCTACCAGAAAGAGGGTATCATGGATTTCAGTGCTTGCCTCAAAAGTAGGTGTACCGGTAGTATCGAAGAAATCACTGGCCCTGACAATCTGTTCGGAGAGGGAGAACTTTTCGAGTAGTTGGCTGTCACTGACCTCCGGAAAATATTTTATTTGATAATGACCTGAAAAGAGCTTCTTCAGGGAGTAGCTGCTCTCTTGTTCCGTCCCTTTTTGGGGACTTTCCGCTTCTACCAGTTCGAGAAGATAGGCCCCAGGTCTGTCCTCGAACCAGAGATACCAGCCAGGAGATCCTGTCAGCTTCTCACTTATCCCCTTAATCCCGAAAAAGCTTCTTGCCGAATCGCTGGGGATAATAATTCTAAAGATGCTGTCGAATATAGCCTGGATTTCGGTGACAGGATCGATGTGAGGAAGCGCTTCGAATGTCTTGTCTGTCACATCAGGCCTGTAGTCCGGCGGGTTTTGTTTTATCTGGTGGGCAATAATACGTTTGATGGCCTCTAGCTTGCCAAGCTTCTGATAGTCGATGCCCAGCCGCTTGGCTTCATCCTCAAAGAGCTCCCATGGATAGGTCGCTGCAATGGGAAGGTTTTCGAATCCTTCCATGGCTGCAGTGATCCCATCCTGCTCACCGGATTCTTTTTTAAACCCTGCCATAATCTTCACTGCATCTTTAAGTAATGTGCTGAATAAATCTCGGCGTGAGACGACTCCCTGCTTATCCATCCGTGGCCTCTCTTGATCTAAGCTTATCCACTCCTTTTTTTAACCGGAAATCCGTCGAAAAATATGGCATGTGAAATCACCAGTATCAAGAACATTACCGTCCAAGCAAGGGAGGTGTCACCCTCCTGTCCAAGACCGGGGACAGTATTAAGAAGCGGAGGTCCGATGACATAGTAAAGCTTGGCTATCACAAGGCCGCCTATTATGGCGATGAGAGTCCTTACGCCAGCCCTCAGAGGAAGAGTTAGCTTTGTCGGCCAGTTATCGAAGTAATAATAAAGGATCGCCGCTGCCGCCTGCATAAACATGGCCATTTCAGCGACGTGGTTCCACCGCCAGGCCGGTTGTTCAGTGGTCATACCTCCTTCAATCGCCTCGCTCCCGAAATACCAGGTCATAATGGAGTTTGATATAAACATGAGTATAATACCGGCAGCCATAACAGAGATTGCGGTTACAATTCCCCGGAGCCAGGTAGTTTTGATGAGAGAAAATGGCTTGCCCTCCCAGAGCATTCTTGTCCAGTATAGAAGAACGAGAGAGGGGACTATCCAGCCAAAATGAAAAAGGCTGCTCTGCGTCATTGACCAGTTTGTCCACCAGGGAGGGGCGGCCATGAAAGTCTGGGCAGGATAAAACATGTAGGCTATATGGGGGAAAAAGAGAAACACAAAGGCGATTACCGCCAGCAGGAGGCAAATCGCCCAGACAGAAAAGGCTCGTGTCACCTTTCCGCCCTTGTCCCAGGGGGCAAAGCCGAACCCGGTCAACCAGAGGATAGTGAAGAAGATGATACACGTATTCATCATGATCTGCGCATAACATCCGTTTTCAATAGCCGTTTGAGAATACTGACCGAGGCCGCCGCTCGCAATAAGCTGGGGACCACTGAAAAAGATTGCCCCGAAACGGCCTATTACATTGTAGTAGAGGCCGAACATTACAATTAAGCCGATGGCGACGTAGAAGACGAAGAGCGAAAAACCCTTGACAATTACATTCCCCTTCTCGATGAAATTATCGTTGAAGGGCCAGAAGTCAAAGGCATCCAGGCCCCAATGGATCACCATGAGGATCGTAATGACAAGAGCAAGCCCGACATTTGGGGTGTAAAGGCTTACAGGTCCCCCGGGAGAAAAGAGGATATACCAAACGATCTCTGATATCACGAGAATGATTGCCAGGTTTATGATCCCCGCCCACGGCTGGGGGATAATGGCCTTGATTTTTTGACTGTTGGTTATACTCGTTTCCGGTTTCGATGGCATACAATAACCCCTTTCCTGTGGATGTTCTCTACCTTTTTGCCATCCACATGATATATTTTAAAAGAAGCCTTACCGGCAGACTTGAAAGAGCTGACGGTAAGGCATTTATGGTTCATATTTAAATCACCAATACATCGCCGTTCCGGAGATAGACGTTCTCCTTCGCCCCCGGTCCTGTAGTTGGTATTTTTCTATATTCTTTGAACTTCTGGGTCCCGAGAACGATTGGAAGCCCCTCGGCCCGTGCTTTTTGGGCCCAAACCCAGCCGGTGCAGTGGTTACACCCTAATTTCTCCAGGTTCAGCCTCTTCACCCCTTTGATGATATCATCAAACTTCGGATCCCAGTTTTCAAAGGCAGCGATATGGAGACCTCCATAACAGGCGTATGGTTTTGCACCTTCGATATTTCGTTGAGCCCAGGTCATAAGGTTAATGACGCCGGCGTGGCAGCAACCCGTTACCGTCACAATCCCTTTATCCTTTATATTGAAATAAAAGTTTTGCTCACCCCGTACCCTATTCATGATAGGGATATCAAACATCTTGACCGCAACCCCGGGATAGAGTTTCAGCAGCCTGTCAGGGCCAAGTATTTCAAGAGGACCTGAATGGGGGATATCGTTATCCACCTTGGCAACATCGTTCTTGTACTTGCCTATCAGGAGAGCTTTTCCTTCAGGAAAGAACGTGCTTGGGATCACAAGGGGGACTTTCTCCCATCTTTTCAGTGTGGACTTTATCCCCCAGTAGTGGTCGTGGTGTTCGTGGGTGATGACCATGATATCAATTTTTTTGTTCTCGAGCAGCTTATCAACCCCTGATTTCTGGAAAACGTAATCACACCAATCCTGCCTCCAGTTTGTATCCATAAGGATCGTATGCCTTGAGCCGTCGAGCTGCTCTACCTCTAATAGGGCAGAATAGCCACCCAGGTTCTCCTGGGTCCAGGGATGGGCGTAGCTCGATACCATTGCTCCTCCAGTGTCCTTGATGTCCTGCAACATACGGGCAGAATCAAACCAGGCTGTTTCAGAAACACAGGTTATCTTGACGGATTTGCATTGACCGATGTCTTCTTTTTTTTGCGCAGCATATCCTTTTTTGATAAGTGGTCCTATACCTGTGCTGGCAACAGTAATGGCTGTTCCAGCAGTCGCCATATCTTTTAAAAAATCTCTTCTCTTCATAACTTCTTCCTCCTTTTTCCATTCAATTGTTAGGTTTTCCATTGTTTAACTCTTCTAAGGTCTCTCCTTAATGAGATCGTAGACTATTTGTCATTTATAGACAAATTCTACCCATTGAACCTTTTAATTATGCAGCACCACATATTTGTTAATAGTAAAGTTTTTCCTTCCTTTCTCGTCTATCAAAACTGCTCCGGTCGCACTTACATTTTGTTCTATTAGCTTTAACAATTCGTCGCCAACAGGGTTATGAACCACAAACAATTCGTCACCCTCGATAGTCAAGATTGAAACAGCGGTGGCAACCCCTTTGTCATTCCACTCTGCCCCATAGACAGACCCTTTTACGGTTATTTCGTTTTCAGAATATCCCTTTGCTCCATTACTTATAGAAAGTAAAATGAGGATACAGAGCCCCGTCACCAAAAGTGTTTTTGATTGTTTCATTATTTCCCTCCTCTCAATATATTAAAAGATAAAACCATCAGATCTTAGAAATACTCCAAGGTCTGAGAGATTTCTCAGCTCTGTTTAATTCTCTTGCCTGGCCATCCATCCATAAACCAGTTATGGTACAACATTATATTAATGAAGAGGATGACCGGCGCCATGGGGAACTGCTGGGGTTGTGAATAGCCGGCGATGATTCCGGCCACAAGTTTTGCCCGTCGCTCAGTGGTTTATCAAACCTGCCGCCTCTTCTGTCGGTCAGCAATTTATAATTCTCCGCTTTTACGGCACTTTTCACATAGCCCGTAATACTGAATCACATGATTGTTGATTTTAAAGTTATATTTTTCTGACAGGTGTTTTTCGGTTTGCCTGACCAAGGCCAATTCTTCATCAACGAAATCTGTATAATCAATGATCTTTCCACAGCTGGTACATATTATATGATGGTGATGTTTTTTGCTCCCAGGTATATTTGCCAGTTCGTAACGTGCTTTCCGATCCATAAAGTCGAATTTATGAACCATACCTAAGTTAACAAGAATCTCTAAGGTCCTATATACCGAGGTCAATCCGATAGAGGGGTATTCTGAATAGACCTTCATATAGATTTCTTCAACACTGAGATGACCTGTAGTGCTTGTCAGTACACTCAGGACCGCTTTACGGCCTTTTGTAGGTCTGTAACCCCGATGCTTTAATTTACTTTCTATCATTGGCCTAACAGCATATCCTGAAAACAAAATGAAAATATAACTGTTTTGAAAATGATTATCATTTTCATTATGCGAAAGACAAATTAATCTGTCAAGCATTTTCACAATCTCTGGAAATGTGGGCTCACTCGTTAGAAGGACCCCAATCTTTGACTTACTGTAGGCTTCAAGAGGCAATTTTTTTTAGAAAGTTTTAGTAATTTATTCTTAGACTGGTGCAATCCATTAAAAAACTAGGAAATTTAGACTCAAGAGAGCTTTACATCCTGTCTAAAATTCCAACACCGTGTACTAGGTTTCGAGGTTGAATTGTTAACTGCTTAAAAAAAATTACTCTCTCCTTGACAATTCATTGGTCTATTGGTATATTTACCAATATTAAAACAAAAGGGAACAAACGATGATAAGTTTTGAGGAGGCGGAGGTCAGGAGTAGGATCATCAAGGCACTGGCCCACCCTGTCCGGTTGATGATGGTTGAGTTGCTGAAGGACGGCGAGCTTCCTTTTTCCAGAATAAACAATCTGTTTGAGTCAGATAAGTCCACCGTATCAAAGCACCTCCTTGTTCTGAAGGAGGCAGGGATTGTTTCTTCAAGGAAAAGCGGCCTCGATATGATTTATAAACTCGAAGTGCCGAGCATAAGAGACTTTTTTGGCTGTGTTACGGCAGTGATTGAAAATACTGTAAAAAAACAGCTGATATTCCTGGGCAAAAAATAGCAAACTTTTTTATCGGTTTGTTGGTATATTTTCCAAATTTTTTCGTAAACCGGATCATACTCTATCCATCGTATTCCGGAAGAATCGAGAAATGGATAGACTAAATGCGACACCCCTGAATGGCCGTAAGAGTCGTTGTTATAACAAACCGATACATCTCACTCTTGCTCTTCGGCGGGCGTGGTCAGAAGCGGAGCATAGATCTTTCCTTACTTCCCTGTTTTTCCCTGAGAGGTTCGCCCGATAGGCGATTACTCAAAAAAAGGCCGTCTCGTACTGAATCGATACCTTGTCAAATTCCTGGTACAAAATAGCGAGCCGCTGATTGGCAATGCGGACAGCCTGAGGCTTTTCCTCTTTTTCGCGATTCGTGGTGTAACAGGCCAGACAACGCTGGCAGATGGCAGTTTTCGCCAACGTCTGTATTTTAAAATCGCCATTCAGGAATGTCTGCTCGTTCTTATAATTGGCAAAATGCTCCACGGCAGGAAGATATTCAAGGCTAATACCAATACGAACCGCGTTTCCTTCCCCAGCGATACGGATGTAATCATCGATAGTGACTGGAGGGCCGAATTCTTCCTTGGCGCTGTCGAACTTTACCATCATTTCCTCCAGTGAAAATTCCTGATTCGGAACCTTGATCCCGCAGGCTTTCAGTCTCTCGTAATCTCGGCTCAGGTAATGGTTGGCGATCATGACCGCCTGAAGCACGTGGGGGCATAGGTTGTTTGGGCACCCCCGGGCATAGCACTTCCGGAAAGCATAGGACTCTCCGTTTACGGAACCGACGTAACGACAGAGAAAGACGTAAGCCTGATAGGCAAAATTTTGCTGGGTGAAGTCCACGGAAATGATCTCGAAGACGGGTTCGCAGGTTACCTCAAACCCCTTTCGCTTTAAATCCACGAGATCGGTAATTCTTTCGGGAGTAGGGCTTTTAAGCGACATATGTTGCACCTCCGATCAACCATTAATTAACAGCCTCGTCCCCCTCGGAAAAGTAAAATATTATTATGAGACGGTTAATAGGTTGATTGCCGTTTAAACTCTTGTGTTTTATTCAAAAACCGGGAGGTTCACCTTCCGCACAAAATTTTTAAAAAATTGTGTACCACCTCCTTCGCTTACTATTTGTAGAACTCTTTCCGCATCAAGTACCTCTATCCCGGAAAGCATGGTGACCGGGGTGTCCTTAAATGCTTCTTTTAAAAGAGGAGTTGAAGTCCCTAACAGGATCACCTCCCGGCATGAGGCCGAGGAATTGAGCAAAGAATCTAGGGTATTATTGAGGATAGTCGTTGAAGTGATCAGGGCGATCTGGCATTTAGGCAGCCACTCAAAGGCGGCCTCTTCAGGAAGTATTTCTCCGGGCTGATCCAATTTCTCAAAAATGTGCAGGTGTTTTACTCTTTTTTTCAGTTCAGAAACTAATGGTGCAAAGTATCCTACCATTCCCACCTCATCCTCGGGGTGTAAATTCAGAAACTCCAAGATATCTCCTTCCAGTGCTCCATTGATTTGATGGTTGACCAGAGCATTGGCAGAAGCCAACCCCAAGGCCGCTTCGATTTTTTCATCTGAATTGAGAAAGGACAAAAGCTCCCAGGCCTTCCTCCCGGCCAGGGGCCGCAGGCCATGAAATACGGAACAGCCGCCGGGTAAATCCTGTCGGAAGGTATAGGCCAGGCCGGTCTTGCCGGACTCAAGCTGCACGGCTGTATATCCTAAACCTATCCGCACATCCTTGACTCCTTCTTGCCTGCCCTTGTCTCGCAGGGTTTCGATGATCTTTTCCTGGATGATGCCCATGAGATGTAGACCTCTTAGAAGGCCCGTTCACTTGAGCCTGCTTTTAAAAGGGTTGTCTCTACTTCTTAAATCTTTTGTCAGATTTGATTCGTTCGATTTATTTCCTGATTCCTTTTCCCAGTAACGAACCCAATTTTTGAATACATTCCTCGGCTTCTTTGGTTATCTGAGCGAAAAGTTCGGCTATGCTCATCTCCTCTTGGATCAGGGCCGCCACTTGTCCCATCATGAAGACACCTCTTTCCCGGTCCCCATAGGCCACTGCCCATCGAAGAGAGGTTATCGTCAGGTCATCGATCTTTTTTTTATCCTCCCCCGACTGCTCCAGGGCTAAAACTTCCAGGGCCGGTTTATTCCTGAGGACTCGAAACTCCAACCCGCTAAGACGGCCGATGACCGTGGTATCCGTATCCCCGGCTCTTAAAACAGCCTGTTTATAAAAAGGGTGAAGCGTGGCCTCTCGGGTAACCAAAAGCCGGGTACCCATCTGAACCCCATCCGCCCCCAGGGCAAAGGCAGCAGCAAGGCCCCGGCCATCGGCGATTCCTCCTGCCGCTATCACCGGCAACCCGGTAACATCTTTAATTAGCGGTACAAGGACCATGGTGCTTAGTTCATCGGGACAGAGGTTACCGCCGGCTTCGGCCCCCATGGTCCTT
>Ga0209777_10004452_pt1 | contig 16543 bp, 9 predicted proteins | sample FrelakmetHBP12HB_FD_187147 | JGI IMG/M metagenome (GOLD analysis project Ga0209777, IMG submission 187147) | Freshwater lake sediment microbial communities from the University of Notre Dame, USA, for methane emissions studies -HBP12 HB (SPAdes)... | ecosystem: Environmental > Aquatic >...
CGTGCCGCAACTGCTGGCTGCCGGAGGGCATTGATCCATGGCTGGGGAACCAGTGGGCCGATCCGGGCCACACGGTGGACGCCGAGGACGCGGGCCGGTTGGAAGTCATCCACGGCGCGATTGAGGATGTGCCATGAGCGACCGGAAAGACAACGCCTTACAGCGTATCTATCGCGGCATCGAGCGCGTATTGAGTATCAATGTGCGGCTGCAATTAATCGAGAACCGCATCCGCCGCGCCGTGGATGATGACACGTTGCTGTTGGAGACGCATGTATCCGACTTGGAAGCCGACTTGTCAAACGTCGAGCAGGATTGCACATCTCTGGAGAACTACGCCACAGAAGCGGAAGGCGGGCAGGCATGAAGGTTCTATTTTCTATAGCCATTGTGCTACTACTGGCGGGCTGCCAACTGCCGCTATCGGAAAACGACCGCTACCCGGCTGACACTGGCGAGCGCATCCTTGTTACGAACGTGGTGGGCGGCGTGACGAATATCGGGGAGCTTCACCTCGGTCCGTAGTATTACTGGAAACGCATTATTACCGATGAGTAATAAAACCATGAACCTGAAAGCACAACTGACCGGCAAGCGTTACGACCAGATCAAATGGCCGATCAAGCCCAGCCTGCCACCCGCGCCGCCCGGCCGCCTGTATGCCAGGCCGCTCATGGAAGTCCTGCTGCCGATCACCAAGCATCTGCCTTTTCTCGACCCCGCCTGTGATACTGACAACGAAAGCCTTGGCTGCTGCGCCGTGGAGAACGGCTGCCGCCGCGTTCAGATGGACGACTTCAAAGTCACGGGAAAATTCCGCAACCTGCGCCATGCGGACATCTACCGTGCCGCCTGCCAAGCGATACATGGCAACCAGATAGACGAGGGTTTTGAGCTTGGCGAGCTTGTGCAATTCCTGATGGATGAGAGGATTATGAAGCACGACTGCGTTGTCGCGGAAGTCGGCCTGACCCCGGAAGAAATGCACAAGGCGCTGGACATTGCGCCGCTCATCTGCGGGCAGTATGCCGTCGGCATCATGCCAGACGAGCTTTCGCCCGACGGCCTGGGCTGGGCCGATGAGAGTGGGGCGCGGAGCGCGAACTTTATCCTCGACGCCGGGGGCCACTGCATCCTGCTGGGTGCGGAGATCCGCTCCAAGGCCCTGCCCTGCCACGTCTATAAAAACGGCGGTTGGGGCGGCTACGGGCTGAACCATGAAGGAATTTTATGCACGACGGTTTGGTGGACGATCCGCACGGCGTTGGCATCGCCGTTGCTGGTTACGCATCCGAGCGGCAACATCGTCGGGCCAAACTACGAGACGTGGTTGGTAAAGGAATGATACCATGAAAATCAGCGTCATCATCGCGGATGCGGCGTCATTGTGTGGCGACAGTGCTTTAACGGCGCATGATGTAACCTGGTACGAGGCCCGCGTCAACGACTTCTTCGATGCCGTTGCGCCCGCCTTCCCGGAGACGCGCCTTCAGTCTGATGGGACGCTGGGGGCCGCGCCATCCGGTCTGACCAGCGCGAGCGATTGGCCGTGGGATAATGCCTACGACTGCGCCTGCCGCTTCTTTGTGGCTTGGAAGTTCTACGCGGCGGATAGTGAGGACACCCGCGATCAGGCACAGGCCGACCGCTACCGCAAGTTATACGAGCGCGAGCTTGGTATGAAGCCGACAGGGTGATGCAATGCCAGTTGACATCTATGCACAGGCAAAGTTGATCTTGGCGGAAAAGCAGTGGCGCCGGTTCAACTACACGGCGACATTGCAGGGCAAGGGACTGGAGCTTATCCGTCGTTGTGAGGTAGTCAAAGACGACGAGCAGGCGCTTTGCCTTGAATACCTGAACACCATCTACAGCTACGACACCCCGCGGGCCGGCCGCAAGACCTATTCCGGCGTCTGGCGTGTCGTCAAAAACGTTGGCGGACTGATTAAGCCGGAGGGCATGAACCTGCCGCCCTTCCTCGGCATCGAACAGACCTTGCGATGGGGCTATCTGGAAACGATCCGTGCCGGCGCCGCCATGGACTTCAGCGAGGCCCGTCTGGTAACGCCCGGCAAGTACGCGCCGTTTAACGTCAGGCCGGGCGCCGAAATGCTTGTGGTCTGGCCCAACATCGCCTTCGGGAAGATCAAGACCTGCGCCGATTCCGTCACGGACACGGCGATTGATCCCGTTATCCAGGGCGAAACCTATACTGGCACATGGCGTCGGAAAACGGTCGAAGCGCATCGCATTGATGATGGCAGCGGCGAGGTGGCGGTGACGTATCGCCTCGATGTGACCGCCATTACTACGGTGCCGAATGTCATGGACTTCACCAATGCCCGCATCTTGCGGCCGGGCGAATATGCGCCCTTCCGCGTGCAGCCAGGGGCCGATCTCGTCGTTGCCTGGTTTTCCATCGCGCCGTCATATCTGAAGGCGTGCGCTGCTTCCGTGGCCGCCACGTTGAGCAGTCCGGTCATCGAAACCGAGACATACGCCGGCACGTGGTACAGGAAAACCGTCAGCACGCAAATCGCCGAGGACGGCAGCGGGGTTGTGGTCGCAACTTACCGGCTGGAGGTGACGACTATTTTGGCGTCACCAGGCGTCATGGACTTCACCAATGCGCGGTTGCTGAAGCAGGGGGAATATGAAGCATTCCGGGTTCCGCCTGGGGCTGGCCTGGTTGTGGCGTGGTTTGGCATCGCGCCGACATCGGTGCAGGCGTGCGCGGCATCGGTTACGGCGACGTTGAGCGCGCCCGTCATTCAGGGCGAGACATACGCCGGCACTTGGCATAGGAAAACCGTCACCGGCCAGCAGGCAGATGACGGTGGCGGCGTGGTTGTGGCAGTGTTCCGCATCGAGGTCACGACCATCCTGACATCGCCCGGCGTCATGGACTTTACCAACGCCCGATTCCTTAAACCTGCTGAATACAACGCTTTCCGCGTCGAGCCGGGCGCGGCCATGGCAATCGCGTGGTTCGGGGTTGTGCCTACGTCGCTAAAAGCCTGCGCCGATTCCGTCACGGCGACATTGAGCGGCCCGGTGATTATGGGAGAGACGTTCACCGGCACCTGGTATCGCAAGACCGTTACCATGTTGGAACTTGAGGACGGCAGCGGACTGGTGGTGGCAACCTTCGCCTTGGAGGTCACGACCATTGCGACCAATGGCGTGATGGACATGACCAATGCGCGGCTGCTGAATGGCGGGAAGTACGATCCCTTGCGCCCGGAACTGGTCATCTGCTGGTTTGCCATTGCGCCCATGGCGATCAAAGCCTGCACGGATAGCGTTACCGCAACATTATCCAATCCCGTGATACAGGGCGAGACGTATAACGGGACATGGCTACGAAAGGGGCCGGTCGAAGGCAAACAGGTGGCAGACGGCAGCGGACAGGTCATCGCCACGTTTGCCATCGAGCCGGAAGCAGTGGAGATATTGGAGGGCGATACAGCCAGCGAGACAGCGAAGAGGATTATCACGCGCCTGGATACACGCGAGGGGGCCAGGGCAGCAGTGGCCGCGGCGGTGGTGCCGGTGACTGGCAAGGTGCGGAGCGGTGGCGTACAGCGCACGGTAGAGGGTTTTGAGGCGCATGTGGGCGAGAAGGCGGCCGTGGCGCAGGCCACGGCGGTCAGCCGGGCGACCACGAGCGCCAGTTCCACCGATGCAACGGCGACGGACCGGAACGTGGCGGCGGCGGCGACCCCGCCGACCGCACCGGCAGCGCCCAGCCCGGAGACGGGCAAGGTGGTAACGGACGTGGTGGAGAAGTCCGCCGAGTATCCCGGCACCGTGACCAAGACGCGGGAGGAACGGGCGGCCGTGGCGCAGACCACGGCGGTAAGCCGAGGCACGCGAACCGCGACCGAAAAGGTCACGGTCATAACCGACCGCAATGTGGCGGCGGCAGCGACCCCACCGACCGCGCCCGCCGCGCCGAATCCTGTGAACGGCAAGGTGGTGACGGACACCGTGACGAAGAGCGCCGAGTTTCCCGGCACCGTGGACAAGACGCACGAAGAAGAAGAGGCCGTGGCGCGGAATGCCGTTTTCCTGTATCCGGGCGTGGACGCACTTGGTCAGCCACTAGAAACGGCGTTGCGCGATTGGGCACGCACTTACGAAAACATCAGCGACACCGACTTACAGGCGATTCTCGACGCGCTGCCGGTGACGGTGACAGGTAATGACGGATTTGTTCGGGAACTGCACTATTCCGTTTCACCAGGCGTGAGCCGGTATCCCGGCCTGGTGACGGCCCATGTGCGGCGCAGCGTCGGCGCGATTATTAATAACGGGACGAACGCCTGGTTGAATTATGTTTCCGGCTGGAAGACAACATTTCTTGAACAATACTCACGCGATCTGACACAAGTGCGGAAGCGAGCGAGGTGCGTTTTAGTAACGCAAACCTGCGATCATGCCGCCGCCTATGCTGCCGCCTACGCACCCCTGGAAGGCGATTACTACTGCAACAACGAATGCAAAGTGGAAGATCACGGCAATGGGCATTGGCGGGCAGTAAATGTGTCGGTGGCAAATAAATGGGGACCCTGGACCGCAGCGCAATGAAGAATGAAGCAGAAAGTGTGGAGATCGGCCGCAATAAAGGAGAGTCGTCTAAGCCGCCGGCGCCGGGGTTGCCGACGAAGACCGTGACGCCGGCGGAGTTTGAGGCTTTCAAGGCGTGGACGATCCAGCAACTTGCGTTGGCACAACCGGCGGCGGCAACGGATAGCTTTATTCAGAATGGCCCGGATGGTGATGGTTTGGTGGCGGATGGGCGAGGGTTGATAGCGGAACCAGGCTTTTCCGGCAATGGTTGGGCCTACGGCAAGAGGGTGACGGGCATAACGCAAACGGACGGCTATATAAAGGGCGACAGGACGGCGCAGACTGCGGCATGGGATGTCGGTCCGCCGCCCGACCCCTGGGGTGAAAATGACGATTGGCGCAAAATATCTGATATTATTGGCGATTTCTATATTCCTTGAGAGTGTGGTAATCGCGCAGTGGCATGAGTCGGCGTGGAACTTCACGTCCAGCACGGCACATCAGCGGACATATCTGACGACGAACCTGTACGCCGCAAAGCAGACGTTTGTGCTGCACAACGTGATTCCGACGATGACCAATGGCGTGTTCTCCAATGTCGTCAGCACGCAGGAGTTCCTTTGCGCCATCGGGCCGGAGACGAACGACATAGACACCAACAACCCGCCGGTGTTCAAGTGGGAATTGCAGCGCGTGGACGGCACTGGATCAAACCTGGAGACCTATGGCTATAACGCGACCGGGACGTGCGCCCGCACCACAAACACGATGATCCTGGACTCGGCCGCGGTGCGGGATTTGGATGTGTACTTTGCCATAGATGAGCGAGTCGAGAGGCCGCCACCGTGGTTTGTGAACAATTTTCCGGCGCGCTTTTATCGTTCGCATTATCAGAATGTTGTTTATGCAAAGAGCGCCATTCTTAATCTGCTGGGGTTTTATCTTGATACCAGTTTGGCGACGAATGGCACATTGGGGGATATTGGCGCGAGCATGACCAATGCGACCTGGGAGACGAATTTCCCGTGCTATCAGTGGTCGGGCACGAACAATCTGCTGACAACCATCATCGGAGCGCCTTCAAACTATTGGATGCTGACGTATGACCGCAGCATTGACATGACCAACGGCGCGGGCATGGGGCCGGTGGTCACTGGCCGATGGTGGTTTGCCCTGGCTAACGGCGTGACCAACACCCTGACGCTCCATGGGCCGTGGGGCGACTCGTGCAACGCCACGGTGATCGGTACGACCAACACCGTGACGAACAGCATCGTCCACCTGGACCCGACAAATCCGCCGACGGTGACGCTGTGGGTGACGAACGGACAGGCAGTCACATTTGTGTCGAGCAACAACCCGTACACCTACGGCGGCTTGATGGACACCAACTTGACCAACTGCACGACCGGCAGTTACGGGCAGTGGGCGCTCCGGGCCGCGCTGACGAACATGGCGGCGACGCAGCACGGCGTCTATTTTACGAATGAAATCACCGGCGCCGGCGGCAACGGATCAAATTGGGCCAGTGCTGTGGCGGACGCCGCCAGCAACTATAACGGCGGCGCGGTAGTGACGAACTTCGGCTGGATCAGCGGAGGCGATCAGGCCACATATTCAGTCGGAGCCCATCCCACGCAATCCACGTTTACCGGCGTCAGTTATTGGAATCACGCCTCAAAGCCGACGTTTCATCCGGGGCAGGAATGGACGTGGATGTATTGGTATGATAGCGGACTCAAGTTATCGAGCAACCTGACGTTCACGGGACAGGTTTATTTTCGCGTTTATCGCCCCTGGTACTACACGGAGACCAATTTCGTTTTCGATAACAACGGGCATTTCGCCGCAACGAGTCCGAGTATAATCCTGATCGAGGCTTATACCGTCACAGGTTGCAGCAACAACGTGTACGACACGACCAACTGGTTCGGCGGCAGCGCGACGAACCTGACGAGCGATCTGCCGGTTTTGGTTGACGAGCCGCCGGTTGACAACAATAGCTATACCAGAGGGTATTATTTCGGCGGAATCGGCGTGGCGTGGTGGGATTTCAAGTACAAGTAGGGAGGAGCGGAAGATGAATATACCAGGGGTGGCGAATGGAATCAGCGACATTGCCGGCGAGATGGTTCTGCCGGATGGCACGCGGAAAGTTCTCAGCCGGGCCGCCGCTGCTGCTCTTCGACTGGGCGACGAACAGTGGGGGGTTCAAGTATAGGTGATTTAATCTGGCGGATCGGACGGTGAAGATTTATCTTGACAAATTGCTGAGAAGTGAAACGATACGCCGCGTCACGTGTTGATGTGGCTGAAAGAGAAAGCGAGGCGGTTATGGCAACGGCACAAGTTTTGAATGACGACACGCTGACGGTCAAAGGTGTTAAACTACGCAAGCCGCTAAATCCTGACGCGGCTGCGCCCTACTCGGGGATGCTGTCGGCGGGCGGCGGCGGACTGCCGCCCAGCGCCACCGCCGCGCCGCTGAACGTGGGAGGCGTTTCAGCGCAGACGCCGGGTTATGCTGCTGCGCCAGACATCAACATCAACCCGCCTACGCCGAATAACCAAGAGATTCAGGCGCGGGGCATTGCGCGTGGTCTGAATCCCGGCCAGGTTTATTGGAGAAATGCTACGCACGGCTGGCAGCAATACGGCAAGACTGGCGACCTGCCGCCGCTGGAAGCAACTCCGCCGCATGGCCTACTGTCGGCGGGCGCTGTTCCGAATCCGCTTTGGAATACTCCCGGAATGACGGGTGCGCCGGCGCTGCTGCCGACCGTGCATGGCCCAACGAATCTCGCGGAAAGCTGGCGTGAAGGCGGCATTCCGGGCGTCGTATCCGACATTGCCGGGGATGTCGGCAAGATCGGGACGGAAGTTGGCGGTGCTATCGGTGCTGCTGGTCGTACTGCTGGTGTTGCATTTTATGGCCCATCTGCTGCCGGGGCTGATGATGCGCCGCCCGTAGCGCCGCCCGTGGCACCATCTGCCGATCATCTGGCTGCCTTGAACGCCAGCGTCACCAACAGGACGAGCAGCCCGTATGTTCCGTTCATCAGCAAGACGGGGCTATCCTTTGAGGCCGACCGCCTGCCGTCTGGTTCCGTCGGCGCAACCGACGCGGATGGCAAGCCCATAATGCTGAAAAATGACAGCGAATACGGCACCGGGCTACTGCCCACCGCTGCGAGGCGCGACGTGACGCGCCGCGGCATTGTTGACTTGCGCGTAAAACAAGCGGAGCAACAGATGGAAGATTTCAACAAGGCGCAGGAACATGCACGCGAGATTGCGGATGCGCGCCGTGTTGATGCGTCGCCGCGTAACTTTTCACCGTACAGTATGGCGGGCCGCAACCAGAATATCGCCGGCCTGCGCAGCGAGATGGATGCCGAACGTGAAGCCGAGGGTGCCCGTGCAGAACGCATCGCACACGAGCAGGCGGTTGCAATGGGTCTGGCGTCGGCGGCGCGGGCGCGCCCGCCGGCTCCGGGCAAAATCGGCACCGAATACGACGCCGACGGCAAGCGCAAAGCCGAGTACATTGTGGATGCGGACAATAATCAGATTCGCATTGGCGGACGGGAGCTTCCGTCCGAGCTTGCCGATATTGACAAGCAGATATTGGAATCACGCGCCAACATTGCGCGGGGCAGCACTGGCACGGGTTGGCTGTTTGGACATGGTGGCGAGGGCGAGCAGGCCCGCATAACCAAGCTGATCGCGCAGCGCCGGGAGTTGGCAAAGACCCTTGGGTTTGACGAGGAAGAAGGCGCAATGTGGGCCAGACCTAAAGCACCGGCGGGAGCACCAGCGGGAGCCGTAGCGCGGAAACGCGATAAAATAACGGGAAAATGGATTTATCGTGACGCAAATGGCAATATCATCGGCTGAAGACGGGTGGGAGCCAATTCCCGCGCAAGATGAGGGATGGGAACCGCTGCCGGCATCTGACGGCTGGGAGGCAATCCCGCCGCGTGATATTTTCGATGAGGTTGCTGAACGGTCTGAATCTGCGGGGCAACCAGTAGCAGGTGCTGGAGCCGGCCCATACCCGGCTGACGGTGCGGGTTCGACTCCCGCCCCCGCTATTGTTCCACGTGCAACAATTATTCCGGCTGCTCCCAGCACCACGCCGCCGGAACCATCGCCCGCCGAGATCAGCCAGCAAAACCGTGCCGCCATGCTTGCGCTACGCGAGCAATCCGGCGTTACGCCAGCCAGCCCGAAGCAGTATGAGGAAGAACGCCGCCAAGCGGCTGAACTGATCGGGCAACCCACGGAGCCGAGCCAGAAGACCATCGGCGCCGCCATGGAAGCCGCCAAGCCGTCTGGCGGCCTGCCTGCCGAGGACTTCGCCGCACTGCGCGAGCGGGCGCTACATCCCCGACCGGAGAAGCCGGACAATTCACTTGCCGCCTACGCGACTGACATCCCCAAGGGCATAGTCAGCACGGGTGCGAGCGTCCTCTCTGGCCTGACATCGGCCGCCGGCGCCGCCACTGAAATCATGGGCAGTAACCCGGATGATCCGAAAAGCGTCGCAAGCTGGCTGAACACCTCCGCCGATACCCTGAAGGAAAATGAGCGGATGCTTGGCGAAGCGCCCGCAGGCTTCAACCTTCACAGCATCTTGCGCGGCATCGGAGCGGGCATCGAATATGGCGGTCTTTTCCTCGCCACAGGCGGGAAATCGCCCACACCATTGACCGGCATGATTCAAACCGCCGCATTGTTCGGCCTGCCATCATTCGGAGACACCTTCGCGGCGGCCAAGCGGCAGGGCCGCACAACTGCGCGGGCCGCCATGGAAGCCGCAGAAGCCGGCGCGTACATGACCGTGGTGGGCAATCTCGTAAATCGCGTTCCGATTATCGGCAAGTGGCTGGAAGGCACAGCGGCCAAGCCGGGCGCATCCGTGCTGGCGAACACCTTGCGAAACGCCGTGCGGTCATACCTGCATACCGGCATGACGCTGGAATTTATGAACTTCGGGAATGCACTCATCCATGAAGCCAATGCGCACGGTCTGAACGGCGCGGCAGTTGGTAACGCTTGGGAGCAGACCAAGCAGTCCACAGCCCCGACATTGGCAACCGCCTTCGGATTCATGCTGGCTGGCGCACCAAGTCTATTTTCACGCCAGAAGGCGTTTCAAGATGAACGCGATCGCGTCGAATCTGCGCTTGAGCGGGCGGGCGCGGTGAAACCGATCGCGCTACCCGACGGAACGGTTATAGATCGCCTTGCTGCTCTCAAAAATGCGAGAACAGCGCAAGAATGGCACAACATCGCGGAGAGTATATTCGGGACCATGGCGGCAACCGGTGATCTTGCGCCGCGGTCGTATCTGACGACGTCTGACCAGACCGGGCTTGAGGGAGCATCCCGGCGCGGTATGGAGCCGCCACAGGCACCAGTTGCCGAGCCAATCACACCCCCGGATGCGGTCGTCCAGCATGACGCCCTGGGTCAACCAATACGGGGCGGTGAGACACAGATACCGGAACCGGAAGCGGAAGACCATGTTGAAGTCGTTGACAACGATGGCGTTAGATGGGTTTTGACCGTGCTTGGTCAATGGGTAAGCAAGAACCCTGATGGCACGGATCGCTCTGTTGCCATAGGCCAAAAAGCCGATGATTTGACCGCGCAGGCCACGGAAGAACCCGTAGAACGCGCCAGGATGCCCCAGGTCGAGCCGGGGGTGCCCCCCCCCGTCAGCGTACCACCTGTTGCCGAATCGCCACAGGGCGGCCTAGTGTCGCCGGCAGGGAAACCGGTTCCTAACGCGGTGGACATCATTGGTGGCGGTTCCGCTGGCGCGGCCAGCAGGCAGGCCACGGACGCCCTGGCCGACGTGGTGGCTACTGGCAGGCCGATTCAGGTTGCCGAGCAACCCGCCCCCGAACCAGTTTCAGCAGCGGCGGCAACGCCGCGACCCCAAGCGGACTCTGCATCCCAAGCTGATAAGATGCGAGCAATAGACGACAGGGAGAAAACTGCCGGTGCAAATGAGTCCGCTTCTTTACCAACTTCCCCGCCGGCGCCGACACCAATAAAGCCAAATCAGGCCGGTGTGCCCTCCGGGGAACTACTTGCCGAAAAAGCGGAAGGAGCGCAGAAAAATGCCACTCGCATTAGAGAAAAAGTTAAAGGAACAGGCAGCCCAGCATCCGAAGTGGGATCAGCGGCAGAAGGATCGGTACGTGTACGGCACCCTCCGACGCGCGGGGTGGCGCCCGGCGCGGGAGCGGAAGCATCAGCCGCGCCAGGGCCTGATGAGCGCGTAACGCTGGATCATTTCGGCACCAAGGCCGTGCTGCCGCCTGTGTCTTCCGAGCCGATTTCAAATGAGCGGGGCTTACGCGAGGCGCGGGCGATGTTGCGGGCCATGGATCGAATGCAGAAGATGTATGGTGGCAGAGAGGTTATGGAACTGCAAAAGGTTGTTCAGGTGAACCGCCTGCAAGGGCCACAGGCTATTGCGCTGGCCGAGCAACGGTTGGCTGATCTTGAGGGCGGGCGCGTCCAACCGTTGCAGCCGATGCCGGAAAGCAAATGGAATTTGGGCAAAATCCGCGCCAAGCAAACCGGCGTCGAGGCTCCCGCTTCGCCTGCAAAAGAGCCGTGGCAGATGACGCTTGGCGAGGCGCTGGGTAAGCGCGACGAAGATGTTGATTGGGTGCAAAACCGCGACCCGCTTTCCGCGAAAGGCCAGGCGCATCGTGAGGCCGTTGAGAAAGCCGTAGCCGAAGGAAAGCCGGTTCCGCAAAACGTGCTGAAGGATTATCCGTGGGCCGAGGCCGACCGTAACATAAAGCCCTACGTCGAATCGCTTGCCGGCATGACGGATACGCAGTTGAAGGCTGAGGAAAAACGCACCACAGCCGAGTTAAACGCCGTTCCAAAACTGCAAAGCCAGATTGCCTACTTTGAGGCCGCTGGAAGATTCAACGCCGTCAACCGTGAAGTCGAGGCAAGGAAGTTAAAAGCACCCGCCGCCCCGCCTGAACCGCCGAAACATCCCGACGGCGTAGCCTTCCGCCAGGGTGAGCCCATCCGCTGGAAGGGCAGCAACAAGATCGGCAAGCTCGTCATCAACGAGGACGGCACCCTGCAATTCGACAACGGCAAGGGCAGTCGCTTCGCCGTGCTGCTGGGCGACATCGAATCCGTCAATAGGCCGAAGAAGGCGTCCGTTTCCAAGGCGGATGTTGAAACCGCTGGCCTATACACTCCCAACGCCGACGCCAATAAGTTCATCGGTTGGATGCTATCCGACCGCCAGACCGAGAACAACATCAACAAAACCGGGACAGACGCCTACCAGAAACGCTTTGACGCCATGCCGGTAGAAACGCGGGAAGCCGTCAAGGACTGGTTGCGAAAGAACGGCTCGCCATACGAACAGCGTTTTATCATGGCTGCCCTGCTGGCGGCAGACCGCAAGACGGCAACGGAAACTCCCGCCGCGCCCGCTCCGCCCGCGCCATCCGCCCCTGTCGCCAATGCTGTCAAGGTCACGCCGACCGCAGACGGTAAGAAGATTTCCGTGCCGTCCAAGGACAATCCAGACATCGCGCCGAAAGAGCAGAAGAAGTACCTGCTGGCCGAGTTGGATAAAGCCATCTCGGAAGCGCCGAATACGGACAAGCCGTTGCCGACAACGCCCGAGCGCGACCGTGCCATCGCCGCGAAAGCCGAACAGAAAAAGATCGAGGCCAAGCATCTTGCCGCGTGGGAAGAAATCAGGATGCCGAAGCCATACGATTTCAGTTCCACGCAGGAAGAAAAAGACGCCTACAATGCCGCCAAGAAGTCGCAGTATGACGACCCGCTGATGGCCGACCTTGCCCCGCTGTTCAGCGAGTACAGCATCCCCGACACGAAGCCAGCCTATCCCGGATACGTCGTCCTAGATGGCACGGTGCAATCGAAAGAAGATGCCATCCCATACACCCCGGAAGAGCGCGTCGTGCTGCTGGCCAAGAAGATTGCCGCTGCCGCCGAAACAAAGTACCCCACCGTCAAAATCGAAGTCCCCGGCGACGGCACGTTTGAGATCCGCAACCGCAAGCAGGACATCGCCGAGTTCAAGGAAAAGGCTGCAAAGAAGTTCCCGACGACGACCCCGAGGCCCGACACCAACAATCTGCCGTCGGCCAGCACTCCGACCATCGCCAAGGTCGGTAAGCGACCGACCACATACGAAACAGGCACATGGAACAAGCTGCTGGACCCGTTCGCAGCGACCGACTCCGCCCGCGTTGCCCTTCTCCATCCGTTTGTTGACGGCAAAGCCCATGCCATCGTCGCCACGGACGGTCGAAGACTGGCTGTTGCTTTCGGCGTCAAGGGCGCGACGACCAAGATACCCGGCAAACTTGAGTACCCCAACTGGAAACAGGTCATCCCCGGCGGGCGCGGCGACAAGCTGCCGGACATCACGCACCGCGATAACCATGTCATCGCCGATACCGAGAAGCTGATCCGCCAGTTGCGGCAGGCCGGGCAGGTAGCGCCGGAAGCCGGTAGGGGCGTTGACCTGTTCGTCATGCCGGACGGCAGCATTGCGGTAGCGTCACTATCGGATGAAGTCGGCGAGTATCGTAGTGCCGAGTTGAATGGCGCGAAGTACCTGGGAACCCACAATGTTGACTTTACCATCCAAGCCCTGGGCTTCTTACGCAAGGCCGGCAACGATAGTGTCACGCTCAGTCTTGATGAAACCAATCCCGCCAACTCGCCAGCCCTGTTCATGGGGGCCAAAGAGTTTGTCGTGCAGATGCCAATGCGGCTGGGCGATGTTTCCATAGCGGAGAAGTACGGACTTCCGACATCGCCAACGGCAACACCAAAGGCCAAGGGGAAGAAAGCATCGCCAGCCAAGCCAGACGAAATCACTATCGGATACTCAGACAAGGACGGCACCGACCGCAGCATGATCGCCAAGGCCGATGAACGCGCTGACGCCATTGCGCTGATCGAGGCCAAGGGCGGTAGGGTCAATATGGTGAACGGCGAGTGGTACAAGAAGCCGCAATCTGAAAAGGTGCTGAACGAAAATGGCGGAGTTGTCCCCGGCATATCCCCGGATTCAAAGGCGTTCGGCGTGGACTACACCGACAGCGAAGGCGACCAACGCGCAACCGGCGTGGCCTACCCGTCGAAATCCGGCGATGGTAATACGCTGGAAGCCGCCACCAAGGAATTTGAATCGCTGACGAGTGGCCCGGATGCTGTGCCAACCGCATCGCTCATCGCCTATGATGAAAACGGCGAGATGCACGTCATCCGCAGGCATGATGGGAAGACTGCCGCGCCACCGGCTAAACCGCCCGAGCCGCCGAAGTCCGACATCGAGGCCGGCGAAGAACTGAAATACAACCGCCGCAACCGTGTGGCCCGCCGCAACTGGGATGACTTCGCTCCGCTCAATCCCGCCTTGAAGGCCCGCGAAGTGCAGAAGAACAACGTGTGGCCGGTCCCCGACTATCAGGCCATGATTGACTCCGAGGGTGCCGAGCATTTCGGCACCGCCCTCAAGGATGCCCGCGTCGTTGCCGCGCATATCGCCAAGCAGGTCCGCGATGCCGTGGCCGCCAAGCCCAACATCCGGGGTGTGCCGACCGACGAGGATTTCAAGCGGTACGTCGAGGGCGTCCACCGTGTCGAGGCCGGTGTCGCCGCGTGGCTCCGAGACGAAGACGGCATGAAGGCGTGGCTGCAAAGCCAGGGACGCCGCGCCGGAACCATGATGGGGGCCATGCGTGGCGTGCCGACCGAGATAACATCATTCGTTTACAAAGGCCCGCAGAAAACCCTGCTGGATTACGTGTACCCCGACGGATGGAAGGCGCACCGTGACGAGTTGATCGCGCTGGGCGGGAACCGCCTGCTGCAACGCCTACAGCCGGGCTTTAACGAACTCCAACGCGCCATGAAGGATGTCAAGGCGGGCTGGCCGACGAAGCGCGAGGCTTGGCAGGTGCAGGGGTATTCCGTCAAACAGGCGCAGTTGCGGATCGAGGAAAACGAGCACAACGGCGAGAAGTATTACGCGCTCTATGCGGGCGATGAATACGAGGGTCTGATTCGGCCCGAGAAGATGGCGGAATTTCAGGCCAGCATTGACGCCAAAAAAGGCTTTGCGCTCTACAAGAAAAACCGTTACGTCAACTCTTTCGCCACCGAGGAAGAAGCCATTGACGCCGCCCGCGAAGCCACCAAGCGCGAGGGTGGCGGTGGACCGACCGACATCCAGGGAACCAACGTGGCGCTGGCCGAGCGTATCGGGGCCGCCCGCCGCTTGGAAGGCGAGGACATCACCGCCGAGAAGTTACGGGACACGTTCGGATTCAAGGGCGTCAATTTCGGCAACTGGATGCAGGGGCCGTCGGCCCGCGCCGAGGCACAGGCCCACCTGAACCACGCCTACGATGCCATGCTCGACTTGGCGGAGATCCTCAACGTGCCGCCCAAGGCGCTATCGCTGGACGGGATGCTGGGGCTCGCCATCGGAGCACAGGGCAGCGGTAGCCATGCCGCGCACTTCGTCCCCGGCCTGAACGAGATCAACCTGACGCGCACCGCTGGGGCCGGGGCGCTGTCGCATGAGTGGGCTCATGGCTTGGATCACTACTTTGCTACGCTGGGGGGCTATCAGGCCAGTGATGCGCCGTACATCAGTGAACACGTCCAGCTTGTCGGGGCCGACGGGTACATCAAACGCGACGGAAAGAAGGTTGTTGCGTTTGAGGGAGTGCGCCCGGAAATCATCGCAACATTCAGGGCCATTGTGGACGCCATGCGGCGCAGGCCCATGACGCCGGAGCGCACGGCACAACTGGCTGCCGACCGGCTTGGCCGCGACACAAAGAACATAGACGGTTTTCTCCGGGCGATTCGCGGCAACGACTTCCACAACCAAGAGGCCGAGTATGACCGGCTGGCCGAGCGGGTCCGCAATGGCGACTTTGGCGAGGGCCGCGTCATGGTTTCGGCCGGCACTGCGCTATCCCCTGTGGTCGAGCAAATGCGGGCGCTGTACAAGCAGAAGAACGGACGCCTGCCGTCGCTGCAAAACTACAAGGGCTTGCAGGCGTGGCTGGATTCCATCATCTACCAGCGGTCCCATGCCGACGCCGTGGCCGCGCATGTGCCGCAGGACATGCCGACCGAGTATTACCAGGATGCCGCGGCCCGCGACAAAGCGAAAAAAGGCAAGGCGTACTGGTCAACGAACCGGGAGTTGTTCGCCCGCGCCTTCGATGCCTACGTTTCCGACAAGCTGGCGGAACATGCGGCCAAGAATACCTATCTGGCTGGGCTGGAGATCGCGGCACCGCAAGCCGCCGAACGCAAGGCCATTGACGCCGCTTTCGACAAGCTGGTGGGTGAAGTCAAGACCCGCGAGACCGACAAGGGCGTGGCGATGTATGCCCGCAGCGCCCCCGGAGCGTCCGGCGCTGGCCTGACGCCTAATGATTACCAGTCGGCCCTACGCGCTACCGCCCTGCGCGATCCACGCTTTGCGCGGCTGCTGAATGCCGACCGCGGGCGCGTGACGGCGACAGGGGAACAGGACACGCCGCAGTGGGCCAGGGATGCCGAGCGGCGGGGCGAGGGCAGGGCGGCGAAGGGATATGAACGACAACACGAATTGGAATATCTGAGCAAGGCAACTGAGATAGCGCAGCCATTCCTGGATGACCCGCAACTGTCCGGCACCCGAATACGAGGAGAACTGTGGACCAGAACGCAGGCAATGGCGCTGATTCGCACGGCGCGAGCGATTGCGGATAGCGCCAAGGAAATCCGCTTCTACCGCTCCCCCTCCGGCCAAGTCCGCGCCGTGACCATGGGCGATAAGACGCACTTCTTCCTGGACCGCTACGACAACGCCAGCCAACTACGCGGCGACATCCGCGAGGAAGCCTTCCACCGCATCGAAAACCAAGTG
>Ga0209777_10004453_pt1 | contig 16541 bp, 17 predicted proteins | sample FrelakmetHBP12HB_FD_187147 | JGI IMG/M metagenome (GOLD analysis project Ga0209777, IMG submission 187147) | Freshwater lake sediment microbial communities from the University of Notre Dame, USA, for methane emissions studies -HBP12 HB (SPAdes)... | ecosystem: Environmental > Aquatic >...
GAATGTTTTTGAAAGTATTCGTCCACCGACATGTCCGAGCTGACTATTTTCTGCACGATTGAAGCTATCTCTTCTGGCTCCACGGTATCCCTCCCTCAGATGAAAGATCCTGGCTTATACTGCGAATCTGAGCTTAGTATACCAGATGGTATCTGTTAAATGCAACATTAATATCTATAGCCGATAGTCATGATCTAACAAAAAAAGGAGTCGAGTGCCAATAAAAAATACTGTTGCCGTGGGACTCAACAAGAAAAATAGCGAAGGAGACCGTAATGAAAATAACCCGGGTTACTTGGGTTTATTGTGTTGCTTGGGTTATTGAGTTGAACCCAATAACCCAAATGGAAAGGAGAAAGTCATGAAGGTAGGTTTTGCAGTTCAGGGGAATGAAGGAGTTGAAAGCAAGGTTTATGACCATTTTGGTTCGGCACCGGCGTTCATCATTGTCGATACCGAAGGGAAAGAGGGTTTAACCGTCAGCATCCCTTCTTGCTTTTACCCATCCCTCATTCTCCATAGCCCGAAGGTGCCGATCGATGGCCGCCACATTGGACGAACTGGGGCGAAACCGGAACGTTGATATCCTTCGATCAGTCCGTATTCATGACGGCGGCGAGTCAAGGCAGCTTAAGAGGCTCCCTAATTTTGGAATCACCTCGAAGGCGGTGACCGACGATGATCGGCTTTGCTATTAAGAGATCCAATATTATCGGTAAGAGGTATAGAGATCTTCTATTTGACATATAGGAATGTTTCGCTTATTAAAGAGGTTCATGCACGCCTTTTATCCACCTTCGAGGAAGGAGGTTGACAACGTGGGAAGATCTCAGACACCCTTTTCTCTCAACTGAGGGGGCGCTTTCGGCCCGAAGAGGCCTAGGTTAGGCCTCCAGCTCAATAGAAGGAGAGAGCGAAAAGGGGCGCCTTTCACTCGTTTTTGATCCTCTCGTTTTCTGAATTCTCCTCCCCTCTCTCCCCTCTCTCCCGACCGATACGTATCATGAGTTGTCCATGATCCAATTCGCCTTCATGGAAAGGAGGGAATCCATGATCACCGTCAAAAAATTCTTTGCATCTCGTTCGGGACTTGTCTGTGCCGGAGTCTTTGTCGGAGTCTTTGCCGCGCTCTTACAGAAGTGGGGCAACCCCGGAAATATGGGGATCTGCGTCGCCTGCATGGAGAGGGATATTGCAGGAGCCCTCGGCCTTCATCGGGCGGCAGCGGTTCAATACCTCCGGCCGGAAATCATCGGCTTTGTCCTCGGGGCGTTGATCGCCGCGCTCCTCTTTCGGGAGTTCAAACCGAGAGGAGGGTCTTCGCCCATCCTTCGTTTCTTCTTAGGATTCTTTGCCATGGTCGGAGCATTGGTCTTCCTGGGATGTCCCTGGAGAGCTTTGCTCCGATTGGCAGGCGGAGATGGAAACGCAATTCTGGGGCTCGCCGGTCTGACAGCAGGGATCTGGGCGGGTGTTCTCTTTCTCAAATCAGGATACACCCTGGGTCGGGCTACGAAAGTGAAGTCGTTTTCGGGCTGGGTCTTTCCGATCGCCATGCTCGCCCTTCTCGTCCTGCTTCTGATCGCTCCCCAATTTGGAAGAACGCCTGAGGGAGCCCCCACAGGTCCGATCTTCTTTAGCGCAAAGGGCCCTGGCTCACAACACGCCCCCCTCTTCATCTCACTCGTGGTGGGCCTCTGCGTCGGATTCCTGGCCCAGCGGACGAGGCTTTGCACCATGGGAGCAATCCGGGATGTGATTCTAATCAAGAATACTTATCTGCTGAGTGGCATTCTTGGAATCGTTGGGGCTGCTTTTGTCATGAACTTGATTCTGGGGCAGTTTAAGGCGGGCTTTGTGAATCAGCCCATTGCGCATACCGATTCCCTCTGGAACTTCATGGGGATGGCCCTTTCCGGCTTGGCATTTGCCTTGGCCGGGGGCTGTCCCGGGAGACAGCTCTTCCTCTCCGGCGAGGGAGATGGTGACGCAGCCATCTTTGCCACGGGGATGATCGTGGGAGCGGGCTTTTCTCACAACTTCTCCATGGCTTCCTCCGCCACGGGTCCGGGCGCTTATGGTCCGATCACGGTAATCATCGGTTTGATTTTCTGTATCGTCGTAGGATTCACGATGAGAGAAAAAATAGCCTAAAAAAGGAGAAAGACGATGGCGGACAAGATCGATGCAAGGGGGCTTTCTTGCCCTCAGCCCGTGATTCTGACGAAAAGAAAAATAGAGACCCTGGGGAAGGGAGCCTTTGAGATACTCGTGGATACGGAAACTTCGAGAGAGAATATCTCCCGATTGGCTCAGCAAACAGGGTGGAACGTAGAAGTCAAGAGGGTCGACGACGACTATTGTCTCATCCTGAAGAAGAATTGAAGAAGCCTTTCGAGCTGTCAACAGCTCCGGATCTATGCGCGCCCTGAAGAGGTCTCATTTCAGTTTTGGCGCCCACTTGGGATGGAGGGAAGGAGGTGAGAGCCGATGAAGCATGGTTATGATTTTCGATGTCGCCCATGATCCTTGTCTGTGGATGCCCATGGGTTTGGGCTGATCAGGTTAAGGGCTCGGGGAGAAGAAGGGGTGGGTTGGACAGGGGGCTCTCATCTCCATGAGGACGCATCTTGAAGCCTCGCTTGTGATTTACATCAATCCTTCTTTCTAAATCACGCTAACCTTTCTTTCCCCTTTATGAGTCGTCATCCAAGTCAAGGGGCATGATCGTTCGGCTGCCTGCAGGCAGGGGGCCGCTCCCTCAACCTTAAGAAATAAGACGCCTTTGCGTTGCCACGAAAGGAGAAACCATGGAAAAGAAAGATTATCGCCCGATGTGGAAGGATTTAGGTCTCAATTTAGAGGGTCATGATCAGCTTTTGGCGGTGTACTCGATTGCAATTGGAAATCATCAGATCATAAAGATCGCCCATCTTCAATCTTTGCAAGTGTTATCCTCAGCTAACTCACTTACAGGCTTTCTGGCGGCTCAGATTTTGTTGGGGGTAGCCGGACCTAATAGAAAGACCGTTTCGGAGGTTTGAATATCTGCTGTCGGCCTTCAGTTTTTCAGACTTCAAAAAGCTACGATTTGAAAAGCATATCCGCGCCAAGTTTTTCCCTGGAACGGGTTTTGGTGTTGGCAAGATATTCACGGTTTTTGGTTCGGGGTTTCTTAACCATATTTAGGTGGTTCTTTTGCTTATTTATTCTCGAGGTATCCACGGTGTCCTAATGATCTAGGGACGGCCAGGAGGAGAAGGTCTTTAATGCCCTCGGTTGACTTGTGCTGCCAAGGCATCGCATGTCCCAAACAAGAGGAAGCAGATGGTCAGGTATTATGGTTGTCACAATCATGTTTAAACGGGGAAGCTGAAAAAGAAAACCGAGGATGCCCTGATCCCCTCCGTTCTGGAACCGGAGAGTTCCCCAGAGGAGGACCAAGGAAGCTGAGCCCCTTAACTTGCTCCAGACGCAGGGTCCAGATGCGAATCAAAAGGATTGTACTTTTAGGGTAATGAAAAGGTCTTTTTCCTTACCATCTAAATTGATTCGGTTCCTCATCACCATCCCACTTTTCACACCAGAAGGAATTTTAATCTCTATCTCTTTTTTCAATTTTTCTCTTCCCTCACCCCGACAAAGCCACAAATCAATTTTCCTACCCTTCCTGTTCCAAGGCACCGTCTGCATCCTCTTAAATGAGGAATCTCTATTGGAATTTCACATCCAAGGGCTGCCTCCTCCTGAGTTAGAATCACCTCCATATTAAAATCTCCTCGATCCTCCCCATGGATTCCCCAAAAACTACTTAACTCTACAGATGAAATTCCCAAATATTGAGGTGAAGACAATGGAACAAAATCCGACCACCCAAAAGAGAGAAAAGCGAGAATGCCATTGCGTCTTTTGCGAGTCAAGAGACAAAGACATGAAAGAATTCTATATGGTCCGTATGGAAGGTAATTAAAATAGAAGAAAAAGCAGAGGGAAACGGCATTCTAAGAGAATTCAACAAGGCAAAGGCAGAGGGCAAGCAACCCATCTTCGCTTATTGTCATGAGCCCCTGGAAATAGGACAATTTTACTCTGTCTATGTCCGATGGACATGGAACGACAAAAAAAGAAGGGCCACGAGCCAGAGGAACCAGACTGGGACGGGAACACATCATTCTGCGACGCCTGCGAAGCAAGACACCCGCATCAGACGTGATCCCTTGACCACCTTCAAAATCAGCAATGACTTCTTTTCCAAAAAGACTTCCAAAATGGAGTTGTTTATGGCAGACTGTATTCATCGGGCATCCTCGCTAAGGTATTCGTTTGTGTAATGAATACACCATCTTAGAAAATGCCCGATGTTTTTTTAATCCATTTTGATGAACAGTCCGGGTTAGAGCCACGCCTTTTTCTTTGAAACAGATCAAATTTTTCTTGACAAGGGGTTTTTCCCGTGGTAAACAAATGTGCAAGGTTGCAATAATTTGCAACCGCGATGGGAATTCTCTGAGGTTGTCCATTGAAAAAAGTCATCCTTTCAGAGCCGATTGACGAAGCCGGCCTACCTAAATCGGCAACTTAATCATCAACCGCTGGTTGTGAGGGTTAGAAGTGTATGACAGAAATTAGCGAACGAGATATTCGAAGAATTTGTCACCTTTACTACAAAGAAAAGAAAAAACAGGAAGAGATTTCTGGAATCATTGGTGTGAGCCGCTTTAGGATCTGCCGTATCCTAAAGGAGGCATGGAAGGACAATATTATCTCGGTCGTCATAAACGACCCATGGGTGGATCTTACACAGGTTGAAACAGCTATAGTGAAAAAGTTTCAGATCCAGCTCGCTATTGTTGTTCAAAACAATGAGTTTGGCGGTGAGCCGCCCGAAGCACAGGTTGCGAAAGCAGGGGCAGACTATCTTCGAAAGGTTGTCGGTCTTCACAATATTGTCGGTGTAGCATGGGGACAGACGCTTTACCAGCTTGTTAGTCAACTAAAGCCTATTAAATGCAACGGCCTGACGTTGGTTCAGCTAGCCGGGACTCTGGGGACGATCGAAGGGACAGACAACAATATGTTGACAGTGATGTTCGGTCAAAAGCTTGGGGTAAGCTCACGTCTGATTCCTGCTCCAGTCATAGTACAGAGCCAGAAAATCAAAGATACGATTTTGAAAGAGAAGAAGATACAAGAAACCCTTACTATTGCCAGAAAGGCGAGCCTAGCCATTTTTGGGGTAGGACTCGCTAATGTGCAAGGCCTGTTGTGGAAACTGGGTTTTCTGAATGAGACGGATGCCTCAGAATTGAGGAAAGCGCGTGCGGTAGGCGCCATTTGTGGAAGGTTTTTTGATACTAATGGCCGACAATGCTGGCACAAACTGGACAACCGCACCATCGGTTTAGACCTGGATGAAATCAAGAGGATCAAGCAAAAAGTGGGCGTTGCAGTTGGCATGGAAAAGGTCAAGGCGATTTGTGGAGCTTTAAAGGGTGGGCTTATAGATGTCTTAATTACTGACGAACTCACAGCCAAAGAGCTTTTAAAGGAAGAATAGTATTTGGGTTCGTGAGTTGAGCTGCTTGGAATTGGGGGCTCTGCTCATGCTGGAAATCAGGTTTCATGGACGAGGAAGTCAAGGAGCTGTTAGCACAAGCTGTTGTAGCAGAAAATCGTTATGCCCAGGCTTTTCCTAATTTCGGTGCCGAGCGGCGAAGCGCTCCTGTAACAGCCTAACTTCGTGTTTCAGAGACACCTATACGTCTTAGGGAGAAAACGGAAAGCCAAATCAGATCCATACAGTCGGAAGTAAATCAGAAGTATTCTTATATTGAATGGTGGGCATCCAGAAAAACAGAATGCGCACAGCGATAACAGACTAAATGAATGGCGAGAATAGCACGATTCCTTTTCGTGAGACCTGTAATTGCTCAGAATTTAGGAAAATCGGTGTGATGCTCTGTTGGTTTCCGAAAAACACAGATTGAAGGAGGTGCCAAGTCGTCGGAAAGTTTTGAACTCACGTTTATGATCAAGGTACTGCTGTGTTAGCCTTACACAGGCGAACGCTTTCCAAGCACTGGGACGCTAAACGCTAGAGGCGCAGAATGGAAACACAGATTCTAGTAATTGCAACACTAGATACTAAGGAGAGTGAGGCGCTGTTTCTTAAAGAGTGTATTCAGAGCATGGGATTTCGCGTTGTTTTAATGGATACGGGAATCCTCTCGACTCCGAACGAAGGGGTAGATATCAGTCAAGATGAAGTGGCAGAACGTGGAGGGATGTCCCTGAAAGATGCGATTGGAACAGGCGATAACGCAAAATGCACGGGAAACATGGCTCTTGGAGCTGCAGCGATAACAAAGGAGTTGTTTGATCAGGAAAGGATTCAAGGGATCATCGGGAGTGGCTGGTGCCAATATCGTTTACACCTGCTCGCCTGCTTATATTGAGGGTCTGAGCTTCAACGGAGCCCATCTGGAGTTCACCAACCAGGTCTGGGACCCGGCGCCCAAAGACGTGATGGACAAGCTCATGAGAATCCCTTACTTCGAGAAAGGGTATGCGGAACACGGGTACACGGCTCAGGAGTTCAACGGCCACCCTGCCCTGCTGGCTACGGCCAGGGAGTTCGGCGGAGCGACGCAGCAAATGGTGGATTTTGTGGCCAAACGTGTGGCCGCCTTCTGCGGGTAGGGTTCACCGCAGACGATGAGGACGCAGAGAGAGAGTGGCGCGCGCCGTCCGGCATCAATCCTTATGATCCCTGGTTGGCAATTTCAATGTCTGGTTTTTTTGTCTCATGAGAGGGGGTGAGAGCGAAAATAAAGAGAAGCAATTAGTGTCTTTCTAACAATAAATTGTTGTTGAAACCTTGAAACTTACAAAGGAGGCGCGAGATGAGAAAGAGACTACTTTTTGTCGTATGTGCTTGTGCTCTGGGGAGCTCTTTATTGATCGGCTTTAACAGCGGGTCTGCGTCAGCCGCTGAAAAAAAGGTGCGAATCGCAACCATTGTGCCAACCTTGGCCAACGAATTTTGGGTCTATTACTTAAATTTCCAGAAAAAGGTAGCCAAGGATTTGGGCGTAGAACTGGTGGTGTTAGACTCACAAGACAGTGGCGAACGACAGGTCGGGAATATTGAAGATGCCATTTCACAGAAAGTGGATGGCATTACTTTTGTCCCTTACTGGGGCACAGGGAAGGTGGGCTTCGAGAAGTGCGAGAAAGCAGGCATCCCTGTTATTGGCGTTGACTGTACTACAGATGGGGTGGAGCCGCAAGTCCAATACAAACAGTACATCGCCTTTATCGGCCCAAATGATACGAAGGCAGGTTATGACGAGGGTAAAGCGCTCATAGCCGCTGTCAAACCAGCTCCTGATGGGAAAAAACATATTGTAGCCCTTCAACCCCCTTATGGCATTTCTGTGACCATTGGCAGATTCAATGGCCTTAAAATGGCTCTCAAAGAGCACCCCGAGGTAGTCTTGGACGCTGAGCAAACTACCGAAGCCTTGCGGGACAAAGCAGTCCAAGTTATGGAGGACTTCATGGCAGCCTATCCTAATATAGGCGGCGTTTGGGCAGGGAATGACGCGAGCTCGCTTGGCGCGATCACCGCCATCAAACGTACAAATAAGGTGCCCGGTAAAGACATATTTGTCACTGGCCTAAACCTAGATCCTGACGCACTTGCAGCCATTCAGGAAGGGACTATGCTATGGTCTACGGGAGGGCACTGGTTGGAGGGCGGGTTCGCGACAGTAATGCTGTACGACCACATTAATGGGATTCCAGTGCCAAAAAATAAGTGCAATGTGCAACTTGAGCTAGTAGGTGTGCACAAAGGTAATATCAAAGCTTTCTATGCGGCATACCCGGGCGGGCAACCCAGCTATGATGCAAGGAAACACTCCCGTAAATACACTCCTGGTGCGCAGCCAGCCTATTTCGACCTGAAATTCTAAGGAAGCTCCATAGGGAAGGGAGGTCTTTGTTCGCAAAGGCCTCCCTTTGTACTCTCTCACTCAGCAACAGGGCTCTCGAATGAATGACGCCATTATCATTGAACTATCGGAGATACGCAAGAAATTCCCTGGCGTAACCGCTCTTGACAAGGTGAGCCTTTCCGTGAGCAAAGGCGAAATCAGGGCGCTTGTTGGAGAAAACGGTGCTGGCAAGTCAACCGTGGCCAAGATCATTGCAGGTGTCTACCCTCAGGCTGGAGGGCATATGATCTTGGGCGGCAAGCCCTATCATCCCAGGGATGTTCTGGACGCACACGACCAAGGTGTTTCCATTCTTTACCAAGAGCCCAGCCTTGAACCTTACCTTAGCGTAGGAGAGAACATTTTTCTGGCTTCCGTTTCTTCATTTGCGAAGTATTCCCTTGTCAGCTGGAGGGAACTTCACGGCCAAGCATCAGCACTGTTGAAACAAATCGGAGCTGATGAAATAGATTCAAGATCGCTGGTTTCAGCTCTGACCGTGGGCCAGAAAAAACTGGTTGAACTCGCGCGTTCCTTGTCTTACGAGCCGCGTCTATTACTGGTAGATGAAACGACTGCAGCACTTAACAAGATCGAAGTGGATATGCTTTTCAAGAACCTCCGACGCCTCAAGGAGGCGGGTACTGGTATTCTCTATATTTCGCATCGCCTCGAAGAAGTCTTTCGACTGTGTGATACTGTAACCGTTCTGCGCGATGGAAAACTCGTTAGAACACTCGACACAAGCAAGACAAACATAGACGAGCTATCATCCCTAATGGTGGGCAGAGAGATCGATAGGAGCAACTATTATAGGGACAAACGGGAACATAAGAGGCACGATTTGAAAACAATGCTGGAGATGGACGGGTTCACTGCGAGAGGCCGATTTGAGGGCGTCTCGTTTCAGGTAAGGAGCGGAGAAATCGTGGGCATGGCAGGACTCATGGGCTCAGGTTGCGAAGACGTGCTCGAAGCGCTCTTTGGACTAGGCACAATTCATGGCGGCCGGGTATCCATAGGCGGTCAGGAGGCGAGCATTGATGAGCCTGCGGTAGCCATAGCAAAAGGAATAGCATATGTCCCAAAGGAACGAGATGAGGAAGGCCTCATTCCCCGGTTCAGTGTCAAAGAAAACGTCTGTATGGCGATTCTGAACAAGCTGTCTCATTGCCTGATATTAGATCGCAAGGGTGTGTTTACACTTTCAAATCATTATCGTAACCGCCTTAGTATCAAGACGCCCTCTGTGGAGACTTCGTGTCTGGCGCTAAGCGGCGGCAACCGGCAAAAGGTGGTTCTTGGAAAATGGCTGGCTACTAAGCCTTCGGTCTTGCTCTTGAATAACCCAACCCGAGGGATTGATATCGGTGCGAAGAGAGAGGTATATAAGCTTATAGACGAGCTTGCTGAAGAGGGGCTCGCAGTGCTTATGGCCAGCGATGAACTCATGGAGTTGCTGGGAATGAGTGACAGGCTGATCGTCATGAAGAATGGCCGAGTGTCTCATGTTTTTGAGAATATGGAGGGCGTAACTGAGGAGGAAGTTATCCCATGGATGATTTAGTTGCAGACTTCGCTTTCAGTTCCTGACTTCTTCTTATAAAATCAAGTCAAGTAGTAGGAAGGAGCGCAAATGAGCTCTCTGTCACAAAATAAAATCAAGTCGATAGATTTACTGCAGAAATACTTTTCTGTGGTCGTGTTCTTACTTGTAGTTGTGATGTTTTCAATCCTTGGCGGGCAGTATCGAACATGGACCAACATAACCAATATGGGTAAACAGTCGGCGGTCCTTATTGTCGCGGCGCTTGGCGAAACTCTCGTTATCCTTGCTGGCTCGATCGATCTTTCAGTGGGGTCCTTGCTTGGCTTGTCATCGGTGTTAACAGCGGGTGCTACAAGGGTGATAGGCGACTGGGCCATTTTTGCAGGTCCGATCGTGGGATTGACAGCAGGGGTGTGCAGTGGAATCCTGTTTGCCAAAGGAAGAATTCCATCATTTATCGTCACTCTCGCTATGCTTATTATCCTCAGAGGTTTTGTTCTTATCTATACGCAGGGCTCACCGATTTGGCTCAAGAGCGACCTGGTGAAATCACTTGCGGAAGTGGAGGTCTTCTCTTTCCCAGGTATTTTTTTTGTTGCCCTCTGTTTTTGTGGCCTGATGTATCTCGTTGATGAGTACACTCCTTTCGGTCGAAGAATAAGGGCCATTGGCGGCGATGAGAATGTAGCGAGACTTTCAGGAATCAAAATCGCTCGGAACTACATATATATTTTCGCCACAAGTGGGTTTCTTGTTGGTTGCGCTGGCGTTCTCCAGTCAAGCCGAAGTGCTGCAGGTATACCTACAACTGGTACTGGTTTCGAGTTTGACGTGATTACTGCAGTTGTTCTCGGTGGTACGACGATGACCGGCGGTGTGGGCGGGGTGCTGGGAACGATTATGGGCGCGCTGACGATGACAGCGTTGAGCTCTGGTCTCAACATCATCGGTGTGAACCCCTATACCCAATATATTGTCAAAGGGCTTGTTTTGATGGCTGCAGTTTTCATTTCAATCGACAGAAATAAGATTGGCATAATCAAGTAAAACGAGGAGGCTCCCATTACGGCAAATCGGAGTAAAATCACTTCCTTGTTACGCGAGGAGGGTGTTCCGGAATATAAGGTCATTCCTTTCGGACCTCGTGGCTGACGTTGCCTTGGTTGTCGCGCGCTGGGTCATGGAGGCTGGATTTCGAATAGACCTGGACACGGTGGAGCAGGGAGCGCTATTGTATGATCTTCGGATTTCTGCTACCGGTGATGATCTTTCCCCCTCAGGACGCATCGATCGGTGCCGAGCTGGCTCGTAAACTTGGCCTTCCCGAGGCAGTCGCTCGGTGCGTAGAGAGCAAGGTCCCATTTGACTACGAGGAAGATCTGCAGAGCACGGGGTGAGAGCCCAGTTCACGGAACCCATTTATCCGGGGCACTAACCACATTGTGGGCTGATGGACTGTCAGGGTCGTAGCGAAACTGTGCGAAGGAGTTTTTGAATCCCTGATGTCCGGCGACCTAGCTAAGTATGATAACATTGTTAGACAGTTTTTAGAGTAGATCGTTTCCCGGTTTGATGTTGTGGTACTGGCGCAGGCATCCATGGCTCGTGTAGCTGAACAGATAGTGCAGACTTGCAGACCTTCCCCAATTCTGTCGAGTCCGCGTCTGGGGGTAGAATTCCTGGCAGAAATACTTTCTGGGACATGAGATTCGCTCAGATCCTGGGGGTAAGTGTGGCATCAATGCCTGATGGCCGTGCATTGACGCGCGGGGAACGGGAGCCTTGGTAATCATAGGAGGTAACGGCCGGCGAAAACCTGAACACCTTCGAAGAAAAGGAGGATTCTTATGGCAAGAGTAGTAGGTCTGGGGCATGCTAGTTTTACAGTAATGAGCCTAGATCGCACGGTAGACTTTTATGTCAATGTGCTGGGTGGCAAGCTGTTAGAGCGCACAGCTGATCAAGGTCCGAACATAGGTACCGCGGTCTTTGGCCCGGGCAGGCAGGCTTATGCATCCCTTGGTATAGCCATGGTAGAACTCGGTGGGATAGAAATTGAATTCATCCAGTACCTCGATCCCCCGACCAACGAAGCTTACCATGGAGACCCGGCTCGCGCTGGTTCAGCCCATCTTGCCTGGGAAGTGGATGACATCGAATCTATGTACAACGAGCTAAAGAAAAAGGGTGTTAGATTTCACACCCAAGTCAATGATTGTGTTCGCGACGGCATTCTTGTGTGGAAGTGGATCTACTTCAGAGACCCGGATAACATATGCGTGGAGATCACCCAACGTTTCGGCTAGTAAGTTAGATATTTCCTAATACTAAAGGCGGCAAAAGTGAGGGAGGCATTTGTTTTCAGCTGATTTTCTGATTGGCGGGAGCATCAAACCAGCGTCGCGAACGCCACTTTGTGACACTCATATTTCATATGAATCACGGACACTACAAAATGAAGGGCAAAGTCTCGCAACAAAGAACCTGGATGGAAGCTATCCTCGCTTTTCTCTTGGCGGGAGATAGTCGTGCTTTCCCCTTTTCACGCCATGTTATGCTTCGCCTCATTAAAAGGGATTTCTTATCAACTCACCTCGGCAGATCACCTATAATGTAGTCATCAAGAGTAGGATTATGACTTATGTCTGGACAGGGACAACACAAGGTTTTATTTCCGCCTCGAAAAGATAAATCGTCTTTGATGAACCTGGGGTCCTTTGCCGATAACGGAGTATTCCTTATAAAGGAGGAAGAGTCAGATGGATAAAGAACTTGCCGTTTTGTTCGAACCATTTCATATCAAGAAAATGAAGCTTAAGAACCGCGTTGTCATGGCTCCCATGCACACCAAATTCGCGTCTGAATCCGGAGAGGTAACTGACAGGATGATTGCCTATCTCGTGGAGAGAGCGAGAGGGGGCGTGGGACTCATCGTCTATGAAAACACTTGCATCGACTGGCTTTATGGTAGAGCAGCAGGAAACCCATCGACTATCCACGATGATCTCAATCGCTCCGGCTTGAGCAACGTCGCTCTTGCCGTTCACCGCTATGGGGTCAAGATTGTTACCCAGTTGCATCACACTGGGAGGCAAAACCTGAGATCTAATATCGACGGCAGATTGCAGCCTGTGGCCCCATCACCAGTGAAATCGAATATTGGCGGAGATGAACCAAGGGCTCTCGATGAGGAAGAGATCGAAGCTATCATTCAAATGTATGTAGACGGTGCACGACGCACCCAGGATGCTGGCTTTGACGGGGTTGAGCTGCATGGCGCCCATGGCTATCTTCTAACCCAGTTCTTCTCTCCCTATACGAACAGAAGAACGGACAAGTGGGGGGGAAGTTTACAAAATCGCGCTCGCTTCCCCTTAGAGGTTGTGCAGGGAATTCGGGCGAAGGTGGGACCTGAGTTCCCAATCCTCTATCGTTTGAGCGCAGAGGAAAGAATCCCGGGCGGTACGACGCTGGAGGAAACATTAAAGCTTGTAAAAATGCTTGAAGAAGCTGGGGTTGATTGTTTTGACGTAACCGCCGCTATTTATGACAGCGTCGAATGGATATACACTTTGCAGGGTGTCTCACCGGGCTCCTTGATTCCGCTCGCGGCCGCAGTGAAGGGAGTTACATCAAAACCAGTCATAGGTGTCAGTCGCTTAGGTTGGGATCTGGGGTATGCAGCACAAGTGATAAAAGAAGGGAAGGTGGATTTGGTAGCTATAGGTCGCTCTCTCCTTGCAGACCCCCATCTTCCCAGAAAGGCGTATGAAGGCCGAGCAGATGAAATCCAACGGTGCATCGCATGTAATGACTGTGTAGGGATGGAAAACAAAGGATGGCAGCTCCACTGTATTATTAACCCGATGCTAGGCAATGAATACCTGGACCCTGTTAAGCCGGCAAGGACAGCCAAGAAAGTCGTGATCATAGGAGGCGGACCTGCCGGCATGCAGTGTGCCATCACAGCAGCGCAAAGGGGCCATGTGGTGACTCTCATAGAAAAATCAGCAAAGCTTGGTGGCCAATTACTGGCAGCTTCCAAACCAGCTTATAAACAGAAAGAATTCCAATCCATTATTGACTATTACACCCATATGTTGAACTATTACAATATCACCGTCAAACTCAATACCGAAATTCGCAATAGCTTGCCTGCCGGTGTCCAAGGTGACGTCGTTGTCATTGCCACGGGAGCTGTGCCCTCAAAGCCCAAGTTCGTTGGTGGCGAGTATGCCCTCACGGCTTTCAATGTGCTTCTTAATGACGGCGCGGGGGTTGGAGAGCACGTGGTGGTAATCGGGGCAAGTGGGGTCGGGATTGACGTAGCCCTCTATCTCATGCAGAAAAAAGGCCGCAAGGTCACTGCCGTTGAAATGCGGGATGTGATCGGTGGAGATGTAAATGAATTCCTAAAACGCCATGTACTGGGGATCGCAGCAGAAAAAGGAATCCAATTCCTGCCAAACTTCGAAGTGACGGCTCTTGAGAAGGGCGTGGTTCATGGGAGGACCCCTTTGGGAAATAAGACCCTAAAATGTGATACAATTGTATCCGCGGTCGGCTGGGTTTCTCAGGAGATGCCTGGTCTCAGAGATGCCTTTGAGGATAAGAGAATTCCCGTTTTTGTCATTGGGAGCGCCACAGAGCCGGGAAAACTGTTTGAAGCAACGCAGGATGGCTTCTGGACCGCGAATGAGATTTAGAGTTAGAGATGTCTCCTAAAGAGTCCTCTGTCTCCTGATTCGTGCAGAGGGTTCCTGTTTTCTCCGGCCAAATGTCACGGGAGGTGTTTTGACATGAACCTTCCCGCTTTGACACCCAGGAGGGTGTGAAATCCTTCTTGGAAAGGCTCAATAGCTGCCTCAACGTTGCGTTTTTAAAAGTCCAAAACCCCACCGTATGAAGATCAAAGTGTTGCCTTTTCATCATTGATTTCCAAGTGTTATATGGCAAGATACTCTCGCTTTTGAAGACCCCCCAAGACCCCCGTTATCGGGGTGGTTCCATACTGATTTACTTAACATTGATTTTACATTCTTGTCTTACAATACAACATTACAAGAGGAAGCAAGAGGGTTATTCCCCCGGCAATTTTCCCCTTGACAGTTAACTCACTTAGGAGTATTTTTCTGGTTGTCGTTTTCCACCTGGTACTTTAACTTTCAACCTAACTCTTAACCTTAAATTAGAGCAAGTTATGAGAAGGAGGATAGCATGAAGAACCTAAATTACAGGAAGCTTCACACAGGGCGCATATTGTCTGCAATCCTCATTTCACTCATGGTGTTGGCGGCGCTAAGCAGTGACATTGCAACGGCGGCTGAGGAGATTCGGATCGGTTTCACGGCCCCGATTACCGGGGCCTCGGCAGTAGGAGGCGCTCTCATGAGCAAGGCCATCAACCTCGCCCTGAAGCAGATTAACGCAGCCGGGGGGGTGAACGGCAAGAAGATTAACCTGATCATCGTGGACTTCCAGTCTACTGTCCCCGGCGCTTTAGCCGCCGTCCAGAAGGCAGTGGAACAGGAACATGTGCTGGCCCTGGTCAGTTTCGTCCAGAGCCCTCTCGTCTTGGCCACGTCCGACGCCATCAAGAACTACGGCATCCCTGCCATGATCGGTGGGACCCAAGTCAGCTTAACCCGGCAGGGGAACCCTTGGCTGTTCCGCGTCCGGCCGGATGACTCGATTGCGGCCCTCGCTATGGTCAAATACATTGATGAAGACATGAAGCTTCGGAGGATCGGAATCCTGTACGAGGACAGTTCCTTCGGGGTGGGCGGGGCCGACTTGGTAGAGCAAGTCGCCAAAGAGCGAGGCATGGTGATTGTGGGGCGGGAGAAATTCACGAAGGGGGAGGTAGAATTCACTGCCCGCCTTCTCTCCCTGAAGAACGCGGGGGCAGAGGTCATGGTGGTTTATGCTGGCCAAGACATTGAACCGGGGTGGATTCAGCGGCAGTACCGACAGATCGGCTCGCCCTTCAAGTACCTCGGCTCCCCCAGCAGTCAGATGAAGAACACCCTGGACATCTCCAAGGAAGCTGCGGAGGGTCTCCTTGCTATCGCCGATTTCGTGCCGGGCCAGAGTGAGGTGAATAAGAAGTACGCCGAAGCCTACCAAAAGGAATACAATGAGCAGTTCGACGCCACCTTGGCCTGGGTCTACGACGCCCTGAACATTCTGGTCGAGGCGATCAAGACGGCGGGCGAGGATCGCGCCAAGATCCGCGAGGCGATTCTCGGCATGAAAGGGTACCAAGGGGTCCTGGGGACCTTCTCCTTCACGCCGAATGGGGACGGTCTCCACGAGGTTAGTGTCGTCGAGATCGAAAAGGGAAAGCCCAAGCTGCTCAAATCCGTTAGCGTAGAGATGAAGTAGTCGCTTCCCTGCTTTTCTATCTGGGAGACGGAAGTGAAATCCGCCGGTGCCTGGAGTGGAGACGTTGAAACAGGGACGGGGCATCCGTCAACCCCTGATGCGGCATGGTCCTAACCCTTTGTACTCGGTAATCAGAGGACGGGACGAAGCCTTTTTCAAAAGGTTTCCATTTTAACACCATACCTGCCGGCAATCCTCCTCTTTGGTGGAAGCAAGTTTTGGCAAGCTACTCTCGGTTTTGAAGACCCCAAAAACCCCCAGTATGTTGGGGTGGTTCCATACTGACTCTCTTCCTTGAAATCGTTGGGAAGGGAGAAACGAAGTCCCTCATTCTCAAATAGCACTTTCATCTGACCATCCGCCTTTTCCCTCTCTCGAACGCGACTTCTTTACTCTACCCAATCGTCTCGCCACCCGGAAGTGCTCTCATCAGCGGCCAAAACACTCGTGGGAAGGCTGAAAGGAATTATTTTGACTTTGTAGCTTGTGATTCAGACACTAAGGAACTCCGGCCTGGGGGATTCCGCCGAGACCTTGTAACCCCGCCATAGATCGTTATTTAAGCAATCACGAATGTTTCTCCAGCAACCCCCCGAAAAGAATTTCAGGGG
>Ga0209777_10004454_pt1 | contig 16540 bp, 13 predicted proteins | sample FrelakmetHBP12HB_FD_187147 | JGI IMG/M metagenome (GOLD analysis project Ga0209777, IMG submission 187147) | Freshwater lake sediment microbial communities from the University of Notre Dame, USA, for methane emissions studies -HBP12 HB (SPAdes)... | ecosystem: Environmental > Aquatic >...
CCCTGATGAGCCAGGTAGTCCTGGTAGGAGAAATCCTCGTTTTCAGGCGGCGTTTTCAAAAACCCACGCAGGCGGACCACGTCACCGTAGTGCCAGTCACCGCCAGGCGGAAGGCGGGCGAGAATCAGGCCATGGACCGGCAGGGTTTCATCGCCGGTATCAATGTCGGTCACGTTGAGGCGCAAATTGGTATAGGTATCGCGTTCATCGGGCGGGTCGGTCACCATGCCGGTGACCAGCACCTCGTACTGTCGGTCGTTGTACCAGGCAATGTAGTGAGCATCAACAAGAGGTAGGGTGAAATGATAACGGGCCGCGCCGAGGAAGAAAACAGCGAGGGCAAGGAAAGCAAAAAATACTGTGGAAGGCGGGAGCTTTAAAGGCTTTATTCCAAGATGTGAAGAGAGGATACGGAGGAGAAGCGCGCTGAGCAGGGCAATGCCGGCCAGAATAAGCCAGAGACTCCGGGAAAGGTGGATCTGCGGGGGAAGGACACTGTCAACCAAACCAAGCCAGAGACTCCGGGAAAGGCGAATCTGACTGGCAACCAGGATGCCTGCGAGGAAAGCCAGAGATAACCAGAGCAGCGGCAGCCACGCGGTGTACCTGATAAACTTGCTTTGGGTTTGCTGGTTGGGAGTCTCCATAAAGGCCACCCTCGACATTATTGTACAGGGTGTGGAAGAACCAGGCAAGGCTTTTCATTGACGAAATTCATGCCCGCGCATACAATATCCCTACAATTGAATATCGGTCAGGGTGCCTCTTCCCCCGGATGGGAAGGCCCAATGGCGAAGCCGGTGTGAGTCCGGCACTGTCCCGCAACTGTGAGGTTGTAGGTTCCGTTTCAAACGTAACCTACCCAAGTCAGGCCGCCCGCCCTGTCAGGTTCTACACTCTCTCGAGGAAAGGAGGTGGGAACGGCCAAACGGATTGCCTTTTCCCCCTCCCCTGTCTTTGCACAGGGGATTTTGTTTGAGAAATTAGAAAATGCTTCCACCAAGTCTCGAATGCACGAAAAACATCCGAGAATCTTTTATGAAGATCAGGACAAACCTTTAGGAGAATGGAATGTTCCGTAAATTACTCGTTGTGCTTTTGATCGTATCCCTGCTGGTTGCATGCAGCCCGGCCCGAACCTCGACTCCGGTCGCTGTCTCTACAGAGCCACCTGCCAGTGCGGTTCCTTCTGCCACCTCCATCACCCTGACCGATGGCTTGAACCACACAGTCACGCTCGCCAGTCCGGCCCAGCGCGTGGTCTCGCTGGCTCCAGCCAACACGGAAATTCTGTTCGCAATTGGCGCGGGCGCGCAGGTGGTCGGTCGCGACGAAACTTCCGATACTCCGGCTGAGGCGCTGAGCTTGCCCACCATCGGCGGCTACAGCGGTTTCAACCTGGAGGCCATTGTGGCCCTCCATCCAGATCTGGTTTTGGCCGGCGGCATCAACACGCCTGAACTGGTGGCCTCACTCGAGAAATTAGGGCTGACGGTCTACTTGCTGCCAAATCCGAACACATTGGAAGAAATGTATACCAATCTTGAGATGGTCGCCCGGTTGACCGGCCACGAATCCGAAACCGCCACGTTGGTAGATTCCCTCAAAAGACGCGTTGCTGCTGTGGATGAGAAAATCAAGCCGCTTTCCTCCGCCCCGACCGTTTACTACGAGTTGGATGCCACCGATCCAACCAAGCCATATACCGCCGGTCCCGGTTCCTTTGTTGACCTGCTGATTTCCCGTGCAGGCGGCATGAACATTGGCGCGGCATTACAGGGCGCATGGGCACAGATCAGCCTGGAACAACTGGTGGTTGCCAATCCTGCCATCATTATTCTGGGAGATGCGGCATACGGCGAAACGCCTGAGAAGGTGGCTCAGCGCCCCGGTTGGGGAACACTGACCGCCATCCAGACCGGACAGGTGTTCGCGTTTGACGATAACCTGGTCAGTCGCCCCGGTCCGCGCCTGGTGGACGGGCTGGAAGCACTGGCGAAACTGCTGCATCCGGATGTATTCAAAGTCATGAATACCCCCACAATCGCCTCGCCTTTTATTCATGAGGTCAAGATCGAAGTAATTGGAACGATGCCTAACACCGTAGATGTCACATACACCGATCTGGAAGGTGGTGGTACAGCCCAAGAGACACACAAGAGCTTACCTTGGTGGCGGAGTTGGACAGGCATTCCAGATGGAACCTTTGTCTATATCTCTGCACAGAATAACAGCGACAATGGCTCTATCACTTGCAATATCTACGTAGATGGGAATCTGTGGAAAACAGCCAAGTCCAACGGCGCTTATGTGATCTGTGACGCCTCAGGCGATCTAGGTTCAAAGTAAATCCTGCAGAAAAAATCATATAAATCCATATATTCAGAGCGGCCGGTATTGTAAAACAATGGAGAAACAATGAGGGCAAGCACCTTAATCTCAGAGCGAAGCGACCTATAGTGGTACGCTGGTTCGTGCCCCTGCCAACAACATGAAAATCCGTCCTTATCTCTATTCCCTGCTTTTCCTGCTCCTGGCGGTGGTCCTCTCCATCGCCATTGGCTCGGTGTTCATCCCGCCTGCCGACCTGGGACGCATCCTCATCGGCTGGCTGAATAAGGCAACGTTCTCCGAGCCGCTAAAAACATTTGCCTTTATCCTGACAGACATCCGTCTGCCGCGCACGGCGCTGGTCCTGCTGACCGGCGCGGCGCTGGGCGGCTCCGGTGCGGCCTACCAGGGTCTGTTCCGCAACCCACTGGCTGACCCGTATCTCATCGGTGTGGCCTCCGGAGCGGGTCTCGGCGCAGTGCTGGCGATGAGCATTAAATGGCCATATTCGTTCTGGGGTCTGATGGCCGTCCCGGCGGCGGCATTCATTGGTGCTCTATTGACAGTGTTCCTGGTCTATGCCCTGGCGCGTGTCGGCAAGACCATCCCAACGACGAACCTCATCCTGGCAGGTGTGGCTTTCGGTTCCTTCGCCACTGCCCTGACAACCTACCTGATGCTGCGCTCGACGGGCGAACTGCACCGGGCGATAGCCTGGTTGAGTGGCGGTTCCTCCCAGGCAGGTTGGGAACCGGTGTTGGCGATACTGCCGTTCCTCGCCATTGGACTAGGCATCCTGCTCCTGAGCGGGCACGCCTTGAACCTGTTGCAATTTGGTGATGACCAGGCCCAACAAATGGGTCTACCTGTCACACTAGTGCGGACTCTGATCCTGCTGGCCGCTTCCCTGGCGACTGCGGCGGCCGTGAGCTTTTCCGGGATCATTGGTTTCATCGGGTTGATCGTTCCGCACGTCATGCGGCTGTGGTTCGGCGCGGACTACCGCCGCCTGCTCCCACTCTCACTCATCGGCGGAGCCGGCGCGCTGCTTCTGGCAGATGTGCTTGCGCGCTCCGTGATGGCTCCTCAGGAGCTGCCAGTGGGTATTGTAACTGCGCTGGTGGGCGCCCCGTTCTTCCTATGGGTACTGAGGAGAGCCAAAAATCAAGGGTACTGGTGATTTTTGATTTATGATTTTCGATTGATGATTTACGATTGGGATTCGGGCCATGCTCAAAATTGAAAGGTTATCAGTTTCTTACGGTACCAGGCGGGTGCTGCAGGATGTTTCGCTGGAAATCAACTCCGGAGAAGTAGTGGCGCTTATCGGTCCAAACGGCGCCGGGAAGTCCACGCTGGTGCGCGCGGTCAGTGGTGTGATTCCGGTGGTAAGTGGAAAAATCCATTGTAACGATATTAATCGTCCATTGATAAATTTAATTGCCCTGTCACCCATACAGCGCGCCCGGTCCCTGGCGGTCGTTCCGCAAGCGGTTTCCCTGCCACCCGCCTTCACCGTTTGGGAGACCGTCTTGATGGGGCGCACGCCCCATCTCAATTTCCTTGGTCAGGTCTCCGCCAAAGACGAGGAGATTGCCCGCCTGGCCCTGCAAAAAGTGGATGCACTGGACCTGACCGATCGGCGCGTGGGCGAACTCTCCGGCGGAGAGCAGCAGCGCGTGTTGTTGGCGCGGGCGTTGGCGCAGTCCACGCCAATCCTACTGCTGGACGAGCCGACTACCAACCTGGATTTACATTATCAGGTCAGTTTTATGGAAACAGTGAGCACCCTGGCACACCAGGATAACCTGGCTGTGCTGGTTGCCCTTCACGATTTGAATCTCGCCGCCCGTTATGCCGACCGCGTGGCTTTGCTGGTGGATGGGAAAATCAAAGCCATAGGTGCGCCGTGGCATGTGCTGACGCCGGAGTTGATTTCAATGGCCTACCACCTGCCCGTGCAGGTGATCCCACATCCGTTCGCGGATGCCCCGCTGGTATTACCTGGAAAAATGTGAAAAAAATCAGGATTGTGTGAGCTTTGCTCGCAAAATCCTGATTTTTCAATCTTCCTTCGAGAAAGGAACGATACCAGTTCCTTTACACGCTGATCAGATTGGGATCCATCATATACTGCCACCAGTTATTGGCTACTCCACCCATCCGCCCGGCGACTTTAGGCAGATGTTTCAGCCACCATTTGTGGTGAGCACGGAGGTCACCATTTCCCCATTCGTCCGGGCCAACCTGGCGGAAATCATTTTGAAATTTCGGGAAGTTGTACCAATCGTAGCAGTTGCTGGGGACCAGGCGTGGGTTGTTCCAATCATAATCATGGTCGCTATTGGGAGCGTAATGGATGGACCCAACGCCGGCCTTTCCGGGGGCGATCTGGTCGAAACTGATAAACTGCTGGAACAGGTTGAGGTTGGGACCAACAGTGGCAGGTACCCGGCCAGGAGTATAAGCCCAGGCCACAAAATCCTGGCAATTGAAAACTTTGGAGATGAGGCTTTCAGAACGATGCGCGAACGATTCGAGCATTTCTCCAACGCCCCGTTCATAGGAAAACCCCATGACGATAAACCGGCGGGTGCAGCCGGATGTCCAGGTTAATGGCCCGGAATTGCACCAGAAAGCGCCCGCCCCGCCCATACTTGATTCGTAGAATCCAGCTTGCGGGAAGGCAAACAACCACACCTCATCAATATCGCGCATCGCAATGCGCGGCAAGACGTTCAATCTGGTCAGGATGGCCGGATAGTCGGCTCCTTCGGGCTGATGTGGTGACTGACTACCCTTCATTACATCCAGATAGGTTTGAGGATCATAGTGATAACCATCGGTCTTAGCCGGGAACTCATTGAGTTCCACGCGCTGGACAATCTGGTAGCGCGCATTCCCGCCGCTGGTCTCCAGGATATCCTGAATATAACCATTGGCCAGGCCATCGGGAGATTGCCATTGCATTAACTGAGAAAGTTTGACCCCCGAAGCCGGATCCATGATCGGGTCGTAGATGACCAGCAGTACGCGGGCGGTCACAATCCGCACCGGTTCAAGGGTGTTATTGGGTGGAACAACGTGGACGGGGGTAGTGGGAGGCTTTAGGTTTCTAAACAGGTTGAACAACGCACCCAGAAGAGATGGTTTGGTGTTACCGGATGGGTTATTCATATTTTCTCCTAAGGCACATTGGCAGCGAAGAACACTTGATTGCCTATGCTGAAGAATATATAACGGTTCGGGCTGATGGTCATGGCCGTGGCCGGGCCGCTGAACAGCGTATTGCTTTGATTCACACCGGCCCGGAACTGGCCGCGCAACTCAAGCGAATCGGAACGCGGACTAAAGGAATAAACTGCCCGCGTCAGCGGTTCAAGCAGATAAAGCAACGGGTCGGGCGCGGAAGCGAAGGATATTTGATTGAAAATGGCATCGGTGATCCTGGGACCGGGTTGTCGTTCCGGGCGGTTATCAACGAAGGTGACAGGATCGGCACAACGCAACGGGACTACTTCGTAATGACTCGTCGGGCAGGCCGTGACATGCCCGTCGTTAAAGAGCAGATACAGGTCAGAATTATTAGCGGCTAGGTCAATGGAGGTACTCATGTTCTGTGGCACCTGTTGGCCGAAGAACATGGTAGGGGAATCAATGAATTTACCGGAATTCCCCTGATACACCCACACGGCGTTTCCAGGTGGATCGAGCACATACAGATTATTGCCATCCGCATCCAGTGCAAAAGCAGAAATACCCTGCCAACCAAGCGGCGGCGGGTTGAGAGACACGGCCACCGGCTGCATATTGAACCCACAGTAGAGCAGAGTCCCGCTGGCATCGATTGCCATGACACGGGCATTGTAATCATTGCTCATTTGCAGGGCTTCAATATCAATCAGATTCCCGACAGAGATATTGCCATACTGCCCTGGCCCGCATTCAAAGCTGGAATCAATTTCATATGCCTGGCTTCCCAGGGCCGCGCGAACCACACTCCCGCGTGAGGCGTCGAGCAGGTACAAATCTGTGTTTGTGGCAGCAATACGGCTAATCTGTACTGAGCGGTCAAGCCCGCTGATGATAGCTGGATGGAAATCCAGGCGTACGATGTCATCCAGGTTGTCGAGAGCCGTCTGTGCCTCCTGGCGTAAGTTAAGCGAGTCCTGTGTCACCTGATAATTATCTGCCTGATCGAGGTAATAAAGTGCGCTATCCCAGGCGTGGCGCACTTCAGTCGGGTCAGTCTGTCCATTGGCTTGTGCGGCCTGTCCCAGAGCCAGGTTGTAGTTATCCTGGTATTGCATAACACGCCCATAACGCGTATAGACCAATCCCGCAATCGTGACGATAATCAAAGGAATGGCAATTGCCAAAAATGCCAGGCTGGAACCGCCAACTTCTGCTTCGCCCTTTTTCGAATTTGGCAATAGATTTGGCAGGAACTTACTTAAACCATCAGAAATTTTCTGCATGCCCCCCTGGATTCCCTGGATCATTTTCGCCAATCCGCGAGTGACGCTCTGATGGCGAACGCGTGGACGCTTGATTTCGGGAAGTTCGCCGGTGGGGCGCGAAGAAACGAATCTCCCGGTCTGAGGGGCAGGGGGCGACATGGTCGTTTTTGAAACCGACGTCGGGCGGCGGACCGGCTGCGCCTGCATGTTCTGACTCATCGGTCTGCTTGCCATGATAGGGGTCTCGGTGTTCTGTGGCGGAGTCTTGGGTTTCGATGGGTCCGCCGGAGCAGGTGTTTCCAATCCGGCCAGGAGGCTGGCGAAGCGGCTGGCGGGACGCCCGCTCTCCACCTGCGAGGTGGGGCGGGTCGGGGTCGGAGAGGGTGCGGGGGCAGGTCCGGCTGCCGGTTCTACAGAAGCGGGTTGGCTCTCCAGGGCTGCAGCCTTTTCTACGGAAGCCGGTTGACGATTCAGAGCCGCTGCGCTGAGAGCAGGCAAAGATCGCGCTTTCAGGATATTCAAATTGCCCTTCCCGGCCTGCACTTGAACCAGTATCGCGTTCAGGTCATCAACGGTGATGGAGAGCAATTCACGCCGCAGGGTGTCTGGCGAAACAAGACGTTTACCCAACAGCACGGCCTCCCAGCGGGAGGGCAGGTCGGCGCACAGCATCAACTGGTCGCCGGGATTCAGGTCGAGATGTGCGAGATAGATTGGGAAAGCCTGGCCAATACCCAAGCCGCGCCCCGAAATTTGCGCATCGTGGATCTGGCGCGTCTCCTTCCCTGTCAAGTGAAAAACATGCGTGGGGCCGCACTGGGCAAATACAAATTGTGAGCCGCGCAGCACACCCAGGATCAACCGGCCGATGATGTACTTCCCCTTGCCACTGGTACGCAAATTCCGGTCCACCAGCGACTGGTTGATGGACTCAGCAACGAGGCGGATGGCGGAAGTGACCGAACCGGTGGTCTGGTAAAATCGCTGGGCCATCTGGGCGGCAGTCTGGTTAAACTCACTGGAGGATAAGGGATCGTTACCTGAAAAAGTCAGATAGATAACCAATCGGTCATCCTCACGTCCGCGGGCGGTGTGGCGGGGTGGTGCCATGGCCAGCAACCCTGGCAATTGCGGCCACTCCTGGCCTTTAATGCGGTAAAACGGAAGCAGGTTGAGATCGAAAGCGGCAGTCACTCCCACATTATACTGGTAAAATCTCCGTATGAAATTTACCCTTCACCGCAATTTTGAAGACCTTGAACTGCTGGCGGCCGATTGGAACGCACTTCTGACCGAAAGCGTCACCCATGTGCCCTTCCTTCGTCATGAATACCTGCGCACCTGGTGGGAGACGCGCGGCGGGGGCGAATGGCCGGACTCAGAATTGGCAGTTGTCGTTGCCCGCCTGGATGGGCGGTTGGCCGGAGTGGCCCCGCTCTTTGCTGCCAAAAATCGAGACGGTGACCCGGCGCTCCTGTTGCTAGGCAGTATCGAAATCTCGGACTATCTTGACCTGATCGTCCGTCCGAAAGATCTATCCGCTTTCATTTCCGGCTTGCTGGATTTTCTCGGTCATTCCGGGCCCGCCGGGCTGAGCGTGCCTGCCCCGGAGGCAGATTCGAAGCCATGGCAGGTATTCGACTGGCAAAACCTCCCTGAAACTTCGCCCACGCTCCCGACTCTGAAAGCCGAAGCCGAAAAGCGCGGCTGGGCATTCGTGCAGGAGCAGACCTACCATGCCCCGTCCATCCCGCTGATGGGCGACTTCGATATCTATCTCTCCGGCATTGACAAAAAACAGCGCCACGAGATTCGCCGCAAAATGCGTCGCGTCGAGGAAACCGGCAGCTATGTGCGCTGGTATCGTGTGTCGGATAGTGCTTCTCTCGATGCCGAGGTGGATGCCTTCCTGGAAATGATGGCAGAGGAACCAGAGAAGGCAAAATTCCTGACCGAGGCGATGCGCAGGCAGATGCACCTCTCGTGCCGAGCTGCTTTCGAGAATGGCTGGCTGCAACTGGCCTTCCTCGAAGTTGACGGGCAGAAAGCCGCCGGTTATCTCAATTTCGATTACTTGAACCGCATCTGGGTGTACAACTCCGGCATAGACCGACGCTTTCAGGAACTGTCTCCCGGTTGGGTGCTACTGGGTCATCTCCTGCAATGGGCCAACGAGAACCAGCGCGCTGAGTTCGATTTCATGCGCGGGAATGAGGAATACAAGTACCGCTTCGGGGGGGTAGATAAATTCGTGGTGCGAGCGAAGGTGACCCGTTAAAACCATGAAGCCTGAACTTCTTCTGGATGCATGTGCCGAACTCGGTGAAGGTCCCGCCTGGGATGCAGCCACCAACCAGCTCATCTGGGTGGACATCCATGCCGGAGATTTGCACATCTTCCACCAGCAGAATGCGACCGATTCCATTATCAGCCTGGGCGAACCGGTTGGTTGTGTTGCCCCATGCCAGGGCGGAGATTTGGTCATCGCTTTACGCAGCGGTATCGCGACCCTTGACCTGTCCGCCCAAAAACTGACCCGCCTTGTCAACCCGGAGCCACAACTTCCCGGTAACCGTTTCAACGACGGCAAATGCGACCCGGCCGGTCGCTTCCTGGCCGGGACGATGGATGACGCTGAAAAAGAAGCCAGCGGTTCACTATATTCCTATTCCCCCAACGGCAGGCTGAAAACCCTGCTGACCGGCGTCCGCATCTCCAACGGCCTGACCTGGAGTCCGGACCACCAAACTTTTTACCATATCGACACGCCCACGCGGCTGATCATGGCCTATGATTACGAGCTTGACTCTGGAAGCATTGACTGCCCGCGCCAGGTCATCCGCATCCCGGAGGAACTGGGCTGGCCGGATGGAATGACCTCCGACGCCGAAGGGATATTATGGGTGGCGATGTGGGGCGGGGCAAAACTCACCAGGTGGCATCCGGCCACCGGTCAACTGCTGGAAACAATCCCCTTCCCGGTACTGAATGTCACTTCCTGTGTCTTCGGCGGGCAGGACCTGACCAATCTCTACATTACCTCGGCACGCAAGGGGATGACCGCCACGCAACTGGAAAAGTTTCCGCTCTCAGGCGGGTTGTTTTGCATCCGGACGAATACCCAAGGCATGCCTACATTTACATTCGGCGGGTGACAATTCCCCGCGGTAAATTTTTAATCGCCGGGAAGGGATTGTGCCACTACTTCCCGGCTGCGATGGATCAGATAGATCCCGGCGATGACCACCAGCCCTCCGATCCATTGGACGGGTTGAAGCGTTTCGCCCAGGAGCGGAATGCCCAGCAGGGCGGTCAGCACAGGCTGGCCCAGCATAGTTGGGGAGACGATGGAAGCCGGCAGGTGTCCGAGGGCGTACCCCATGGCCAGGTAGCCGGTCAATTGCGGCAGGAGGGCCGCAGCCAGGAATATCAGGTAGGTGTGCAGGGAATAACCGGCCAGGGCCGAGCCTGTTGCCAGGCTGAAGATCAGCAAGACCAGCGTACTACTCAGGCTGCAGATCCAGACATGGGAAAGCGTGTCGAAATGCTGGCGGCTGCGCTGGGAAAAAAGGAAAAATATGGCATAGAACAGGCCCGTCGCCAGGGCGAGCAGATCCCCCCAGCCGATCACGGGATGGTGCAGGAAATCGTTGCTCAAAACAGCCACCGCGCCGCCCATGGTCAGGGCCAGGCCGATCCAAAAAACTCCTTTAGTCCGCTCCCTGAAGAACAACCAGGCAGCCAGAGCCACCCACAGCGGCGCGGTATTCCCCAACAATGTGGCATTGGCTACGGAAGTATATTTCAGGGAGGTGTTCCAGGTGAAATGATCCAGGGCTGACCCCAGCCCGGCCATGACTGGCAGGATCACGATCCCCCAGTGCAGGTTGGCAGCCTGGGGCGTGTGGTGTGTGCGGACTGTGTGGCGCACGTAAAACGGCGTCAGGATCAGGGTGGCAATACCAAGGCGGTAGAATCCCATCACCGGCGCCGGCGCATTCGCCCAGCGTACAAAAAAGGCGGCGAAGCTGAGACTCACGATGGTAACCCCCAGGGCAAGGTAGGGCAGGATTTTTCGGGTGGCAGGCATCGAGCGTCATTGTATCATGTCGCGTGGCGGTAACGAAAATCCGCGGCAGGTTCAGTTTTGTTTTTGGTAAGTTATTTATTGGGCTGATAGTTGAACTGTGCTAAAATAACAGTACCTTTATGGAGCCCCTATGACTGACATGGTTGAAGTGGTAATTGACAGCGTGCGCGTCAGCCTGATGTCCCCGCAGCGGGTGGTGGTTCTACGCCAGACGGAGGTGGAACGATACCTGCCCATCTGGGTCGGGCCGTTCGAGGCTGAGTCCATTACGGTGGCGCTGCAGGAAGTGGAGATCAGCCGCCCGATGACACACGATCTGCTCAAAAACCTCTTCTCACTCTTTAACGGTAAGATTTTGCGCGTCGAGATCGTTGCACTGAAAGAGGATGTCTACTACGGCAACATCGTTGCCGAAACAGACGGGAAGATTATTAACGTCGACTCGCGTCCATCGGATGCCGTCGCCCTGGCAGTGCGCGCTCACGTCCCGATCCTGGTCAGTCAGGCAGTGATGGATGAAGCAGGCATTGTCCCTGAGAAGAATATACAGGAAGAGACCCCTTCCGAACCGGCTGAGAAACTGGCTCCGGGTGTGGACGCTGCACCGGAGGACGAAAAACGCCTGGATGTTTTCGAAGACTTCCTAAAGAAACTCGGTACCGATAAAGGTGACAAAGAAAAACCAAAATCGTAGGGCGGATATTCCCTTTTTGGGTAAACTCCTATCTGCCCCTACAGGAATAATCAATGGCCGATTTGCCTCCTCCCGAAGAGCCCGCCCTGAGTCCTGTTGAAGGGCGCCGCCCTGAGCCTTTCGAAGGGACCTCGCTTCCCTCCACTCCCGTCATACCCCACAACCGTGAAGCCGAAGAAGCCGTTGTAGGGGCCGTGCTTATTAACCCCGAAGCTTACTACGACCTGGCCCAGTTCCTCCAGGCAGATGATTTCTACATCGTCCGCCACCGCTGGATCTGGGAAGCATTCACCCGCCTGCACGAAAAACGCATCCCGCTGGACTTCCTGACCGTCTCCGAAGAACTGGAGAGTGCCGGTCAACTGGCCGAAATCGGAGGCCCGGCCTATCTGACCGCGCTGCTCAACCAGGTGCCGACCTCACTGCATGCCGAGGCCTACGGGCGGATGGTCGAGGCGGATGCCATCCGCCGACGCATGTTGACGGCTGCCAACCAGATTGCCACCCTGGCCTACAACGAGCGGGAGTCGGTCGAGAACATCATCGAGGAGTCGGAGAAATCCATCTTCACCGTCAGCGAGCGTCGGCTGCGTCACGATGTGCTGCCCATCCGCCAGGTGATGAGCGAATACTTCGACCGGATAGGAGATCTTGCCAAACGTCGCCAACTAGGTGAAGAGATCTTTGGGGTCCCGACAGGTTTCAGCGACCTTGACCGGCTGCTTAGTGGGATGCAACCGTCTGATCTGCTGATCATCGCCGGCCGTCCGGGTCAGGGCAAATCCGCTTTTCTCCTCTCTGTTGCGCTACATGTGGCCTTAACGTCCAAGAAACATGTGGCGATCTTTTCATTAGAAATGTCCAATGAACAGGTAGCCCAACGTCTGATTGCCCAGCAGACCGGGATTGATTCGCAGCGCCTCCGCAATGGAGATCTCGAAGGTGAGTGGGAGCTCTTTAGTCATGCAATCGAGGTCCTTTCTGACACGCACATCTACCTGGATGATACCCCTGCCATCACCCCGCTGGCCCTGCGCACCAAGTGCCGCCGCCTGCATATGGAATATAGCCTCGACCTGATCATCCTCGACTACATCCAGTTGATGAGCAGCGACACGCGCACCGAGAACCGCGTCCAGGAGGTTTCATACATCTCGCGTAATCTGAAAGCACTAGCGCGCGAACTGAACGTGCCGGTTCTTGCGGCCGCGCAACTCAGCCGCGCCGTAGAACAACGCACAACCAAAGAACCCCAACTATCAGATTTGCGTGAATCCGGATCTCTTGAACAAGATGCTGACATTGTAATGTTCCTTTTCAAGCCAGAAGAATATGAGCAAGATGAAAGTAAAAAAAACCTTATCGATATTAAATTATCAAAACACAGGAATGGACCAGTGGGAAAAATCACTCTTGTTTTCCGTGACAAGTTAGCGAAATTCGAGAGTATGGCGAAGAATTATGACAAGATGCTTGACTTAAAAAATCTATAATGACTGTTTTCGGAGGATATTTAGCCAATAACTACAAGACCTTAAAAATGGCTTTTTTGTAAGTAAGGGCTTATCGTGCCTTATGGAACATTCTTTAAAAAAATTCTCCGGCTATATCGACCCTGAAACCTTTACCCAAATCCCCGACACATTCTTCCAGCAACTGCTGAAAGAGATTGCCGAGACAGATGAGTTAAAGGTCACGCTTTACGCTCTGTGGCGCTTCGAGCACATGGAAGGCCGCCTCCGCTTTTTAAGGGTGAAGGATTTTGCCGAGGTTGTCCCGGACCCCAGCCCGGCCCTGGAGAAAGCCGTGCAGCGCGGCAGCCTATTACCGGTGGAGAAGGATGCGGCGGTTCTCTACTTCCTGAATTCCCCGCGTGGGCGGGCCGCCGCCGAAGCGTTCGCCAAGGGCCAATGGGAAGTTCCCCAAGGGGCTGTACAGTCCAACCCGCCGCCGGAACGCCCGAACATTTTCAAACTCTACGAAGAAAACATTGGCCCCTTGACGCCGCTGCTTGCCGATTCCCTGAAAGACGCCGAGCAGACTTACCCGCCGGAATGGGTGGCGGAGGCGCTGGAGGTCGCCGTCAAGAATAACAAGCGCAACTGGAAATATGTAGAAGCGATTTTAAAACGATGGAAGGTGGAAGGCCATGCCAAAAAGCAAGATAGACGAGACGCTCAAGAAGATGGTCGCCGTTACGTCGAAGGCGAATATGCCGATTTCATCGAGCATTAGCGATTTACCAGGTGATCCAAATTGCCAATACTGCGGGGGATTAGGTTATGTAGGTAGAGATGTTCCTCTAGGCCACCCTGATTTTGGGAAGGCATTTGTATGTATCTGCCGCCGCGCTGATGTTATGCGCGCCGTGCGCGAGCGCCTGTTTTCGCTCAGCCACCTGGACGAACTCCGGGGCCTGACCTTCGAAAGCTTTCAGCCACGTGGCAAACTAGGCTTAGGGGAGTTACAGGCAAACTCGCTCGAACAAGCCTACAACAATGCTCACATGTACGCCACATCCTTAAAAGGGTGGCTTCTGCTCCAGGGCGGCTACGGTTGCGGCAAGACTCACCTAGCGGCGGCCATCGCCAACTTCGCCGTCGGTATGGGCGTGCCCACGCTCTTCCTGACTGTACCCGACCTACTCGATTTACTGCGTTTCGCTTTTGATGCCGAAGGCGTGACCTTCGAGGAACGCTTTGAACAAATCCGCAGTGCAGAGCTGCTGGTGCTGGATGACTTCGGTACGCAGTCTGCCACGGCCTGGGCGCAGGAGAAACTATTCCAGATCGTAAACTACCGCTACATCAACAAACTGCCGCTGGTGGTGACGACCAACGTCTCGCTGGATGAGATAGAAGAACGCATCCGTTCCCGCCTGGCGGACCCAGAAATAGTTAGTAAAGTTGTTATCGCTGCTCCCGATTACCGTCATCCATCTGACGACAAAGGCCACCCCCAACTCTCCTCGCTCGATTTGCATGCGAACAAGACGTTTATCACCTTTGATGACCGAGGCGATGAAGGCTTGTCCCCCGATACAATCAAGTCGCTGGAGAAAGCACTCAAAGCCGCCACCGCTTTCGCCGCCAAGCCGCGCGGCTGGCTGGTGCTGACCGGTACGTATGGCTGCGGCAAGACCCATCTAGCCGCCGCTATTGCCAATTTTCGTACCGAATTGGGCGCCCCACCGCTCTTTGTCACGGGATCTGACTTGCTCGACCACTTGCGCGCTACCTTTGATAAGTATAGCCCTGTTTCCTACGACCGCCGTTTCGACGAATTCCGCACAACCCCGGTGCTGATTTTGGACGATCTAAATACACAGTCTATAACCCCTTGGGTACGCGAAAAACTTCACCAATTATTCAACTATCGTTACAACGCTGAGTTGCCGACGGTCATCACCACCTCTGACACAGTGGAAGAGATGGATGCCCGTATTCGTTCCCGGATGCTAGATGCACGCTTGTGCACGATTTACGGTATCACCGCACCGGCGTACCATGGGGGAAAAGCCAGAAAGACAAAGCGATAACTCGTATGGACGGACGGCTCCCTCTTTTCATGGAGGCAGGGAAAAAAGAGGAGGGAAATAATCCTAGGAAAGGCTGATTTTTCAAGCGCCGGCCTTTGTCGCCGGTGGCGTGGTGCCCATCGATGGCGGCTTCCCAGCCTTCAGCGGAGTCCAAGCGAGGAAAGGAAAAATGGTCAACCTGCTTTCTGAAAACCAGGTGAAGCAGAAAATTACGCAGGGATTGGAGGCCCTGCCGTTACGCGGTAAACGGGTCCTGGTGATCATTCCCGACATCACGCGTACCATGCCGCTTCCGCTCTTCTTCCACACGATTATGGCGGTACTACAGGGGTATGCGCGCCAGGTGGATTTTCTGGTTGCACTGGGTACCCATCCATCGCTCAGCGAGGCAGAGCTGCTGAGGTTAGTGGGTCTGACCGCTGCTGAAAAAGCAGCACATTATTCGCAGGTGCACTTCTTTAATCACACCTGGCAAGACCCGGCCATGCTCACCCAGGTAGGGGTTATCAGCCAAGCGCAGGTAGAGCAGATCAGCCGCGGCCTGTTGCACCAGAGCATCCCGGTGCGCCTCAACCGCCTGATCCTGGATTACGATCACCTGTTGGTCTGCGGACCGGTCTTTCCACATGAAGTGGTGGGCTTTTCCGGCGGCAACAAATATTTCTTCCCCGGCATCGCCGGCCAGGATATCATCGACCTCAGTCATTGGATGGGGGCACTCTTGACCTCATACGAGATCATTGGTACCAAAAACACGGGGGTACGCCAGCTCATTGATTTGGCTGCATCGCTGATTCCGCGCCCGCGCTCAGCGCTGTGCTGCGTGGTCACACCTGAGGGAGTGGCCGGGGTTTTCTGCGGTTGTCCCGAAGAAGCCTGGTCGCAGGCCGCCGATCTCTCAGCGCAAGTGCATATTCAATGGGTAGACCGCCCTTACCCGACGGTACTCTCGGTGATGCCAGCCTTGTACACAGAGATCTGGACCGGCGCCAAAGGCATGTATAAAGTGGAACCGGTCGTCACCGATGGCGGCGAGGTGATCATTTATGCGCCGCACATTGGCGAGTTCAGCGTGGTGCACGGGTCGTATATCCGCGAGATTGGCTATCACGTGCGGGATTTTTTCTTGAAACAACCGGGCAAGTTCGACCACATCCCGGCATGCGTGCGCGCACATTCCACCCACCTGCGCGGATTGGGGACATACGATCCCGTCACCGGTGTGGAATCCCCGCGCATCCGCGTCACCCTGTCCACGGGCATCCCCGAAGCCGATTGCCGCGCGGTCAATCTGGGTTATCGCGATCCGGCCTCAATTGACGTAGAAGAATGGACGAAACACCAGGATGAACACCTGCTGGTGGTGCCGCGCGCAGGCGAAACTCTTTATCGCATCAAACCGGGGCAACAACCAATATGTTCTTGAT
>Ga0209777_10004456_pt1 | contig 16537 bp, 31 predicted proteins | sample FrelakmetHBP12HB_FD_187147 | JGI IMG/M metagenome (GOLD analysis project Ga0209777, IMG submission 187147) | Freshwater lake sediment microbial communities from the University of Notre Dame, USA, for methane emissions studies -HBP12 HB (SPAdes)... | ecosystem: Environmental > Aquatic >...
TGTACGGGATAAAAAAATAATCATTTGGAACAAACCTTAAAAGAATGGAGGAGTGATAATGAATGATAACATTGAAGAATTAGCTATGGAACTTCATGAAGCTGGTAGAGAAGCAGTAGAAAAAGGAGCAACTGTAGCTCATGAGAATTTTGGTGAAAAAACTAAACATTTTTTCTCTTGGGATGAGATTACTGAGAATGCTCGCGAGGGTAGAAGAATTCAAGCTAGATATCTTCTTAACTCTAAAATTGTTAGTGATATATTTAAGAATAAGAAATTTTAGAATATTTGAACGGGAGAAGTAATGAACTTTGGTGACGTTTCAGACCTAGTTAATGGTGGTTTAGAATTTATTGGGTCTCTATTTTTAATGATGAATGTTGTACAATTATATAAAGATAAAGCAGTTAGAGGTGTTAAGATAACACCAACGATATTTTTCACATTGTGGGGATCGTATAGTCTCTATTACTATTTAAATTTAAATCAATTGTTGAGTTTTGTAGGAGCAATATGTTTAACTCTTGCAAATGCTATTTGGGTTTGGGCAGCTATTTATTATACAATAAAGGAGAAAAAAGAAAATGCCAGAAGAAAATAATAAACCACAACTTATGAAAAAGATTATTACATTTGTAGTAGGGTTTGGAGCTGTTATTGGATTGATAACAGGAATTTTCACAATAGACAATAGATATGTAACAGTGGATAAATTACAAGCATTTGAAAAGACAGTTAATATAAAAATAGAAAGTCAGAGACTTCAAACATTAACAGATAGATATTATCAAATGAGACAATTAGTGATACAACATCCTGATGATAAACAATTGGAACAGGATCTGAAAGATGTTCAAAAAGATAAGGAAGAATCTAAAATAACTTTGGATAAACTGACAACTACGGAAGGGAAGGATAAATAATGAAAGATCCATTGATTGGAAAAATTCTTGAGAAGAAAGATGAGGAGAAAGTTAAGAACACAGTATCTTCAGAAGTAAAAGATATGAGTTTTAGAGAAGAAGAATATGAAGTTTTAGAAGAAAAAAATTTAAGGAATTTAACAAAAGTTAAAGATAGAGCTTTTCCTGAACCTGAAATTACGATTGATGAGTTAATGGGAAAACCGAGACCTCCAGAAGATGAAGCATTTGTAATTGTGCAGGATGGCGGAGTTGGAGACGCTATTTGTGCTAGTCCAATGATTGAGTCTGCTAAGAATTTCTATCCAAATAGAAAAATTATTGTTGGATCTTCTCACTCTGAAATTTTAGTGGGAAATCCTCATATTGATCATCTATATCATCTTGGATATCCAAAAGATATGTTTGAAAGGTGGGTAAAACCTCTAAGACATTTTGGATCAGTAATTAAGAGAGACATATATAATGCGAGCGCTCACAAACTATTTCCTGGTCCATTATCAATGATCTGGTGTCATTTGTATGGAGTTCCCTTTATCGAAGATAACATAAAGATATATTTAAATCAAGATGAAGAAAATGAAGCTGTAGACTTTTTAAAATCCTTCCCAAAGAAGGAGGTTATAATTATTCATGGAACAGGAGCAAAACTATTATTTAATCCAGATGTACAAATTACGCCTAATAAGGATTATTTTTCTGACTACTGGGAAATATTAGTAAAAGAATTAACTAAACAATATTATGTAGTTCAAGTTGGTGGTGCAAATGAACAAGAAATTAAAGGAGTTAGTACTTATCTAATGGGAAGAACTTCAATTAGACAAACAGCTGCTCTTTTAAAATACTGTTTGACTTATATAAGTATAGATAGTTTTGTTGGTCATGCTGGAGCAGCAGTTGGAAAAAAAGGAGTAGTTCTTTGGGGGAGGAGCAACCCATTTATCGCGGGTCACCAGATAAATAGAAATATTTGGGTTAAAGATTCATGTGAGTTTGGTGACCTCCATTGCGGACGTCCAAGCGGGTATTTTGGGGACAGCGAGATGTATATGGGTCAAGGGAGACCTTGGGTATGTCCAAGTAGAAGTTGTATGAGGGCTATAACTCCAAGAATAGTTTTGAAGGAAGTTGTAAAATTAATTGAAACAATAAAAAAAGAACAAATTATAAAATAATCTAAATCCCCCCATGAGATATTAAGTTGTCTCATGGGGGATTTTTCCGTTGATTTGTTTAATACACTTTTCCATTTTGAGGCCAGTAGGTATGAGTATAAAAACCATCTGAGTTGTATAAATGTATATATGGTTCATATACAGAAACTTTTTTACCAAACTGGTCTTTTAAATCATTAAGAAGATTTGCTACGAACATGACTGGGGAATTTAAGTCAAAAGAAATAGCAATTCCTTCATTCTTTACTTCAATAACCGAGTTTGGACCAATATATACAGAGTTTGTTTTTACTTCAACTTCCTTCCAACCTTTTTCTTTTAGATAGTCTGCTACATCTGATGCTATAATATCTTTGATATCTACAGGTTCTTTTTCCTTCACTTTTTTCTTCATTTATTTTCCTCCGTTGAACTTTAATTTTTAACAAACTCTTTTACATTTAACCACTCCAAATAAACATGACCACATCTAGGACAAGAAGATGATGCGGGCATACCCTCTTGAATGATCTTCTCAAATTCAAAATCACACCCAGGAAAATCTTTAGTGCCACATTTGTATTTTAGGATTCTATTCATTTTGCACATCCCCGCTTATCTACTCCTATTTGTTAATCCTTTCTTTTTAATTTGAAACTGTCTATATCGCATAACTTCTTCCTTGCAACATACTTGCCAGATATTTTACATTTCTTTTCTTTAGATCGTTTTTCACAATTTTGACATACCCGTTGTTGCTCGTCCATCATTGATTCCTTTCTTTAATTTTTAAACCAACTAATATCTGAAAAAGTCTATTATACTTATCCGCTTCTTTAATTTTCTGATCCAGAATTATCCTTACACTCCTCTTCTTCTCTGTCAATTGTTGTTAAACTAAAAACATCCCAGTTTTCATCTTTGACAGATGTGTTAAATGTTTCCAGTAATCTTATCTGAGCCTCTTTTTTTAGATCTTTAAAAAAAATTTCAAAACTTTTCATATTTTATTTCTCCTTTTCATTTTAGACTTAATCCAATAATTACAGATAACACTAATGCTATTAATACAAGAACTACTTTTAAAATGGGTGGTATCATATTATTCTAACCTCCTTGGGTTTTTAAAAAGATAGATATTAAAACAAACTATATAAACCCCTCTGAAAATTAATATATATAGTAAGAACGATTCTAATCTTCAAACCACTTTAGAACAAATTTAAAATAGTCTTCATCTTAGGTAGGGATAATGAAATGATTATTGTAGATTTGAATACTTCGAAAAATTTAGAATATTTAGTTGATGAAGTAAGTAAAATATCAGAAGTTAATTTGATTATATCTTTACCTAATAATGTAGTCTTATCGTTTCCAGGGACAATTGATTCTAAACTAAAAAATTTAACAGTTACTCTTCCAGCTCTAAAAAATACTATTTATTCAGAAGTTGAAGGAACTTGCTATTTAGATTTAGTTATGAAATCTGGAGCTCATGTTCATAAAGCACCAGATACTATTTCTTTTACTTTTGCTCCAGTGGTTGAAATTAAACTTCATGAGGATGAATCATATATTCCAAGTGTTGTATTTCGAGAGAAAAAAGAAGTTGTAATTCATCCAAGGTCTTTAGAATTAAGACCAGTTAGTGCTAGATACAGATTTACTTCTGAAGAAGAAAAAAAAGATTTAGAGGGGATAATTAGTTTCTATCCTAAGGTGGAGTAATGGCGAGATATGTTGCTTCAATTGATGGCATAATTAAAATATTGAAAAACTTTGATGTTGAGGATGGGAATGTTAGTGTTCTAAATCAAGTATCTCAAGTTTTAGATTATAAAAAAATTCCTTGTCCATTTCTATTAAAAGCTATTGATTTGTTGAATGACGAAGATGTTACTGATTATGATTATGATGAAGCCAAAAGATTCATTGATGCAACAATCAGAGAACTAGTTAAGATAAACGAATCTCCTCAAAAATAAGTTCTGTTAATCAGATTTAGATAAAATTCTTAGGATGTATTACGTTTAAGGAGTTTTCAAATGTCACCTGTAAAAATTATCCAAAAAGTAATAAGTGAGTTCCACTCAGATGGAGACTCATCAGAGTCCCTCAATCTTCTTATGGAGTTTCTGGAAAACAAAGAAGATCCAGATGCTCCTGACATCATCCTAATAGATTCTATACATCAATATCTTGAAAAGAAAAAACTTTTAGAAACTCATTTAAAATCCTACGTCAAAAATTATTATCCTCACAAAAATAAATTAGAAGAGATTCTAAACGAAATTAACAATCAAAGAGATTGGGATTTATAGGAGTCAGAAATGGATAATTTTGATAGATATTTAGAGCAGTTGAATAAAGATGTAGGAACGAGTCAGCCATCAACTACTGGATATTTTAACTTTATGGAAGATCGTTTCTTAATCATGACCAAATGGAAAACTGGAATGAAAAGATGTATTAATATCCCTCATGACAACAATCCAAAAGGTCTCATTGCTATGTACAACTGTCAAACTAAAATATGTTCTGATGCACTACAACATATAGAACAAGCAAAAGCAAAATGTGAGCACACAAAATACCCAGATAAATGTGAAGAACTATATTCTAGAATGATTGGACCATTAGAAGCTAAAATTAAATTTAATCGAAATCAAATTCCGACGATCCAAAGAAAATCGGGAATGGTTAAGTACTAGTAATATAGGAGTAAAAATTAATGGCAGAGCAAGAAACAGAGTTTGGAAAAATATCATTGACTGATCCACTTGGTGGATATAGTTCATCATACTCGGGACTTGCAGGAAGAGGATTCTCTGGATATAGTGGCGCTTCTGGGTATAGAGGTATTTCTGGATATTCTGGATTGGGTGGTGTTATTGGATACTCTGGTATTAGTGGATACTCTGGTATTAGTGGAATATATGGTTACTCTGGTTATAGTGGAATTTCTGGATTAGAAGGAATCTCTGGATACTCTGGAATAAGTGGATTTTCTAGTTATAGTGGAATATCTGGATACTCTGGAATAGAAGGAATGTCTGGATACTCTGGAATAGAAGGAATGTCTGGATACTCAGGAATTAGTGGAATAAGTGGTTATAGCGGAATAAGTGGTTTAGAAGGAATTTCTGGTTACTCAGGAATAAGTGGATTTTCTAGTTATAGTGGAATAAGTGGATACTCTGGAATTAGTGGAATCTCAGGATATAGCGGAATTAGTGGATTCTCAGGAGAGTATGGAATAAGTGGTTATAGTGGTATAAGTGGATTCTCAGGAGAGTCTGGAATAAGTGGTTATAGTGGTATAAGTGGATTCTCAGGAGAGTCTGGATATTCTGGAATAAGTGGCTATTCAGGAATAAGTGGAATAAGTGGTTACTCGGGAATAAGTGGATTCTCAGGAATAAGTGGATTCTCAGGAGAGTCTGGAATAAGTGGTTATAGTGGAATTTCTGGAATAAGTGGTTACTCAGGAATTTCTGGATATTCTGGAATAAGTGGATATTCTGGAATAAGTGGTTACTCAGGAATAAGTGGATATCTTGTTACTCCTCCTTGGCAAACACTTCTAGTTCCTGAAGATGGATATTTATTTCCATTGTCTACAACTCGAGCATACTATCAAATGGTTTTATATTCATCTACTGCTATATTTAAAGATGGAACTAGTTTGAGAAAATATGTAGCATATTATGGAAATGGAACTAATAATTTTGTGGTTTACTCAGACAATGGTATTACATGGGATACAGAAACTGTAATTACTAATGTTCTTCCTGGATATCATTGTGAAGCTATTCTTGTTGGAACTACAATTCATTTATTTTATTGGAATTCTTCTCTTATCTATACTCCAGCAGCTACTAGACATGCGACAATTGATATTACAACAAATTGTAGTATTGCAACAGCAGATGCACCATTGTCTGGAACTTATATTACTGGTGTTTCTGGTAATTTAAGATATGGAACATATGGAGTTCAAAAAGCGTTTTATAATGCTTCCCCAACTAATAATCCTTCTGATCCATATTCTTATACTTGGTGTATTATTCATAATGGAACAACTGGAAGTATTGAAGGATCTTTATTTGCTACATCAACTGATGGATATAATTTCTCTGCTTGGAATGGATTAATAGAAGTAATTGCTAGAGGAATATCTACAGATTGGGATCTTAATATTGGAAATATATATCCTTGGAAAATAGGGTCTGACTGGTTCGCTTATTATGGTGGAGGATTAGGAACTGGATTGGGATCTGATGCAAATTATGGAGATGGAATTGGATACGCTACATCTAATGATGGAATTACATGGAGTAAATATAATAAAAATCCAATACTCTCTAAAGCATTTTCATATAAAGCTGCTAAAAGATTGTATTGTCCTTGTGTAGTTAAACAAGATGATGGATATATTTTATATTATACTACTAAATCACAAAGTGATGTATATAGAATTAGTAAAGCGATAGTTGGAGCTTATAGATCATCTGATTACAGTGCAAGTCCAATTCATTCAGTTCCAATTTTGGACAATCAACTTACTCCACAATTGTTGTTTAGATATCCAGCTACATCAAATTTTGCTACGTTTGTTTTTTCTATTGTTAGAAATACTAGTTATTATATAGCTCTTACAAAAGCGGTTAATGATGGAACAACTGTTTCAGGAGGACTTGATACAAATTCTGTTGGTCCAACAGTAGGAGTTACTATAACAAAAGCTGTAGTATCAGGATATGTAGAATATTATTATACTTCTACCAGTACAGGATTTGGTGGAACATTTAAATGGCAATTGATAAATAGTTGGAGTTAGTATATAATTTTATAGGAGAATAAAATAAATGAATTCAGCAACTTTAGTTAGTTCAATGGCAACTTGTTCAATACCACAAAATATAATTGTAACTTATGGATATTTGATGGGATCAGATTCCACATCCTTCTTTTCAATTGACATTCCTGGATTAATTATTGATGATATTTCATATCGTCAAGGAACAAAAACTATGTTGACGGGAAAAGCATATGTAATTGATTTATCTATTTTTTCTATTTCATGTGATTCTCCTAATTTTGATGTTAATGTTGTATCCAGAGGAGATATATCTAATATTGGAACTGTATATGAAGTATTGACATATACTGGATTAAATAAATCTTTAATGGATTTATTTGATAAATTTGTAATTAGAAATGAAGATATAGTTACTATAAATAAATTATATCTAAAAATTACAAACCATTCAGGTTCTGCAGGGAATGTATTAATTCAATTGACATATACTGTTTTACAAGATAGATTACCAACATAATAAAAAAACTCATGAAGAGGAATAAATAATATGAGATTAAAACCTATTCAAAAAGGTGGTGGAGGTGGAACTTCTGGTTACTCTGGGTTTAGCGGATATAGTGGAGGTGGTTCAACTATTCCAGTAACAAATGTTATACATGTTGATAATAAAAGAATAGATTTATATGTAGCAGATGGGTCTATATCAAAACCATTTATAACTATTCAAGCAGCAATCAATTCTATAAGTGGAAGTTCAAGTACTAATAAATTTCAAATTAACATAGCTCAGGGTGCTTTTTATCCTGAGAATATTACAATAAATAAAGACTTTATTATTTTTGTAGGAGAAAAATTTACTAGACTTACAGGGGATATAACACTTTTAGATCCCGCTTCTAGAATTAAATTTGCAAGATTACAATTAAGAGGAAACTTTACTGCAATTCTTCCAGGTGAATCTATTGTTATTGATCTTGAAGACTGTGATGCTGTATCTGGTAAAACATGGACTATAACAGCAACTAATCCTAGTGATTATGTTTACTTTTCTCAAAACTTCCAAGTTTATGGTGGTAATTGGATGGCTAATTTAGTTGCAACAAATGTTACTGTTGCTTTTTATGAATCTGGAGCAAAATATTATTGTACTCTAGATATAACTGGTGGACCTTCTGGTAGATCATTCTATTGTGATGGTGGTATGTTTGAAGCAATAATAATTAATTTGACAAATGTGGCTAGATCCTTTATTAGTGCAGTTACAACAATGAATGAAGGTGATGAAACTGTAGCAGTTAATCTTTTTGGAACTACAAATTTGACTGCTGATGCATGTTTTCTTGGAGGAGCAACAGTTACAAATAGTGGTACAGGAACAATTACACTTCTAACAAAGTCTGCAGATATAAAGAATGATTCATCAGTTTCAGGAACTAGTGTGAAAGATGCGATGAACACATTACAAAAAAATATAGCATTGATGAATCCTCAAGTAGGAACAAGTTATTTATTATCTTTGACAGATGCTGGAAAGACTGTTACTTTGACAAATGGATCTCCAATTGCGGTAACTGTCCCAACAAATACTCTAGTTCCATTTCTGGTTGGAACAATAATAGATTTTATTCAAGGAGGAGTTGGAAAAGTTACTTTTTCTGGAGCAGGTGTAACTATAAAATCAAAAGCGAGTAATTTATCAATTGCAGCACAAAATGTTAAAGTTTCTTTAATAAAAGAAGCTACAAATACTTGGTATCTTACAGGAGATTTAATCCCTTAAATTCCACTAAAATCTGAGAGTATAAAAAGAGGAAAATAATTATGGATCTAGAGAAAAAGGTGACTAATATGAAATCTATATCTGACTATATTGATACTCTTACTGAAGAAGAAAAAGAAAAACATAAAGATTTAATAGATGAATGTTTAGAAAGAGAACAAGAACTTATTATAATATCCAATAATAGAAAAGAGTCAATTAATAGACTTGAAAATTCTCTTTCTTTTTTTGTATCTTGTATGAATAACTTAGAAGATAATAGTAAAAAAATAATAGAGAATATATCAAATATTTATTTAAAAGTTATCAATCCAAAAAATAATCTATTAAATTAGAGAGGATAAAAATGATTATGTTTTCATGTATACTATTAGCTCCACTGAAAGAATATATTATAGGTTTAACTCTAAGACCAATTACAGATTCTATTACAGAAATATTTAGTCCACTGATTGCTCCATTAAAACCTCTAGTACAAGCACCAGTAGAACTTATTAATATATCAGGTCCAGCTTCTCTTGTAGCATGGATAGCATTAGCAATTTCTATAATAACCTTACTTTTACATTATTTTGGAGGAGTAGTTACAGTTAGGAAGGAAATAGTTAATTCTGAAAAATCTATTTTAGATATAATTAATAGTTGTAAAGCAAATAAAACTGATCTTATAAATAAAATAGAAAATAGATTAACTCAAAATGAAACAAAAATGGAATTGTTCTGGAACGCAATGGGAGGAGTTATGTTGAATTTAGTTAAACAACCGATTCATATTGAAAAAGATGATCTTATGGACAAGTTAGTGGGTCATCCAAAAGAGATATCTAGAGAAGAATTGGATAGATTAAAAGTAATTTTAGATGAGGAATTAATAGGATTAAAAGTAGATAAAGATCCTAAAGTTATTGCTCATGCTTTAGCAGTAGCATATATTGATCAAATAATATATGATATGGAATGGTCATGTCGTCTAACTGATATATGTAAGGAGGAGTAATCATCGTGTTAAGTTTAGATTTCTTTATCTCAATTGTCTCAGTAATATTCCAAATTATAGTTACTGTATATGGGTTTAAACTATATAAATCTGCAGATTATCTTAATACATGGAAACTAGGATGGTCTTATTTTATCGGTGCATCTATTGTAATACTATTACTTCGTGTTATATGGTCTTATGAATTTTATTTTGTAACAACTGCTCCACAATATGTTGAACCAGTATTAGCTCTAATAGTTAGTGCTTGTTTGATTTGGTTTATATTCTATATGAAGATTTCTTTTAAATATTCTTTAATTAATAAAGAATTTGAATCAAAACAGTTAATTATCTTAACCCGTGAAGCTGAAGAAATTAAAAATTTAGCAATAGAGACATCGAAAAATTTGAAAGTATTAGCACAAATTGAAGCTGAAGAAATTAAGAAGTTAGCATTTGATACAGCTAAAAAGTTGAAAGAATTAGCAGAATTGGAAGCTTTTCAAATTAAGGACTTAGCTAAAAGAGAAGCAGAAGAAATAATTAAGAAAAAATAATAATTGATCATGAAATTAATGAAATTCTTAAAAAAGAAGGAATAAGAATTTGTAGTAATTGATAACTTAGAACGCAACAAATACCAGAATCTAAGAAATTTTCCTTAATAAGTTTAATGGTTTATATAATCAAAAAAATCTAAAGATGACTGTTCAAGGTAAAACCTATGATCAGACAAAAGAGGTATGAAAAATGAGTTTTTGCACTTCAAATTGGTTTACAAATTTCACAACTTGGTGTAGGAATTAGAATTTAACCCTTACGGAGAAACATATGGGTTTTATGAAGGAACAAATTAATAATTAAATGTAGGAGTTTTTGAATATGAAAATTACAGAAGGTCAACTTGATTCATTGGTTAAACTTTTTTTACTAGAAGATACAATGTCAGAAGAATTCGATTCGTTAGAAGAGGATGATGAGATATCAGAAGATGCTGGTGGAGTAATACAAACTATTAAATTTCTTACTGCAAAATTAAAAACAGTTGCAAATCCAGCTGCACAATCAGCAATAAGAAATCAAATTGGTAGTTTATCTGCAAGTCTTAGAGGAATGGCATAAGGAGACAATTAAAATGGATAGAATTAATAGACTTAAGTTTCTTAAGAAACATTTAGAAGAATGTGATATGAAGAATATGAAAGAATGTGATAAAGAATTAGATGAATGTGATCAAGGAAAATCTCTAGATGAATCAGAAGATATAACTGGAGGTCTTGATAAGGATACTACTGCGATAATAAAGTTATTCTCATCTGATAAGAAAATAAAAGATCATGAAGATTTCCATGCTTTAGCAGAAGAACTAGGAAGTGAACCATCTGTGTTAGAAGAAAAAGCTTACGCTTTGATTCAGTCTTTTTTCTCACAAGGAAATTACATGAAAAATGGACAAGGTAAAACTTTTGATAAAAAAGAAATTGATATGGGGAAAAAAGTAGAGTTAGAACATACAGATAATCCAATAATAGCATTTAGAATATCATTAGATCATCTTACAGAGTTTCCTGATTATTATACTCGTTTAGCAAAGATGGAAGATGAAGCAAAAACAATGAACGAATGTGATCAGGAAAAACGATTAGGAGAAATTTTTCTTGATGATGAACCAGATGAAAATGAGATTGTATCTGGGGATGATCCAGATGATGTAGAAGATACACTAGATGATTTTGAAGATGAAATATTAGATGAGGATGTTGAGGACGTTGATGAAAATTGGGCTAGTCAGGGTGCTTCTTATAAAGCTGCTCAGAGAGCTGATGCAATAAAACAGGTTGGTGCTGGTATAAAGAGGGGTGTTGGTTTTGTAAGAAAGCTGTTTAAATAATATCAGGAGATTTCAAAAATGGATAAATTAGATAAATTAATTAGAAAATATTTAAGAGAGTGTGGATGTGAAGAAGGAGAGGAAGAAGAAAATCCAGAAGCTGTTCATGGAAGAGAACATGATCAAGATGAATTTGGATTTGAAACAGGATATGATGATCCAGAAGAAGTTGAAGATGATTTAGAAAATATTCAAAATGAATATGCAGGAGAGAATGAGGAGAGTGAGGGAACTTTAGAAGAAACACCAAGTATTGCAAATCAAAATACTACTAAAACTTTATCTGCTAAAGCTGCTTATGCAAATTATAGACAGAAAAATTTAGCTGCAGCTATGGATAAATATCATAAAAGAATTAAATCTAATTAAGAGGAGATTATTAAAATGTTTAAAGAATTTTTACTGGAAGTAGTAGATAAAAACTCAGTTCTTCATGAAGGAATTAGTTTTTCAAAGTATGTTAAACTAAGAGAAAAAGTTGAGAAGATGACAGAAGATGAAGCATTTCAATTTTTGTCGGAGATTAGACCAATAACAAAAACTGCAATGTCAGTGGCAGGAATTGGTATAGGTCCTATTAACTATGTTATATATAGAGCAGTTAGAGCAGCAGTAGATAAATGTTCTGGCGCATGTGGAACATTTGCTTTAAATACTCCAAAGAGACAAATTTGTATGGCAAAGTGTAATGTTGTAGCTCTAACATCACAAATTGGAAATGCAAAAAAATCTATATCAAGATGTAAAGGTGATAAAAGTTGCATCCATAGTGTTAATAAATTAGTTTCTGATCTAGAACAGAAGATTTCAAAAGCTAAAGAGAAATATGCAAGTTATCAGAAACATGCTATAAAAACAGGAAGAAATTCTAACCCATATGTTGAACCAAAAGATTCTAGTCCATTTAAAATTCCTGGTTAAATTTGGAGATTCTTAAATGAATGTTTTAACTGAAAAATTAAATTATTTCTATGTTTTAGAAAAAGATGAGATTCTTAGTGAGATATTTAGAAGTGATTCTATCAAATTAGAATCACTTCTAAATGAAGGAATGATATCCAATATAGTAGATAAATTAAAAGATTCTTATCATACTAACATAGAATTAGTTAAAAAAATATTGTTGGACCATGGAGTTAACGTAGATAGAATAAAAGCTAAGTCGGGGGTTATTGCATCATCTGTAAAGGATGATCTTAAAAATAAAAGAAACCCGCAAAAAATTCAAGGCGATGCAATTTTTAAAGTAAGAGCTCTTCTTAAAACAGAAGTTAAATCAGTTTCAACAGCGTGGAAACAAGAATCACTATCTGATAAAATTATTACAAGTCTTATAATTTTTATTTTAATGTATATATTATCTCAATTTGTTTGGACAATAGTAGTTGGAATTTTTGGACCAACTGTTGGAACTAGTTTGCTGGTTATTGTACTAGCTCCAATTATTGAAGAAACTGCTAAAAGATATGCGATAATATATAATGTTCCGTGGGTATATACGGGAATTTTTGCTGGTGTTGAACTCATTGGATATGTAATTAAGATAGTTGCAGCCGGAGGACTTCTTGGACCAGCTTTAATACTTAGAGCAGCAGCTTTAGGAATGCATTTTGCTACAACTGCAGTTCAAAAATATTTTATGGATAAAGGTAAAGAAGAAATAGGTGGAGATGAATTTTCATCTCAATCATATTTTGGATACTTTTTGGGTATTTTAATACATGTTACATGGAATTTACTTTCAACTGTTTTTAATAAAGAAATTTCTACACTTGCTGGATTATAAATAAGAATTAAGGAGATTTAAATGAAACAACCTAAATGTGCATTTTGTAATCCTAAGAAAACTGAGTGGGAAGAAGATGGATTTTATTCGTCAAGATGCAGCATTTGCACAGATGGGAAAACTGTTTTTATTGTTTCATCTGACCACAAAAGTATCTTATCAGAAGAAGAAAAAACTCAATTTAATAAGTTAGTAGAAAAACATTATCCAGGATTTGTACCAAAAGAGATGGATAAAAAAAGAAGTTTATTTCATTGGTACGAATTTTTAATTAAGGGAGATTAAAATGTTTAAAGAATATTTATTAGAAGTAGTGGATAAGAATTCAGTTCTTCATGAAGGAATTAGTTTCTCGAAATATGTTAAACTAAGAGAAAGAGTTGAGAAAATGACTAAGTCAAAATCTTTAACATTTCTATTAGAAGTAATTTTTCCTCATACGAAAACTGCTATGTCTCTTGCGGGTGCAGTTGCTGTTCCTCTACCTGGAGGAATTCATGTTCATATTATTCCTCCTGGGATTGTTTGGTATCTTTATAGAATAATTAGAGCTCAATTTGATAAATGTACAAAAGAATGTGGAACTATAGATATAAATACTCCTCCAAGACAGTTATGTATGTTAGTTTGTAAGAAAAATAAAATAGAAGCAGAAATAGCAGGATTAGATAAAGCTAAAAATCATTGTATAGATAAAGAATGTAAAGAAAAAGTTGCCAAATCTATATCACATCTTCATGATAAACTGGTTAAAATAAAGAGTAAAATAAATGATTATTACCAATGGTCTGAAAGATAAATGAAATCACAACAACTATTAATTCAAGAAATTCTAAAAGATGATGATATAGAAACAAAAATTTCATCAATTAATCAAAAATATAATATAGAACTTGCGTTAATGAAGTCCAAAAGAAATGAAATGATTGAGGAAATAAAAAATAGTGTTAAAGAATATATTGATGAAAATCATAGACAAATGTCAGATGAAAAAATAGAACTATTAGATAATAAAATTCTTCAAATTAAAGATTTCTTCAAAGATAGAGAAAAAGAAATTCTAAGATTAAAAGAAAATGCAATTCAAAAAGCATTAGATAAAATTAAATCTCCTCATAAAATTTTAGCAGTTGGAGTATTTTTAGCATTAGTGACAGCTGCTGCTTCTAAAGTATATCAATTACATAAAGATAAATCTTTAGTATGTGATGAAAAGAAGGGGATAGAAAAAGATGATTGTTTTCTTAAGATAAGGAAAAAAGCTTTAGAAGAGAAAATAAAGTATTTAAAGATGTTTGTAACAAGATGTCATTATGCAAAAGATCGTGTTAAATGTGAAAAAGAATTAGATAGAAAAATAAGAGACACTAAAGAATTCTTAGCTAAAACAACAAAAGAAATTGTTGTTTCTGCTGGACTTATGAGGGATGAGGAGGATTAATTCTATTAAACTAAATGATATCAAAAAAGAAATAGTAGAAAAAATATCCACTCAAGAATTACTAAGTTTACATAGAAGAGTTCATCAATTATATAGTTTAGCAAAAAGAAGAAAAGAAATAAGAAAAGAATTCATTGTATTTTTAGTGGAAGTTCATAAGATTCTGGAAAATGAGATAACAAGGAGAAATCTTAATCATAAGACTCCATTAGTTGAATCTTATTTAGATGAATTTTTAAAAAAGTTAGGAGGATAAAATTATGGTTCTGGATAAATATTTAAATTTTTTGGTTGAGAAAGGTGGAAATTGGATTGCAGGCGCTACTAAAAAGAAAGGTGCTTTACATCGTGCTCTAGGCGTTCCATCAGATGAAAAGATTCCAGCAAAAAAATTAGTTGTTAAACCAGGAGATAGTACCAAGTTAAAAAAAGAGAAGGTTCTTGCTAAGACTTTAAAAAATCTTAGACGGAAGAAATAACTATGATTCTAGACAATTATTTAACCCTACTTCAAAGTGAGTCTTATGCACCAAGTATAACAAAAAGAAATAGGTTACATAAGACTAAGTCTACAGCAGGGGTGATTGCGAATAGTTTGGCAAAGAAACAAAATGATCCTCTGTATAAAAGAATGAAATTTTATAGATCATTATATATGAAAGCCAAAGAACAAATTCAGAAAAAATATAAATCAAAATCTATGAACTTGGCGAGACAAAGAGCTTCTAATTATAAATAAGAAAGGAGAAGTATGATGTGGGAAATAGTTATTAAATTGATTGGAAATAAATGGACTTGGATAGTTTTAGCATATGTTGCACTACTTGGAATTTGTGGTGTTCTTTATTTAGAAAATGAACATAAAACAAATCTAATAGCTGAGCAGAAAAATAAATATGAAGCAATCATAGCAGATAAAAATAATCAAATAACTTCGAGAGATAATATAATTGCTAATCTAAAACTTCAAATGGATCAGTGTACTCTAATGGTAAAAAATCAAAAGGGTTTAGATTCATCTATGAAGAAAATCAATGAACAATCTGAAAGTATTAAACAAGATATAAAAGATTTAAAAGATTCTAAAATTCAACCAACAAGTGAGGTAAAAAAGAATGAACAAAGTAAAGATGAACCTAAGAATCCTGCTAAAGTTGCTAATACTATTATTGATCTTTATAACTCTAGGTTGTAGTTGTAAAACAATTGGGTGCGGAACTACTACTACTGTATGTCCAAAATGTCCTCCTTGTAGTTTTTACTTTTCTTTTCCAGATGGAAATAAGTTAGAGAGACTAGATGAAAGTAAAGATATTTGTGACATTCAAAATATTCAAAAATTACTTCTTGCATTGGAGGAAGTTTCTATCAATCGAAGTGCTAAATTAGAAGTAGTAATTAAAGCATATCAATCTACCTGTCAGGGAAAAGAATATTCTCCCCCAGTATGGTTAGAGAAAAAAGAAATAAAATAAGTAGGAGAAACCATCAATGAATGTATTTAAAAATCTTAGAAAAGTTAATCCTAAAAAAGTATTTGAACCAGTAAAAAGAGTGTCATTTGAAATTTTAATGCTTGTCATGATGTTTCTTTTAGCTATGTGGATGTCACAACATATTTCTGGATTGCTTGGGATGGCTAGCATTTGGTTATCAAAAGCTATTTACATTTCGAGTGGTATTCTCCATGCACACATTTCAAGAAAATTAATGTGGCCATACATCTCCTTTAAAAATGAGAAGGAGTGGAGTAATAAT
>Ga0209777_10004457_pt1 | contig 16534 bp, 13 predicted proteins | sample FrelakmetHBP12HB_FD_187147 | JGI IMG/M metagenome (GOLD analysis project Ga0209777, IMG submission 187147) | Freshwater lake sediment microbial communities from the University of Notre Dame, USA, for methane emissions studies -HBP12 HB (SPAdes)... | ecosystem: Environmental > Aquatic >...
AGAACTGCCGGCGCTGGCGCACGAGGTCAAGCTCGTGCCGCCTTCGCAACTCGCCGACTAGGAGCCTATCCGAGTAAGCGGGTGCGGTCGCGTTACGAGCGCCACGCTGCCAGATGCAAAGCGCCACGACGAAGGCGATGTTTCCCATCGGCGAGGAGCGGCAACGCAGCAGATGGCCCCGCGCCGCCGTAACCCTCCGGGCGCAGGGGTGTTGCGGGCGCATGCTGTGTTGCTCGTCGTCGCCGATGCTCTTGCATCGACTTCCTCCTCGCGCGTTGCCTGCGCCTCGCAAGCCCCCTGCGCGCGACTCGCCCCATTACTCGGACAGGCTCCTAGGCGCAAGCGCTTGACAGGATGGAGCCAACGCGCTAACGTCAAACGGCGTTTGGGCTCCGAAGTTTGGCAATCATGGAGGTTCGGCTATCGGTTTTGCACAAGAGGAAGGGAGGACGAGAGATGAGAAAATCGCTGTGGACGGTGTTGGCGCTTGCCCTTGTCGTCACGCTGGGCGTGAGCGGCTGCGCCACCAAGACGTACGTGGCGGACCAGGTCGGCGCCGCGACGAAGGCCACCGACACCAAGATCGGGGAAGTCCAGAAGCAGGTCGAAGCCAATCAGATGGACATCAGCAACTTGAAGAAGTCTGACCAGGCACAGAACGAGCAGATCGCAAAGCTCTCCGACACGGCCAAGGAAGCGCTTGCCCGGGCGATGGAAGCGAAGAAACTCGCCAAGGGCGCGGTGCTTTACGAAGTCACGCTGTCGGACGATGCGGTGAAGTTCGCGTTCAACAAGGCTGAGCTCTCGGCCGAGACCAAGGCTGCTCTTGACGCCTTCGCAGCCAAGGTGAAGGAGCAGAGCAAGGCCGGCAAGGGCATCTATATCGAGATCCAGGGACACACCGACGGCATCGGCTCCGAGGGTTACAACCTTGGGCTGGGCCAGCGGCGCGCTGAGACCGTGATGCGTTACCTCAGCATGCAGGCCGGCATCCCGCTGCACGCGATGAACGCGATCTCCTACGGCAAGTTCAAGCCGGTGGTGGACAACAAGACGGCCGAAGGCCGTGCTAAGAACCGCCGCGTGACGCTTGTAGTGCTCGAGTAGCGCTCATTCTTGTACCGATTGGCGTTCCTGGCGCCCCGGGGTTTCCTCCCGGGGCGCTTTCGTGTGTGGCGGCTCACGGGCGGCGCGTGCGGCGGACGTAGTGAAGCGTTATCATGCTTGCGAGGCACGTAGGAGGTGCGCCGTGAGGAGATCTGCATGGCTGCTGGCGCTGATTGTGGCAGCCGCCAACGCGTACGCTGCGACCATCGTGTTCCAAGGGGGTCGGCGGGTCCAGGTGGCAAGCTACACGATGGACGGCAGCTACGTTGTCATCGAGTATCAGAACGGGCGCAAGGCGATGTACCCGCTGTCGGCGATCGACGTTAAGGCGACGCAGGCGGCAGCCGCGGAGACGGCGCCAACGGCAGTCCCAACCGCCGCCTCCGGCCCGCACAGCCCCTTCCTGGGCGCAAAGTCCGAGACTGGCCGAGGCGGCGTAAGCATCACCGATGCCGACGTGAAGCACATTGACCGCCCCACGCCGCCGGGTGGTGGCGCCGAGAAGGAACAGGAGAAAGAGAGCGGCGAGGAAGCCGAAGCGGCGTCAGGGAGCGGCCAGGTCGTGCTCGTCGGCTACGAGCGCAAGCGACTGGGCGAGAGCGAATGGGAGATCAAGGCGACGGTCACCAACCGCGGTACGACGGCGGTAGCCGGGGTGTCAGCTTCGATGCGCGCGCTTGACGGAAAGGGGATGCCGATCGCCACCGGTTTCGGCACGCTTCCGGGCAGGCTCGACGCCGGCAAGCAGGGCGTGATCATCGGCAAGCTCAACGTGGAGAACGAGCCCACGCAGGTTGCCTTTGACTTGCTCTGGCAGAGAGTGTCGGTTCCCGCGAAGAAGACCCCGCCAGCGCCGCAGGTTACTGCCCCGGCGACGCGGGGCCTGTCGGTGCCGCCGGGCTCCTCGCCCAACACGGTGCCGGGCAACCCGATGACCGTACCGCCCGCGGTACAGCCCCCGTCCGCGCCACAGGCGCCACCTCCGAGCGCGTCACAGTAGCCTGCCGCGATCGCGGCTGCATCGCGGCGCGCGCCCGCGCGTCACGACTGGCTGCGGCCGCGCTTGGCGTCGACCAACATGTAAGCCACGAGGCCGGCGTAGAAGAGCAGTGCGAGCAACTCGGCCCCGTGCCCCTCGGCGTTGTTGAACAGGTTTACGCCAAGGTTGAGCTGCACCGTCCAGCCCACGAGCGGAAGCGAGAATCCCTGGCTGAGCAGCTTCAGAAACGCGGCTACCACGCCCATAACGGCGCCGCCGGCGATGAACCCCGAGGCGATCAGGGTCCCGCGATTGGTGCGCGCCTGCTCGAGCTTCCCGTCGCCCTTCGCCGAGGCCGCGACGAAGTGGGCGACGAGCCCTCCGACGAGGAGCGGAGTCGTAAGCTGTTGCGGCAGGTACATCCCGAGCGCGAACGGGAGCGCAGGTACCTTGATCATCTGCAGCACCAGGATGAGGAGCGCCCCGACGCCGTACAGCAGCCACGGCACGGGCTGGTCGGACATGAGCGTCTGGATTACGGCGGCCATGGCGTTGGCCTGGGGCGCCTCGAGCGGCGTTGGCGTCGCAGGCGTCTGCACGAACCCGTACACCCGGTTGAGGAGCAGAATCACGGAGCCCACCGCAAGCGCCGACGCGAGGCTGCCCAACAGCTTGGAGCGCTCCTGCACGGCCGGAGTGGCCCCCGTCCAGTAGCCGATCTTGAGGTCGGTGACGAAGCCGCCCACGGTGGAGAGCGCGGTGCACACGACACCACCGATCATGAGCGCGGCCAGCATCCCGGCTCTGCCAGTGAGACCCACCGCGACCAGGATCACCGAGGCGAGGATGAGCGTCATGAGCGTCATGCCCGAGACCGGGTTGGTGCCGACGGTGGCGATCGCCTGGGCGGAGACGGTGGTGAAGAGGAACGAGATCACCAGCACGACGAGGAGCGCGATGAGCGCCAGGCCGAGGAAGTTGGGCTGCTGCCGCAGCACGCCGAAGGTGAAGAACGCCAGCATGGCGACGCTCACCACCAGGATGCCGCCAAGCACGGTCCTCATCGGGAGATCCCGGTCGGTGCGTTCGACCTGAACCGCCTGGGCGCCTTTGCTGCCGAGCAGCTCCTTGAAGCCGAGGCCGAAGGCGGAGGCGATGATGCGCCAACTGCGGAGAATGCCGAGCAGGCCGGCGCACGCGATGCCACCGATGCCGATGAGGCGGACGTAGGTGCGGAAGATCTGGTCGGCGCTCATCTGTGAGATCAGCGCGCTGCCGGGGCTGCCCAGCGGCGCCGTCAGCGCGCCGCCGACGTAGCCGAAGAGCGGGACGAGCAGGAACCAGGACAGGAACGATCCGGCACAGATCACGGCGGAGTAGCGCAGGCCGATGATGTAGCCGAGACCAAGCACGGACGCGAGCACATCGAGCTTGAACACCAGCTTCGCCTTTTGAGCGAGGCCCGCAAGAAACGGCACCGAGCGCGTCGTGAACACCTCCGCGAACGCGGAAAAGTGGATGACGAGGAAATCGAAAAGGCCGCCGACCGCGGCCGCCGCTGCGAGCACAACGGCTTGCTGGCCGCCCGATTCGCCCGCCACCAGGACCTCGGTCGTGGCGGTGGCTTCCGGGAACGGGAGCTCGCCGTGCATCTCTCTGACGAAGTAGCGCCGCAGCGGGATCAGGAGCAGCACCCCCAGGATGCCGCCGAACAGAGCGACCAGGAAGAGCTTGAAGAGGTCCACCGGCAAGCCGAGGATGAACAGCGCCGGCAGGGTGAAGATCGAGCCAGCGACGATCAGGCCCGACGCGGCGCCTATCGACTGGATGATGACGTTCTCAAGGATGGTGGAGCGCCGCTTCAGGGTCACGCCGATGCCCACGGCAAGGATGGCGATCGGGATCGCGGCCTCGAATACCTGGCCCACCTTGAAGCCGAGGAACGCTGCTGCGGCCGAGAAAACCACCGCCATGATCAGGCCGAGGACGACCGAGCGCGTCGTCCATTCCGGGACCTTCACCGCCGCCGGCACCACCGGGACGTAGCTCTCGCCCGGCTTGAGCGCACGGTACGCATTGTCGGGAAGGGTGCGGCGCGTGGCGGTGTCCATGGCGTGCCTCCCTGCTTGTGACAAACGGCGCGAGCTTATGGCGGCGGCAATGCGAAAGCAAGCGGCGCCGTTCACTTGTCGGACGCAGCCACGTGGTGGATACTTAATGGCGAGGAGGGCAGGTGGCGACCGCTCCCAGACGCGTTCTGATCGCGAAGCCCGGCCTTGACGGCCACGACCGCGGCGCCAAAGTGGTGGCGCGCGCGCTGCGCGACGCCGGTTTCGAGGTGATCTACACCGGGTTGCGGCAGACGCCGGAGCAGATTGCCCTCGCGGCCGTGCAGGAAGACGTGGCCGCGGTCGGGCTGTCGAGTCTCTCCGGGGCGCACCTCACACTGTTTCCGGCAGTTGTGCGCGCGCTGCGCGACGCAGGGGCAGGCGAGGTCATCGTGTTCGGCGGCGGCGTCATCCCAGCCGATGATGTTGCCTCGCTGGCGGCGAACGGGGTCGAGCGCATCTTCCCGCCCGGGACAAACACAAACGAGATCGTCGCGTTCCTGCGCGAACGCCTCGACCGCGAACGTTGACCGCTCTCGCCGCGCCCACGTGGATGCGTCTCGCCGCGCGAGCGGGAATGGCAAGCGCGCCCTGAGGATTCCCGTCAACGACGTTTGGACGCCGGCGATCAGGAGCAAGGAGGAACCATGACAGCGAACGAACGCCATGGACTCGTCACCTTTGGGGGCAAGCCCGTGACTCTGATTGGGTCTGCGGCAACGATAGGGGAGAAGGCGCCGAGCTTCACCGCTGTGCGCGGCGACCTCTCGGCATTCTCATCCGCCGAGGTCAGGGGAAAGGTGGTCGTGATCAATTCGGTGGCATCGCTCGACACCGGTGTCTGTGCGCTGCAGACGCGCCGCTTCAACCAGGAAGCCACAGACTTCGGCGACCAGGTCAAGGTGATCGTCATCTCGATGGACTTGCCGTTTGCGCAGAAGCGCTTCTGCGCCACCGAAGGAATCGCCAGCCTCGAAACGCTTTCCGATCACCGTGACGCCTCGTTCGGGATGGCGTACGGGCTCCTGATCAGGGAACTGCGCCTGCTCGCGCGCGCCGTGCTGGTGATCGACCGTGAGGGCGTGCTGCGCTATCAGCAGCTCGTTCCGGCGGTGGGACAGGAGCCTGACTACGACGCGGCGTTGCAGGAGATCAAGAAGCTCCTCTGACCTGGTCGGTGAGGCGGATCTCGTCGCGACCCACGAGCTGTCCCTCGTGCGTCCAGAGCTCGACGCGGTAGCTGCCCGGTGGGAACCTCCCCCTGTCGGCGTGCACCGCTTCCCAAACGCGGAAACCCCAACTGTGCGCGGTCAGCTCGAGCGTGCGCGAGGTCTTGATCAACTCCCCATTGCGGAAAAAGCGCATGTGCGCGTCGATCTTGAGCGTCCCGGGAAAGAAAATCGTCCCGCGCGCAAGCAGGCGGCCGTACGAGAGCTCCCTCACCGAAACTGTGCCCTTGAGTTCGTGTTCAAGCTCGTGCGTCCGCGGGTCGATGCCTTCCGCGAAGGTCATCGCGATCAGGCGTAATGGCACCGGCGGTATGAGCACCCGCCCAACCTTGAGGACAGCGATGATGGCGATGAGGACGAGGCCGATGGATACCAGCCGCCGGCCTTGCTTGAGCTCGCGCCAGGAGTACGCCACCGGCAGCGAGGCGAAGAACGCTGCGGCCGCCGCAAGGTAGGCACCGTTGTGGATGCGCACGGCAAGCACGAGCGGCAGGAAGAACTGCAACGCTGAGTATGTGACGAAGGCGAAGAAGCCCACCGCGAACGGGCGGCTCGTACGTAGGAGCCGGTCGAAGACGAGGTCGAAGCACGACAGGGCCGCGAGCCCGGCGAGGACGATGACATAGCCGCAGTTGAGGGACGGAAACGTGGTCGAGAAGAAGTAAAAGGGCAGCAGGAAGAAAAGCGTCTCCTGGTACATCACGCGCGTGATGTACGAGACGAAGCCCTCCGCGAAACGGCGCGCCGGCGTCGTTGTCTTGACCGCGAAACGCGAGAAGAACAGTGTGGATGCCCAGGTCAACCCGAGGAAGAGCACGACCCACTTGAGGTAACCGTAGCGGTTGTGGGCGAGCACGAGGACCACGATCCCGGTGAGGAGAGCCCAGGTGGAGTGCAGCGCCCAGAACAGGCGGTAGTAGCGTTCATGCAGACGCAGCCCGATCGCCACCGTCCGCTGCCGGCGATCGTCCAAGCGAGTGCGCCACGAGCTCATGGGCTCGCCCATCGCTCGCATTCTAGTCGCTGGTGGAGACGATCCTGAGCGACCGGCGTTACACTTCATGCCGTGAGCGACGAGCGCAAGACCGGCGCGACCACGTGGCTTGAAATCTCGCGGGGCGCGATCGTGCGCAACATCGAGCTCTTTCGCTCTCTGCTCAGGCCCGGCACCGGCTTGCTCGCCGTCGTCAAGGCCAACGGCTACGGCCATGGTCTCGAACTCGTCGCGCGCACGTGCGTCGAGGCCGGCGTCGAAATGCTCGGCGTACACACAGCGGATGAAATCGTCGCTCTGCGACGAGACGGCGTGCGCCTGCCGATCCTAGCCATGGGCTACCTGACGGCGGAACAGGTCGCGGCGACTGTGGACAGGGATGTGCACGTGCTCGTGTCGTCCGCGCACGTGCTTGCGGCGCTCTCGGCGAGGAGCAGGAGCCTGGGCGTGCCTCTCCCGGTGCACATCAAGGTGGAGACCGGAACACACCGTCAGGGCGTGACGCTGGAAGAGGCTGTCGCGCTCGCCCGCCAGGCGAGCGCGAGCGGTCTTTTGGTGGCGGGCGTGGCGACCCATTTCGCCAACATCGAGGACACCACGGATCACTCGTACGCACTCACGCAGCTCGAGCGCTTCCGCGACGCCGTTCGTGCTATCGAGGCGGCGGTTGGAAAGGTGCCGTGGGTGCACGCCGCGTGTTCCGCGGCGGCGCTGCTTTTTCGCGCGGCCGACTTCAGCCTGGTGCGCGTCGGCATCTCTCTCTACGGGCACTGGCCTTCAAAAGAGACGTACCTGTCCTGGCTGCTCGAACACGGGCGCGACGGCATCAAACTCGAGCCTGCGTTGGCGTGGCGCGCGCGGGTGGGCCAGATCAAACAGGTCGAAGCCGGCGCTCCAATTGGTTACGGGCTGACGTTCCGGCCGACGCGCGCGAGCCGGATCGCGGTCTTGCCGGTCGGGTACTCTGAGGGCTACCCGCGTGCGCTCTCGAATCGGGGCCGTGTCGTGCTGTGCGGGCGGCCGGCGCCGGTCGTAGGCCGGGTCTGCATGAACATCACCTTGGTTGACGTCACCGACATCCCCACGGTGCGAGAGGGGGACGTCGCGACCCTGATTGGGGCGGACGGCAGCGAGCGCGTCACGGTTGAGGAGCTCGCCGAGGGCGCGGGCACGATCAACTACGAGCTCCTCGCGCGGCTATCGCCGAGTCTGCTGCGCCTCCTCGTACGTTAGCCCGGACTATTCACGAAGGTGCCTACTCCGGCCGCGGATGTGGCCGCCCTGGCGGGCGTACTCGGGCTTCGCCTCCTGCGGCGTATGGCACAGTACGCCTCGGATTCTCAGCCCTGGAGCGAGCGAGGCTCTGCCTCGGGAGCTCGGGGGCGCGGGGGGCTCAAGGCGCCGGTCGCGTGGTTTGGTGCGGCGCCGTGCCCCCGCAGCGAGTTGCCGCCCACTATGACAGCCACCTCCGCATCCTTGTTACGGCCCCTCATGAATAATCCGGGCTGGGAGTATCATCGCTTCATGATCCAGTCGCGTGCGAGTGGCCCGCGTAGCCATCGGCGCGTCAGCGGTCGCAATTCCGCCTGCGCGCGTGCTGGCGCATTAACCGGGCAGGATTTGGCGCTGTGACCACGATCGAACTGGCCGCCGGCCGCGAGGCGTGCCCATACCACATCGGCGAAGGTGCCCTCGGTCGGGTCCACGACCTGATGCGGCCGTTCGCCGCGAACGCGCGTGTTTTCGTGGTCAGTGACAGCAACGTCGGGCCGCTGTACGGCAGCCCGGTTGCCGCCAGCCTCTCCGCGCCGTACCTGGAGCTGCCCGCCGGAGAGCAGCACAAGCAGTTGAGCAGTGTCGAGAGGGTGGTGCGCTGGCTGGTGGCGAATGAGGCCGACCGCCAGAGTCTCGTGGTCGCGGTCGGCGGGGGTGTGGTCACCGACATCGTCGGCTTCGCCGCCGCGGTCACGCTGCGCGGGATGAGGTGGCTGGCGGTGCCGACGACGTTGCTCGCGATGGTTGACGCCGCCATCGGCGGCAAGACGGGTGTTGATCTTGACCTCGGGAAGAACCTAGTTGGGGCGTTCTGGCTGCCTCGCGCCGTGATCGCCGATCCCTTGACGCTGACGACGCTGGACCAGCGTCAACTGCGCGCCGGGCTTGCCGAGGTGGTGAAGACTGCGATGATCGCGCCGGCTTCGGTCACGGACGTGCTCGACAGCAACCTGGGCTCGGTTGTGGGCGGTGATCCGGCGCGCGCCCTGGAACTCATCACTGCATGCGTACGGGTGAAAGGCGAGATCGTCGCGCTTGACCAGCGTGAGACCGGGCCGCGTAAGGCACTTAACCTTGGCCATACGCTCGGTCATGCGCTCGAGGCTGCGACCGGCTATGGGCGATTCCTGCACGGCGAGGCGGTGAGCTGGGGACTCCTCGCGGCGTTGCGTCTGGCCCGCGACCGCGGTTTGCTGGCGACGGCAGAAGCGGAGGCGTGGGCGGCGCGGATCGAACAGCTCGCGCCGCTGCCGAGCTTGGCGGGCCTGCGCTGGGAGACCGTGGCGCGGTTCATGGCGCATGACAAGAAGCGTTGGGCGCGGCGCATCGGCTGGGTACTGCCCGGGCTCGGTGGCGTCGTGCTTGACGTGCCGGTGGCGCACGAGGAGGCGGAAAACGTGTTTTCACTTCTCTGCGTCCTGCACTCGGAAGGGCCTTTCTTCAACCTCTTCTAGCGCCGCCGCATCCGCGAGCCGCGGATTGGGGATGCTAGACTCCGAAGGCACAGAAGATGTGAGGGGGATGGGTGCGGAACTCCGGACCACTCGCAACGCGCTTTGATCCGGCATCCTTCGAGAGCCGGTGGTACGACGCCTGGGAGTCCTCGGGCGCCTTCACGCCCGAGATGTCGTCAACACGAGAGCCGTTCGTCATCCTGATCCCGCCGCCGAACGTCACCGGCAAGCTCCACATCGGGCATGCGCTGCAATTCACGCTGCAGGACCTCGTGATCCGTTGGCGTCGCATGCAGGGCCGCAACGCGCTCTGGCTGCCGGGCACCGACCACGCCGGCATCGCGACCCAAGTAATGGTCGAGCGCGAGCTCGCCAAGGAGGGCACGAGCCGGCACGCGCTGGGGCGCGAGGCGTTCCTGGCGCGCATGTGGGCGTGGAAGGAGCAGCACAAGGACGACATTTCGCGCCAAGCCAAAGCGCTCGGGGCCTCGTGCGACTGGACGCGTGAGCGCTTCACGCTCGACCCGATGCTGTCGCGTGCGGTACGGCATGCCTTTGTCACGCTCTACAACGAGGGACTCATCTACCGCGCCCATCGCCTCATCAATTGGTGCCCGCGCTGCCTCACGGCCCTCTCCGACCTTGAGGTCGTGCACAAGGAGATCGACGGCGGCATGTGGAACTTCGCCTACCCGCTCGTTGACGGCGGCGAAATCGTGGTCTCCACCAGCAGGCCGGAGACGATGCTGGGCGATACCGCGGTCGCGGTGCATTCCGACGACGAGCGCTACCGGCGCTTGATCGGACGGCTCGTGCGTCACCCGTTGCTCGATCGCACCTTCGCGGTCATCGCCGATGACACGCTTGTGGATCCCGCGTTCGGAACGGGCGCGGTCAAGGTGACCCCGGCGCACGATCCTAACGACTTCGCGGTCGGCGAGCGTCACGGTCTCGAGAAGATCAACATCCTGACCGACGAGGGGCGCATCAATGGGCACGGCGGCGAGTTTGCGGGCATGGAACGCTTCGCCGCGCGCAAAGCGGTGCTCCAGGCGCTGGCCGACAAAGGACTGCGGCGCGGCGAGAAGACTCATCGCCACGCGGTCGGGCACTGCCAGCGCTGTGACACCATCGTCGAGCCATACCTGTCGCGGCAGTGGTTCGTGAACGCCAAGCCGTTGGCCGAGCCCGCGCTTGCCGCCGTGCGCTCGGGTAAGGTCAGGCTAGTCCCGGAGTTCTGGGTCGCGACCTACGAGAACTGGCTTGAGAACATTCACGACTGGTGCATCTCACGTCAGCTCTGGTGGGGCCACCGCATCCCCGCTTTCTATTGCCCGAATGGCCACACCGCGGTGAGCGAAAGTGACATCAGCTCGTGCCCGGAGTGCGGCGCGACGCTGGAGCAGGACCGCGACGTCCTCGATACCTGGTTCTCATCGGCGCTGTGGCCAATCTCGACGATGGGCTGGCCCGAGCAGACGCCCGACATGCGCACGTTCTACCCCACGAGCGTCCTGATTACCGGCTTTGACATCCTGTTCTTCTGGGTCGCGCGCATGATCATGATGGGTTGCCACTTTACCGGTAAGCCGCCGTTCGCGGTCGTGCACCTCACCGGCCTGGTGCGCGACGCGGCGGGCGTGAAGATGTCGAAGACCAAAGGCAACGTGATGGATCCGCTCCACCTCGTGCGTCAGTACGGCGCCGACGCGGTGCGCTTCACGCTTGCCGCCTTGGCCGCGCCTGGTCGCGATCTGCCGCTCGACATCCGCCGCATGGAGGGGTATCGCGCCTTCGCCACCAAGCTGTGGAACGCGGCGCGTTTCGTGCAAATGCACGTGCAGGGCGATGAGGGCGAGCTGACTGCGCTCGCGAGGCACGCGCTGGCATTGCCGGAACGCTGGATCCTAGCTGAGCTCGGCCGCACGGTAGCCGCGGTCGGCCGCGCGTGGGAGAGCTTCCGCTTCGACGAGGGCTGCCGCGAGCTCTACCAGTTCGTGTGGAACGACTTCTGCGACTGGTACCTAGAGATGGCCAAGCCCGTGTTGCAGGAGGGCGCCGAATCGGGGCGCAGCGCGCACGACGTGCGCGCCGTCGCACGCGGGGCACTAATCGAGGCGCTCAAGCTGCTCCACCCGGTCATGCCGTTCATCACCGAGGAGATCGCTGAGCACCTGGGCGCCTCCGAACTCCTCATCACGTCTCGCTACCCGAGCGACGGTGCAGAGTACGAGGACAGTGAGGCGACCGCGGCCATGAGCGCGTTCCAGGCTGTGGTGCAGGAGGTGCGTTCCTACCGCCACATGGTCGGCCTGGCTCCGGGCACGGCGCTCACGCTCGCCCTGCTCGATCTTGCGCCTGCGGTGCGCGCCGCTTTCTCTAGTCTCGCGCCTGAGCTTTCGAGGCTTGCCGGCTTGTCGGCGCTCGAGCTCAACCCAAAGACAGTACCGCCCAACACCATCCACGACCTCGCAGGCGGCGTCAAGCTCGCGATCGCAGTGCCCAAGGGGGCGCTCGGAGACAAGGAGCGAAAGGGGCTCTCCGATGAGGCTGCGGCGCTGGTCGCGGAGGTGAGGAAAGCAGAGGCGCGTCTTGCTGACGAAGCGTTTGTCGCGCGTGCCCCGGAGGAGGTCGTGAGCAGCCTGCGAGTGCGTGCCGGCGAGCTCAAACACAAGGCGGCGCTGCTCGCGGCCACGCTGGGACAGGAGCCGTGACGCGGTTGTTGACGCCGGCGCCGACCGCGAACGTGCTCTGGCTTGACGAGGTCGACTCGACGAACAGCCTCGCGTTGCGGTTGCTGACGGCGTTGCTTGCAGACGAGGAGGCGAGGTTCGCCGACACCATGATCGTTGCCGGTCGCCAGAGCGCCGGCCGCGGCCGCGGCGACCGTGCCTGGCAGTCGCCGCTCGGAGGGCTGTACGCGACCTGGCTGGGATGGCTGCCGGCCGCGTCGCTCGCGCTCGTGCCGCAGGCAGCGGGAGTTGCGATCGCGGAAGCGGTCGAGGCATGTCTGCCGGGCATCAAGGTCGGGCTCAAGTGGCCCAACGACCTCCAGGTCGAGTCGCGAAAACTCGGTGGCGTCCTCTGCCATGCCCGCACGGAAGGTGACGCGGCGGCTGTGGTTGTCGGCTTCGGCGTCAACGTTGCGGTGGCGCCGGAGCTGGCGCCGGGCGACGCGACCGTGCCGGTGGCGCTCTCTTCCCTCGGCTATGGCGACGCCGCGGCGGCGCTCTGGACGATCGTGGGTGCGTTTCTGACGCGCTTCAGCGTTACGCTCGCAGACCCGGCGTCCACGCGGCAAGCGTGGCTCGGACGCTGCGTTCACCGACGCGGCGACAGACTCAGAATCGAGGTCGGAGGGTCGGTTCGCGAAGGCCGCTTCGTGGCTGTCAACGAGAGCGGTGAGCTGGAGCTCGCAATCAACGGCGCAGTTCACCGCTTTTCCGTGGCCGATACGGTTACCGCGGTCGGTGACGCTGGAGGTTGAGATGAGGCTGATGGCGCTCGACGTCGGAAACACGCACACCACGATCGCCGTCTTTCGCGACCGCACGATCGAAAAGCGCTTTCGCATTGCCACGGCGCCCGCTCGGACCGGCGACGAGCTCGGCGTGCTGCTGCGCGGGTTGTGCGAGTCGGCCGGGATCAAGCCCGAAGACCTGGCTGGCGTCATCGTCGGCTCGGTCGTCCCGCAGGTGGACGCCGCGCTTGCGGCGGCGGTCACCGGCTACCTCCACCTGGATCCGGTGTTCGTCGTGCCGGCCATGAACTCAGGTATGCCGCTCATGGTGGACACGCCGCAGGAGCTCGGCGCCGACCGCCTGTGCAACGCGGTCGCGGCGTTCGCCGAGCACGGCGGCCCGTGCGTGGTTGTGGACTTCGGCACGGCGACCACGTGGGAGGTGGTCTCGGCAAAGGGCGAGTTCCTCGGCGGCGTTATCGCGCCCGGCCTGGAGATCTCGGCCGAGGCTCTGTTCGCACGTGCCGCCAAGCTCCCGCGCATCGAGCTCGTGCCGCCTGCCCGCGTGATTGGCAAGGGCACCATTGACTCGATGCAGACGGGCCTCGTTCTTGGTCAGGCCGACCTCGTCGCCGGCGTGACCCGTCGCGTCCTGGCGGAGCTCGGCGCTCGCGGCGCCGTGGTCGCCACCGGCGGGCTCGCGCCGGTGCTGGCGCCTTACGCTGGTGTGTTCACGGCGGTGGACCTGGACCTGACGCTGAAAGGGCTCCGGCTGCTGTGGGAGCGCAACCGCCCGACGCGACCATGACCGGGGGCGTCGCCGAGGAGGAGATGGCCTATTACCGCGCGGTCGAGGACTGCTTCGCAGCGCTGCGCGGCACGCCTTTCCTGCTCCGGCCGAAGGACTTCGCGCTGCTGCGGAGCTGGTGGAGCGGCGGTGTCCCGCTCGCAGCGGTGCTCGCGGGTCTGAGCGAGTCATTCGCGAGGCAGCGCGGGCGCGGCGATGACCCGATCTCATCGCTGTCGTACTGCCGGCACGCGGTGGCGCGGCATGCGCGCCGGCTCCGTGACGCGCGCGCCGGCGCCGGGCCGGAGCCGGCGCTCGACGTGACGACCGCGCTAACGCACCTAGTGGAACAGGTGCGACAAGCGGCGCAGGCTTGGCACGAGCAACCCGCGGTGGCTGCCGGCTTGAACGCGCTTGTGTGCGCGATCGCCACGCTGCCGTCTGGCAGTTCGGCAGGCGCTGTCGACGAGACGCTCGCCGGGCTGGAACTGGCTGCGCTCGAAACGCTCGAGGCGGCGCTGCCACAGGCGGAGCGCGACGCGCTTGCGGGCGCCGTCGAGGCCGAACTCACCGCGCTGCCGGCCGCGGATCGGGAGGTGCTCGAGCGCACGCGCCGGGCGATGCGCGTCAAGTTGCTGCGGCGCCGTCTCGGCCTGCCGCGTCTGGAGCTCAACACCCGTGCGGGTTGAGATCACGGGTCTTGCGGGTGGCGGTCGCGGCGTCGCCCGCGCGGACGGTAAGGTATGGTTCGTTGCGGACGCGCTTCCGGGCGAGACGGTGGAGGCAAGCGTTGAACGCTCCCGGGCCGGCGTGGTCGAGGCGCGCGCAGTCGCGATCGTCGGGGCGAGTCCTTGGCGTGAGCCAGATCCGTGCCCGCGCGCGACCGAGTGCGGCGGCTGCACGCTCGCGCATGTGCGCCGCGAGGCCGCGGCTGAGGTCCTGCGCGAGGTGGCGTGCGGAGCGTTGCGGCACGCGCCTGCGCTGCTGGCGTCGGCGGTGCGTTCCGCTCCGGTCGTCGTGTCGCCAATGGCCTACCGGCTGCGCGCCCGGTTGCACTGGTCGGCGCGCGCGAACACGCTCGGCTTCCTCGCGCGCCGCTCGCACCGGGCGGTGGAGATTGCGCCCTGCCGCGTGATCTCGCCGCTGCTGGTCCAGCACCTGCCGCTGCTGTCGCACGCGCTCGCTCGCACCGGGTCTGCCAGTGGCGAACTTGAGTGGCTCGAGGATCTCGGCGGACGCGATGCCGTGGTCGGATGGTGGGGAAGCGGCGCAGTGCCGGCGCCGCCGATCGGCAGCGTGCGCGGGTGCCACGCACTGGCGCAGGGTGACGGCGCCGCAGCGGGCGGCTGGGGAGAGGAGGCGTTGACGATGGCGCTTCCGGTGCCGCTGCGCGTGCCGATCGGCGCTTTCTTCCAGGGCAACCGCCACCTCGCGCCTCGTCTCTTCGAGCGCGTCGCGGAGCTTGTCAGGGCGAGCGGCTGTGCCCGGGTTGTGGACCTCCACGCCGGGGTCGGATTTCTCGCCGCGGCAGCTCGGGCCGCCGGGGTTGCCGACCTGACTCTGATCGAGAGCGACGAGCGCGCGGCATGCGCCGCGCGCGACAACTTGCCGTGTGCAGACGTGCGCAGAGCACGGGCCGAGGAGTTTCTCGCCGAAGCCCGAATCGGCAATGGCACGCTCGCGATCGCCGATCCGCCCCGCACCGGCTTGACCCGAGCCGCCCTCGCGGCGCTGCTGGCATGGCGGCCGCAGGCGCTCGTGCTGTTGTCGTGCGATGCGGCGTGCTTTGGCCGCGACGCAGGACGCTTGTTGGCCGGCGGTTGGGCGCTGACGTCCATCGAGCTGTGGGACCTTTTTGCCGGTTCGCACCATGTCGAGATCGTCGCCTGCTTCCGCTCCGCCGGGTAAGGCGCCCGGCGCCGAGCTGATCGCACTCGCCATGAGCAGCACCGTGGCGGTGATGGTCGGGAATCTCTTTCCGCCCGCTCAGTTGTGGCGCTGGCCACTTGTGCTGTGCGCGCTCGCGGGGCTCGCGCTGGCGCTGGCGCGCCGCGGGCGACTCTGGTGGGTAGCGGCGGGCACGTGTACTGGGCTGGCCGCGTGCGCCTTTGCGGCGCGCCTGCCGCTCGCGCTCGGCGAGAAATCGATACCGGTTCGGTTCACGGTTGCGATCCGCGACGGCTGGGTAGAGAGCACGCAGGGGTTCCGGACGCGTGCGCACCTCGAGCAGCTCGAGTGGCGGCAAGCGCCGCTGCAACAACGGCGCGAGATCGAGCTCTACATCGCGGGCAGCGCCGCGCAGTCACAGTTGCCAGGAGCTGGAACGCGGTGGCAGGGGAGTGGGGAACTCGCAGGGGACGTGCGCATGCCGCTTGCCGGCGGCACGCTCAGAGTCAAGAGCTTGCTGCTGCTGCGGCCTCTGCCGGCCGGTTCGTGGCTCGATGGCCTGCGCGAACGCGGTGTGCGCGCGCTCGAGCGTGCCGCCGGCGTCAGCCCGCGCCTGCTGCGCGCGGCCGGGCTCGCATCGGCGCTCGTGCTCGGGCGCCGTGAGCAGCTCCAGGAGGGCGAGGTTACGAGCCTGCGACGCAGCGGCATGGCGCACCTGCTGGCAGTTGCTGGTCTTCACGTCGGGCTCGTGGCGGGGTTTTTCTGGCTCGTGCTGTTCGGCCTCAGCGTGGGACCGCGAGGCCGGCGCTGGTGGATAGCCGTGGCGGTGTTCGCGTTTGCACTTCTGTCGGGCGGAAACGCGCCCGTGCGACGCGCGGCCACTGCGACGATCGCCTACCTGGTCGCGCGCCAGCTCGGCCGCCCGCTCGTGCCGTTGCCGACCACTTGGGCTATCGTCGCAGGACTAACGGTGCTCGAGCCCGCAGCCATGCTCGAACCTGGCTTCCAGCTCTCCGCCTTCGTTACGCTCGCGCTCGTGCGCTGGGTCGGGCCGGTCCAGCGGCGACTCGCGCCGCTGTCTCGTGGGCTCGCGTCCGCACTTGCCGTTGCACTGGTGGCGCAGTGCGTGTCCATGCCTTTGGTCGGGCAGCACTTTGTCGCGGTAGCGCCGCTCGGCGCCGTCGCCAACCTCGCGGCCATGCCGCTTGCCTTTGTGCTCGTGGCGGCGAGCCTGGTTGCACTTGTGCTCGCGGG
>Ga0209777_10004458_pt1 | contig 16529 bp, 15 predicted proteins | sample FrelakmetHBP12HB_FD_187147 | JGI IMG/M metagenome (GOLD analysis project Ga0209777, IMG submission 187147) | Freshwater lake sediment microbial communities from the University of Notre Dame, USA, for methane emissions studies -HBP12 HB (SPAdes)... | ecosystem: Environmental > Aquatic >...
CGAGTGGCAGGACGGCAGGCGCTACTTCCGGCCCGAGTCGATGGCGCTCATCGACGCCGTCATCGAACACAGGGAGACGGAGGCGGCGTTGTTGATGGCGAGTTGATCGATCAGACGCGAGGATGCGTTGTTACACACGTCCTGGGACTTGACCCGGCCGCCTTGCACGACACGATAACTGGACACGCTACGCTCGCCCCTCCAAGCACGGTGCTACAGCGCTCAGACGCCCCAGCGTTCCAAGCTGAATGTCGCGGGTTCGAGAGCCGTCTCCCGCTCCAGTTCAGTACGCCTTCCGCTCGACCATGTCGATGACGCGGACCGTGGCGGCCGCTCTTTCAGTAGAGCGACGAACTCGCCGCCTGACGCGATGTGGTCATCGTGTTGCTTTCCGCAGCGTCCTGAGCGACTCATGTGGGCGATCAGCCCGCACCCGAGCCACCCCACGATGAAACCATCGTGAATGTCGCGGTATTCAGGGAGCGGTGGGCGGGACGAACCAGCTCGGCCCCACCCCGGCAGTGGCTTACGCCGACCGGATGTCGCGTCGCTCGAAGGCGAGAGCGCCAGGACCGCGAGCAGCACGGCTGGCCCACCGAGGAGTAGGTAGCGCCAGACCTCGGCGCCGTTGACGAGCGGGTCGCCGCCCAGAGCCCAGCCCCACGGTGCGATCTCACGCCAGGGGGCGAGCAGCGAGCTGAGCGGGAAGAGCGCGAGAATCAGGTAGCTGAGGTAGGCCACACTGAACCCAACCGACTGAACGAGCTGCGGTCGGCCCACGAGACCCGCCACGGCCAGACACAGACCGGTCACCAACGCGCCCAGCAACCCGCACAGCACGACCGTGGCGACCACGCGCCCGGTGTCGATGGGCACCCCGAAGATCTCATCCGAGGCCAGCTGCGCTGCCAGGGCGACGAGCGTGAGCACGGCGAGCCAGGCGAATACGGCAACGCTTCGGCCGGCGAAGAAGGCGGCGCGCGAGACGGGTTGCGAGACGAATAGCTCGAGACGCCCGGCATCCTCGTCACCCGCGGTCGCGCCGTTGGCGAACAGTACGCCGGCAGCGGCGAACACGAGCGGGATCAGCAGCTCGTACAGGCCGCCCCGCAGGTAGCCGGCCGGCGTTCCGAAGCCCTCCAACCCGAAGGCTCCAAGCAGTGGCGCCGGCAGCTGATCGATCGCCTGCGTGATGCCCGAGGCGCCCCGGAAGGCGGGCCAGAAGGCCACCGTGCTCACGATCAGCACCACCAGGGCGAGGCTCCAACCCAGGCCCGCGCGCCATGCGGCGCGGAAGGGACCGCCGATGAGCTCGGCCCACCGGCCTCTCATGAAGCTGCCTCGTAGAGGTCGAGGAAAGCCTCCTCCAGATCGGGCTCCTCTACCAGCAGGCTCACTACATGCTGCCGGGCCAGGACCGCGAGGAGCGGCTCGATTGATCCGGCCAGCAACGCTGTGAACCGATGGTCATCGGTGCGTTGGTCTACGAGCTCCGGCAGCGCCGCGAGCTCCTGGGTTGGGGCCGGGCCGTCGAACCAGACTTCTACTCGATGCCGCGCTCGCCGCCGCAGCTCGTCCACGCCACCGACAGCAATCAAGGCGCCCCCGCGCAGCACGGCGACGCGGTCGGCGGCCCGTTGCACCTCACTCAGCACATGCGAGGAAAGGAAGATGGTCGTGCCCCGCTCTTTGGCCTCGCGTACAAGCGCCAGGAACTCTCGCTGTATTAGTGGGTCGAGCCCGTTTGTCGGCTCGTCGAGAACGAGCAGCTCCGCGTCGGCCAGAAACGCGAGCAGCAGGGCGACCTTGCGCCGGTTGCCGCTCGAGAGCTCCCGTAAGCGCCGCGAGAGATCTAGGTCAAGCCGCTCCGCCAGGGAATCTCGCCGTCGCGTGTCGAAGCCACCGCGCAAGCGGCCGACGGCGGCGACCAATCCCGCGCCGGTCATTCTTTCCGGCAGGCGAAGCTCCCCGGGCATATAGGCGACCCGGCCGCGAAGGGCAATGCTGTCCCGTCGCGGGTCGAGGCCAAGGACCTCGAGGCGCCCCGCGGTCGGACGGAGCAGGTCGAGCAAGCAGCGGATCGTGGTTGTCTTGCCGGCGCCGTTTGGCCCAAGGAAACCGAAGACCTCGCCGCGATGCACGTCGAGACTGATCCCCCCAACCGCGCGTACCGCGCCGTAGTCCTTGACGAGGCCTTTGATCCGGATCGCCGTGCCGTCCGATTGGGCATCCGCTCGGCTCGCCTTCACGTCCATGCGACAAGTCTAGGTGAACCACGACGGCTGATTAGTACCAGGCGCCGCAGTATCGGGAGCGATCCGATAGCGGGCCTGGGTGTCCCGGAACTACAACAGCCGACCTAGTGTCCCGATTCGCCAATGGCTGACGGCTTGCGAACGGCTTTGGCCAGGATCTGGTCGGCGGTCTTGACCCAGACGAAGGGTGTCGAGCCCTCGATGCGGCCCATTCCTCAGGGTTGGTACAGCTCGGCCGAGGCGAGGGCCGTGTCGTCGTTGTCGTAGCCGCCCGCGACGAGGATGCGGCCGTCGGACAGCAGCGTGGCCGTGTCGAACTTCCGCGTGGTCTCCTTCGATCCGGTCGGGCTGAATGTGCCGCTCGCGGGGTCGTACAGCTCGGCAGAGGCGAGCGCGTCCCCGTCAGCGTCCACCCCGCCCGCAATGAGAACGCGGCCGTCGAGCAGCAGCGTCGCCGACTGGTAGGTGCGAGCCTGCGCCATCGACCCTGTGGGGCTGAATGTGCCGGTTGCGGGGTCGTACAGTTCGGCTGTGGCACTGTCGCCTCCGGCCATGAGGACGCGGCCATCGGGGAGCAGCGTGGCGGAGTGGCCATCGCGAGCGGTGGTCATCGAGCCGGTCGCTCCGAAGGAGCCGGTGGCAGGGTCATACAGCTCCGCCGAGGCGAGCGCGCTCCCGCCGTTGTTATCCCCTCCCGCGATGAGGACGCGGCCGTCGGAAAGTGGCGTCGCGGTGTGCTGGCAGCGGGGCTCGAGCATCGACCCGGTTGCGGTGAACTTGCCAGTCTTGGGGTCGTATAGCTCGGCTGAGGTAAGCGCCGACGGCGAGTCTGTGGCGATGCCTCCCGCGATGAGGACGCGGCCGTCGGAGAGCAGGGTGGTGGTGTTGCCCTTGCGAGCGGCAGTCATCGAGCCGGCTGGGCTGAAGGTGCCGGTCTTCGGGTCATACAACTCGGCTGAGGCGAGTGGTTCAGTGTCGTTGTCTAGACCCCCGACGATGAACACGCGGCCGTCGGAGAGGCGGGTGGCGGTGTGATTTCCCCGAGCAGTGGCCATCGATCCTGTGGGGCTGAACTTGCCGGTCGCCGGGTCATACAGCTCGGCTGAGGCGACCTCGCCCGTTTCGGCGTCGCCTCCGACGATAAGGACTCGGCCGTCGTCGAGGAGGGTGGCCGTGTGGGACCCGCGGGCGGCGGTCATCGACCCGGTCGCGCTGAAGCCGGTCGGCCCACGCGAGAGCCTTGCGGTAGGCGCGACTGCTGGCCCGGCGGATGGCGTGTTGGCGGTAGGCTCCGCTGACGGAGTGTTGGCCGTGGCTGCTCCAGCGGGTGCGGTGACCTGCTGACTACCGGCGTGCGTGGCGCTCGGCCCTGAGGAGCCCACGCCGCACCCGGCCAGGGCGACGGCGGCGAGCAGGCCGGCGAGCCCGGCTCGCACCGTGACCGGGACCCAACCGCATCGGGATCGCACTCGAGCAGGCGCCGCGACCGGCGCCGGAGCGATCAGCGAAGCGAGGTCGCTGCAGCTGGGACCGCTGCCTCCCGCAGCGGACCGCCGCTTGACACAGAACGAACGGAACGCGCGTGAGCTGGCCATGACCTTCGCCCTAGTCCATGCCGGTGCGGAGCGCCCCTCCTCGAGCGCCGATCCCCCACGGGCCGTCCCTCCCCGCATCTGGCCTCGCGGATGCGCCAATCCTACATCCGCCGAATCGGCCGCAACGCGTGGTTCGGCCGGGCACTTCGCGTCGGGCCAGGGGGCCGGTGTCAGGGCGTGTACAGCTCCGCGGAGTCGAGGACCCCGCCCTCTGGCGCTGTTGTGGAGAAGCTCGGCCCGCTCACCTTGCACTCCAAGGAAGGAACCGAGCGCCCTGAACAGCGACGGCGCCCGCCTCTGAAGCCCAGCTCGAGGCGGGCGCCGATTAGGGAGGAATGAACGCCAAGCGAAGCCTGTCGCAGGTCGTACAGGCACGCAGCCCAAGGCGAATCTGGTCCGCCCCATGAGACCGAGACTGGGGCCGAATTACCCAACGAGGGGCGCTCAGCCTCAGTTAGCGAAGCGCGGGGTCCTCCGTCACCCCTGCAGATGGCTGCGTATGCTTGCCGTAGGGATCGGACCGGACCGACACGCAACATCATCTACGTTGCCTCGTTCAGCCGGCAAGGACGCCCGCATGGACTTCGGCCGCCTGCGGCCGGAGCAGTATCGTGATCCGGAGGAGCTCGTCGAGCATCGCGTCGGCGGCGCGGGTCATCGAATCGCTGGGACGGACACCCCGGCCTCGTCGATGAACTGGCTGAAGAACGGGGTGTTCACCGATTCGACGACCGGGACCATCTTGAGGGACGTGACGACCTGCTTGAGCTGCTGGACCGCGCGCGTGCCACCTGCGATGCGACCGTAGCTCAAGAAGCCGACGGCCTTGTCCGCCCATTCACCGAAGAGGTAGTCGATGGCGTTCTTGAGGGCCACGCTGTAGCCGAAGTTGTACTCGGGCGTCACGAATACGAAGGCGTCGGCACACTCGACCGTGCGGCTCCATTCGATCGTGTGGCCATGGACGTACTGGTGGAGCCGCGGATGGTTCGGTTCGTTCAGGAGAGGCAGGTTGACCCCGGCCAGGTTGATCAACTCGACATCGAAGCCGCCAGGGGCTACCGCTCGCTCACGAAACCGGCGCGCGAACTTCGGGCCGACGCGGCCGGGCCGAGTGCTGCCGATTACGACGGCGAGGATGGGCTTCGACATGGTGAACTGGCGTCTCCTCTGTCGGACTTAGCGGGACGCTCCAGCATCATTGGTGAACCGAGGCTGAGCGGCCGGCGCCCTGGCAGTTACTCTTCGTATTGGAAAAGAGGTCCCAAGTTCCTTCGACCTTGGCGCCTCAGGCAACGCCGGCCGCCGCTTTGGGAGCGACTGGTTCGGCCTGCACGGCGGCCAGGTCCATCGTGATCTTGACGTCGTCGCCAACGAGGACGCCGCCGCTCTCGAGGGCGCCGTTCCAGGTGAGCCCCCATGCCTTGCGGCTGATCTTCGTCGATGCGGAGAAGCCTGCGCGGCGCCCATCTTGCATGTTCGGTACCACACCGCCGATCTCGGCGTCCAGCGTCACGGGCCGCGTCTGGCCACGGATCGTCAGATCGCCGTCGATCTTGTAGCCGTCGCCGGCGCGCTCGACGTGCGTACTGCGGAAGGCGAGTTCCTTGTAGGTGGCCGCGTCAAAGAAGTCCGCACTTCGGAGGTGCGTATCGCGACCCTCCACACCCGTGTCAATGCTCGACGCGTCAATGTGCGCCTCGACCGTGGAGCGTTCCGGATTGGCCTCGTCGAAGTCCACCGCCACGGCGAACTTGTGGAACTGACCGCGAACGGTCGTGACCATCATGTGCCTGACGGCGAACTCGATCTGTGAATGGGCTGGGTCCAGATCCCACGTGCTCATGATCGGCTCCTTGCTTTGCGTCGTCTCGGAGGCTGGGAGCGGGGCCCAGTCGGGCCGTTCTACTCGTCCGACCTCGATCTTCTTGCCCGGCATGGCGCCCTCCAGAGGGAGTCTAGGGCTGGACGTCAACTGCATCACCGCCCGAGTAGTAACGGGCTGAGCTCTTCCAGTCAGCGGCCTAGGTTGGCCAGGAAGTCGCTCCGCCGGGACGCCGGCACGATGGCTGCGTAGTGGGACGCTGTGTGGGCTCAGGCGTGTCCGAGGGCGCGTTCGAGCAGGCGCACAACAGTGGTGGAGCCGTCCTCCGCACGGATCTGCCCCCTGGCACTGCCCTCAGGGAGCGCGCAGGGCCAGTTCCTGCTCGTCGAGCACACCGTCGGGCCCCCTGGTCTCGGACGTCGTCCACTCCGTCTGGTGCTCGAACCGCCCGCTCTTCCTGCGCCAGTAGCCCCGTGGGAGCGCCTTGGGTTGCGTGGTTCTGTCGGCCACGGGCCCACCCGCAAACGCCACCTCGATAGCGAACACGAAATGAGTCGAGGAGACCCACTCACTGTGCCGAGCATGGCGGAAGATGCGGTCGTCTAGCCGATGGACGCAGGCGTCGGAGTGGGAGTCGGCAGCATGAGGAGCGCGTCGAGACGCTCGAGGAACGGCCGTGCGCCGAGACGGGCCAGGATCTGCCGACCCTCCTCGGCGGCAGAACGGACGTCGGGTTCGTCGGGGCCGAGCACGGTCGCCATCAGGATCGCGGTCAGCGCCACTCGCCACGGGATACCGAGGTCGCGCCAGTCGCCGAGGGCTTCGCGGAAGCCCGTGAGCGCCTCCGTCTTCCGACCCTCGAGGGCTGCGATGCCGGCCTGGATCGTCCGCCGGTTGGCCGAGACGACGCGGCCGTGGGCGCCCGTCGCGAGGAGGCCCGCAAGCGCGGCGGCGGCGCCCGCCGCGTCCCGCTCCCACAGAGCGCACACCGCCGCGTCGACGTAGAGAAAGGGGCCTTCCTCGCCGTGGGCCTGGACATGGGCCATGGCGGCCTCGTAGCCTTCGCGCATCCGACCGGAGGCGAACGACACGATGAAGCGGAGCGTGAGGATCTCGGGCTCGAGGTCCGTCCCACGTAGCGCCCCTTCCAGCCGGGTGATGGCAGCCGCGGTGTCCTCCCCGCGGTACGACCTGACCAGCGTCCCGAACGACTCCACGATGGCACGGTCGACGTCGCCCAGCTCGGCTTCAAGGGCCTGCTCGCACTGACCCAGCGCCCAGTCCCACTCGCCGGTCTCGAGCGCGTCCCCAGCGGCGTTGGTGAGAGCCACCGTAAGCATCGACCGGTTGCCGAGACGAACGGCATCCTCGAGCGCCGCCCGAGACATGACCAGCGCTTCGCGCCGGTCCGACTCCTCCAGCATGCCTCCGAGGTTGGCGCGGCCCCGGAGAGCCGTCTGCCGGAGGCCCGAGCCATCCGCCAGCTCGATGCCGGCCCTGATCGCACCGGCGCCCTCGTAGGTCCGGCCGAGCGTGCATAGTGCGGAACCACGCGTAATGAGGGTGTCGGCGACGAGGTCGACGATGTCGCCCCGTTCGGCGGCGGCGAGCACCCGGTCGGAGATCTCCACGGCCCGCTGCCGGTCGGCCCGCTGCCGGTCGCCGCGCAGGAACAGCGCCCGCGCCAGCTGGCTCTCGAGGGCGATGAACTCCGGATCGTCCGCCAGGTCGGCGAACTCCGCCGCGGCGGGCTCGAGGACGGCGACGGCCGCCTCGTAGGCCCACCCGCCGACCAGGACGTCGCCCAGCCGAGCGATGGAGCCGGCTACGCGCGCGCGATCGTCCAGGGAACGCCGGGTCTCCACCGCCCGCTGGAGATAGGACACCGCCACCTCGTGGCGCGTCGCCATCGAGGCCGATTCGCCGGCGCGCTCGAGCAGCTCGGCGACCTCGGCGGCGTCGGTGGTGATCTCGAGGGCCTGCTCGGCAAAGGCCAGCGCTTGCTTCGGGGAGCCGAGGGCGGCCGCCCGCGCCGCAGCCGCCTTCAGGGTGATGCGAGCCTGGGCCGCGAGGACCCCTGCCTCGGGGCCCTCGGTCGCGTTGCGGTAGGCTGCGAGGTAGTGGGCCGCGAGGGCGCCCGCCAGCTCCTCGTCGCCTTCCGCCTCCAGCCAGCGCGCCACGGCTAGGTGGCGCGCCTTGCGGTTGCGGCGGGCGAGCATGCCATAGGCGACTTCCCGCACAATGGTCTGGACGAAGACGTACTGGCCGCGCTCGGGCGAGCGGGGGTCCGGGTGCAGCGTGAGCAGCTCGCGCCGGACGAGCGCCCGGAGATGCGGCTCCAGCTCCAGCGCAGGCCTGCCGCTGACGGCCGCCAGCGCGGCCAGGGTGAAGCTCTGCCCGAGAACCGCGGCGTCCTGGAGGATCGAGCGGTCGCCCGCATCGAGGCCATCCAGTCGGGACGCGACCAGCTCGTGGAGAGTCTCGGGAACGGCGAGGGCGCCGAGGTCTGCCGTGGGCCGATACGCTCCGTCATCGGCGACGAGGTGTCCCTCCTCGATGAGCATTCGCACGGTCTCGACCGCGTAGAGCGGGATGCCCCCGGCGCGCTCGATTATGGCCTGCGCGGCGCTCTCGGGGAGTCCGGGCACCAGCCCGGCGAGGAGTTCGCGCATCGCGGGGGTGCTCAGCGGTTCAAGGGCGAGGCCGACGAAGCTCCGCTTGCCTGCGCCCCAGTCCGGCCGTCGCTCCAGGAGCTCCGGCCGAGCCAGCGTCGCCACCAGGATGGGAAGGCCCCGGCTCCACTCGACCAGGTGGTCGATGAAGTCGAGGAGACCGGCATCGGCCCACTGGAGATCCTCGAAGACCAGGACGCAGATCCCCGTCGCTGCGATCCGCTCGAAGAAGATGCGCCAGGCCGCGAAGAGTTCCTCGGGCCCACCGGGGGGTGGGGGCTCCAGCCCGAGGAGTGTGAGCAGGGCTCGCTCGATCCAGCGGCGCTCGCGCTCGTCCGGGACGTGCTCGGCGACAGTCGCGGCGATCCGGTCGCGGGTGGTGCGCTCGTCGTCGGTCTCGGCCAGGCCCGCCCGCCCTCGGATCATCTCGCCGAGCGCCCAGAACGTGACGCCGTCGCCGTAAGACGGGCAGCGCCCCTCGTGCCACCAGGCGTCCTCGAGCAGGCCGTCGACGTACTTCAGGAACTCCCAGGCGAGGCGGCTCTTGCCGATGCCGGCCTGTCCGGTGATGGAGACCAGGCGGGTCCGACGCTCGCGTCCCGTCGCGTGGAAGAGGTCCTTGAGCAGACGGAGCTCCTCGTCGCGGCCGACGAACGGTGGCTCGACGACCTCGGAGCGGCGACGGCCACCACGCTCGGCCACCACGCGCAGGGCCCGCCAGGCCGGCACGGGAGCCGTCTTCCCCTTGAGAAGCTGCTCCCCGATGGGCTCGAAGACGATGGCCCTACCCGCCGCTCGTTCGGTCGTCTCGCCGACGACGACGCTTCCGGGCGGAGCCACCGACTGGAGGCGAGACGCCGTGTTCACCAGGTCGCCCGCCACCATGCCCTGCCCCGCCACGCCGATCGTTACGGCGGCCTCGCCAGTCAGGACGCCTGCGCGTGCCTCCAGACCGACGTCGAGCACGCGAACGCCGGCGACCAGGTCGAGCGCGGCGCGGACCGCTCGCTCCGCGTCGTCCTCGCGGGCGACCGGGGCGCCCCAGACGGCCATGACGGCGTCGCCGATGAACTTCTCGACCGTACCTCCGTAGCGTCCCACCGTCTCCCGAGCGAGGTCGAAATAGCGCGTGAGGAGATCGCGTGTCGCCTCTGCGTCGCGGCCCTCCGAAAGGGAGGTGAAGCCTACGAGGTCGGTGAAGAGGACCGAGACGAGGCGGCGCTCCGCGACCGGCACGGGAGGCACAACAGCTCCGGCGGCCGGGACGGCAGCCGAGGCGCTGGCGCCGGGCGAGAGGGCCATCGCGCACTCTTCACAGAACTTCGCAGTCGGCGAGTTGAGCGTCCCGCATGATGGGCAGGCGGCGGTGAGCCGGGAGGCGCATTCGGTGCAGAACTTCGCACCGATCCTGTTCTCGGTCCCGCAGTTCGAGCAGATCACGTCAGCACTCCCAATTGCGGACCATACCACCCCTTCGGTCAGTTCAGAAGGAGGAGCCTGTGCACCTGCGACACAAGCTGCTTCGCGCGCAACGTCGCCGACGCCTGGCCGTATCGAGACAAGTTCGCGGCTCTTGGTGTGGCGGTCGTCTTCGGCGAGTGCGCTTACGACCCAGTGACATACTCGATGGAGCGGTCTGGAATGCCGCCGCCAGAAGGAGGTCCGAGCTGTGCGAGAACATCGAGCGTACGTGGTCGCCGCATTAGCCGTGACTCTATTCGCGTCGGGCTGCAGTGGGACCACGGTCACGGCGACGGCCAGCGCCACCGCCACGCCGACGGTTACGGCCGGCACCGTCAGTTCTACGCCCACCGTCGGCGCCTCGGCGACCGCCCCCGCCAGTCCAGCGCCTACGGCCAGCGGCACCGCGACCGCGTCTCCGTCCTCCGCGGTGAGCAGCCTCTATCTTCGGTCGTGGGCTCTCGCGCCCATCGGGCCGGAGAACTCCTTCGGCAGTGTCCCGATCGTGATCTCCGACGGCCAGCTTCTGACCGCCAAGTACTCGTCGGCTACGAACCTGTTCCCGCTGTATGCGCCGCCGATGCGCCGGACCATCAGCCAGGCCGGGCTCACTACGATCGTTGCCGAGGCCCAGCACGACGGCTTGCTCGGAACGGTGACCTCGTTCGTATGCCCACACGGCGCTGATGACCCGATGATGGCCGGAACCGGCACGGATCATCTCGTGCTGATCGTGAGCGGCGTCACCCACGAGATCACCGCGAGTTGCCCATACCAACAGCCCACCCCCGGCCCCGGCGCTCCCGCTCCCGCGACGTGGGCTGCCTTCGAGCATTTCACGAAACTCCTCTCCGATCCCGCGAGCTGGCTCGGGCCGGAGGCCGGCCCGGAAACGCCATACGACCCCGCGCAACTGGCCGTCCTGGCTGTGACATCGGACGTCTCGGGGGAGACCCCGGACTCCGCCAACGTGGTGCAGTGGCCGCTGGCGACGCCGTTCGCCTCATTCGGGATCGCGGCATACGGAGACCGTTGCGCCGTAGTCTCGGGCTCGGACGCTGCCACGCTGCTGGCAGTTGTGAAGGGGGCTTCCGCAACCACGGCATTTCGCGACGGTAGCGGCGCCTTCGCGGAACTGATCGTGCGGGTCTTCATGCCCGGCGAACCGGATCCCTGCCAGGCGGGATAGCGGCCCGGGCGGAGGCGGTTGGTCCGGCGCTCCGGGCGGGTCACCTACTGGAGAATCAGATGCCGCCGACAACGCGGCGTGCCTTGTGTTAGGCGGCCGGACTGGCCGTCGCACGATCGCTGGATAGCCGGGCGCCGAGAGGGCCGGCTGCGGACCCGAACGGCTACCATTGGTCACGAAAGGGAGCCCACATGACCCAGACCTCTCTTCCCGCAAACGTCGTCCTTGGTGCCGGACCTATCGGTGCGACCATTGCCCGGCAGCTTGCGGCCGCCGGCGAGTCCGTCCGCGTCGTAACCCGCTCGGGCCGTGACATCGGGGTCGACGGCGTCACCTCCCTCGGTGCCGACATCACCGACGCGGCCACCGTCAGATCGGCTACCAAAGGAGCGCGTACGGTCTACTTTGCCGCCGCGCCGGCCTACACCAACTGGCCCAAGGGCTTCCCGCCGCTTGTCGAAGGTGTCCTCGGCGCTCTCAAGGGCAGTGGCATCAGGCTCGCCGTGGTCGACAACCTCTACGCCTACGGCCCGACGCACGGCGCCCCGATCCGCGAGGACCTGCCCTACGCTGCCACCAACCGCAAGGGCACCGCCCGGGCCCGGGTCGCCAAGCGGTTCATGGCCGCCCACGCGGCCGGCGACGTCCAGGTGACGATCGCGCGAGCGTCCGACTACTTCGGGCCCGCGGCCGTCGAGTCGGCAGTCGGCGGGCGGTTCTTTGGGCCGATCGTCGCCGGCAAAGCCGCCTCTGTGTTCGGTGACCCAGACGCGCTCCACAGCGTGACCCACGTTCCCGACTTTGCCCGGACTCTCATCGAACTCGCCCGTCACGACGAGGCGTTCGGGCAGGCCTGGCACGTGCCGTCGGTCCCCGCGGTCTCTATCCGGCGTTTCTCGGAACTCGTCGGAGAGGCAGCCGGGATGGGAACGCCCCGGCTCTCCCGCTTGTCCCGCCCGATGCTGCGCCTCGTGGGGTTGTTCGTTCCTGGCGCCGGGGAGACGGTCGAGATGCTCTACGAGTTCGAGGAACCGTTCGTCCTCGACAGCAGCAAGTGCGAGAAGGCCTTCGGCCTGAAGCCGACGCCGTTCGCCGAGTCGATCCCGGCCACCGTGGCGTGGTGGCGCGATCGTGGGGCGAAGGCTGGGAAGTAGCGGTCGACCCGATTGGCGGCCCGGGACGCCCCAGCAGGGGCCCTGACCGACCTTGGACCAGGGTCGAGGACTTCCGGATCTCGAAGACTCAATCCGCCTGCCGGGTAGCTCCGACGCCGGGAGGACCACGACTAACTGTGCGTCGCGATCGACCGGTCGTCGCGCTGTGCGATGGTTCGATCGAGGAGGCGGGAGGCTCGCCACTAACTAGCCGGCCGAGCGCATGGCTGGATGAGCAAATGCCCCCGCTTTCGTGGTCGAGCGGGCCGGACGTGGCTTTATAGGAGCGTGTCTCCCTCAACGCACTGTTGCCCATCCGCTCCGCGTTCATCTCTGGTGAACGGAGGGCAGACGATGACGGCGGTCGGTGTCGACACCCACAAGGCGACGCTTGCGGCGTGCGCTATCGACGATCTCGGCCGGGAGATCGTCGAGGAGACTTTCTCAAACGATCCAGCCGGCCACGCCGCGTTCATTGCCTGGGCCAGCTCGATCGAGCCAGAGGCAACGATCGGCATCGGGGGCTCGTTTTCTTTTGGAGCTCCGCTTGCGCGGGCGGTTCAGAGCGTCGGGCTTTGCGTCCGCGAAGTTCCACCGCACCTCAGCCGGTTCGAGCGCCGGCGGACTCGCCGTCCGGGCAAGAGCGATCCGGGTGACGCCCTCGCGATTGCTCGGGTTACCGCCCGTGAGACGAACCTACCTCCAATCAGGCTGCCCGATCGAACGAACGAGATCCGCCTCCTCCTCGAGGCCCGAGAGGATCTCATCGGCGAGACGACTCGTGCGCGAAACCGGCTGCACGCCCATCTACGGGTTCTCCTGCCGGGCTATGGCGGGAGGGTCGCGAACCTCGTCGCGGCTCGTCATCAGACGATGGTCACGCGCCTCCTCCGCGCCAACGCAACCGTCCAAGGGGAACTCGCCCGGTCTCTTCTCGACCGCCTGCCTCGTCTCGAGCGGGAGTGCGACGTGCTCACGCGTCGGATCGAGGCCCTCGTCGATAGTCATCCGCTCCTGGCGCTACCGGGAGCTGGGCCAATCACCGTAGCACGGCTCATCGCCGAGGCCGGCGACATGCGCCGCTTCCGGACGCCCGACGCCTTCGCGGCCCTGGCCGGGGTGGCGCCGATCCCGGCGGGTTCGGGACAGGTCCAGAGGATGCGCCTCAATCGGGGCGGCAACCGTCAGCTGAACCGCGCTCTACACGTCATCGCGGTGACCCAATCCCGCTTCTATCCTCCTGCCAAGGCATACATCGCCCGTCGGATTGAGGCCGACGGAAAGAGCCGGCGAGAGGCGATCAGGGCGCTCAAGCGCCAGCTGTTCCGGCCGGTGTTCAGGCTTCTCGTCGAGGGTTCGGAGGTCCGCCTGGACGCCGCTTGACAGATAGGAGCTTGTGCGTCGTGGGCGTGTCCCACTTCAAGGCCCGGAGGCCGCAGACGTCAACCTGCAGGGACGGCCCGCGTGAGCGCGTATCCGACGGGTGACAGATGGGTCGCCTCGACGCCGAACCCGTGATCGGCAAGGAGGGTGCCGAGAGCCTCGCTCCCCGTGGTTGCGCCGAGCCCGGCCCCGCCCGCGGCAAGCCCCTCCTGCAGGCAGTAGAGCAGGTTCGACCCGTACGTGAGGATGGCGCCGGGGTCGGCGGCATCGACGCCGGGATCACCCGACGACGCCGGTTCGGCGAGCAGCAACGAGCCGCCTGGGCGCAGCGCGGAGCGGATCTCATCGAGCATCGCCTCGGGCCGGGTCAGATGGTGGAAAGCGTCGAACACGCATACGAGGTCGAACGAGGCGTCCGGAAGCCGGTCGTCCGCCACCTCGAACCGAACGTTCGTCAGGCCGTCGTGCACTGCGGTGGCATTCGCATGTTTCACCTGACGGCGATCCAACTCGAAGCCGACAAAAGACGACGCGCCGAAGGTCGCCGCGAGACGACGAAGGGCCGCGCCGTCCCCCGGTGCAATCTCGGCGACGTCGATGCCTTTCATGAGGGCCGCCTCGAGCATCGGCTGGCTGGCGATCCAGTCGCCGATGAGGAAGGCCTCGTACATCGGGGCGTTGATCCGGGACGGGAGCTCCCCGAGCCCGGCCTGGAGTTCTGCCGCCGGGATCCCTGCGCCATCTCGCATGGCGGCCTCGATGCGCGGGAACATCGCCCCTGCAGCGGCGAGGAACCCTACGACCGCCCGAAGGTCGAAGGGAAAGCCACCCCGGAACGGGCCAACCGCCTCCTCGTCGGGAGCATATCGGTCGCCGTCTCGCCGTGCGTAGCCTGCCACTACCATCGCGTCGCCCCAGGCAGAGGCGTTTCGCCGGTCGACACCTGCGCTGCCTGCGAGCTCGGCGGCCGTACCGCCTCCGGCTAGCAGAGCGTCCAGAAGGCCGGTCCGCTCGCCCAGCGCGACCGTGGTCGCGGCATACCAGCCACGAACATCGTCGACGACTCGTGGAACGCCCGACATGGCACTCTCCCTAGGCGACCTGAGCGACCCGCATCGCTGTTGATGATCGCAGTTCTGCCCGAGGCGGGACCGCGCCGCCCTTCATGAGTTTCGCAGGGCACGAAACCGCGGCCCACAACCCTCCGCGCATCGTGGTGTGGGCCGCACGTGAGCGTCTTCCAGCCGGACGAGATTAGACGGCTGTTAGGTCGTGCGGGCGTGCGGAGCCGGTCGGGCGACCGATCTCCCGCCTTCTCGGCATCAACCGACGCCGGCCAGCCTGACGGATCAGGGCGCGACCTACGATGCGGACAAATACCAGCACAGGCTGGGCTCGACTCCCTTCGGTCGGTTCGGCTCCCGCCGTGCGTTCCGGACGCGTGGCCGAGACGACTTACTAGCTCTTCTTGGGTCTCGGACCCGCGGACGGAGCGACGGCCGTCTCAGCTGCGGCTGGGGCGCCCTTCGCGGACTGCGCCTTCTTGTCCTTCTGCGCCTTCTTGTCCTTCTGCGCCTTCTTGTCCTTCTTTCTGGCCATGACGTTCTCCTCGATGCGGCGGTCAGGCTGGCATGCTAAAGCTCGCCGACCAAGCCTGAGTGTAGGGGTGCTCTCGATTACACGGGGCGCCGCGTTGCCCCGTGTTGGTGTCGCGGCGTTGCGGCGAACGCCCCGGTTCTCTCGCCACGCCACCGCCCATTTCTGGCGACATCAAGCCACCGCTGCCCGCCGAGAGCGTTCGGGCCGGATGGCCGACGTGGGCGATGACTCGGATGGTCTCGGCCCGAATCCTTGAACCGCTTGACCCAGGGCCTGCGCCGCATCCGCCACGACGTGGTCTCTGTGCGGGCCGGCCAGAGGCCTCGGCACGGTTTCGGCCCAGCCCATCAATGCTGCCGGCGGCCGGTCCGGGACCGTAGGCGATCAGCCGAGCGGGCGAGGTGACGGGGAAACCCTCGTCAGAGGACTTCGGCACCCGGCGGTCTGATCACACCGGTTCTCGTGATGGCGAAGACGTTAACGGGTTTGCCGATGATGGAGACCGTCGCGAATTGCTCGTAAAACCGGACGAGGGTGTCCATCTTGAATTGGACCCACCGCATGTGAGCCTGCGGTCCCGTACCGATCCCGAAGCCGGGTAAGTGGAGCTGAGAGCCGAAGATCTGGTCCAGTTGCTGCCACGCCTGAGCGTGGAAGCGGCGGTCGCCGTTCCGATAGATCTGGACGGCGCCCCGAGGCAGGTTCGCTGCGTCGCGGCCCTGGAAGTCGTCGTTCGCTCTTTAGCCCGCGGCATTGATCGTAAGGCCGTCGGCCAACAGGTTACTCACCGACCAGAACTCTGGGACGTCATCCCCTGACCGGAGGCCGCCGAGATGGAAACCCGATATCTCTTGGGCCCGATCGGCTCGGGGGACGTCACGGTTGAGGTCCTGCACGAGTGCAGTCGAAAGATCGCCTACCGGCGCCGGCGCCGCGTTTCTCGCGATGAAGTCGCGGAGCCATTCATCCATCCACCGATGCTGTACTCCTCGGAACTCGGCGAGTCCAAAGTGGCCAATGCCGACGCGACCGGACGGAAAGCTGAAGATCTTGGGGCGATCACTCTCGCGGCATCCAGATCGGCTCAACCGCCGGTCGGCGGCAAACACGACCACCGGGTCTGGGCTCAGGGAGATCTCGGTCGTCAAGATTGTCACCCGGACGGTACCTGGGGCGGGTTCGGTCCGAAGTCTATCCCGGAGGGGCTCCGCGGCCGCCTGTCCACCTGACCTGGAGCGCAGACGCGAGTTGCTCCCATCGCTCCACGATCAAGCCATGGTCATGGAGGCGCGTGCTCCGGCCCCCGCTCGGATGCCGGGTCGGACTCGCCGGCTGAGGCTGGCCCAACCGTCGGGTCGGCCACGGGCGCGGGGACTGCGCTGTCGCGGGGCGAGGG
>Ga0209777_10004459_pt1 | contig 16525 bp, 9 predicted proteins | sample FrelakmetHBP12HB_FD_187147 | JGI IMG/M metagenome (GOLD analysis project Ga0209777, IMG submission 187147) | Freshwater lake sediment microbial communities from the University of Notre Dame, USA, for methane emissions studies -HBP12 HB (SPAdes)... | ecosystem: Environmental > Aquatic >...
AGGAGATGGCCGTTCTTGGATTGCGCAAGCCATGCTTGCGCCTTTAAAAGGCTGGAGCATGGCTCCAGCACTCCAAGGAAATATCGCCCATTATGAGGAAAATTCTACTTAAGTTAGCGCCATTCGTAAATGTCCCCTATTTTCCTTCTATTTTCCTCTATTTTCTCCCGCCCAGATACGGTTGCCTTTTATGCGCTTCGTGTTCCTCAGGCCGGGGTTTTGCTTACAGCTTCCTTCAGACCCCGCCTAGCGCCGGCAGCCCTTGCTGTTCGGCTAACGGTTCCCGTCATCAGGGTCCGTAGAGGACTTGCACCTCCAAGAGAGTGCGCCCTGCCGGGCGCACCAATAAAAAGGGGCGCACACACTGGCGCGCCCCTATAGCCTAAGGCCTATGGCCTACAGCCTTTTTACATCATTCCGCCCATGCCGCCCATGCCGCCCATTCCGCCGGGGGGCATAGGGGGCATTCCTGCGCCTTTTTCTTCGGGCTTTTCGGCGATCATGGCCTCGGTTGTGAGCATAAGGGATGCGACTGAGGCGGCGTTCTGGAGGGCGATGCGGGAGACCTTTGTGGGGTCTACGACGCCGGCCTTCATGAGGTCTTCGTATTTCTCGATCTGAGCGTTGAATCCGAAGGCGCCCTTGCCGTTTTTAACCTTCTCGACGACGATCGAGCCGTCCACGCCGGCGTTTTGCGCGATCCAGCGTAGCGGTTCTTCGAGGGCGCGGCGGATGATGTTTACGCCGTACATCTGGCTTGCGGGGAGCTTCAGCTTATCCAGCGCATGGAGCGTTCGAATATAAGCGACGCCTCCGCCCGGCACGATGCCCTCCTCGACGGCGGCGCGGGTGGCGTTGAGAGCGTCCTCGACGCGGGACTTCTTTTCCTTCATTTCCGACTCAGTGGCCGCGCCGACCTTAATAACGGCGACGCCGCCGACCAGTTTTGCGAGCCGTTCCTGGAGCTTTTCGCGGTCGTAATCCGAGGTTGTCTCCTCGATCTGCGCGCGAATCTGCTTGATGCGGCCCTGGATGTCAGCTTTCTTGCCGTACCCCTCGACTATGATGGTATTTTCCTTGTCAACGGTGACGCGTTTTGCTTTGCCGAGGTCTTCTATCTTGATGTTTTCGAGTTTGAAGCCGAGTTCTTCGGCGATGACGCGCCCGCCGGTGAGAATGGCGATGTCTTCGAGCATGGCCTTGCGGCGATCTCCGAAACCGGGGGCCTTAACGGCGGCGCATTGTAGCGAGCCGCGCAATTTGTTGACCACCAGAGTGGCCAGCGCCTCCCCCTCGACCTCCTCAGCGATGATGACCAGCGGCTTGCCCATGCGGTGAATCTGCTCGAGCAGCGGCAGCAGGTCCTTCATGTTGGAAATTTTCTTCTCGTGAAGGAGAAGAAGCGGCTCTTCGAGGTTGACCTCGAGGCGCTCGGGGTCGGTGATGAAATACGGGGAGAGGTAGCCACGGTCGAACTGCATGCCCTCGACGAGGTCGAGCGATGTTTCCATGGCCTTGGCCTCCTCGACGGTGATCACTCCCTCTTTGCCAACCTTGTCCATGGCGTCGGCGATAATGTTGCCGATCATTTCGTCGGCGTTGGCGCTGATGGTGCCGACCTGAGCGATTTCGGTGCGGTCCTTGGTAGGTTTTGAGATTTTCTTAAGCTCGGCGATGATCGTCTCGACGGCCTTGTCAATGCCGCGCTTGAGCTCCATCGGGTCGTTGCCCGCAGTGGTGACCTTGATGCCCTCGCGGTAGATAGCCTGTGCGAGGACGGTTGCTGTGGTGGTGCCGTCTCCGGCCACGTCGCTGGTTTTCGACGCCACCTCGCGCAGCATCTGGGCGCCCATGTTCTCGAACTTGTCCTCAAGCTCGATCTCCTTAGCCACGGTGACGCCATCCTTCGTAACAGTTGGGGCGCCAAAGCTCTTGTCGATAATGACGTTGCGGCCCCTTGGGCCGAGCGTTATACGGACGGCGTCTGCGAGCGTGTTTACGCCCTTCAGTATCGAATTACGCGCGTCCTGGTCAAACTGTAAAATCTTCGCCATGAATCATATCCTCCTGATTTCAAGTAATACTTTAACTTGTCTTCGTAAGCTATTGGAAAAACAAGCGCTTCCCTTAGCTTATTACTTCTTCCCTTCGATGATGGCCATCACGGAATCTTCATCCATGATCAGGTACTCTTCCCCGCTGATTTTGACCTCGGCGCCTCCATATTTCTGAAATAGCACCTTGTCGCCTACCTTGACATCGAGGGGCTGGAGCTTGCCCTGCTTGTCAATGCGCCCGCTGCCGACCGCGATCACCTCGCCCTCGGCAGGCTTCTCCTTCGCGCTGTCCGGGATATAGATTCCACCCTTCGTCCGTCCCAGCTCCTCCACTCTCTTAACAAGAATCTTGTCGTGCAGTGGTTTAACCTTCATAAGAACTCCTCCTCAACACATTGGATTTGAATGATTTTAACCCCTCAATCCCGCCTGGGGTTTTTTCCAAAAAGGGGCTTAGCACTCACCCCAATTGAGTGCTAACAGTTGAATTATAACCATTTTTTCAGGGAATGCAAGGGACATAGACGATTTTGAATGAAAAAATTGAAATTTTTCCCTCGGCTTGACTTCGTGTATTAAATAAATTAGGCTAATTATAATACGGTTTGTAAGCCTTATGGGGCCTGATTTTCCAATCTGGCCCTATATCTCAAAAGGAGCGATGATATGGACGAAAAAAGCAAAAAGGCTTTAGCGAAAAAAGCGGCAAAGGAAGGCGTTGAGCCGCGAAAGGCTTGGGATTGGCTTGACGAGCGCGGCCAGGGGGCGGTCGAGGCGACCGGCGAGTCTCCGGTTATGTACATAGCGCTTGGCTCTGAGCCGAAAACGTCACATCCTTTCAACATTTACCGCGATATCATGAGCATACCGCAGGCGTTGCGCGACACCCTTAAGAGCATTCCTGACCAGGTGGCCGCGGTGGCCGACGAGATTGTGAAGCGGGGGATCAAGCGGGTGATCGGGGTGGGGATGGGGACTTCTCAGTTCGTTGCGCAGGGGGGAGCTGCCGCAATGCATAATTTTATTAAATTCGACGCAGACTCGGCGGATTCCGGCGAATTCATCGCCAGCCGCCGCAATTGGGACCTCGATCACTCCGCTTTCATCGTTTTTTCAGGCAGTGGGCGCACCGTGGACTCCAACCGCGCGGCCGAGATGGCGCGGAAGGGCGGCGCTTATCTCGTGGCGGTGACTTCCGTGCCCTATAGTCCACTCACACGGATCACAGACTATGTCATCGTCTGCCAGGGTGGCTTCGATACCGGCGGCTCCGATACATTCCACTATGCGACCCGGCTCACAGCAGCCGTCCTTCTCGCCATCGAGCTTGGCGAGCGGGGCGTTACAAAAGAGTGCGGCTGCGATTTCAAGGGCCTGCGCAAACAACTGTTCAGCGTCCCGGACTGGCTCGATAAACATATAAACGACCTGGACGGGCGCTGCCGGAGCATTGCGCGCAATTTCAAAGACGCCCGGGCCGCAATAACGGTCGGGGGCGGCGTAAACCTCGCCACAGCCGAGGAATTTGCTTTAAAATTCGATGAAATGGCTCATATCCCGGCGAAAGCCATGTGCCCGAACCGCCATATCCACGGCGCTCTGGGCCTTACGGATGAGCGCATCGTCACATACATCGTTGCGCCCCGTGGCCCGTCATATTCATCGCTTAGGATGGTCGCTCAGGCCACACTGGGTCTGAAAACCCCCTCTGTCGGTATCGTGCATGAAGACGATAACGATATCGCAAGAATGATGGATTACGTCGTTCGCCTGCCCGCTTTGGACGAAACCATCTTTGCCATACCGGCGACATTCCCGGCCCAGTTAATTCCGTATTACTGCGCGGTCGAAAAGGGGAACATCAACCCCGATTGTCAACGTTCCAATATGCCCAAATACGCGCGCGTCTGGATGCAGCTATTCCCGACGGGAACACATTAGGGAATTTTCAATTTCCCCGGAAAAGGGAAAAAGCGATGGAGAAATCTCTGGACGTCGTTGCGGTCGGCACGCTAAACGTTGACATTATAATCATCGGCGATGCCCCGCGCGATATCGAGGCGCTGAACCAGTGGGCGGCGGTGTCCCAGGTCGAGCTGACCGCCGCCGGTTCTGTGGGGTATTGCACAATTGATATGGCGCGGCTGGGTTTGAGGGTCGGCATGCTGTCCAGCGTGGCCCATGACGTCTTCGGCCAATGGATACTCAGCCGCCTCGCCGACGAAGGAATAGACACCGGGGCCGTTTCCATGGAGGAAGGCCACTCCTCCGGCATCGGCATATATATGCTTCTTTTCGGGAACCGCAAGCGGCCGCTGACCGCGCGCCTCGCAACGCACACGCCCTGGCCCGCCGAACTCTCCCCCATCGGCGAGGAGCGCCTCCGAAACGCAAGGCTACTGCATTGCGGCGGCTACCTTCATTACTCGCAGATGTGGGGAGCGCCTTCGGAAAAACTATACAGGAAAGCAAAGGAGTATGGCCTCATCACTTCACTTGACACCCAGTTTCCCATCGCGCCGGTCGAGGGAACATGGATGAAATGCTTCGGCAACCTGCTCAAATATGTTGACATCCTCTTCACCGATGAAAACGAGGCCCAGAGCATCACCGGCGCGTCCTCGCCCGAAAGCGCGGCCGCCCGGCTGCTCACTGAAGGCCCCCGGCTTGTGATAATCAAACAAGGCGAAAAAGGGTCATTGCTGGCTACTAAAGAAAAAACGGTTCGACAGCCAGCTTACCCCATGAAAGATATCACCGACCCCATTGGCGCAGGGGACGCATTCGACGCCGGCATTATTTACGGGACTCTTCAGGGCTTAGACCTGGAACGCGCCGCAAAATTCGCCTCCATCACCGCCGCGCTCACCCTGAGAGGCGTCGGCGGAACCCAGACGGCGCCGGGCGCCGATGAGGTAAAAGCTCTCCTTTGAATTTATATTGCCAAGGGTACGCAGGGCCTGAAACATAAAACGGGGTTTTACAATTTTGCGGTTATGTAACGCAGCCGTCTCGGCTGCAAGATAAGGCAGGCGGAGACGTCCTTACAGACGCCCGTCTGGGCGCCTGCGTTACGACTCCCTCCAATTCTTTCGCAGGCCCTTCGGGCTGCCCATTGTTGACAATCGGATTATTTGTTACATTCAATGCGAAACAAAGTTTTATTATGGCGGGTAATGACAAGAAAAAGGCGGTTATATTCTTTGCCGACGTCATCGGCGCGTCGGAGATTTCAAATAACCGCTCCGTTGAGGACTATGATAAAGTAGTATCGCAATTCCATAAAAAGGCCATCTTGCTGAAGGAAATTTTCTTTGAAGATTACAATGGCGAAGATGTCGAGTTCAGCGCCCGCGGTGATGAAATCTGCCTCATTATTCATTCTGAAGATAGCGAAGAAGATATTCGACGCGCCGTGAGATACGCCTTTTACCTCAAACTCGCATGGCTGGGAACGGACTACAATCATGAAAGAGTGACATGCCAGCTTGACCCGCGCGAAATAGCCATTGGGATTCACCATGGGCTGATAATCTTCCGCGCCCATCCGTTCGATGAAAATTTCAGGGACGGCAAAGCGTCAAGCGAAGGATACGCGATCAACCTGGCAAAAAGGGTCGAAGGCCAGGCCCGCGCCGGCAAAACCTCCCGCATCTTCCTCTCCGAAGCGGCTCATTCCCTGTTCCCCGAGGCCAAAAGGGGTTTTCCATTCGACGAGCCGCGCCAGTTCGAGTTAAAGGGTTTGGGAAATAAATATTTGTACGAAATAATACTGCCTCAAAAAGACGAAAAAGACGACACCAAGTACGGAACCATACTGGATTTTATTCTCAAGGGAGCGGATTACTTAAATGAAGCGCTTGAAACAATAAAACAGAAACAAGAAAGAATAGAACCCTATATAGTTTGGGCCACACAACATGAAATGGACAGGTGGGCAACGCTCTTTACATCATTGATTTCTGAGGAGGGAAAAGAATTTATTCTGGAAAGATTTGCCGATCCCTGGGCATATAATAGCGCAGGGTTAGAAGCGTATGAAAAGAAAAAATACGATGAGGCAATTAGATATTTTAACAAGTCCGTTAATATTGATCCGAAGTTTTACGGCGGGTTTAATAACTGGGGGGTCGCGCTGGATGAAAAGGCGGGGCTGATTTCAGAGGCAGAGCCGGAAGAGGCAAAGCGACTATTTGATGAAGCAATTTCAAAATACGAAAAGGCGGTCAAGATAAAGAAGGATTATCACGAGGCGTTCGATAATTGGGGGATCGCTCTATATGGAAAGGCGCGGCTGATTTCAGGGGCAGTGCCGGAAGAGGCAAAGCGACTATTTGATGAAGCAATTTCAAAATACGAAAAGGCGGTCGAGATAGATAAGGATTATCACCTGCCGTTCAATAATTGGGGGATCGCTCTGTCTGGAAAGGCGCGGCTGATTTCAGGGGCTAGGCCGGAAGAGGCAAAGCGACTATTTGATGAGGCAATTTCAAAATACGAAAAGGCGGTCGAGATAAAGAAGGATTATCACGAGGCGTTCGATAATTGGGGGAGCGCTCTGTCTGGAAAGGCGCTGCTGATTTCAGGGGCAGCGCCGAAAGAGGCAAAGCGACTATTTGATGAGGCAATTTCAAAATACGGAAGGGCGGTCGAGATAAAGAAGGATTATCACGAGGCGTTCTATAATTGGGGGAGCGCGCTGTCTGGAAAGGCGCTGCTGATTTCAGGGGCAGCGCCGAAAGAGGCAAAGCGACTATTTGATGAGGCAATTTCAAAATACGGAAGGGCGGTCGAGATAAAGAAAGATTATCACGAGGCATTCAAAAATTGGGGGAGCGCATTGATATGGCTGTATCATTTAACCGGGGATAAATTAAAATTACACGAAGCGCTTAAGATAGCCCGGAAAGCTGAAGGAATAATGGAAAATGCGGGGATATATAACATCGCCTGCTGCCATGCATTGCTCGGGGAGAAGAAAGAAGCCTTTGAAGCGCTGCGCAAGGCCGTGGCGGCCGATCCGAAACTGAAACGCTATGCGCGGGAAGAAGACGAGGATTGGAAGAATTACAGGGCTGATCCGGCGTTTCAGGAGATCGTTCGCGAATAGCGACAGTGGCCGAACCCTCATGGCGTGTGGCCCGGACGCCGCCGTGACCGAGTGGATAGTGGAAGCCCACATAGCTCTGCTATGTGGGCGACGCAAGGAGCAGGCCTCAGAAACGCGGCTTGAAAAGTGCACCGACGCTCTTTCCCTTATAATTCCTCTTTGCTCCACCCCGTTAATAATTCATTGCATTTTTCACAATATCCATTTGAACTAAAATATTGCGCATATGGTCAATCCTGTCTTCACCATGCGGTTTATTCATCATGGCCCGCGCCCATCGGCGCCCACATAGCAAAGCTATGTGGGCTGCCCCTGCCCCTTTGCATTTTTCCCCCTTCTTCCTTGACCACTTTGACAATATGTGGTAGCGTACTGCAAAACAGGGCAATGGGCGATAATGAAATTAATTCATCGAGGGATACCAATATTTTTCACTCATCACTCATCGCTCATTAATCATCACTATCTGAGGAGGCGCCGATATGCCGGAAGTAAAGATCGAGGAGATGAATAAGATCAGCGTCGCGGGGCTGATATTGAAGAAAATAATAGACAAGAACATCGCCGATCCGAAGAAGTTCTCCAAGGTGTCCAACCTGGACAGTATTATAAACCTTGGGATAGGTCGCATGAAGCTGCATCTTGTGATGAAATACGGCGCGATCGAGGTCAGGCCGGGCCATCACCCGAATCCGACGGCAAGCGTTTCCGGGACGATGGAAGCCATACTCGATGTGGGGCAGGGCCGCTATCACCGCGTTCCCGCGAAGTTCTTTTCGGGCAAATTCAAGCTGGGCGGAAATGTCATGGCCCTCATGCCGCTGATGAGCATCCTGCAGATGTAGGGAGTGAAAAATGATACGAAACAAATCCGCAGTTGACAGACTGGCCGATCTCCTTCCCGCCGACCGCGTGTTGACGCGGGAGGAGGACATCAAACCTTACTCCTTCGACATGACCGAGGCCGAGCCGGCCATGCCGGACGCCGTGGCTTTTCCGGTCACGACGGGCGAAGTGGCGGCGATTGTGAAGATGGCGAACGAGCAGAAGTGCCCTCTCATACCCTGCGTAGCCCGGACCAACCTCGGCGGCCTAGCCATTCCCACCCGCGGAGGCATTATCGTTGACCTCACGAAGATGAACCGCATACATCAGGTCAACCGGGACGAGATGTACATCGTCATCGAGCCGGGGGTTACGTTTCAAATGGTCAGGGATTACCTTGATGCGAATCACCCGGACATGAGGTTCAGCTATCCGTTAAGCCCGCCGTGGACGAGCGTTGTGGCCAACGCGCTTCTGGACGGTCTCGCCAACCTGAGCTTCCGGGGCGGCACCATGGCCCAATGGGTCAACTCGATGGAGGTGGTGCTTCCCACCGGCGATGTTATGAAGACCGGCGCCGCGACGCTCACCGATAACTGGTGGGGCAAAGGCCCCCTCCCCGACCTGGCCGGCCTCTTTTTCTCATGGCAGGGGACCACCGGCATCTGCACGAAAATGGCGATCGAGCTTTACCCGAAGCTGCCGCTCAACGAGCGCGCTTTCATAATGACCTACAGGCTCGAAGACGGCTTTGACCTGATGCGACGCTTTTCCCGAACGCTGATATTCGACGACATCGGCGGCCTGAGCTGGCCAACGGGCAAGATGCTGTTCGGGCTTCGCGAGGGACTTGTCAAAGACCCCGACGAGCCGGAATTCTACGTCTACATTGATTACGCCGGGAACAACAAGGGCGAGATGGCCGCGAAGGGCCGCACCATAAACTCGGTGTTGAAGGAGGCTGCGAAGCGGGGGACGGCCTTCGAGCAGCCGATGGCGGTCGAGACGCTGGTCCGGGTAAACCCCGCCTTCATGAAATTTGCGGAATTTCCCACAACGCTGGACTTCCTGCTGGAGACCGAGGCGGGGGGCCTCACGTGGGTCGGCACTTACGGCCCGACGGCCAACTGGTCCGAGGTTTCGCGCCGCTGCCACGCCATCCAGGAGGGGGCCGGATTCCCGCCGGTGCTCGTGAGCCGCCCCATGAAACTCGGCCATTACGGCGTCGCGCGATTCATACAGATATTCCGCAAAAACGACACCGAACACCGCCGCGCGGTACGCGAGGTGAATCGCCGCATCGCCGAGACTGCGCTCGAATTGGGCTACATCCCATACAAGGCCCCCGAGTGGGTCGCCGAGATGTTCGTGAAGAGATGGGACCCGACCTACCGGGACGTCATGGTCAAGATCAAGAAGCTGCTCGATCCGAACGGCATAATGAATCCGGGAAAGATGAAGTTGTGATCCAATGAGCAAATTCAGGGAAAAGCCGGTTTTATTCGAGATATTTCCCGGCCTCGAGGGGAATGTCCCATGGGTGAAATTGGGGAATTTCCCCACCCCGCTCAGAAGGCTGAAAAAACTGGGGAAGAGCATCGGCGCGCCGGCGCTTTACATCAAGCGCGATGACCGGAGTGGGGCGCTCTATGGCGGCAATAAGATACGCAAACTCGAATTTTCGCTTGCCCACGCCCTTGCGCAAGGGAAGAAAACGGTGGTGACGTTCGGCGGCGCTGGCTCCAACCACGTGCTCGCCACCACCATTTACGGGAACACGCTGGGACTGAAGACCGCCGCGTTCCTGACATGGCAGCCGCCCAGCACGTTTGTCTCCCGCAACATTCGCGGGTACAGCCATTACGGCACGAAGATGTATTACGCAAAGGACGCCGCTTCGCTTTCCGCGCACCTTATTAATTTCGGGCGCAATATGTTCCGCTCCGGCTACCTCCTGCCCCCAGGCGGCTCGAACGCCCACGGCACGCTCGGCTACGTGGACGCCGCCTTTGAGATCAAGCGGCAGGTGGAGGAGAAGGAGATTCCGGAGCCGGAGCGTATTTACGTCGCGGCAGGCTCCGGCGGCACGATGGCGGGGCTTTTGGCGGGCGCAAGGCTCGCGGGGTTATCTAGCAAGATCGTCGGGGTGCGCGTCTCTGAAAAATGGTTAATTAACCAGATTACCGTAAGCGCTCTGGCGAACGCCGCCGTGCGCTTATTGCGCCGGGCCGACCCGTCCGTGCCCGAAGCGGTTTTCCGCACGGAAGACGTGATATTGAACCATGATTACCTGGGCCAGGGATACGGCTTTTTCACATCGGAAGGGCGCCGCGCCATGAAACTCATGGAAAAGCGGGAAGGCATTCACATCGAAGGCACTTACACCGCCAAATGCTTTGCCGCCCTTCTCGATGACCTGAAACGAAAACCGAAAACGCCGACCCTCTTTATAAACACTTACAACTCCGTTGATATATACTCCAGCCTCCCCGAACATTGCGACTTCGCTCCGGTACCCGAGCCGATGCGGAAAATGGTTCTCGAGGATTAGAGGCGGCTCAACCCGACCGCCTTCCGAATCGAAATGACGCGCAGAGGGCGATCAACACTAGCCCTAAGCACGCCAGTGAGATTACGCGTCCATTCCTTACCGTTGCCGGCCTGAAGCGCATCACCACTTCGTGGCGGCCGGGCTGCAATAGCGCGCCTCTCAGCACGTAATCAACCTGAAGCGTCTCCGCTAGCCTGCCGTCTATCTCGGTTTCCCAGCCAGGGTAATAAATCTCACTCAACACCAGAACGCCCGGCCTCGGCGCCGCCACCTTCAGGCGGATGCGGTTCGCTGAGTATTCCTCGAAGTCAACCGCCGGCTCAATCGGCGCCGCTCCCGCGAGGGAAGGCAGCGAAAAAGGAAGCGGCTTCTCGATGAGAGCCGTTCGCAAAGGGTCGAACCCGCTCCCATCCGGCAATTTGCTCGTTGTCACGGCTTCGAGAATCTTTTGGGGTGTCATCACGATAGTTTCGCCTGCAAGCCATGCGCGGGGCAGGGCGGTCTTGTTTTTTATCACCACTGCCAGGTCGTCTTTATAAAGCAAGTTGAACCGTTGAGAATTCCCCAGCGCAAGATCAACTGGGTGCACCGGCCAGCTTTCCCCCCCATATTGTAAAAAAGTCATATTGGAAATCCACAATGATGCGCGGGATGATTCCTTCATAAGACCCCGGAGTTCAATCCATTTGGGTATGATCGGAGGAAAATTCCACTTGGCGAAATAGAGCGATGCGTTTGTGTCGCCGAGGTTCGGCAAAGCGGGAGGCTTATTGTGCGCGATTTCGGTGGATTGAAAAGAGGAAAATTTTCCCGACGCCTTGGTCAAAGTGATTTGCGACAGGAAGATGCCGGAACCTTTATCCTTCAGCAGGCATTTTATGCGAATGGAGGAGCTGCGGATGGGCGGCTCGACTTTCAGGATCGTCAGGAATAAGTGACCAACCACGCCGCCCGCTTGGAAGGTTTCCCCAATGGTGGCAGGGCGGTGAGCCACCGTGGAGGCGGAGGAAATGGCGGTCCAGTGTGCGGTGTTCACGCCCGCGCGGAGCAGATATTCCCTGCTGGCTCCACTGTCGCCAATTACCTCGACTTTCGCCACAGGAGCGTTTTGAGCGACGCGCTCGGCATTGTACAAGTATGTAAGCAATGCGATTCCGTTCACTATTCTCTGCTGGAACTTGAACTGGTGATCGAGACCGGCCCACAGCGGCAAATCTATATGCTCGAAAAACGGGATTCCCAAAACGGTTTTTGAGGGACGCGTCTCATTGAGTGTCGCATCCGCCGTTTCAATTCCCGCCCTCAATTTCAAAACGCGGCTTTCATTGTTTGAGCCGGCCAGCGCAAGTTCAGCAACCTCCTCACCCTGAGAAATGTCAGCGGCGAGATTCATCGCGGAGATGATAGCCACGCCGTTAACGGCGCCGACAAAATCCGGCCCACGAAAGGCGAGTTTACCGGAAGGGCCTACCCTAAGGCCCAGGCTCTCCCCAAAAGGAACGCCGTTGAAATATTTCAGCTTGGCCACGCCTCTAATGGAATTTTCAGTGCTTTTCAGATGTATTGCAGGTATAAGCAGACACCTAACATTGAGCAGGTCCATAGCGCGATTATGATTATCGAACAGCAGTTGTGGGGATTTTACGATCCCGCTATGATCCATTGCAAGAAGTGTGGAATACCTGTCAAGCATGAGCGGCTGAAAGCCTGCCGCGTCACTCCATCCGATTGAAATATTGAGGTTGTGGGTGGGCAGACGGCGAACTATCGAGCGCTCAAGAGGCTGTCCCGTGACGAAGTCCATGATGCGGGCCGGAACATTGCCCGCTATTGTCTCGTCCACGATCTTCCAGTGAGGAGACTTTTCGGGTCGAGGATCATCGCCAATAAACCACGCCATCAGTTCAATCCTCATGAGCCAGACGGGCAATAGACAGATTGCGATAAAAATAGGGGTGAAATAGCGGCTGGCCGATCTGTACTTCGTAAAGTACCGCGCAACAATGACTGCGATTATCCCGATAATGACGTTGGGCACGAGCATCATTACGACAGGCTTAATCTCATAACTCACCAATAAAAAGTCTAACAGGATCAAGAGCGAAAATCCCAGCAATTCTCTCCGCGAGACCAGCAATCCTCTCTGCTTTCTTCGGAGGGAATCCCAACCCAGCGCCACAAGGCAGGAAGAGGCAAAGCAAACACCAAGGGAATATCGGGCCGGGGCGAGTGTGCTTTTTATCACCGGAACGTGGAATAGCAATTTGTAGACGGGAATATATTTTCCAAGCATCATTAACCCGGAAATGATTATTGATGCCAATAAAAACCTGGCCATTGTGTTGCTCCATTCGTCCCTCAGCCCTCGCCAGGCAAGCAGGACCGCTGGCATTCCGAGGAGGAAGAAAACACTGGTCAAGGTTCTTTCGGGGCTTACTGACAGAAACGTAAACCGCTCATAAGAAATGGTTTCCCGAACGCTGTAGTGCAGCAATTCAAGGGTGGATATCCACTGGGTGGCAGTCAGCCCAACCGCCAGCGAGGCCATAGTGGCGCCCGCGGCGAGCAGGCGCCAGCGCCATTTAACACTTTTATCAATCGAGAACCATATAAGGAAAAGCGCATAAAGAAGTCCGGAAATAATCGTCATTTGGGGATGACCCGCCAGAAACTGAATTGCGAGCAACAGACTGCCGATGAGAGTCCACCTTGCAAGTTCCATGAAAGAACCGGCGCCCCGCATTTTTTCGAGAATCCAGAAAACTAATCCGATAAAAATGGCGCCGGGCATAAAATATGATGCCTGAAGATTTGCAGTGATGAACCCGCAAAATGAGAAAGACACCCCCCCTAACAATGCGCCATCTCTGGAAGCGCCTATACGCCGCGCGAAAAGGTAAAGTCCCACCCCCGCAAGACCGTGAACCAGCATGACCTGGACTTGCAGTGACAGCCACGGCGGAAGAATCAAGTGCAACAGGTTAAGAATGGAATACATCCCCGTGTTGGGATAAGCGCCTACGGGAAAACCGGAGCAGAGATAAGGGTTCCACAATGGATCGCGACCATGGCGAAGCTGTTCAAAGGCAAACTCGGCGGTTTGCCACATTTCGGTCAGGTTATCTCCTCTTGCCATCCCCCTTAACCATGTCGGAAAATAGAAAATCCACGGCAAAACAATAAGCGTAAAAACATAGAAAACTCCATCTCGAGAATATTTAACGGATGACGTGTGAATATTGTCTTTCAACCTGTAATACCTTCTTCTTTATACTGCAATTTTTTCGGAATTCCGCCATAAATGCCAATTCCAAATAGTGCGCCAAAAACAAAAACAAGGGAAACGAGCGAGACAATTCTACCACGGCGAACCGTTGCCGGCCTGAAACGCATCATCACTTCGTGGCGGCCAGGCTGCATCGGCACGCCTCTCAGCACGTAATCAACCTGAAGAGTCTCCGCGGGCCTGCCGTCTACCTCGGTTTCCCAGCCAGGGTAATAAATCTCACTTAACACCAGCATGCCCGGCCTTGACGCCGCTACCTTCAGGCGGATTCGGTTCGCCGAGTATTCCTCGATTTCAACCGCCGGCTCAATCGGCGCCGCTCCCGCGAGGGAAGTCCATGAAAAAGGAAGGGGCTTCTCAATGAGAGCTGTTCGCAACGGGTCGAACCCGCTCCCATCCGGCAATTTGCCCGTTGTCACGGCTTCGAGAATCTTTTCGGGCGCCAGCGCGATAGTTTCGCCTGCAAGCCACGCGCGGGGTAGGGCGCTCTTGTTTTTTATCACCACCGCCAGATCGTCTTTATAAAGCAAGTCAAACCGCTCAGGATTGCCCAACACTACATCAACGGGGTGCACCGGCCAGGTCTCCCCATACTTCAAAAACGTCATTGCCGTTAGGGAGAGCGAGGTTTTGGACTGCTCACTGATGAGCCAATTCAGCCCGATCCATTTTGGCGTAATTGGTGAAAATTCCCACTTGGCGAAATAGGTAAAACCCTTGCCGGCCGGCGTCGGCAAGGAGAGAGGTCTATCGTGAGCGGTTACGCCGGAGAGAGGAACAAATGCCCCCGATTCGTTTTGTAACGTGATATCAGATAAATAAATACCAGAAGTCTTGTCTGTGAGAAGACACTTCACTTTTATAGAAGAGCTTCTCACCAGTGGCTCGAGGCGATTTGAGGCGATGAAAGTGTGGCCAACGACGCCTCCGGCCTCGAAGGTCTCAGCCTGTTTCGCGGGTTTGTGAGCGATCCTGACGATGGAAGAGCCTGCCGTCCATTGAGCGGTGTCAACGCCGGCCCGCAACAGGAATTCCCTTCCCTTTCCATTGTCGCCAACCACTTGCACGCGGGCCACGGGCATGTTTTGGGGAATGGATTCCGCATTGTATAGATAAGTGAGCAATGTAATACTGCTTACATATCTCTCGCGGAAGCCGAAACGTTGTTCAAGCTCCGCCCCCAACGGCGCGTTTACCGGCCTGTAAAACGGGACGCCGTTAACGGTTTTGGATGGACTCATATCCTCTTCCCTCGTGTGCATCATCTCCGCCGTCTCGATGCCCGCGCGCAGCTTCAAAGTCCTGCTCTCGTTATTTTCTCCCCTTAGCGCGATTTCCGCTACTTCTTTTCCCTGTGGAATATCTGTTGAATATCCCATACTTGAGGTAATTGCCAGACCGTCAACGGAGCCGATAAATTCGGGGGCGCGAAATCCGCTGTTTGTGGAATAATTCACGGTTAGACCTATATTTTCCCCGAATGCAACGCCCTTAAAGCTTTTCCGGTCGTTCACAATTCTCAAATGACTTTCCTTGCTCTTCATATAGTCCGCCGGTATCAGGATGCAGCGGACATTCAACAGGTCAAGGGCGCGGTCGGCGACATCGAACAGACGCTGGGGGTGGCCGATGATCCCCGTGAAATCCATTTCGAAAAGCCTTGAGTATCGCTCAAGCATGAGCGGCTGATATCCCGCCGCATCGCTCCATCCGATGTTCACGTTCAAATTATGCGCAGGCAGGCGACGAACGGTTTCACTGTCCAAATCTCTCAAGTCAACGAAATCCAAAATGCGCGCCGGCGGCTTGCCGCTGATAATGTCTTCGACGGTTTTCCAATGCTGCACTCTTTGGGGTCGCGGATCGTATTCAACGACTCTCGGCCCGCCCCACGTAAGCCAAGCCGGTATAATGACGAGAAAAATGAAGATGAAGTGCGCATACCTGCCGGGCGCATCCCCCCTTGCCCATCTCGTAGTGAGCGCAATGGCCGCCGATCCGACGAGGATGTCTGGAATAATTCTCACAATCGCGTTTGCATTATCCCATTTTACCACTGCAATAGCCGCCAGGATGACGAGGATAAAAATCATCATCTCACGCCTTGAATGTAGCAATCCTAGAGAATTTCTCCTCAGGGAATCCCAGCCGAGGGCCGCGAGGCATGAGAGGGCGAAGCAGAAATCGAGGGCGTAGCGCGCGGGCGCCGTCAGCCTGTTGAAGACAGGGATGTGAAATAGCAATCTGTAAAACGGCGTATATTTCCCGAACCCCAGAAGCGCAGCGATAAATACACTTGTCATCAGCATTTTAACTATGGGTTTATCCCACTCGTTCCTCAGGCCGCGCCATGCAAGGAGAGCGGCCGGTATGCCCAGCCAGAAGGCGTACTCCATGTATTCCGTGCGGCGCAGCAGAAAAAGGCTCGAGAACATTTCCCACGGTGAGACCGAAAGGCCGACAAAACGCTCCCAGGGAATATTTTCCCTGTAGCTGTGGCGCAGCAATTCGAGCGCGGGCATCCACATCGCCGCCGTCAGGCCCACGGCCAAAATCAGCATCGCCGCCCCCGACGCCGCCAATCGCAGACCCCTTTTTCCCCCCAACCCGGCAAATGTGAACCAAATGACATATAAAGAGTACAAAAGCCCGGAGATTACGGTCAGTTGAGGATGGCTGGCGAGCAATTGAAGGGC
>Ga0209777_10004460_pt1 | contig 16522 bp, 10 predicted proteins | sample FrelakmetHBP12HB_FD_187147 | JGI IMG/M metagenome (GOLD analysis project Ga0209777, IMG submission 187147) | Freshwater lake sediment microbial communities from the University of Notre Dame, USA, for methane emissions studies -HBP12 HB (SPAdes)... | ecosystem: Environmental > Aquatic >...
CGGTCGCGGCTCGGATAAAGGCAACAGCCGGGCGCACGTAACTGAGGCATTACCCTGCCGCGGGCTTCGCGCTCAGACACGGATGATGCAGGACTTCAAGGCTGAGCAAGGAGAGCCTCATCACACCGGGGTCGCAGGTTCAGATCTCGGGCACGCTATGTACCCTTTCACATTAGGGCCACGTTCTGGCGGAAGTTCCAGTTTGCAGCCTGACGTGCCTCTGGGGGAATCGCTTGCCAACCCTCGTGGTCTGTTCCATACGCCGCGGTTTGCCGGCTAGTCCTCGCTCACTTTCAACTGCTCCCGAGTGCAACCAACAGATGCCAGCCACGTATTTCGCAGAGACTCGACATGCCGATTGTGGTAGCGCCGCATCCACCAGTACGTTGCCACAACACCCGGAACGCCCGCGAACTGCCGATGCGTTGGGCAACCAAGTCTCGGTGCACCCCGAGGAAAGTGACGACATCGTCTTCAGGGTCACAGGCGTCTTCGTGGATGCTCAAGTAGTCGACGAAAAAAACCCCATCGTCGTCCTTGGCGACCACCGCATGGAGTTCTCGCCTGGTTTCATCCTCGTCAACGAGTTCTCGCGTCATCAGGGGATCATGCACTCGATCAACCCGTTTTCCATCAACCAGGATTCGAGGGTAAGGGAGACGTCGCCTCTCAGTGCGGCCTTGGCGACGCGAGCGGGAGGCTTCAGGCTACGCAGAACGTACAAGCCCAACCTCAGCCATAGGCGATCGTGGTGGTCCAGATGTTTCCTCAGACGTGGGCTCGCCCTTGACGATAGGCATAGACACGGGAGCCTCCTTTCGGTCGAACTGTTTCCTAGACAGTTACAGTATCGACCGAGGAGGCTCTTCTTTATTATCGGAACCACTTCTTCGGCGAAGGCGGCCTGGTAGCCTGTAAGCTCCTTGCGCTCATACGCTTCGGACACTTGGGGAATGGACGCTATGAAGCCATAAAGCCGACAAAGGTTGATCGTATATGTGATAGGCAGGGCGTGATGTAGGAAGGCTCTTGCTTCCTCGGAAGTAAGGCAGAGGACGCAATCAGACCAGATCCGTTTTGTCTTGCTCTCAGGCAGGGCGTTGATGGTCGACCAGAGTGTGATATTCACGCAGAAGACGCGATCGGGCGGATTGCTCGGAGCAAGGAATACGAAGACAGGCACGGGCTGACGGCGCCAATATTCAAGGTGCTTAGCTTCGAAGTCAAATGCGGCCCTAGTGCTCGGTCGCACGTGAATTGGTGAGTGCCACGGGTTGCTTGCAACCCGTGTCCCTCGGAGAGCACTGGTTGCAAGCAACCAGTGGCACCCCTCGAATAATGAGCGACGGAGCCCTGGAGGAATCTGGCGCCACCTCTATCTGGCTTTTGCCACCTTTGACTTGGGCAAAGAAGTGCAAGTACGGTTGTTCGCCCTCTGTTGACTCGCAGAACAGGTCCACCCCGACATCCGTATCAGCCGCCACGGGCCTAACGAGGGCTCCCCCGCTGCTGAGCCAAGAGCCAACCCGCCATAGGGCTTCATTCCCAACCAGCGCCTCTCTCGTTACTCTCGGCAGCATTGGTTTCCCCCCCGCGGCCTACACGTTCACCTTCACCGTCTTCCCCGCCGCCACCGTCTTCAGCTTCTTGAACTCAACCGTCCCCCTGCCCGCCAGCGTTAGCCGCGCGAGCGTCAGCGATCCGCCGAGGACCGTCAGTTCGACCGCGACGCTGTCCCGCGACGGCTTCTGCGTAATCGTCCCCCACGCGTATCCGTTCGACCAGAACCACGTGGCCGGCTTCTTCGCCGCCGCGAAGGTCATCTCCTTCGTGACGCCCGACCAGCGGAACCCCGTGAGCGTCAGGACCGCCGCCCAACTGGCCATCGCCCGGGCGTAATGGTGGCCGCACTCGGCCTCGTTGAACGGGCTGCGCTTGCGGCCGTCGTACCGGTCGCGCACGGCCTTGATCGCCCGCAGGCCGTCCTTCACGAGGCCTTCCTGGAGCATGCCGACGGCGGCCGTGTATTCGAAGCCGGTCATCACCTCGTTCGAGTATGGGAACGGCCGGCGCGGCCGCCGCCCGCGCGGGTAGGTCGCCATGAGGATCGCCGACTCTTCGTTCAGGACGAATGTCCGCAACGAATTGAAATGGCTGTAGAAGCTCGTCCGGAAATTGTGCTTCATGATGCTCGCCATCGTGGTCCGGACGTGCTGCGCGTCCAGCAGGTACCCGAGGCCGAGTAAGTGCGCCATGTACTGGCCGACGAGCTGGTCCACCAGGCAGCACGCGCCGAGCTGGTAGTCCGGGTCCGCGAGGTCCTTCGCGCCCATCCCGGAGACGAGGCCCGGGGCGATCGCGGAGGCGACCATCGGCGGGCGGACCTGGTGCTCGTAGTACTCGCCGTTGAACAGGTTCGCATCCATCCACCGGCTGCCGCTCTCGAACAGGCGCCGGCACTCGGCCGCGAAGTCGTTCTCGCCCACGTATCGAGCCATCTCCTCGGCGGCGCGCAGGGCCCCGAGGTACCAACTGCCCATCTGCCCGTTCGGGCCGTAGTATTCGACATCCATCGTATTGTGCTGGCATCCCTCCATGACGCCGTCGCGGTCGGCGTCCCAGCCGCCGGGGATCCAGCAGAATGCGAGGGCCTTGCGGGCGTGCGGCCACAGGGCCCGGAGCATCGCGTCGTCGCCCGAGAGCTGCCAGTCGCGGTAGAGCTTCATGAGGCAGCCCATCTGCCCGTCGGCGCACGCCAGGCCGAACTCCTTCGACCGCCCCAGGGGCAGGCTCACGCGGAACGCCATGTGGCCCTGCTCGCTCGTGCACTGGGCGAACTCCACCTCGCGCATCCGGGCCGCCAGGCCGCCGAAGAGCATCGCCGTCGCCGGCTCGTAGTTCCATACGTGCGTACACGAGCCGAAGCAGCATCCGTCCTTGTCGCCGCACCCTTCCCAGGCGTAGAACCGCCCGTCGGGCGTGCGGAAGGCGGTCTGCGTCCTCAGGGTGCTCACGTTGTAGAGCGCCGCCTCCTTGACGGCCGCCGGCAGATCGGCCGCGGCGAACGCCCCGACGAACCGGACCGTCTCGGCCTCCAGCCGCGCCAGGCGCGGCACGACCTTCTCGGCCACGTCCCACGCGTCGGCGTACTGCGTCGTGTAATAGTTGCCGATGGTGTTGTCCGTGCCGCACGCGCCGCCCGAGCAACAGTCGCCCTCGGCCTTCTTCGGCGGCGTCCACGTCTGGCGGTTCGGGAAGTGCCAAGTCACGAGGAAGGTGACGGTCTTTTCTCCGCGCGGCGGCACGGTCACGCGCACTCCGAGCGATCCGATCGGCCCATCCTGCCCCTCGGTCGAGCGGTTCTCGAGGCGTCCGTCGGCCGAGAAATCGTCCCAGAAGTCGAGGATCGCGTCGCCCCACGGGCCTTGCGGCGGAAGCCACGCCGTCCGGTGCACGAGGTCGCCGGCGGTCGGCGTGGCCAGGGCGATCGTGCCCCACTGCTCGGCCTTCGCGTCGACGCCCTTCGAGGACAGGACGAGGCCCCGCAAGCCCCCTGCCTCGCGAAGCGTGTTCACGTTGCCGACGGCCTTGCCGGACTTGCCGTCGTTGCCGATGAAGTTCGGCAGGCTGCCGACGACCGTGGCGGCCAGGCGCTTGTTCGTCTTATTGATAAGCACATACCGCAGCACGGCCACCGGGATACCGCTCGCGTCGGCGTCGGCAGGGACGAGCGGGTTGAACGCCTCCAGGCGCACGTCCACGGGCATCTCGGGATCGGAGAGCAGGACCTGCCCGAACGGATAGGCGGCCGCGAAGGCGGCACGGGCGAAGTGCGGCAGGCCGTGGTTCGGCGTGTAAGTGCCGAACCCGCCCTCGTAGGCGGCGGCCTCGATGGGACCTTCGAGCGTGCAGGCGCTCGCCGGCCCGCCCGCCGGCTGGGTCCAGACGGCAAAGAACGCGCGGTCGGGCCGGTACCCCTTCGCCGGGCGGTTCATGATCTCCCAGTCGCGGAGGTCGCCGCGCCCTCCGAGCGAGACGGTGCCCGTCCCGATGCCGCCCAGGGGCAGCGCGATCCGCTGGAGGTGGTCCGCGTCGTAGGTCGTCATCACGGGCCAGGTGGGGTGGGTCTTGAGTTTCATGCGTGGTTCCTTTTCGCTATGGCCTCGCCGGCTTGCCGTACACCACCGGCCCGGCGCCGTCGGCCCACAGACGGTTCCAGCTTTCGGCGCCCTTCGCGTTCACGTGGACGCCGTCGTCCGAAAGCTCGTCCGGGTGCTCCTTGAACCATGTATAGGGATCGATCCGCGGGCGGCCCTCTTTCGCGTCCCAGAATGCCGGGCAACGCGACTTGATGATCGGGTCGAAGACGGTCGCCATGTACGGACCGGACCCGTTCTCCTCGGGCGGCACAGGTTTGTCGCCCTTGTACGCGCGGTACGACTCGCGGCACAGGATCGGCATCTTCCCCGCCTTGCTGATCATGTCCAGGATGGCCGCGAGGTCGTCGCGCATCACGTCCGCCCCGCCGGGATACGGGCGCTTCTGCGTGATATTGTTGCCGCCGATCTCGATGACGACGTACCGCGCCCGCGGATGGCGCCGGAGGATGTCCTCCGTGGCCTTCCGCAGGTCCATCGTCGTCCACCCGCTGACGGCCTCGTTGAAGATGACCGGGTCATAGCCGAACCGCTGGCGGACCATCTGCTTGAACGTGGCGGTGCGGATCGATTGCCGCTGGATCGACGCGCCCAAACAGAGCCAGTAATCGTTCGACCCCGCCGGGTCGATCTCGTAGAGGCCGATGTCGCGGAGCGTCACGGCCTGGCCCGGTTTCTCGGTAGGCACGACCCTCACACGGCCCCATCGGTCGGCGGCGCGCGGCTGGAACTCATATTGCCGCAGGGTCCCGTCGGCGGCGGCATAGATGAAAACGCCGCCCAGTTGCCATGTGCCGTTGCGGCCGTCGGTCGAGTTGTCGGACTCCTCGAAAATGCCCCGGCACTTGCCGCCCAGGGGCTCGAACGTGAGCATCGCCGGCGTGCCGGCGGCCGGGAGCTTCAGGGCCAGCGTGACCTCCTGGTCGGGCTCGCCCGCGATCTGGAAATCGACGCCGCGCTTGAAGAACGCCACGAGATCGCGCGCGGGCGGCTTCTCGGAACTCGCTGCCGCCAGCGGCGCGAGCCGCCAGTTCGCGCGCGGCGGCACGCCCGGCGCCGGCGCGCGGGCGGCAAGGGCCTGGCATCCGCAAATCGCCGGCAGGGCCGCCAGGACTGCCATTACGAGAGCCGTGTAAGTGTTCATGCGAGTCCCCTTCCTGACACCCGAAGGCTTGGGATACATTACCGGCGCGCGGCACGAGTGCAACGGTTATCCGGCCAACGCAACGCCACCTTGACGCCACCGCCCGCGCGCGCTACAAAGGCTCCCGCACAACCATCCGAAGGAGTGGCCGCATGCAAACCGACATCCGCGTGATCAGCATCGAGACCTTCCGGGCCGTGGCGCCGTGCCGCACGCCCCTCAAGTTCGGCGCCGTGGTCGTCAAGGAGCTGCCGCTCGGCTACGCCCGGGCGACGGTCGAGAACCGCGCCGGCCGCCGCGCGACCGGCTGGGGCTGCATGGTCCTCATGGACCTCTGGTCGTGGCCGATCTCCAAGGCGCCGCATGAGGCCCGGTACGCCGCCATGAGCGACCTTCTGGACGCCTACGCGAAGCTCGTCGCGGGGTACGGCAAGTTCGGCCACCCGATCGAGATCTTCTGCGAGACCGAGAAGGAGATTCCGGCCCTCGCGGGCCTCATGGCGGCCAGGCACACGCCCGAGGACGCGATGCCGCTCCTGGCGGCGATGGTCTCGGCGAGCCCCGTCGACCACGCCATTCACGACGCCTTCGGCCACGCCGCTGGGATCGACTCGTACCGCGGCTACGGGCCGGAGCACATGGGTTTCGACCTGTCTCGATACCTGGGCGATGCGTACAAGGGCGTCTATCCGTCGCAGTTCCTGCGGCAGGACTACCTGCCGTCGCTGCCGGTCTTTCACCTCGTGGGCGGCCTGGACGTGCTCCGCGAGAAGGACGTGGCGGCCGACGCCCCGCGCGACGGCGTGCCGAACTCGTTCGAGGAATGGATCGCCCGCGACGGCGTCTTCTGCCTGAAGGTGAAGCTCCGCGGGCGGGACCTCGCGTGGGACGTCTCGCGGACCCTGGAAGTGTCGCGGATTTACGATGAGATCCGCGCCAAGCGCCGGCCGGGCCTGCCCGCGCGGCCACACCTGACGGCCGACACGAACGAGCAGTGCGAGTCGCCGGAGTACATCGTCGAGTACCTGGCGAAGCTGAAAGAGCAGGCCCCGCAGGTCTACGACGACATTCTCTATATCGAGCAGCCGACCGAGCGGGACCTGACGGCCCATCGGTTCGACATGCGTCCGCTCGGGAAGCTGAAGCCGGTCCTGATCGACGAGAGCCTCGCGGGGATCGACGACTATCGGCTGGCGATGGAGCTGGGATGGTCGGGCATCGCCCTGAAGAGCTGCAAGTGCCTGTCGGCGGACCTCCTCTTCATCTCGATGGCCGAGCTCGCCGGGATCCAGTACGCCGTCCAGGACCTGACGTGCCCGAGCCTGTCGCTCCTGGAGTCGGTGGGCCTGGCGGCGCGGATTCACACATTGAAGGGCGTCGAAGCAAACTCGCGCCAGTTCGCCCCGGCGGCCAATGCGGCCATCGGCCGCGTGCATCCCGGCATCACGGAAATCCGCGACGGCCTGGCGTATACCGGGACGCTGCGCGGGCCGGGGCTGGGGATGCAGGTCGAAGGGATCGACCTTGGCTTGACCGGCTGATGAGGCCCGCGAAGAGCGCGAGAAATCCGAATGACGAAATCCGAAACCCTAATCAAACACCAAATCCGAAACCCGAATGAAGGCGACCGCACGCCGGGTGTCCGTGCCGTCGTTCGGATTTCGGATTTGCCTTTGTGATTCGGGTTTCGGATTTCGTCATTCGGATTTCCGCGGCCCCATGCGGCGTTACCCGATGTTGTCCACCATGTCCGGCGTCTGGATGCACCGGGGCTTCTTGCCCTTGAGGAAGAGCGCGACGTCGTCGACGGCTTCGGCCCCGACGTTGAAGAAGGGCGCGCCGGCGATGTGCGACGTGAGCACCACGTTGGGCAGTTTCCGCAGCGGCGAGTCCACGGGCACCGGTTCCGGCTCCGTCACGTCGATCAGGGCGAAGAGGCGCCCCTTCGCCAACTCCGCGATCAAGGCGTCCTGGTCGGTGATCATCGAGCGGGCCGTGTTGATGAAGACCGTCGAGTCGCGCATCGCCTGGAACTCCCGCGCGCCCAGCATCTTCGCCGTCTTGGGCAAAGCAGGGGCGTGCAGCGTCACGAGGTCGCTGCGGCGGCACAGTTCCACGAGGTCCGTCACGCGCTCGGCCCCGAGCCGCTTCGCCTGGGCGTCGGTGACGTACGGGTCGAAGAGCACGATCTTGCACGGGAAGGGCTTGAGCATCGCCATCACCCGCCGCCCGACTTCCGACGCGCCGATGACGCCGATGGTCGTCCCGTAGAGCGACCGCATGTGGGTCGGCCATCCGGCCTGGGCCGCGCGGTTCGCCACGGCGTTCTCGAAGACGCGGTGCAGGCCCAGGAGGATCTCGCCCAGGGTGAACTCCGCCACGACGTCGGCGATGGCGGTCTTGCACGAGGCGATCGTGACCTTCCGCCCCACGAGGTGCGGCCCGAGGATGTGCCGCACCGACCCGGCCACGTGCACCCACAGCCGCAGGGCCGGCAGCGCATCGAGGAACGCCGCCGAGTTTGGGCACGGCGTGCCCCAGGAACCCATGCCGACGTCGCAGTCCGCGAGGAGCACGATCGCGTCCGCTTCGCTGGGGGACCTGGGGCTCGTCGCCCACCGGACCTCGCCGAGCTTTTCGAGCCTGGCCCGGACCTCGGGCAGGAACAAGCGCGGCGCCAGCTCCGTGGAAATGACGACACCGATTTTCGCTTTACGCTTGGCCATGACAGGCACTCTCCTTATGAGTTATGCGGCAACCTGGCCGCCATGCGTGCGCCTCAATTGGCCCCCGGTGAACACACCGGGGGCGCCTTTGACTTGCCTTGCCTTACGCACGGCCCAAGTCAAAGGCAACGTCAACGGCGCCCCCCGTGTATTCACGGGGGGCTAATTATGCGACCCGAACAGGATCGCGCCCAATCGCTCGTGCTCGGCGAAGTCCGGCACGATTATATCCGCCCCGGCCGCCAGGAGCCGCGCGCGTTTCCACGGGTCGACGCGCCCGCCGCCGGCGGCCTCGTCGCTGGCCACGCCGACCGCGTAGGCGCCGACCTCGCGGGCGTTCTCGATCTCGACGAACCCGTCGCCGAAGACCGCCAGGTTCCGCCCGGCCAAGCGGTTCTCCGCGAGCAGGCGCGCGATCACCTGCCGCTTGCTCGACGCCTCGTAGTCTTCGAGCGCCCCGTAGACCCTCGGCCCGAAGAACTCCGCCAGATCAAGTAGCCGCACTTCTTCGCGGACATCCGGCTCGTCGGTGCCCGAGGCTACGTAGAGCGCGAGGCCGTGGGCGGCCAGCATCCGGAGCATCGCCCGCGTGCCGCGCACGAGGAGCGTGTCGGGCTCGGTCCTCCGCGCCGCCAAGGCCTCTCGCCGCGCGGCAATGTGCCGCATGAGCCGCCGATTGTACTCGGCCTTGTACTCCCGCGGGTCGAGCGGCGTTCCGCCGAATTCGGCCACGCGCTCGGCGAGGCGGATCATCTGGTAGATCGTCTGGCGGCCGGTCGACTTCGCCACGTCCTCGGCCACCTGGGCCGACAGCGTGTCGCGCGAAACGCCGGGGGCCAGGGGCGCGAGGATCTCGACCATCATCGGAATCATGATCTTCGGCCATCCCTCGCGGATCAGCGAGAGCGTGCCGTCGAAGTCGAAGAGCGCGCTCTTGAACCGCCGGCCGCCGGGGGGACGCAGGATCTCGATGTCGGTCGCCATACGGAGCACCGGTTCAAGGTTCAAGGTTCAATGTTCAAGGTCAAAGGCCAGCGCTCGCCGATGGCTCGCGGCTAAAAGGGCTCGCACGCGGGGCTTTTGTTGTGCCGTTCACTTTGAACCTTGAACCTTGAACCTTGAACCGCCTTTCCGCTCCGCCAGGAGCGTATGCAGCGCCGGCATCGTCGCCCGGTGGTCGCCGCGGATGTAGAAGCTGCGGCCGCCGTCGCGGACGGTCCGTACGAGCACGGTCTTGAACGGCCGGTAATAGTATTCCGCCCGGTCTTTCGGCGCCTCGGCCGCGAGGTCGCCCGAGAGCGCCACGAGGTCGAAGACCGCCGACGTGATGCGGCAAATCGAGCGGCCCTCCTGCCGCGCGACGTTCCGGGCCATCGCGAGCGTCTTCAGATACACCTCGGGCCCCATGACGGCCGTTCCGTAGCAGAGGACGACGCCGCCTTCCAGGTTCTCGATCACGCGGGCGAGGACGAGAAAGTCGCGATAGCTGGCGGCCCCGACGGCGGCCCCGTCGAAGTTCGGATGCTCGTGGACGATGTCGTAGCCGATGCCGACGTGGACCGTCGCCGGGACGCCCGCCTCGTACGCCGCCGCGAAGATCGACACGTCCTTGTGCGGGAACCGGCCGGCGGCGATGTGCCGGCCGAGGGCTTCGCCGAAGCCGAGGCCTTCCGCCTGCCCGGCGCAGACCACGTCGTTCAGTTCGCCGGTCTCCTGCCACAGGCCGAACTGGCCCTCCGAGATGTAGCGGGCGACCGACTCGGTCGACGCGCCGATCCGCGCGAGTTCGTAATCGTGGACGGCGCACGCGCCGTTCATCGCCACGGCCGAAACCCACCCGCGCCGCACGAGGTCGATGACGTAGCGGCTGAGGCCCTGCTTGATGACGTGGGCGCCCATGAAGAGGACGATGCTCGCGCCGCGCGCTTTCGCCGCGGCCATGGCGTCGGCCAGCGGCGCGAGGTCCGGATGCTCGAACGGCATCGGCCGCTCGCCGACGGCGAGGATCTTCGAGAGGTCCATGTCGTGCCGCCGCTCGCCCAGCGGAAGGAGCCGGAGCTTGCGACGATCGAACTCGGGATAACGGCTTGGCATCTTCTGCTGTCTCCGCGCGGCCAAAGGGACGGCCGGTCGGCCCATGAGGATAGCGAGGGAGCGGGGGCCTGTCTATGGCATAGGGAACGCCCGGAGGTCAGTTGCCGTGAGCGTCCTCGTAGGAACTCTCGGGGGCCGCATACGGGCCCTGCGGCGAAGCGTCGGGCCCGTGGGGCACGATCCGCGGATCGAAGGACGGCCGGGGCGTGTTTTCCGGCGCCAGGCCGGTGATGGCCGCGGCCAGCTCGCGCTCGGTCACGGTCACGGGCGACCGCAGGAGTTCCGGCACCGTGAACATCGTGATATGGTCATCATAGAAGGTCGGGTCGGCCTGCGGAAGCAGGAACGGCTTGTGGTCCTGGCCGCTCGCGTCGAGGTAGGCGAAGTACGGGCGCTGGAAGACGCCGTCGTCCCGCTTGCTCGAGAAAACGATCCAGCGGCTGTTCGTCGACCAGCCGTGGTAGGTCTCGGCGCGGTTCGTGTTGAGGGCCATTTTCGTATAACGGCCCGTCCCGAGGTCCAGAAGGTACAGGTCGCTCGAGGCGGCATAGACGGGCAGGCTGCCGTAGTCGCACATGAGGAACAGGAGCCACCGCCCGTCAGGGGAGGGGCGCGGTTCCAGGATGCTGAGGCCCGTGTCCCGGGCGGCAAGGACCGTCTCGGGCTTGCCCCAGGCGTCGGCCGCGGCGTCGTACGCGATGCGTTTCAGGTCGTAGAGGGCCTCGCGGTACCGTTCCTTGGTCAGCCTCGGACCGTCGCAATAGTAGAGATACTTGCCGTCGGCGGACCAGGCCGGCCACGACACGTTGCGGTCGGGCTGCCGGAGCGCGTCGGTCGACGTCACCCGGTCGTCGTCCAGCCGGTAGATCGCCACGGCCGAGCCGCTGTCGAAGATGTCCCGCACCTCTCCGACGGAGTGGTACTGCATGATGAACTTGTTGACGGAGAACGCGAGGATGCGCCCGCCCGGGTGCCACGATGAGAAGGCCGCCGGTGACGACCCGAATGGAGTCTTGAGGTCCTTTCGCTCGACCTTGCCGTCATGGGCGATGATCGCCGCCATGCCGTGGGGACCTCGGACGTGGAGCACGAGGTGCGACGGATCGCCCGGGGCGAAGGAGTGGCAGTGAACGCATCCCCCGTCGAACGTCGAGTTCCGCAGGATGGGCGTCTCGGCGTCCCCCTCCAGGTCGCGCTGGAAGATCCCCATGACCGCGTACTTGCTGTACATCGGCCTCAGGCGCCGGTACACGAGGTACCGGTCGATGGGTTCCTCGGCGATGTGGCTGGTAAGCGTTTGGAACCGGGTCCACTGCCCCTCGGCGCTGCGGACGCAGACGTCGATGGCGAGGTCCCGGCCGGGGGTCCGGAGCAGCCGCCGCCATTCGGCCGGGGGTATGATGATGGAGGGCGAGCGGCTCCGGACGTGGACGGGATCCGCCGAATCCGTCGTGAAACACACGTCGAACGCGTCGCCGGGCTCGCCGACGATGAAGTTCAGCGGGGCGATGTTCGGCGGGAAGACGATGCCCCCGTAGTCGGGCCTCAGGCGCGGCGGCCGGTCGGCCCGGGCGGCCGTGTCGAATGGGGCCGAAGGCGGGGCCGCGGCAAGGAAGTACCCCGTGCCGCCGAGTGCTCCGAGGACCGCCAGGATGCCGAGCACGCGCCGCCGCGTCATTGGGGCGACTCCTTCTTGCGGAGCGGCGGCCCGTCGCGGCCGGCCGCGGTGCACCCGAACGCGCTGAAGAACCAGTACGTCGCGCCGAACTCGCCCTTCGCGGCGTTCCAGGCCCCCTCGGCGTCGTTGGCATGGGGCGCGAGGCACGCGAGGAACCGGCGATACTCCCGGGCCTTCGCCGCCGTCAGCCGGCGGCCGTAGGTCCGGATCGGCGCGTCCGGATGCCTCCACGCGAACTCCAGGACGGCCTCCTGGACGTGCCGCGGAAAGTCCGCCCCCGGCAAGGCCTGGAGCAGCGCCAGGTTCTCCACGACCCGCTCCGGCCGCCGTGCGACCAGGCACGAAAGCATCAGGTATTCGGCGGCCATGCGGTTGGACGGATCTCGCCGCAAGAGCTCGACGAGATAGGGCTCGCGGCTCAGGTTGCCCACGAGGTCGGTGGTCGGCATCCGCCGGCGAAGCCGCTCGATCTCCGGGTCCCCGGCCAGCCGCGGGTCGGCCTCGAGGGACCGCTGGATCTCCTCGGCCCAGGCCCGGTGCCAGAGGGACCGGCGGAGCCTTCCAAGGAACGGCCGCGCCGCTTCCGGCTGACCCTTAGCTACGTAGATATAAACGATATACCGCAGGAGGCGGGGCTGCTCGCCGCCGACCTCCAGGGCCTCGTACGCGGCGTGCTCGGCCTCGCAGACCTGCCCCAGGTCCAGCAGCTCCTCGCACAGCCGCCGGTAGCTGGCCGAGGTGAAGAAGGCGTCGAGGCCACCGGGCAAGGGAGGCGACTCGCCGGAAAGCGGATATGCGAACAGGTCGTCGAGCAGCCGGTGCGTATGGGAAAGCGCCCGCACGACGCTCTGCTCCACGTGGGCACTGGCAAAGGAGTGGGCCGCCGGCTCCGCCAGCAATTCCTCCCAACGGCCCTCCGCGGCACACCAGTCGACCCGCAGGATCGACCGCTCCAGGGGATCGAGCGTCTTCACGGCCAGGACGGTCCCGGCCGCCAGGAGCGCGGCCGCGGCGGCCAGGGGAGCCAGCCGGCGGCCCAGGCCCTCGACCCGTGTCGGGGCCGGCCGGCGGGCCGCGAGCGCGGCCCAGGCGAAAGCGAGGATCGGAACTGCGTAGAGGGCGACCGAGACCGCAAGCCCGGCGGGGTCCTGCGGCCGAGCGAAGGGCAGGCCCAGCCCATAGGCGGTCGACAGGCGCAGCCCGAACAGGACCGTCGCCGCGTAAGGGAGGAAGGCGGCGACGGCCAGACAGGCCGCGGCCGCCAGGCTCCGGGCCGGCCAGGACCGAGTTGCATCCTCCGGCGCCGCCAGCTCGCCGATCGCCGCAAGCCCCGCGAAAAGGAACACGGCGCTGCCCGCGGCATGGTCGAGAAGGACGGCCGCCGCCGCGTAGCCGGCCAGGCGGGCCGCGGTGCGGCGAGGGGCCAGGGCCTTGAACAGGGCCGCCACGACCAGCGCCGTCGCGAGGCCGACCACCGTCGTCGCGGGATGGGCGTACCGATTGGTGAGGACCGCCAGGGGAACGAGGAGCGCCAGGGCCGGGACGTCGGCCCAGCGGCCCAGAGACGTTAGCATGACGCGCAAGGCCGCCACCGCGACTAGGGCGGCCAGCGTGAGGGCAGCCGCCCCCGGCCAGCCGAGCCAGTGCCACTGGGCCAGCAACGCCGAGACGTAGTCGGCCGGTCCGCCGGGCCGGCTGACCGAATCTCCGAGGAACTCCCAGCCCGTCCAGAACAGCGGGCCCTGGCGATGGTAGATGAGGCGAGGGTCGACGTTCAGCCAGACATGGACGAAGAAGAGGCCCGCCCCGAGGGCGGCCAGCGCGCCGAATCGTCCGAGGTTGGCGGCTCTGCCTGCTGCCATCGGCCTACGACCTTTCGCTCGGTGTGGCCAGATAGGTTCGGGCGCCGGATTCGTCGCGCGACCAACGTTAGCAATACCACCAGACATGACGATACTGTTAATTCAGGATCGGACGCCTGTCCTGGGCGAGGTCGCGCCGGCCCGATGTGAACGCCGCCGGCCGCGTGCCCTGAGATGTCGTCGCAGGTAGTATACCCCATGTCCGGGAGGTTGCACAGCATGCAAATCGAAATCATAGGGCTGATGACGCGGAAGGAAGTTGGGGCGGAGGTGCTGTGAACGGCGTAACAGCGTGACGCGAGGAACGACCGACTTTCGGTCGCCGTTCCCTGCCACCCTCGAGCACAGCACGCCTCCGTGCCATGTCACGATAACTTATTGCCTAAACATTGACTAGACAGCGGTTTGGCAGGGCTCAAGGACGCCTTGGGGCCGGCATCCACCAGGAAGGCCCTGGGCGACATCGTTCGCTTGGATGGCCGACAACCCCGCGGACCTGCCGCCTGACGCCGGAAAGCACTCGTGCCCTGCGTGCAACGTGGTTTAGAATATCTGCGGGGCAGGTTTGGCTGTTCCGTCCTTGCAGGCTGGGGAACCCCATTGACGGGATTGCCCCGCCGAACGCGCGGGTGCCCGTCGCGGAGAGGGCGAGGCGGACGTTGGCGGAGTAACGGATGCGGCTTGACGACCTGGCGGGCAAAATCGAGGCGAGGATTCTGACGGACTCGGCGCCGGCGGCGCGGCCCGTTGAGCACGTGTATGCCGGCGACAGGATCAGCGACCTCTTGAGCCACGCCTCCGACACGACGCTCCTGGTGAGCAACCTCAGCGGGGCGCCGCTCATCCGCCTGGCGGATCTTATGGACGTGCCGGCGATCTGCCTCGTCGGCGGACAGCGCCCGGAGGCGGAGTTCGTCGCGGCCGCCCAGTCGCACGGCACGGTCGTGATGGTCTCGCCCGCGGGGATGTTCGAGACGTGCGGGCGGATTTATCAGTGCCTGCTCGAGGCAAAGCGGGTCGGGCCATGAAGTTCATCCGGCGCGCCATCCAGGGAGGCGATTTCGACCGCGGCGGGACGGCGTCGCGACGCCTCAAAGAGCAGCTCAAGAAGATCGGGGCCGACCCGGCCGCCATTCGCCGCGCTATGATCGCCGCCTACGAAGCCGAGATGAACGTCGTGATCCACGCCCGGAAGGGCCTCTTGCGGGCCACCTTCGACACCGGCCGGCTCAACGTGGAAGTGGTCGACGAAGGCCCCGGCATTCCCGACATCGACCAGGCCATGAAGGAAGGGTACTCGACCGCCCCGGCCAACGCCCGCGAGCTTGGCTTCGGCGCGGGGATGGGCCTGCCGAACATCAAGCGGAACAGCGACCGGTTCTCGATCGAGTCGACCGCCGGGCGCGGCACGCGGGTCGCCTTCACGATCTTCCTTCGGCCGCAGGCGTCGGCCGGCGCCGGCCGGAACTCCATCCGCGTCGTGGCCAACAAGTGCCGCGAGTGCATGGCCTGCCTGCGGGCCTGTCCGACGCGGGCCCTGCGCGTGCGCGGCGGGCGTCCGAAGGTGCTCGAGCACCTGTGCATCGACTGTGCGGCGTGCCTCGCGGCCTGCGAGAGCGGCGCCTTGACGACCGCCGGCACGGTTGACGGCCTGCCGCCGGCCCAAGACGCGGTCCTCGTGATTCCGCCGGCGCTCGTGGCCCAGTTCGGCCCCGGCGTCGGACGGGAGCGCGTGCTGGCGGCGCTCAAGGACCTGGGCTTCGGCGAGGTCCGCGTGGCGGACGTGTGGGACAACGCGCTCGGCGAAGCCGTCCGCGACTACGCGCAGCACGACTCGCAGGTCCACCCGGTGATCTCGCCCGCGTGCCCGGCTGTCGTGAACCTGATCGAGACGCGATACCCGTCGCTGATCGCGCACCTGGCGCCGTTCGCCTCGCCGATGGAAGCCGCAAAGGACGAGCTTGCGGGCCGGCGCGCCGTCTTCGTCGTCGCGTGCCCCTGCCAGCAGACGGTCCTCGGCGGCGACCTGGCGGCCGATTCGGCGACGATCCTTCCCAAGACGCTGCACAGCATCCTCGCGCCCCGGCTTGCCCGGGAGCACAGCGGCCGCGCGGCACGGAACGAGCGCCACGGCGCGTCGGCGGAAGAGCGGGGCCTGTTGCGGGTGACGGGCCTGCGGCACGTGATGGCGGTGCTCGAGAAATTGGAGAACGGCCTCCTGGAGGACGTGGCGATCCTCGAGCCGTGCCTGTGCGACGAGGGATGTTTCGGGTCGCCGCTCTTCGCCGAGGACGCCTTCGTGGCGCGCGAGCGCGGGGCTGCCGGCCCGTCGAAGGCGGCGCCGCGGGCCGGGGCGGTGCGTCGCCGCGCGCCCTACCGGGCCCGGGCGGGGCTTCGGCTGGATAGCGACATGGCCCTGGCGATCCAGAAGCTCGCCCAGCTCGACAAGCTCATCCGCAGCCTGCCCGGGCGCGATTGCGGCCAATGCGGCGCGCCCACGTGTGCCGCGCTGGCCGAGGACGTCGTGCGCGGCCGGGCGGCGGGCGTCATCTGCGTGCACCGTGCCGGGGGCGGGGAGAAGCCGAAATGAGACTCGACGAGATCGCCCAGAGGCTTAACCTGGAGAACCTGACGCCCCAGGTCGCGCCGCCGGCGGCCGACGTGGCGGCCGGATACGCGTCGGACCTGCTGAGCGACGTGCTCGCCCACGGCCCGCGCGGCGGCGTGCTGGTGACGGTGCAGGTGCATCTGAACGTCATCGCGGTCGCGCTCCACGCGGAGCTGGCGGCCGTCGTCTTCGCGGCGGACCGGCGGCCCGACGAGGCCGTCGTGGCGAAGGCCGTCGAGGAAGGCCTCGTGCT
>Ga0209777_10004461_pt1 | contig 16521 bp, 2 predicted proteins | sample FrelakmetHBP12HB_FD_187147 | JGI IMG/M metagenome (GOLD analysis project Ga0209777, IMG submission 187147) | Freshwater lake sediment microbial communities from the University of Notre Dame, USA, for methane emissions studies -HBP12 HB (SPAdes)... | ecosystem: Environmental > Aquatic >...
AGTAATACCACCTAACCCCGCCAATGTATAAGTAGGAATATTTAATGTACCACTTGAATAAGTAGAAGCACCTGAACTACCTGTGGTAGTTAATGTGATTGCATTTTGAGCTCTTGTATTTGTAAAATATAAATTAGTTCCTTCTGCAATGTTTGTTGTTGTAAGATTGACAGCACCTGTAAATCCATTTACACTTGATACAGCATCTGTATTGTTCACTTTATCCCAGCGAGTACCATCATAAACAGCCCAGTCACCCACTTTCCAATCAGTTATACCATTTAAGTTGGTTGAACCTGCAACACTCACTATATAATAATATCCTTTTGTACCAACAGAAGATGTTAATGTAGGATTGTTTGTTGATGCATCCCAAGTTCCTTGATATGTAACACCACCTAATAATGCACTAATTTGATTCTGCACTTTACCAAAAGCTGAAAGAATACTATCAGTGGCTACTATTGTACCTCCTGCTGTTAAATTCAATCCTGTTAAAACTTTTCCTGTTACAGCAGAATTTACTAATGTAGGATTGGGGTAGGTACCACTCAACTCTCCACCAGCTGTTATAGATGATATATTTGTTAAATAAGTGTTACTATCTAAACTTCCATCTGCTTTAACAAATTGAGAAGATGTTCCAGATATATAAGAAATAATTCCTGATGCAGAACTCACTATACCACTTCCTGATAAAGCTGATTGTTTACTATTGAATGTAGTCCAATCTGTTGAAGTTAAATAACCATTTTGAGAGCTAGTGGCTGCTTGTGAGCTTATCACTCCTGTTGATGAATTATAGAAAATAGGAGAAGTGGCTGAAATAAATGATGATGTTATACCACCAAGTCCTGCTAATGTATATGTAGGAACATTTAAATTTGTTCCAATCAAAGATGCACTTCCAGAAGATCCTGAAGTGGTGAGTGAAACAATAGCTCCAGATGGATTGTAAATAGTCCATCCAGAAGAGTTTCCAACATTTGAAATATCAGTGAGAACATAATCATTTCCCATAGATGTAACATACACCTTTGTAACATTTTGCTTCAACTGATCTACATATGGAGCTAATGCATACAATGCAGTGAGATCACTAACCACTCTTCCTCCACCACGCACAAAATTACTATCCATCTGTGCATTAAGAGGATTGTTTGCTTCAAATATATCAGGATATTTTAATGCCATGTTTTATAATTAAGTGATTGCTAATGAATTGTTTGTAAATGCATTTGATGCATTTGATTTATATAAATCATATAGTCCCTGCACCCCATATTGATTTGTTACAGTGACACTTGATGCATAAGGAGCATTATTAAATGCACCATATACAGGAGTAGCACCATCTTGTATAATGTTAGATATAGTTCCTATAGAATGTAGAATAGCTATGTATGTCCAGTTTCCTACAGGAGCTGTTACAGGATATAATGTTCTTGTCACTGTATTTTGTAAACTTCCATTTCCTAAGCCATAAATCTGACTGTCAGAAAGAAGACCGTTTGTTGTGCTATATCCATATAAATATAAGAATAAAAATGTAACAGTGGATGAATAATAGTAAGTGGAAGATGAATATTGATCTACAATCTGTATTCTGTATTGAACACTACTTATAGACGTGGATAAAGAACCATCTGTATATGGTGATATTGGAGAACCACCTGCAGAAGGTAGACTTCCAGAAGCACCAACTAAATTATTCCATCCAGAACCTGTGTTATATTGAACTTGATAACTTATTAAGTTAACATATGTTGAATTCCTTGTAACATTACTACTAGTTAAATAAGTGGAAATGTTTCCTATCTCTCTTAAAGTGTTAGTTTGTGGACCATTTAAACTAGATGCCACTTGTGTTAATGTTGTAGAAGGAGCTACGTATGCTGTAGGAGTTACATTATATGTAGCAGTGTTAGTTGCTCCCTGTGTATCTGTTACAATGTATCTGTAATAAAAAGGAGTTGTATTAAACTGTGTATCTGTTACATTATGATTAAATGTAGTGATGGATGTATTAGTAGAAAGTGTAGTCCATGTACTATCATCCCTACTCCAATCTAATGACACTGTAGAAACACTTGCTCCCAAAGAATTAATTATGTAGCTAAAATCTAAAACAATTGTAGCTCCACCATTAGCATATATTTGATTAAACTGTATTGTTGTTGGAGAAGATAATGTCACTGTAGGAGCTATTGGTTCTTGAGCAATTAAATTTAACACTTGCTCAGCAGTTTTTCCAGCAGCTGGAATTGTATCACCATTCAAATATCTACCTAAAGTTTTACCTCCTGATAAACTTACAACAATATCATGATTAAAAATGTTAATATTTACATAGCTTGTTCCATTCCAATAATAAGATAGATTTGTATCAGTGGCAACATATAATTGTACAGAATCTCCTGTAGAAGGAAAATCAGAAATATCATTATATTGTAATACACCACCTACAGGAAATGTCCAAGATCTATCTGCAGATAAATCTTGTGTAACACCATTAATTGTAAGAGTTCTACTATTTGGAACTGGTGTATAGGTTAATATACCATCTATATCAGAAGCTGTAACAGGTGATGCTGATGTAACTAATCCTTTAGCATTTACAGTAAATTTTAATACAGTGTTTGTTGTATATACATCACCATTCACTGTAGCCAATGTAAGTGTTACAGGAGAACCTGTTGTTCCAGATCCTGAAACATCTCCTATAAAATCTAAACTTCCTGAAGGAAAATCTATATTTTCTGCTGAAACACTTAATATTCTACCTTTACCATCTACATTAATTACAGGAACCTGTACACTACTACCATATGTACCAGTGTTTGCATTCACTGTAGCTAATGTGGCTGTAACACTTCCTGGACCAGAAGCTGTAACATCTCCTATTAAATTTGTAATATAATTACCAACAGGCTGATACATTGTACTATCAAGAGTACCATCTCCTTTAACAAAACTTGAACTGGTACCGCCTGTAGTGATGAATCTTGAAGCTTTTAAAAATCCTTGAAGTTGTAGGGTGTAAAGTCCTGAAATGTATGTATTATGTAACAAGCTACCCCCAAGTTCTATTTCATTGCTAGATAGCTTGGTGATACCGTTCTGAAATACATATCCAAAGTTAGTACGTCCAAAGGTAGCATCAATCTTCTCTAATGCAGTTTGTATGCTGTCATTAGTAGTGATGCCTGTATATATAAGATTAGCCCCCTCGTAGAATACACAAGAGCTACTTAATATGATTGGACAAGGATTTGCAGAACATGTGATGTTCATAATATAATGTTGTTATTTGTAACCAATTGATATACAACAAAGTGCATGATATGGATACAACATGCACTAATGCTACAAAAATAGGTAATTTCGTATAATTTTCAATACCTGATTAAAAAATAAGCAATATAATATAGCTATTCTGGTCTAGATTGTGTTGTTGTTTTAACACCCTCTGCTTTAGATATATCAGGAAAGAAGTAGGGAAGCCATTCAACTTGTACTTGATTTGCAACAGGAACTATATCAAAAAAGTATTTAGTAGGGTGGGTATGATCTATTAACTTTTGATTTCCTATAGCTTCTCCATATGCTAATGTTGATGTAGCTTTTATAAATTTAGCAGCCTCTACTAAAACACCAGCAGCAGGAATAAAAGATCCCTTTGCTATACTTTGGAAAGAAAGAGGGTTATAATAAAACTCCAATCTATCAGCAAGTTTATTAGTAAGCTTTGCCCAAAAGTTATATTTATTCTTATCTGGATCTTTTGATCCTGGATTAGCTGCACCTACAGCAAATATTAATCCCATAAGTCCTATAAGCACTCCTAATTCTTTTGCTTCATTAGCAAGTTCACTTCTCATTAAGTCGTAGAATTCTTCAGATGTAATTTCTAAATTTTGTCCTGTTTTCTTAAAATAATCATCTTTCTTCTTTTGTAATATCTCATCCATTATCTTAAGACCTTTATCTGATCCTGTCATTACATCTATCATTTTATTTATTCCTGTAAGTCCTACATGTGCCCATGTTTTGAAAAATGCTCTAGCTCTACCATATTCCCAACTATCAGTTTCTAAATTTTTACTAATGTCTGATGCTCTAGTAGATATACCTTTAGGAATCCAGTTTCTAAACATTAAAAAGCTTCTCATTAATGTATCTCTTCTATATCCAGCTTTATCATCTTCACTCATTAAATCTCCCACCTTTCTACCAAAATTACTCACCATAGATCTATACTTAGCAAATGCCTCATCATTTACCCCTGGTATTTCTAAAGAGTCATCTACTATCTTAGCTATTTTACTAAGTGATTCTTTATCTTTTAAAGCCTTCACTCTATCTTCAAATGTTCTTTCTAATGCTCTTCTTTCTTCTTGTGACATTTTATATTTTACATCTCTGTCTTGTGCTTTTAAATATTTTCTGATATTTACAATTTCACCATTTCTTACCATTGCATTATCATTAAAAGCTAATGCATTTGTAATTTGAAGTTTTTTAACAGCAAAAGATGCTGTTGACATAATTACATCATTAAATGACCAAGATGCTAAATAGTTAATGAGTCCTTGTTTAGAAGCAATTTCTTTTCTTTTTTCTGAAGCAAGATCATCTGTAAGAGGAACTAATTTATCTAATAACATTTTTTCTGTTAAAGATAGTCCTCCCTTTATTATAGCTTTAATATGATTTTTTTCCCAATCTGAAAAGCTATAAAACTGCCCACTATTAATAAATCCTTGAAAATGTGTACTTAAATAATGGGGAGCTGCAACTAAAAGTTTTAATCCTACAGCCTGTGCTTGTATAAGTTTATTAGAATTCCTCAAGAATTTTTTTGCAGATAATTGTCTTTGTTCAGCAGTTTCATCATCTTTAGTAAGTTTCTCAGTGATACCTTTGATACTAATATTACCTAAAGAAGAAAGATTTTCTTTCAATCCATATATACCATCATCAATAATTATTTCAAATATATCGGCATTCCTGTTAGTTTTATAATCCACTTTAGAAGCACCGTTCTCAAATACAATATTACCATTTTGATCTACTACTATATGACCTTTATTTTTCTCAACTTGATATAATGTAAGTAGTGTATTTTCTATTTGTTTATTAGATTCATAGTCTAATAATGCTTTAATCCAAAGTGTACCCACTTTATTTAAATCTGTAGATAGTTGTTCTATAGATCTATCTGTATAAGTGAAAGGTTTTGGAATTTCTTTTTTAAGCATATGAGTTTCTGGATCCAATTTAGAATAATCAGTAGCCTCACTTGCTCTTACAGTGTATGCATCTTTAAATAATTCTTTTGCTTCCGCTAAAACATTTTTTGAACTAGATAATCTTTGTAAAACAGATGCCTCCATTAATGGAAAGAAAGAGCTCCCTTTATTTGATAAATAACCTGCATCAATACCTCTATTATTTAATGCTGTAAAGAAATTCCACATGTCTAAAGCAGCTTTACTTTTAGACATTTCTATATATTCTTGTGATAGATTTTTACTCTCTATCATATTATTTTTAAATAGCTGGTTAAATTGCCAATTTTTATATCCATTAAATGATGTACGTGTTATATCTAAACTATTTTTTAATCTAGCTTTTTGAGCATCTTTTCTTCTTTCATTCTGTTCTTCATCTTGTGAGAATGTAGTGTTATCAATATCTTTAATTCCTTTATTAATAATTTCATTGGCTTCTTTCATATAAGCATCTACATCCATATTGTCTAAGAAGAATTGTTTATTCTTCGCAGTTTTTGCATTTTCAGTATCTTCATAGAATTTCTTACTTATCTTTTTAATTAAAGATATGTTTTTATCTCCCACCTTACCTATCATAGAAAACGCAGATTTACCACGAACTTCAGCTTCTTTTTGTAATGGAGTAAGTAGATTACCAAATTTATTAATTAATTCATTAGCATTTATAGTAGCTTGACTTTTAGATATATTATACAATCTCACTCCAAGTTTAATTAATTTAGCTGGAAGTTTAGATCCTTCTAAGAATGTCTTTGAAATAGTATCTATCTCTTTTTCTGCATTTAAAATTTCATCTTTTGTAGCATCTGTAGTGATACCCTCTTTTAAAGCAAGTTGTACAGTGAAGTCTCTTTGTAAATCATTAATTTTTCCTATCATTCTTTCTGTAGCTTCACTTAATTTATCAAGACTACTAAGTGTAGTTTGATCTTCCTTACTCATGTCTTCTTTGGAAATATGTGATGTAAATATATCTCCTAATATTGTATATTTCTCAGCACTATTTTTAATCTCTAATAAGTTAGCAAGTTTATTATTTATATCATCTTTAGATAACTTACTATAGTCTATATTTTCAAAGCTTTTAAATATTTCTGCAGAATCCTTTAAGAAATTTACTCCTACATTAACTAATGGTTTGAAATTAAGTTGCACTTGTAAATGACGAATTGCTTTAGAAAGCTCTTCTAATCTCAAGAATTTTTTAAACTTTTCCTCAGCTGGAGTTTTTGCTTTATAAAGTTTTTCATATTGAGCTGATAATGATGTAACAAGATTGTTTATTTTTTTGTTTCCTGTATTTTCTGTAATAATAGGAACAGGAAGTAAGTATGTTTTTGTTTCTTTTACATTATCAAACTTACCCACTTCAAGAGCTGATAACATTAATTTACTTTTATTATCTCCTGGTATAGAATATTTATAATTAGCAATAAATGGAATCATTCTAGCTCTTCTTAACTGATTAGGTTTTATTCCATAATTATATAAGATTTTAGAATATTCTCCCATTTGTTCTTTCCATTCAGTTTGTTTAAAAGTTGGAATGTCTGTATTAGTAGATTTATCAAAGTTTGTAAATTTCCAATCATAAATATCCACCTTGACACCAGTGGTTGTATCTGGTGCAATTGCTAATAAATCAATTGTAGAAGCCAACATACCTTTCACCTTTTCATTTACCACTTTTCTTTCAACAAGAAATCTGGTTCCTTCAGGATATGAACTAATTAAATCTGTTAAATAACTTCTAATACTTTTTTGTATAGTGGCATTTAATGGAGTGTTAATAGTTGTATTAGTAAATTCAGCTTTACGATAACCATCTTTATCAATGAAATCATTAATTAAAACATTCTGAATAAAGCCATGTCCTTGCAATCCCCATGATTGCATTTGTTCATCTTGTTTCTTTTGAAACTCAGTACGCTCATTTGTGTTTTTACCCTTCACCTTTTCAGTAACACTTAATGCTACTCTCTTAGTACCATCAAGTAAATAATGTCTTTTATCTGTAGCAGTTTCAGGATTTAATACTAAACGATTATCCATATCTGAAACTTTATTATAGAAGTCATCCACTTGATCTTTATTCAAACTAAGATATACACCACCTTCTTTAAGATCAGATATGGTTCCTCCCACCTTACCAGCAGTTATTTCTTTAGCTGTCTTAGCAAATACATCCACTTTACTTTTGTTATATAAACTTTTAACAAAGTCTAATACAGCATCCCAAAGTCTTTGAGCTAAATTTCTATTAGCTTTTTCTGTCTCTGTAGGTTGTTCTTTATTACCTTCTGTTTGATCTACAATATGTCTTGTAATCAATTGGTCTACAGCTTCTTTTTTTATCTTACGAATATTAGGTTTACCATCAGATAGTTGATATTCTGGTCTACCACTATACTCTTTAAATATCTCATTATAAATACTATACTTACCTATTTCACTAATCATCTTTGTTATTAATTGAGGATTAGTTTGTTCTACAATAGCTGTAGCTATGTGAACTATTTCTTCTGTTAGTGCAATATCTTCTCTACCAATAGCAACAGCTACCACACCTCTAACAGTGTCTGCAACACCATTCACTCCTCTAATATCAAGTCCTGTTTTATTTGCATATTCAGCCAAGTCCTGAAAATCAATACCCATTTGCTTACCAGCATCTTTCATTCTATTAAGAGTTTCCTGAGAAGCTTTAGGTCCAGATGTATTATTTAATTGAAAGAATTCACCTCGTTGATCTTCTGTATATCCACCTCTTTCCATTTCAGCTCTTTGTTCTGGAGAAAGTTCTGTAGATTTTCTATTATAAGTGTCTAGATATTTTTGTGCTAATTCATTAGATGGCTCAATTGTAAAAGATCCTTTCTCACCTTCTTTGATAACAATATCTTTAAAATCTTTGTTAATTTTATTGATAGCTGTAGAGGCTTTATTAGGATTTGGAAAAAATCCAGTGACATTTTTTATAATAGCACCTTCTTTAGTAAGACTATTTTTTACTGAGTCTATTATATCTTTTTTAATATCTAATAAACATTTTGCCATTATCAACAATTATTTTCGTTAATGTTATCAATTGGAGGTAATCCTTCTGGTTGAATAGTTTCACTAATTTCTGAAGCTACATCTAAATCTTCATCATCTGATAAATTTTCTATATTTTGTATTCCACCAAAATAAGACATAATTTTTTCATTTGGTATAGACTCATCTGATGTAATAAATCCATTATCTATTACAGACTTTTGTGGTGTAAGATAGAATTCATTAGCAAATTTACCATCTCCCCATGCATTTATTGCTTTGTAAATATAGTTCAATTTTCCATCACCTCTATCATATGATCCAATTTTTTTAAATAATCCTTTATTCTTATAAGAATAATCTCCTTCTTTTCTCATCTTAGCTTTCTCTGTTTGACTAATATTCTTTTCCCATGTATATATAATAATATCATTACTTGCTTCTTTAGAGAGAGCACTTATTCTTAATAATTGAGGAATATCCCCAGCTTTTATTGCATTATATACATCTGCATGAAATGACATATTCTCATTATATGTACGCTCATTATATATAGGATCAAACTTAGCCTTGGCTGACATATGAGAAACAATATCATTGTAGTTCCAAAAGTTTCTTTCAAATACATTTAAATTTTCAAAATCAGGAAGAGTGGTTAATTGTTCTAAATCTGATAATGTATCATTGTACATTTTTTTAATATCTTCATATGGAAGAAGATTTGTAAATGATATATTAGAATCAGTTAAACCAGATTGTAATACAGAAAGTGTAACAAGTTTATTATATAAATCTTCTTTATCTTCTCCTTTTAAGTATTCTTTTAATTCTTGGAATGCATGTATCAATTGATTTTGATCATACACTTTATTGTTCTTATTTCTAATCTGAATATTATTAACTTCACCAGGAGCACCAAAGTGAGGTTTTAATATATTAATCACTTGATTATTATATAAAGGATGATCAGGATTCTTTTTTACTTTTTTAACAAAGTTCCATATTTTTTTAGCTGTATTATCCTTTCCTATAAGCTGAGACTTAATCTTCTTATTTAATCTTTCATTAGTCTGAACAGCCCAGTCAAACAATGTAGATACAGCTCTTTGAGATGTTTTTATAAAATCTCTATCATTCATATCTATATAAGGAGTGAGAACTTTTTGTAATATGGTTCTTGTATTTCCTTGATCAGCTTTCAACACTTCAGCTAATGCATTTCTTACATTGGTGATACCATTCATTAATTTACCAAGAAATGAGTTTTTTAACAATTCATCTGCAGAATCAAATATAGTGTTTCTAGCTTTTTCTAATTGTTCCATTTTTCTAAACACTAAGAATGGATCATTAAATGAAGCTGTATCAAAGTTGGTACCTTGTGTAAGCTTAAACATATGTTCAGCCATCTTAGCATATTTCAAGAACTCATTTAAAATAAATCTTTGTTCAGATTTACCTACCTTATCAAAATTAGTTTTACCAATATTTTCATACAACTTTTCTTGTGAAGGCATTTTAGAAGTGAAGTATCCACTACTAGAATATTTCTTTTGAACCTTATTAAGAATTGTTGTATTAAATAACCATGTATATCCATTCTTTTCAAGCTCACGTAAATAATCACGAATAATTGGCTGATTCATAAAATAGGCTGTAGTCTCAATAGGTACACCTATTTTAGTTAAGAACATCCATGTAGAAGCTACATTTGGTGTAGCACCTAATTCCATAATCCATGGACCCTTAGATATATCTACATAACCATCAATAAACTGACCTAATATATCAGAGATAAATTCACCATCCGCATTTTTAATCATTGATAATGTAGGCTTACCATTTAACTGATTAAACTTCTCAAATTTAATTTTACCATCTCTTAAAAACTTAAGATCTGCAGCACTTAATAAAGATTTTCTGGCTTCAAAGTCTAATGTAATAGGAGCTCTTTGATTTAAAGAATGGTTTGTTTGGTTTACAGCAGCAATACCAATTGCATACTTACCTGTTACAAACGCATGTCTTAATCTAGACATAAAGCGTCTACTTAACATATTACCAGTGGATTCATAATCAAATGATCCAAGTCCCATCTTATCTACAATCTTTTTAGCTAAACCTTTTAATTGATCAGCAGAGTTAGGAGTGGTAAGTCTTTCAAAGTTAAGAGGATGACTAATTAGATTTTGTAAAGATTGAATATAAGCATTTTCTAAGCTTTCTTTACTTTCACCTTTTAAAGATATAAGTCTAGGAACACCTCTTTCACTATCATCCACATTCTTAAGGTAGATTGATAATTTATCTATATCAAAGTCAGATCCCACCTTCTTTACTAAAGCAGAAGGGATTACCACAGAATCACCAAACTCTTCAGGAAGAAATCTAGCTATTTTAAATACATCAATTGAGTTCTGTTTCTGTGTAGGAATACGAAAAGCTACACCTTCTAATATACCAGAATCTTTTAATTCTTTAATAAGTTCTTCATCAGATAGATCTGACTTAAACCATCTACCCACCATAATCTCACATGTGCGTTGACCATCTTTATCTTCATAGAACTTAAGAGTATCAGATGTATATGCATTCTTACCATTCACCTTTACAGCTTCCACCTTATTAGATTCTAATAATGTAGAAGGAACTTGCACTTTCATACCACCATTAATCTTAGGACTAATTACTTCTCTATCAGCAATAGAATATAAAATGTTTCTAATTTGTTGGTAAGCAGGAGTGGCTTCAATCACTACATCACCATCTTTAAATCCTTGTAATGCATCAATAATGTTATCATTAAGTTCTCTTTTAGTTAACTCTCTTCTTAATGTATCAGCTAATTTATCAATATTGTCTAATTTATATCCACCATCTACTTTCTTAATATTAAATGTTTTCAATAGTGAATTAACACCACTATCAATCATTCTCTCAAGAATATTCTGGTTATTTTTTATTTCTTTATATAAAGGAGAAGCTTTTTCTTTTTCAGCTTCTGTCTTTAAACTATACCAATCTTCATAACTTCCTTTATAATCAATAGGAACACCTGCTGCCATGAAATCTAATGTAGAAAGCTTGGTCATTTGAGATCCTCTTGTCACTTGGTTATCTTCTTTAGAAGGAACCTCAGACTGTACACTCATGATAGAGAATGGTACATTTACTATTCCATTAAATGGAGCTTCATTAAAATCTCCAGTGTTTGGATCATATAAGTTATGAACTTCTTCAGCTCCTACCTTTCTACCACTTTTATATACAGCATAGTCAATACCTTCAGCTTGCATCTTGTTATATAACTTAACAGCGTTAGATTCAGCATTAAGTTCTTTTGATGCTCTATAAGATAGGACAGTTAAGGCAAACTTATCTAATACAATATCATTATAGTTTTGACCATTTGCTTTATTACCAGTTACAATAGGTTTACTAGGAGTGTATGTACGTCTGATTTGAGGATTGCCATCTCTTAATGTTCTCTTTTCAGCACTAGTTAACTTTTCACCTTTATCTTGTTTCTCCCATGCAATATCATATTCATATTGTCTTTCTTGTTGTGTATCCCACTCACCAGCTCTAATTTTAAAGTTACGATGTGCAGGTAGAGCAATGATACCACCACCATCTGTTTCTTCCCATGCACCATAATTAGGTAGATCATTAGTAGCAAATACATCACCAAGAGTTATTGTTTTGAAAGAATCTACATTAAAGTCTGTATGACCAATTTTACCCTTTGCAAATTTCTTATTCCAAACATTATCTAAAGCTGTATTCATTTCTACAGAATCAGCAATGATAGATTGTCTAGGAGAGTTAAAGCTTTTGATACGTTTTAATTCATCAGAGTATTGATATGGATCAGAATACAGCACCTTATGAAGCTCTATATTATTCATAATATAGTTAGCAGATAATGTAGCTAATTCTCTTTCTAATTCTTCTGGTTTCATTAATTCTTTACCAAATGATAAACCTTCTGTCTTAAAGCCATTATCATATGCCTTTAATAAGTTGTAATCAATTAGTGTTTTCTTTAATGATTCTTTTTCTTTATTTATAAAGTCTGTAACTTTTTCAGCAATCTGATTAACTTTAGTATCTGCATCAGTAAAACTATCATACACTTGTTCAGCTGTACCAAGTCTAGAGATTACATCATTATGTAATTCTTCTCCCAGAATAGATTTAAAGAAGCGTAAGTCAGTAGTATTTCTACCTTTAACTACAGGACGATTTTCTTTAGACAAGTTAAACTCATCTATAAAATATCCTTTGAACTTATCATGAATAGCTTTATAATTAGTAAGAATATCATCTTTATTAATTCTATTACCCATAAATAACATCCATTCAAGAGCAGCATCCCCAGGGATTAAGTTTAAATAGTATCCTTCTCTATTAAGATTGAGTTCTTGTAATAATCTATCCTTATATGTTAATTTAGATGATTCTTTTTGTTTACCAGTTTCTTCATCAATTACACCACCAGCATATCCAGTGTGCATTAATTGTTTAGCATCAAATTCTGTATCTTCATCTGATTCAATTCTATCACCAGATTCTTTATCAAACATGGTGTATAATAGATCAGAATTCTTAGTAAATGTATCAGTTAATAAATATTCATATTGTGTACCTACTAATTCATTTAAATTATCAATTTGTGAAAGATGATCATATAAATCACTAGCAGCATTTGTACCAATAAATGTTTGTGTTAATTCACCATTTACATTATAATATGTGCTACTAAACTCAGGATTATCCATTTTAGCTTTTATTTCAGCTAATTGACGTAATCTTTTATCAATATCTAATGTCTTACCAGAGAAGCTAATAACTTGTTTAGCTTGAGCAATACTACTTCTAATACCATTCACTGCCTTAGAGAATAATGATTTCTCAGGCATTCTTGATAACTTATCATAATCAAACTCAATACCGAGCTCTTTTAAGAAGTCTACTTGTGCTTCTAAGCTATCAAGTTTCTCGCTTGTGATAGCTTTTGAATTACCATAATAAATATTCTTATATGAGTTGTAAGTGAAATATTTACTTCCATCTTCTATAGAACCTTTAATATCCTCAATAAAATCTTGTTGTAACTGTCTGGCAGCTGTAGAGAAGTTAGCATCTCCCACTTGTACATCACCATTTTCTAATAAGTAAACATTCTTTACTATAGGGGATTGTTTCTTAAAAGTTTTCCATAAAGAGGATAATAGTTGTAAATCTGCTTCAGTGTTCAATTCATCTAAGTTTTTCATTTTACTAAGACGATTGTAAAGCTTAATATACTTAGGATCTTGGTCAGCCATACTTTTAATCCTGTTTACCATTTCAGTGATACTACGAGAATTATATGTATTATTCATTACACTAATAAATGCTTCGCTCATTGGAACTAATGTATAGCCCCCAATAGAAGATAGTTTATTAGTACCATCTATATTAGTAATAGGAAGACTAGCTAATAACAATTTAATTGCTGCATTAGCTTTCTTCATATGATCTATCTTGCTAGCATCTCCATAAGCATCATCTTTAGATCTGTCCATTGTAGAAACTAAATCATCATTTTCATCAAACTCAATACTATAAGATTTGATATACTCTTCATGCTTAGCTTGAATAGCTTCCCAATTATTTAATATATTACCATATAAAGTATTGTTTGCTTCAATTGCTGCATTCCTTTCTTCAGAAGTTGCATCTTGGTCAGTCATTTTTTCTAACTGAACTACATTCTCAGCAATTAAATCACCTAATTCATCTTGAAGATTTTGATAAACTTCTGCTTTATTTTTAGTAGCATTTACAAGACTAAATAATCCTTCATTAGACTCAAACAAATCTTTTACAAGAGTGTAAGTCATGTGCTGCATGATATCATTAATTTGGGTACCTGTGAATCCAGCTAATTTAAACTCACTATTTTCATCACCAACAGCACTATCTATATCAACTATACCTTGGTCAGCAAAAGATAATCCAGCTAAGTTTGGAGAGTATTGTGCATAATATCCTGTACCAATATTCTCAAATAATCTATCTGTATTTTCCTGAGCTTTAGGTCCAACAAAGAATGACTTGATGAAATCTATAATTTGTGAAAAGATTCTAGAAATCAATGACTTCTCTGATTTAGCATCTTCTTTTAATGTACGATCTCTAAACTCTTCAGCTAATTTCTCTTTAATATCTTGATCTGTAGCCTCAGAGTATTTAATTTCTTTAGCTGTGAATGGATCTATATAAGAACCTTCTCTGTTTCTAAATTCATTTCTTATAGCATCTCTTTCAGCTTCAGAGGTAAACATCTTCCATACAGCTTCAAACACCTCATGATAAGCTGTTCCCACCTCTGCATTTTGATATAAATAAATAGCACCATCTTTTAACATACCCCAAGCTAACTTACCATTAGTTGCTTGTATGATGTTATTCACTCTATATATAGGAATGTTTGGTAATACTCTCTTTATAAATTCTTCTACTTTCTTCCAATCTTCTGTTTTAAACTTATTAAAATTACTATTAACCTGTAGTCTATAATCACTTCCTCTTTTGCTATCTCCTTGTTGCTTTCTCTGATTAATCTTTTGCTGTAAGCTAGGATTCATCTTAGGAGCTTCAGGCTTACCACCTTCTAAAGCAGCTAGTTCTGCATTATATTTAGCATTAACTTCTTTAGAATAATTACTTATTAAATTTTTAACAGGAATTCCTTCAAATATTACACTAGCTAACTCTGCATCACTTTTGCCTGAATATTTTGAAACAGAACCCATGAAGTCTTTTCCTATTATTGGAGCATATATTACTTTTCCTTTAGGAGTAATTAATTGATAAATTCCTTCTCCTGTTTTATTATTAATTATTTTATTTTGGGAAGCACCTTTTTCATCTACTGAATGTGTTAAAGTAATTTCACCTAAATTAATTTCTCCTTCTTTCAACTCTTCCTGTCTTCTGTTTTCTATATCAGCTTTCTTAGCTTCTATATCAGAAACTACAGGAGCTTGTTCAGTGGGAGCTGCTTGTTCTTTAAGTTGCTTAGCTATAATATTTCTAATAAGATTCTTAGCTATAGCAAATGCTTCTTCATCAGTTGAATCTGCTGTAACACCAGTGCCAGGAATTTCTGCTAATTTACCAGTGATTGTTTCTAATGTTATTTTGAATGCAGCATCCTCATTTTCATCAGGAAGTGATATACCTTCAATCTTTTCAGCATTAGGATTAAATTTTTCTGGATTTATAGTGAATGTAATTTCTGCATTACCAAGTTTATTAGAAAGTTTAATTGTATTCTTTTCACCTTTAGTATCAAACTTTTTACTTTCTTCCTTAGTAGTAGTCACTTTAGTTGCTTTAGCTGGTAATGCTTCTGCAGAACTACTACTATTTTTATCTAACACTGTAAAATAAATACCTTTTCTATTAGTGTCAGTTGCATTTTTAAGAGGTCTGATTTGTGTTGTTAAAGGAATATCTACAGCAGATCTTTTTCTTCCTTCTGGATCAATAGAAGATAATAGATATGATTGATAGTTCTGCCACTCTCTGGTTTTAATATCATCAGCATCAACACTTAAAATCTCTGTATATTTAGCATTCCAAGGTTTCACCTTAGAACCTTTTGTTAAAGATGAATTAACATTATGATATAGGCCAGCTAATTTATCTATGATAGCTTCTTTATTTTTTTCAAGTTCTACAGGATCAATATAAAACTCCTGTTCATCTTTACCAATCTTCAATTTCATATTCTCAAAAAATACACTACTATATCCAGCTTCTTTTCTATTTCCTTGAGCATCTGTAGGGGTACCCCAATATACTACTGACTTCAACCAGTTGTATAACATTTGAGATTCTCCAGATTTAAGATTACCATCATTAATTAAATTGGTAGCTAATTTATTAATAACATTATATATTAATGTAGCTTCTGTACGAGTGAATTGTCTGTTATCCACTTTAACCATTCCGTTAGTAGTGAACACTGCAGGCAATCCTTTAATGTTGTTCATAGTAACAGATCCTCTTGTTTGAGCATCATCACTTGTAGCAATACCTACCACTCTTTTAGTTCTCAACTGTTTATCTGTAACAAGCCCAGCCTCTGTTACAGGAGTGCGTGCATTATAATCTCTTTGAAATTTACCACTTT
>Ga0209777_10004462_pt1 | contig 16521 bp, 16 predicted proteins | sample FrelakmetHBP12HB_FD_187147 | JGI IMG/M metagenome (GOLD analysis project Ga0209777, IMG submission 187147) | Freshwater lake sediment microbial communities from the University of Notre Dame, USA, for methane emissions studies -HBP12 HB (SPAdes)... | ecosystem: Environmental > Aquatic >...
TCCGATCTCTCCGAAAACCCGATGGTAGTACGGTACGTTCGCGTATGCGTGCAGGAGGAGTTCCTTCAGACGACGCTCTTGAAATCCCATTACGTCCTGTAGCGAGCTCAGATCGCGCAGTTCGCTCCATTCTTTAGAGGAGGTAATGCGGCGCAGCCTCAGCGCATCGATGATGCCTTTCCTCCCGCTCATCTCCACACCAAAGATCTAATAAAAAGGTGCTTGCCACTCGGACTTTCCGGGATATCGTCAACGATGTCCCATAGTATTTCACACTCACCCATGACAAGACGGATTCTATGTTCGATGTCGTCTCTATCCGGGGCTGTAAGATCGCTCCGCAGGGCCACTTTGATCCTTACACGCTCATAGTCTTCTTGAATCAGTTGAAATTTGCGTATTGAGTCTCGAAAATCGAAGAGAAAGCCGAAATAGTTCGCCTCTACTATCGTTCCGTTCTTGGTAATAAAGTGGTCGCCGACCCTCCCTGAGACGTTTCGCAACGTGGGTAACGGGCTTCCACACGAACACGCGTCGTCTGTGCTTACGACGGTATCCCCCATGTCGTACCGAATCAAGGGCATTGCATAGTTAGTGAGATTGGTCACAACGACTCTGCCTTCCTCGTTCGCGCCGACTGGCTGATCACGCGGATCGAGAACTTCGATATGGTTAAGGAAGGCAAACTGATGCATCCTCCCCTTCGTGCATTCCCCCGCTAGACCATTCACTTCCCGAGAACCGTAAAAATCAAAGACGTGTGAGTTGAACACCGATTCAATCACCTGCCGCATGTTCTCCGTCAAGAGTTCGGCCGCACTTACGACGACCCTCGGGGTGTGAAGGCGCCGCTTCTTTCGGGCGGCGTAGTCGCATAGTTCGAACAGAGAGTTTGCATAACCTCGTATCAGTTCAGGCCGGTAGGCATTAATTTTTCTAATGTACAGCTCCAAGTCACTCTCGCTCATTCTGAAGCTATTTAAAAACATTGTGTGTGTGACCCGGTTCTTCAGTCGCGCCTTGATCCCCGCGCCGCCTTTCAAAAGGTCCCGCTCAGAGCCCCACAGGAACACCCGTTTTACGATTGGCTCTTCGATTCCAAGAATATGTTTGTAGTAATAGAAATTGACGCTCTCGCTCCATTTCCTAAATGCCGCATCTTGCATCACTCGAACCGGTTCGCCGGTAGAACCGCCGCTTGTGTCACAGTACCAGCCCCTCGTTTGATAGTCCTGAGAGACAAGTTCCTTTGTGAAGCGGCGCAAGATGTCCTTTGTAAGCACCGGGATGCGATCGAATTTCGACATATCAACAGCTTTGCCGTCAATGAGTCCGATCTCTCCGAAAACCCGATGGTAGTACGGTACGTTCGCGTATGCGTGCAGGAGGAGTTCCTTCAGACGACGCTCTTGAAATTCCTGGAGATCGCTAGCCGTTTGTATGTCACGCAGCTCGCGGTACTCCTTTCTACGCGTTATCTGCCGCACCATTATCGCGTCTATCACGTTGTGTTTCATGGTCGTAGCGCCGCCTCGCTCGCGCTCACATCTGAACTGATCGTGTTATGGTCACGCAGCTCGCGGTACTCCTTTCTACGCTTTATCTGCCGCACCCTCAATATATCTATGACGTTTTTTCCTACGTGTGACATCACAATGGGCGCAGCACCCGAAAGATTCGACGCGATGAAGGTGACGGCATGCCCGTGAGAGATCCTACGCTTCGCGACTTCGTGCGTGAAGACTTCAGCGCCTCCGGCACGCGGATGCGTGTGACCCCTCAAACGCAGTATCAATATCCGCAAGATCGCTCGCGTTTGAATTTGGGCCGTAGCGGCTAAGACCTCTCTCTGTGCTTGCACATCAGAATTTAAATTCGTGGCATTTATGATTTATACTTCTCGAATGAACAGAATTAGAAACAATCTGATAAAACAAGGTGTAACGCAGCTTTCCCCCAAGTTAGCGTACGTTTTAATGCCAATACATGGCTTGTCGACTCTTTTGAAACTCAAATTTAGTCAAGCGCGCTTGATTGCATTTATTTCATAGGTCGCGATGTCCTTCCACGTCCGCGCGTCCTTACTTCGATTTAATCCACCGCGTGAGAGCACTAAACGCTTTTGCGGGTCTTCAAGTAGCTCAAGCACGGTCTTTGCAAATGATTCCGTATCTCCTTGTGGGACATATACCATGTCTTGTCCCCAGGTCGACTTCAAGGCAGGCAGGTCGTACGCAAGCACCGGTAACCCACAACTCATCGCTTCAAGGATGACAATCGGTTTTGCGTCGACGTAACTAGGCAGCACAAACAGCTTGGATCGCTGCATCACCTCGAATTTCTTTTTTTCGTCAACAAACCCACACAACGTAATGTTTTCAGTTAAACGATCGCGTTCTATCAGGCTGATGAGGTGGTCTTTGTCAGATCCGATTCCGATCATCGCGAGTTTGGCGGCCGGGATTTTGTCAGAAATGAACCTCCAGATAGCCACTAAGTCAAAGATTCCTTTACCCTTCTCTAAACGTCCGACAAAGCAAGCGTCAAAAAGCACTGGTTCAGGGGTCGCGTTGTATCCGACTTTGCTGATTGCATTGTCGGTAACCAAGACCCTCCTCTCGTCAATACCGCTCGAAATGAGGGAGTCCTTTATGGGTTGTGTTATCGCAAAGATTACGTTCGCGTGTTTTCGTATCAACGGCAGAGATATCGCATCGTTGACTTTGCGCAACAAGGCAAGCGTCGGGTTTCCCGCACTCACTCCTGAATGATGGTACACTACAAACTTGCTTGAGTCGTTTCGTCGTAGCAAACAAATGGCAGGAATTACGTCAGCTACGTAATGAGAAGCGGCGACGATTACATCATATTTTTTTTGTGGAGGCGACCTCAGAATCCTCAATATCCGCGAGCATATTAGTACAAGCCGCCCCGGCAAGGTAGTGGCCTCTTTTTCGAGGAGGGAGTCAGTTACTATAGCCTGTCCCTTCAGATAACGTTGTGAGATATCATATGCGAGGCGAGGCAGCAGAACTTCAACGTCGTCCTCCTCACTCCAGTGCTGAGCTACCTGCAGCATATGGAGTTCACTCCCCCCCATCTTTTCGACAGGCCACTCGTTGATAATGACTAATATTCTCATATTCTCATGCGTTTCACAGTGCCCGCGTGTGCAGGTTTCGTTTCAGTTACTCAATAGGGGGGCAGGTTTTCGAGATTTCAACCGATTCATTACTTGGAACACGAATGAAAGACCCTTTCGGTCGGAAAATGATCATTTAGGTTCTGTTTGTAAACTTCGGAGCAATGCTGTGCCCGACTGGCACAGCCCGACAGCGCTAAGAACGGCAGCCGCTTCGGGAATTGACAAGCGTGATCGTGTGCGGAAATTCGCAGTGCAATCCGTATTGAGGGGCGCGCACACACGTAGGCGCAGCGATCTTCTGCGTATCAACACGCAGCTGTTTCGTTGCTAAAAGGCTTGAGATAACTTGAGCGTAAGAAAGTTCTCAGAAGTGAAAAAAAGAGTCCTGATTTACGTTTAGCACACAGCTTCGCCTTTTCGTTCGAAGATCCACATAGTCAAAACGAACAACCCGACTCCAAGTCCCGCGAGGAGTCGTTTAAATATATTAACGACGCGCATTTTTTGTTGGCTAAGCCACATCATGTCGCCCTCAAACGAAAACGCAGCATTGAAGTGCCGCAAATGAATGCTATGTCTGTCCATAGCTCAACCTACCTCAAGTTAAAGTTATGCATCGTGTAATCGAGGTGCCTATTATATAAAACTTGCAAAAATGGTTAATATTAGCCTGATATCGTTTGTCAATATTGTCCATCGATGACAACGTTCTTACGAAGCATCGGGTTTCTAACGGAACAGTCGCGCGGACAACAGCAAAGAGCAGAGCATAGGTGGAAGAAGGGGGGCAGTCGGAGAGCTGTATAAGAATGAGTCGGGGGGGCAGAAACGAATGGCGACTCGGGAAGTTCACGGCTGCTTCGTTTGGTTCTGGCAAACAGCGCGTTAGCGTGCGTTCTGGGCTAGAACGACAAATGCTAAATCTCATTGAAACCCAAGCAGTAAGCGTACCTTGGACCTGAGACTAAAAATGGATGAAAACGCAGACGCTTATAAGATCCTTCGCTTAGCTATTTGCTCTGAGCGACGACGAGCCCTTCTCCTCTCCTTGTACGAAGGGACGAAACCGCTTGCCGAACTCCATGAAGAGCTCAAATCACCCTCTCCCGCGCTCATCCACGCGTTGCGAGAGCTAGAGGGAGACCATCTTGTTCGCCAAGATCAATTGAGACAGTACGAACTCACCCCATTCGGCAGGAGTGCTGTGCGCAAAGTTATCGATTTTCGCCGTACAATGGAGGTGCTAACAAAGCACGAGGCGTTCTGGTCCGAACACAACTTGTGCGGCATTCCGGATCATGTCTTTGATCGGATTGGGTGGCTGCGCGATGCAATGCTCATCACCGGCACCCCTCCCGATATCTTTAAGGCATTGCGTCGTTTTGTCGAGCGGCTCCGAGAGAGCACCGTCGTCAGACTCGTGTCGCCGATTTATATTCCGAACATCGAAACCATCGTGTTAGAGAAGTTTACTTCGGAAGAGACGCGGATAGAACTCGTCCTCACCGAAGAGGTCTTGCGTCACTTCATTGGCGAGGCAGAGCAGGCGCGCCTGAAGGAGGCACATGGCAAGCATCTGACGCTTCGTGTGCTGCGCGACGACCCCAAACTCGTCATAGTCGTTGCCGATCGTTTTATGGCGCTCGCTCCCTATCGTACAGATGACACATTCGACTACTCTACTATGTTAGCCAGCGAGAATCCTGAGGCGGTCGCCTGGGGCAAACAATTGTTCGATCATTATGTTACGGAAGCGGCAGACGTGGTCCTTTAAGAAGCGAATTCCGACCATGCAGCCCGCAGGGACGTGAAGGAGAGACCGAGGGAGGACTGAGTCGTCAGAACGCAGTCATGGATGATCAGGTGACCGCACAACACTGTGATGTAGAGGAGAGCGAGGAGCGATACAGCCCGCTTATGAACCACCTGCACCTGAGCGCATCGCTGCTCGGTGGCCGGGCGCGCACACTCGTTGACAAGCTGCAGGAAGGCGTGTGGCTCCTCGATAACCGATGCGCGACAAATGGAAGAGGAGGAGGGATACACACGTGGAACGAATTACCATCCTAGTGGTCGACGATGACCAATTGATACTAACAAGCTTTGCGCGTGTCTTAGAGAAACACGGCTATAATGTCGAAACGGCAGCAACTGCTCACGAGACGATCGAAAAATGTAAAAACGGCTCGTATGATCTGGCGCTCCTCGATATCAAGCTTCCGGACATGGATGGCACGCAGCTACTTAAGGAGCTGCACGCCATCAGCGATACGATGATTACGATAATGGTCACGGGCTACCCCAGTCCGGACAGCGCCTTGCAGTCCTTATTGCTCGAGGCGAACGCGTACGTCGTGAAACCAGTTGACCCCGATGAGCTGGTGAAGGTCGTCGCAGAAGCGCTAAGCAAACGGCAGACCGATAGCTCTAGCGATCACTCAGCTTGATAACGTCATCGTTAGAAAATAGTTTCGGCCGCTACGCGGAGAAGCGTGGGCGATCGACTGGGGGCAACGGCTCGCGGTTCTCGACAGCGAACACAACCATGCATCATACCGACAAGCGCCTTCTCCTCGCTAACTTACCCGCGCCAGTAGCTCGCCGAGATCCCTCACAATCAACGCCGGGAACTCGTCCTCACCCAAATCATCGATCTGCTCGCGCGTCGTTTCACCGCTCAATACGCAGATAAAACGGCATCCGACGTTTTGCGCCATTTTCCCGTCGGTGTAGAGCCGATCGCCGACGATGGCCATGTGCTCTTCGCCGCACTGCTCAGTAACGCGCTCCACTAAGAGGGGGCTGGGCTTGCCAAACACCACGGTGGGTTTTCGGCCCGTTGTCTGTTCGAGTACCGAAAGGATGCACCCGCAGTCGGGGACAAAGCCGTGTTCCGCGGGGCACACGAGATCGCCGTGCGTTGCAAGAAACGGCAAACGTGGGTTCTGTTGTAGCAGTACCGCAGCATCTCGCAGCTTGTCGTACGTTAGCTCAGTATCATACGCCACGATGAGCGCTTCGCACGCTTCAGGGTCCGCGGTCAGCTCGAGTTCAGGAAGCGCCTGTCGTAGATACGCACAGAGCCTAGCGTTCCCGAGCAGGCACACGTTTCGTATGGTGTAATCCTTCAGGTACGCGACAAGCGGGCCGAGCGGGGTGATGATGTGGTCGCTCTCGGTCGGGATGCCCATCGCGTTGAGCCGGAGGCGATAATCCTCGGGAAGCTTTGACGTGTTGTTGGTGACAAAATAGAACGCGAGTTCCTGTGCGTTTCGCTCGATGAATTCAACCGTGCCGCGGATCGGAAGATCCCCCACGTACACCGTTCCGTCCATGTCGAGCACCAAACACCGCACGTCGGACAAGGCGAAACGGCTGAATCGCTTATCGGCCTGGTGCAGGTTTGCCAACGAGCATATGGCGGCCCACTTTGTGCCAGCGAGATCCACGAGCGTCACTCGCGCGGTGCGCACGAGGTCGTCAAGCACCGCCGACATCGACACGTGTCTTTTTTCAACAATACGTTCCGCTGTGACCCCTTTGAGCGCTGAGATCGCATGAGCGTCAAGCCTCCACAAATCGGCAGAGATCGCTGTGGCCGCCTCTTTGGCGACCGCCGCTCCGACGCGAATGACGCGTCCGTTGGTCATCAGGATCGACTCGCCATCAGACCGACTCGTGTCACCGGCCACGGCGCTCGCACCGCACTTGAAGAGACGCTCGACCACGCGGTCATCGTACACGCACTCACCGCTGCTGACGAAGAGGGCCTCGTCGTCGATTTCCACACTCTCAAGGGCGAGGTGCAGCGAACGCGCGGCGCTCATCAAACGATAGTCGTCATTCTTCACAACCCGTATCGCGGGGTACGTACGCTTCAGGAAGCGCTTGACCTTGTCGTGGTGATAGCCTGCAACGACTGCAATGGAAGCCTCCTTGACGCCTGCCTTCACATAGCCCCGTATCTGATGTTCGATTAAGGAAATCCCATTTATCTTGATTAAAGCGCCTGGTTTTCGGCTGTTTAGCGGGCGTAACTCCCTGTTATCGTTCTCAGCGAGGATGAGGGCCTTCATGTGCGTGGGGTTTTGCCGGCGCGTGAACGCCGGTAAGCTCAACGTGCTTCTCGCTTATAACACCAAACCACGGATCGACGCGTGAACCCGAACCTCTGTTATGCGTATCCTAAGCTTTTTGAAGTTCTCAAAGGCGACGCCCACAACCTACCTACAGCGCGCAGAACAACCACAGCGTTGACGAGGTCAACCTTGTTACGGCGACGCGCGAGCTATGATGCACACAATAGCCCGCGACCCGCACCGTTGTTTTTTATCAGAGGTAATTTTGAGGACTTTTTTGTTATTGGGACGCTGCAAGCTCAAATTGTCCGAGGCGAGGGAGTCGAAAGGCCTAAAAACCGCGTTACTGATCGGTATTCTCCTTATTCCTTAAGAGAAGAGCTTATACCCTTAGCAGCCAATAACAGTGCCACTAGAAGGGCTCGCAAATCAGAGTCGAGCTCATCAAAACGGTCACGCGAAAGAGAGAGAGAAAGAGAGAGGTAGACAAAGGGCTTCAGCTAGGGATTGAGAGACGCCAAAGCCCTAACACCTCAGTAATTTGTACCATCTACCTCCCTTAATTCCTTTTCGTTTTTGTTCTGACCAAAAGGGAGGGGCAATGGCACAGATTCATGGAAAACAGCACGTCAAGCTCGCGAAGTTTGGGTGCGTGCGGTGCGGACGTTTTCTATTCGCGCCGAGCTCGTACGAGCTCGATTACGATGTGGTTGTGTGCGCGTGTGACGCATCACGGTATAAGACGACAAACGTGCGCGCACCCAATCACGTCCAGGTGTATTGGGACGCTCAATGTAGGGCGGTCTATTCGTCCTACCGACGGCGTCTGAAGCGCTATGCGCTGCCGTCGGTTCATGTCGAGCGTTTAGCCAGCGACGTGATCGGCTGGAGCGTTATCAGCGTTGATGATGAGAGCGGAAGCGGGGCAATTCTTGACTACGCCGCAAGCACGCTCTCGGTCTCCGACCCCGATAGCACTGCTAAGCCAACGAGCTTCCAACGACAAACGTTCTCCCTATTGCACGCTTGCCGCTCAGCGCTTGTTTCAGGGCTTAGCCGCGTGGCTTACGTGCGACGAGAAAACAAGGGAAAAGCTTCTTAAATTCTTCTCAAGCTCGCACAAGCGAAGAAAGCGTTGCTGTGGTCAGAAGAGCTGAAGCGACGTGCAGGGGGGTCGTTTGCCCTCAAATAGCTCACAGACGAACAAGCTACATGGGTTGCGAGAGGGCATGGATGCAATGCAAATCCCAACATTGATTTACTATCGCGTCGTATGGAATAATGTAATAAGCATCAACTATTACACCGTTTGCAGGAGACATGTTCGACGGGAGCTTGTTCCCGTTATGCATCGACAAACACTTGTGCAATCATTCGTTTAATTAAGAATTTGATATTTATACCAAACGAGTCGACTGCTTTTTGCTCCTGCAATATTCATCATCGAAAAGGTGGGCGAATGGCCATATCAACACGAAAGAGAAATAGCTCCCAGAAGAAGTCATTGCTCCCGATGCTTCAGTCCCGTAGCCTCCAGACGACGCTCTTTGGCGAACAGGCCGAAGACATGCCCAACGTCCGGACGAGTGACGGGTTCATCCTCCCGTGGAACAGCGAAGCGATCGTGAAGCAGCTCCTTCGTGAAACGGCGCTTGCAAAGACGTTCTATGGGAAGCGCGGCATGAAGCGGGCTGAGGCGTTACGCATCGCGGATATCGTTGAGAAGAAGATCAAGCGGATGGACGTGCACGAACTGAGCGGGCCGCTTATTCGCGAGTTCGTCAACGTCGTCTTGCTCGAGGAGGGGTTCAGTGACTGGGCGCGTGCGTGCTCACGAGTGGGAACGTCTCTTTACGATGCCTACCGTATTGACCACGGCGAGGGGTTCGAGGCAAAGGAGAACTCCAATCTGACCGCAAACCCCGAAACGTCAGCCAAGAAGAAACACGACAAGCTGAGCAAGCAGCAAGTGCTGCTCATGCTCCCCCAGAGCCTCGGCGACGCTCACCGATCGGGGGACTTTCACATTCACGACATGGAGTACGCGAACGTGCGGCCGTTCTGTGCCGACTACGACCTGCGTTACTTCCTCTACTATGGCCTGATGCCCGACGGCACCGGAGCGCACGCATCCGTTGCCGGCCCTGCGAAGAGCCCCGAGGTCGCCATCCTTCACGCGGTCAAGGCGCTCGCTGCCGGGCAGACGAACTGCGCGGGCGGGCAGGGCTTCTACAACTTCTTGACGTTTTTGGCCCCCCATCTCGAGCACTTGGACTATGCCCAGATCAAACAGCTCATGCAAGAGACGGTCTACGAGCTCACGCAGGTGTTCATCGCGCGCGGCGGACAGATGGTCTTCAGCAGTCTCCAGCTCACCCCGGGCGTACCCGAGCTCTGGAAGGATAAACCCATCGTCTTGCACGGGAAGGTCTGGGATGGTGAGCAGGCGCCCCTGCGGACCTACGGCGAGTTTGAACGCGAGGTGCGTCTCGGCTTTAAGGCCATTATGGAGGTCATGACGGCGGGCGACAACTGGGGAAAGCCCTTCAACTTCCCGAAGCCCGAGGTGGCGATCGAGCCCTCATTCATCGTGCCACGGACCGATGACGTTTTTTACGGCCATCCGGAGATACCCACCCTTGAAGATAACTACGAGGCCGCCTTCACACTCTCTGCGGAGTTTGGCTCGACCTACTTCGACAACATGGTTCCGGAGTACCGGGGTGCGGGAAAGGGCGTCTCCTGCTATCAGTGCTGCGCTTACATGTTCAAGGTCGATAGGGACGAAGACCCGCACTTTGAGGACAAGCTCTACTTTAGAAACGGTGCCCACTTCTCGATGGGCTCGTGGCACGTCGTTACGCTCAACGTCCCACGTGCGGCGTACCGCGCCGAACATGATACCGACGCATTTATCGACAACCTCAAGAATCTCGTCGACTGCGCCATCGAGTTCTTCATGATAAAGCGCAAGTGGATGGAACCGCTCCTCAAGGGCAATCGGCTTCCGTTCCTGCAACAGCACCCGCGTGACCCGAACACGGGGGAGCGAGGACCACAGCTCTACGACTTCGACAGCCTCGTCTACACCATCGGCGTGGTCGGGGTGAACGACGCCGTGAAATATCATACCGGATCAGCCATACACGAAGATCCCGCCGCGTGGGAACTCGCGATACGGGCCATGACCGAGCTCCAGGCATACTGCCGACAGGCGGGAAGCGAACACGGCATCAAGATCGCCCTGGCGCGGACGCCTGCGGAATCGTGTGCACAACGCCTCGCCGTTGCCGATCTCCTCAACCCTGAGTTTACGGATAAGTGTCGTCGCGTCGTTGAGGGGAACGTCTCTGAGGCGATCAAGCGCTATACAAAGAACAAGTCCCGCGATCTGCCCATCTACTACTCAAACGGCACACACATCCCGGTGAGCGCTGATGTAGACCTCTTTGATCGACTCCGTTACGAGGAGGTCTTTTACCACTGCTTTGACGGCGGAGATCTAACGCACGTCTTCTTAGGCGAGACGAAGCCCGACCCTATAGGGCTCATGGAGCTCTGTTTAAACATTGTCAAGAATACCCAGATCGGATACTTCGCGCCAGGGCGAGATCTGACGCTGTGCCTCGATGACGCGTACGTCGAGGGTGGCCTTCACGAAACGTGTGCCAACTGTGGTTCGAACAACGTTGAACACATCGCCCGCGTGACTGGCTACATGAGTGCAGTTTCAAGCTGGAACGAAGGCAAGAAGCAGGAGCTCAAGGACCGCAATCGGATCGCTCTCGGACGCACTGTCTAATTTGAGCTACCCAAGCAGACGGCGTCTTGCGTTATGCGCTGTGCGCGGCTTCCCCTCTGTTTTTCGCTTCTAAGGGCGCCGCCACAAGGCGAGGACTGCAAATAGGTCCGAATGCAGCACTCCTGACGCTGCAACCTTCAGCTGGTCGAGCGTAGGCTTAGGCCCAAGGCAGACCCCGTCGAATAGGACGACAGTAAAAACTCACTCACACCTTCGGGCCAGAAGAAGCCGGATTATTAACCGGAAGCTATCAAGTTACCGCGCTCAGTTCCCCTTTCGTCTTCTCAAGGAGCTGCTTTAACGCTCGAGCCCGTTCGACGCGTCCGGGCATGGAAGAGATCAGTTCGCCGCGGTCCTCCGCTTTAAGGAACGCTTTGGGCACCATGTTGATCTTGTCAGGGAGTCCCTCTATGTATCTCGCCATCGTCTCCAGTTCTTCAATGGCGATATCCGCGCCTTCTTTAAGTGGGCCTGAAACCTCTTTGAGCGCTGCCGTGCTTGCAGCGACCTCCGCGTTGTCGCCCTCATTGGTCAGTGCGCCAATCACGCGCTGCACGGCATCATGAATTGCGTCGTAACGCTCGCCGAGCCGCTCTAAAAACGCCTTCCATTCGTCGGCGCGCATACCTGTGTTTGACTCCAAGTCTCGCCGCACCAGCGGCCTCGCGACCGCGGGCAGCTCTTCGACCGCGGCGATAAAATCATGGATGCTGCGCAAAAACGCATCGACGCTGTCTCTCGCAGTCTCGCACGTTTTCAAAAGGCTTTCAATCTCTTCTTTCTGCTGCATATTCTGACTGTCCATCGGCGGGCCTTTCAAATGTTCATCAGTTTCTCTTTCTTTTCGGGCGAGAGCTTTTGTCGTTTGCCCATTTGCGATTCGATCATCTCCCACAAATGAAGCATGAGCTCTGCGAGCGCTTCACCGACCTTGTTTGTCTTAAATTCGTGTATCTGTATTCCCTGAGCGCCGGGCGTGTCCTTTGAAAGGATGATGACTGCCACGGGGCCGATTGTTCCGGCGAGTCCGAACCCGACCCCTGTGCTTTTTTGCCCCTCACGGCCGCCACCGCCGCCACCGCCGCCTGTTCCAAAGTTGAACTGGTAGATGGGTATAGCGACCTTGTCCCCAAATTCGACAGCTTTGCCCAACGACTCAACGCCGCTGAAAATGGACTGCAGGTTCGCGAGGACTTCGCTTATCGTTGCGTTGCTATCATCCACATAATCACCATGAGCTAATAAAGAGGGTATATAATAACTCTTTTGCTAAAATAAGGCCTATATACGATCGAAATCCCGTGTTTAAGCGAATCGTCAATTCGGTGGTCCGCGCGCGGGGTCATTGGCCTAACTGCTGGGGGGCGTGCAAACGAGCAGCAATAACGCTCTTCTGCTTTTTTTTAGCGCCAACCGGGCACCCTAGCCACGGAACGCCTCAAAGCCGCTCACGTCGAGGCGGATCGTAGCGGTCAGTTCCGACGCCGCGTCGCTTTTCCCCAATTAGTCACTCACAAGTCAATCGAAGAGCCCGAGCCAACGATGAGGCGATGCCCTTTGGGTAGCTTCTGATCGGTCGACCGTATCTGAGTCTTGTCGCCAATCAGACTCTCGACAATTGTTTTCCTGCACGTTATGACGCTCTCTCCGATAAGGATCGAATCTTCGATGTGGGCCCCAGAAACATGCGTGTTGTTGCCGACGGAGGTGTACGGTCCGATATACGTCCCTGCGTCAACGGTGCAGTTTTTCCCGATGATGGTCGGGCCGACGACCACGCTCCCTCGTCTCAGCACTGAGTCCTTTCCGATCGAGACCCGGCCCTTGACTGCAGCCCCCTCTTCGACCGTGCCCTCTATGAGGGGCACGAGGTCGTCAAGAAGGAGCCGATTGACCTCGAGGATATCTTCAGGCATGCCAGTGTCCTTCCACCAGCCCTGGATCACGTGGTGCCTCACGACGTAGCGCGTGTCGATGAGCCTCTGTATGGCGTCGGTAATTTCAAGCTCGTTACGCCACGACGGTTTGATCTGCCGAATTGCGTCAAATATGGGGGTGGTAAAAAGGTACACTCCCACGAGCGCAAGATCGCTTTTGGGTACTTTAGGCTTCTCAACGAGTTGTGTCACTCGTCCAGTACCTTCGTCAAGTTCGGCGACACCATACCGTTGAGGATCGAGGACGCGCTGTAGCGCAATGACCGCGTCACAGTGTCCTTCGTCGTACTCTGCCACCAATGGGGATATCCCGTGACGCAGGATGTTGTCGCCGAGGTAGACGACGAATGGGTCATCATCTAAGAAGTCCTCGGCGCACGCGACTGCGTGTGCGATTCCGAGCGGGGCACCTTGATCGATATAAGAGACGTTCACGCCGTACTCTGACCCGTCACCGATCCGCTCGATGACCTGTTCCCGGCCGTTAAGGCCAAGGATGACCCCGATGTCAGTAATACCGGCCCTTCGCAGATCCTCGAGCGCATACACGAGCACGGGTTTGTTCGCAACGGGGATCAGTTGTTTCGGGCCGCTGTGGGTTAATGGCCGGAGCCGCGTGCCGCTGCCTCCGGAAAGCAATAAGCCTTTCATCGCCATTCGTCCTGCAGCAGGGTTAGGCCTTCACGTACGTTTGCAAGGTGTATCCCCAGGGCGCGTTCGGCTTTCGCAACTCGAAGTGAGGAGTTAATCGGCCGTCGCGCCCGCTGTCGTAATGTGTCTGTAGTTGTCACGTTAATAAGCTTTTTATTCAACGCAAACACATCGGCGATGGCACAGGCGAACGCGTATCGGGTGAGTTGTTCGCGCCCAGAAACGTGATAGACGCCCTTAAGTCCAAGCTTACACATGTGCAGCAGGGCGCGTGCACAGTTGCCGACGTACGTCGGCGTGTTGTATTGGTCATTTACTACGTTAATAGGCGTGTTCGTGCGTAGCGAATCGATCACCCAAGTGACGAAGTTGGGTTTGTCGGGCCCATACAGTACGCACACGCGAGCGACCGCATTGTCGCTGTAATTCAGGGTAAATCGCTCACCGGCCAGTTTTGACTCACCGTAGACGTTTATGGGGTGGGTTGAATCCTCCTCAGAATAGGGGCCGTCTTCTCCATCAAAGACGTAATCGGTTGAAACATAGACTAATTTTGCGCCGTGCTCTTCGCAAGCGTCAGCGACGTGCTTGGTGCCAAGCGCGTTTACGTCCCACGCGCGTTGCGGTTCGATTTCGCACGTATCGACGTCGGTAAAAGCCGCTGCGTGTATGACGTATTCCGGGGAAACGCGCTGTATGGCGGCTTGGACCTGAGTTTGTTTAGTCACATCCATCTGCAGGCCGCCGTTGAGTGGATGGCTGTTATATGCAGCGACAGCGATCGTGCCGCTTTTTGATGCCTCTCTAAGCAAGGCGCTGCCGAGTAATCCGCTTGCGCCCGTTACCAGTACTTTCATAATGTAGGTCCCAAGACGCGAGGTGCTTGCGTCGTACTCCACTCTCGCAGCTCATTATAGGGGCTTCTGGTTTAAAAAAACGTTCGGCGAGCGTTCACGTTTGTGATCTGCACCCTTGCCGACGGCAATCGATCGTTCTCTCGACACGAAAACGGTGCAGGTCAAAACGGCTTAGTCTCTACCCGTGCGTCCCCATGAAGAGGACAATCGCTGACGTGCTTTTTTGGACCGCTGATCGCGACGTATTGAAGCTCGACGTCTCAAGGAACGGGCTTTTAGTCGTGTCACCCTGTTGTTTTGATTTCCGAGGATGCGATTATATATGCTGCCGCACTTCTACAAACGGTCAGAAAAGTGCGTAAGTCTGAGCACAATTGCGTCAACGATGAACGTTGGATTGGGGGGGAGCTGATGGATCTGCTAAGTTTTGCGCTATTGACCTTCTCTTCAATCTTCATTCTTATCGATCCCATCACAGTGGTGCTCGTCTTCGTCTCGTTGATTAAGGGCGTTGATCGCGTGCACCAGCGAAAGATAGCCCGCGAAGCCTCTCTTTATGCGCTCGCGATTTTGCTCGTCTTTGCTATCGGCGGATACGGGATCCTTCAGCTTTTTGGCATCACACTTGCCGCCCTTCGAATCGGGGGTGGGGTCCTCCTCTTCTTGATTGGAATCGAGATGGTCTACGCGCGTGTGTCCTACACCAAGCAGCTAGCCCCACAGAGCCCCGAGGATTATGCCGAGGATGTGGCGGTAACGCCGTTGGCGATCCCGATCATAGCTGGTCCGGGGGCAATAACGACGGTCATTGTCCTTACGGGGGACGCGGCAGGGCAGGGCTGGCCGGCGATTGCCGTTGTTTTTGCAGCCATTTTTGTCGTAATCGGCGCTGTCTACTACGCGATGGTTCACTCCTACATCATAGCGGGGGGCATCCGTGAAAAGGAGTTCAAGGTGGTTAATCGTGTGCTTGGACTCCTTTTGCTCGCCATTGGCGTGCAGTTCATCATCACTGGCATCAAAGCAGCGTTTATGTAGACACCTGAAACGGGTTGCGAAGATGAAGCGATTGGGGAGAAAGGAGCGACTGGAGCCCCATTTATTGACAAATAACCCGCAAGTGACGTGAAACGGGTTTTAAGACAGAAACCTTATGTACGTTGAAGCGTGTTTTTTTTCATCCACATTGACCCATAACTTCGCTGAGGTGTACGTTTGATGCAAAAACGAGCAGTAATTTTGGCCGTGTGTACTATACTGCTTTTCTGCATAGTAGCCGCTGGATGCGCCGGAAACTCTTACTCGCCCACACCCACCCCCACACCCACCCCTAAGCCCACTTCCACGCCGGCGAACTTGTCAGTGCTATTCTTTTATAAACCGGAGTGTCCATTCTGTCAACGATTGGAAAATACAACCAGCTTTCAGCAGCTTCAAAAGAAGGCCACCGTGCAATGGATAGTGAGCAATCAAAGCATTCGCACCGACGAGTATGAGGTGACAGGAGTCCCAACGCTCATCTTGCTTAACCACGGCACTGAAGTCGGCCGTTGGGTTGATCCTGCCGATGCTTCCGCTATCAACGCAAAAATTAACAGCCTGCTCGCAGCTGGTTAGGTTCGCGGCGATATATGACATTAATTCAAGGTGGCTAATTGTATGCTCGGGCTCTTCCCCCTTGCTATTAGGGTGCAGTTCATCATCACTGGCATCAAAGCAGCGTTTATGTAGACACCTGAAACGGGTTGCGAGGATGAAGCGATTGGGGAGAAAGGAGCGACTGGAGCCCAATTTCTGGGCAAATAACCCCCTAAATTCACGTGAAACGATATCCCTGACAGAAACCTTATGTACATTAAAGCAAGATTCTCTTTATTCACAGTGAACGTTCATTTTTCAAGGTGTGACTTTTTATGAAAAAACAAGCAGCAATAATAGCGGTCTGTGCCGCACTTCTTATCTGTGTAGCCGCAGCAGGATGCACAAGCTCCTCGTCGTCACCAACTGCGTCGGCGACTGCACATTCTTCATCTAAAGCAGCTACCGCGTC
>Ga0209777_10004463_pt1 | contig 16517 bp, 17 predicted proteins | sample FrelakmetHBP12HB_FD_187147 | JGI IMG/M metagenome (GOLD analysis project Ga0209777, IMG submission 187147) | Freshwater lake sediment microbial communities from the University of Notre Dame, USA, for methane emissions studies -HBP12 HB (SPAdes)... | ecosystem: Environmental > Aquatic >...
AACTTCCCAGAGTCCGGTGTGTCAGGGCACCGTCAAGGTTGTCCTGTATCCCGATGCCCCGCGACAAGCGGTAGGCATACCTGGTGGATGGGTCCAGCGTAACATCAGAATAATGGAACTCGTGCCCACGGAACGATGCCCGACCAACCGGACTGTCCGCAGAACTCATTCCCGCAACATAGCTTACTACCCTTTTTTCCGGCATCCTCGTTTCCCCACAAAATACCCCGCACATCTCAAACGAGGAATCGTGCTCTGCTCCCTGCCAGCCCTTCTTTAACGTCATCCGGTCGGTGAGGTACATGAGCCCCCCGCATTCCGCATATACCGGGATGCCATTACGCGATACTTCCCGCACCGCTTCCCTCATGGATCCGTTTGATTCAAGGTCTTTTACAAAAAGTTCGGGATACCCTCCGCCAAAAATATAACCATCGGCTTCCGGAAGCCGGTCATGGATGGGGCTGAAAGTGACAACATCGGCACCCAAGGCAGGAAGAATGTCAAAGAGATCCGCATAATAAAAGTTAAATGCCTCATCGAGTGCTACACCAATCCGCACATCCCGTGTGAGGGTTTTATCAAAGGGTGTTGTCTTCCCTGACGGGGGAGTGATATCCTTCATGAGTGATTGCAGCCGGTCAAGGTCAACATAGTTGCCAATAGTATCCGTTATCGCTGCAATCCGTGCATCAAAGTCGCCATGCGCTGATCCTTCACGGTACGGGACAAGCCCGAGATGCCGCATGGTCAGGTGCATCTCTTCCATGCGGGGTATGGCACCGATCACCGGGACATTGCAGTAGTGTTCGATTGCGCTCGAGGCTTTTATTGTATGGGAGCCGCCTTTCACATTATTGAGGATGACACCTGCGATGGTGATACCAGGATCAAACGCCGCAAACCCCTTGACAAGCGCCGCAGCACTGCGGGTGATGCTTTGTGCGGAGACAACAAGAACGACCGGAAGCGACAGGGTTTTTGCAATTGATGCAGTGCTTCCCACATCAGAAAGTGCCTCAGCTCCTTCATAGAGCCCCCGCACCCCCTCCACAAGTGCGATATCGGCACCACGGCATCCAAAGTTAAAGATCTGTCGTATCTGCTGGTTGTTGAGGGTGAAACTGTCGAGGTTCCGGCACGGGCGCCCTGACACCGCCGCAAGGTAGGACGGGTCAATATAGTCCATTCCCACCTTGAAGGTCTGCACACGGTTATTTTTTGAGAGGAGCGCAGCAATGGCGAGAGTTATACTCGTCTTTCCGCTTCCCGAACGGTCACCGGTGATAAGGATGGCTTTCATGCGAGGCTCCGGAGCACGGCACCGAATTCGCTCTCCACAATCTCCCTGACGCCGAGCGTCTTGGGATGGAGGTCGATCTCGACAATCACGTGCTGGTGCCCGATCGCACGGAGCGGTTCAACCTGCCGGGGCCCGTTGGTAACAGAAAAACACTCGATCCCCTGTGTATAGTCAGGGGGAATCGCATGCGGTACCCCGCAGAGTAGCGCAAATGATGGTGACAGTTCCCTCATCCGCTGCCCGAGGGTTTCGCCATTCGCCCCGTATTCATCCAGCGCCCCGATAATTTCACAATCCACATTCCGGGCGGTCATCTCGTCAAGGATTCTTTTTGCGTCCGCCCGCACCTTAGGGAGCCCGCGATCGGCAAGGTTCACAATGTAGGTGATATCGGCATTTGGACAGGCATCGTGCAGTGCGATCAGTTCATCGGCAAACATGTATGCCGTCTCCTTTTTGGCGTTCAGGACTGCTACGCCCTTTTGGCCGCTGCGTGCACATTCAATAAGGCGCTGTGCAGCGACATGCTTCATATCGCCACGCGATGGTTCAATATATGCAGCACTGGCTGCTCCCCGCAGCCGTTCCACTTCGTTTGCCTTCTCCATAAGATTCCTTTGACGGGCAAGTTCGTCATTACTGATCCATCCTGCTGCCTCTGCTGCCTCCAGCGTCGCAAGAACACCGGCAATATTCTCTGAGAACCCGGCATGGATATCGATAGCGATGGTCGGTGTCGCAATGCCGGCATTCTCAACGGCTGATGTGAGATCCTCCCCGATGATCATTGCAACACAGGTCCCGATCACCGCGATACGGTGAGGGGTGAAGTGATCTTCTGCATAGCGCAGGACATCCTCAAGGGGTTTCTGCCCCCCGAAGATGAACTCGTTATCGGCAAGCGAGGTGGTAAGCACCCTCATGCCATCTTCTTCGAGCAGCCGTGCGTGCTTGAACGAGCACCCCGAAGGGCCGTGAAGGATCGCGACATCGACTGCAAGATCACGGGCGGTATAGAGTGCAGCAACGATCGAACTGGGGCGGGGGTGCATGTACTTCATACTTCATCTCCATGTCTTGACCGAAAGCACGATACTGCCATTCTTTGTCAACCGGCATGCAGTCTCCAATCCTTCGGCAAGCGATGAAACACGGGTAAATTTCAGGGTATCAGGTAATTTTGAACCTTGTTCACCGATGCGTGCATGCCCGACAATAATGAGCTGACAGGGGTTGACCACATATATTGCATCGAGGATACTGGAGTCCGAAAATCCTTCACACACGGCTCCGTCACCATGTTCCTGCCCGATAACGAGGGAAATATCCTCTTTTTTCGAGACTGCACGGGCAAATGTCGCCGCTTCAAGGGTTGATGCACTATTTGTACCGCTGTTCGAATTGTCAACGACCGTAACATCGCCAAATTGGCGGACGGTCATTCTCCCTTCAACAGGCAGGAACGTTGAGAGAGGGGCCGGATCAATGCCCATCAGGCAGGCAGCCGCACCGGCAAGCATGAGGGAGGTGCGGTAGGCATCAAGCCGGAGCAGCGGATTTTGAAACGTTCCCTTCGTCGTTCCCGTATCGATATGACACTGTGTTCCTTTGCAACGGGCGATATCACCAAGGTGCACCATCGCCTCTGATTTCGGGTCGGAGGATTGGACAAGAAGGACCCGTGAACAGTTTTTTACCGATTTGAGCTTTTCTGCAAGAGCGCTCTTTTTTCCACCGGCACAAGCGTAGTCCTCCGAAGATGTGATGATCGCAAGTGAACCAGCACCGGTGACACCGAGCGATTCCTCAACGATGAGCCATCCGTTGATTTCACATGCTTTGTTTACGGCAGTGATCACCGATGCCGGGGTGATGCTTTTTTTCCAGAGCAGCATCCGGCCCGGGTATTGGAATGTTCCTGCAGATGTGTGAAGGATCCCCGGACCCCGCATCGCGTGCGCAAGCGCAAACGCCGTTGTCGTCTTGCCTCTCGCTCCGGTAATTTCGATCATCGGGTGCGGGATATGGTCACCCAGCAGCAGGCGTACCGCTTCGTGGTGCGAGATCACCCGTGAGATTTGCTTCTGTAAAAGGGGGTGATCTGGATCGAGATGGACCGGTGCAATAACAAGATCATACGTTTTTGTAAGCGCTGCCGGTACGTCCACGGCGCTCTGGTCCCGGTACACGTCAACCACATCGACACGGTGACCCCGGGCAGCGAATTCCCTGCCAATGATATCAGCGCCGTGGATGGTATCGAGTACCAGCATCATCATAAAAAAAATCAGATGGATTGCAGGGCTTTCTGCGCATTTTTAACCATCAGGCTTGCAAGCAATGGGTCGCTGCCGATCGGGTCGGCATAAACAAGGGGTATTGACTTTCCGTTCAACGTAAACGTGCCTTTCTTCTGCCCCTCTTTAAATCCAATCTCTCCCGGTATGTCTTTTTCGATATGCACGCCCTTAGCAAGAAACAGGGGCACAACAACCAGCGCATCGATCTTTTCATGACGGAAAGATTCGAGGGATTCCTTAATGGAAGGGTTGTTCATATTCATAAAACCGCATTTTACCACAAAATCGCGGGTCTGTGCGGCGATCATCTTCCCCGTGGCTTCTACAAGCTCCTTGTTGTAAGGCATCGAGCTTCCATGCCCAACGAGTAACATTCCCATCATACCCATATAACAAATAGTATTACTATTATCCTTAAAAATTCTTACCAAATGGTTTTTTTAAAGGAGAGGATCAATAAGAGAATAATGAGTGACTTTGAACGTGAGATCGTCCATTGCCTCAACCGGTTTTTCAAAACACACCATTTTCAAGGATTTGCCTACCGTCTTAAACAGCACAAATTTTCAAGCCAGTATATAGACGTCCTTGTTGATTCGCTCAACCCTTCCTATTACCTTGCCATTGAATGCAAATCAATCCTGGATAAAAAAATCTATTTCTCGCAGCATTTCCATTCAGATAAAAATGGCATCCACCAAGTCGATGCAATTTCTGATTTTTTGAAAAAGACGGGGAGAACAGGATTCCTTGCCATCGAATTCCGGTTCGGTGCGGGGAAGGCAAGCGAGGCATACCTTATCCCGTGGGCAACCTTAATCGAGCATTTTAAGGATAACCGCGGGATAAGTCTTGAGGATGCCCGGCAAGGTATCCCTCTCCCAAAATCACGCGACGGGTATCACCTTGAACGGTTATAACTCTCATGTATGCAAAGTAATTTCTTTGTTGTATGTCAAATGATATGAATCCATGATGGAATCCTTCAACAGGTTCGGCGTGATCATCAACGATAAGGTAGTCCGGACACCGATCGCTGTTGCGTCAATGGCAGGTATTGTCGATACGGGTTACGTGCTTGCCCGTGCCCCCCATATTGGGGCAGCATTCATTGGCGGGTATTCCATTGATGAGCGGACTATCACGGCTGCACGCGCAATCGTTGCTGAGGGAGCCCGAAAAGAATTCCTGTATGACGATCCTGTTGAGGAACTCGGCACCCAAATCAGGAAAATGAAAGGGAGCGATGTGCTGTTCGGGCTCAATCTCAGAGGAAGTACCCCGGAATCCTACAAGACTATCGCAGAGTCATTTGGGGACAAGGTTGTCTATGAGATCGACGCGCACTGCCGGCAAAAACCGCTGGTTGAGGCTGGCTGCGGGGAGCATTACCTGCACAACCCAAAAGAACTTGTGGAAGTCGTCAAAGCCCTCAAGTCAGCGCATGTCACCGTATCGGTCAAGATACGTGCAGGAGTGGCAGCGGATGACCGGCTACTCTCTAGGAAACTCTGGGGCGCCGGTGCTGATATCCTCCATATTGACCTGATGGATTCCGGCCATGCAAAACTCCGGCAGATCCGGAACAGCTGTCCTCTTATGCTGATCGCAAACAACTCCATCAACACCTTTGATACTGCAAAAGAGATGTTCTCTCATGGGGCTGACCTCATATCCCTTGCCCGGAAATCAGATGAACGGACACTTTCCGGGCTTGATGCCGCCATTACCCGGTACACGGACGAACAGGGATGGTACAACTCCCCAAAACAGCTCTGCCGTGGCGGGGATATCCGGGCGCTCACGTTCTGCTGCATGCCGGTGAAGGATTGCCCGCTCATCCCGACGCTGAAACGGGCCGGGATTACCAAAGAAGAATTTTTAAAAATTAAGACCGGAGCGGTAAAAAATACTCCGCTCGAAACCGGCCAGCACACCTGTTTTGGCAGCCTCGTGTGGTGCTGCAAAACATCCTCACCCTGCATGTTCCGGGACATGACAATCCAGCAGGAAGGACTCACGAACAAAGGATATATGCGCCTGAAGCGTGAGCTCTCTGATACCATAATGAGCCGGGTGTTCCATGACGTGCCACATGATGACGCGGGCTGAACGGGCACAGCTTGCGATGATGCTGGAAGTCTGTGCCTACCCCAAACCCGGGAACGTCGACCGGTGCCATGATTATGAACAAACGCTTCTTGAACATTTCCTCGCTTCCACGATCTTTTCCCGGCCTGCACTTGAAGAAGCAGAACGGGAAACCGGGAGGATCGGTGAGATCATCGGGCATGCTGTGCAGGCAACAAACTGCCATGAAGGCGGCAATACCCATTTCGGCGCATTCATCCTGCTCATCCCGCTCGTGTACGGTGGCGATATTGCCGGCGCGCTGAAGGTTATCGCAAAGACAGATGTGTCTGATGCGGTGGCATTTTACAAGGCATTCGGGATGACAAAGGTGCGGATGCACAAGAACGATGAACTGGATGTGAACGACCCCCGATCGCTCCAGGTGCTGCGCGACCGGGATATGACCCTCCTTGATGTGATGCAGCATTCCGCGGCAAACGACATGGTTGCCCGCGAATGGGTGACCGGGTTCCCGCTGACACGGCGCGGGGCAGACCTCCTGAAAATGTACGGCACTGGACGCAAAGCCATTGTGCAGGCATTTCTTATGTTGCTTGCTTCAGAACCTGATACGTTCATCATAAAGGAGCATGACATGGGAGTTGCGCAGCGCGTCATTGGAAGAGCCCGTGACGTGCTTGATGGAAAGGTCTCCTTGGAAACCTTCGATGCCGAATGCATTGAACAGGGGATCAACCCGGGTTCAACCGCGGATATCATCATCGCCTCTATTTACATCGCGCTGGGTGAGGGCTGGAAATGGGACTCCTGAACGAAGGGATTAACGAAGTAATCGCCACCACCCGGTTCAATGCCGCACCGATGGGGATCTTCTGCCGGGGGGGTCAGTTTACTATGGTGCTCTTTTCCGGAAGCCATACCGCACACAATATGGAGAGTGACGGGTGGGTTGTGGCAAACATTGTCCATGATCCGGTCCTGTATGTCACCACTGCATTTTCTGATCTCCCGCAGGATGCGTTTCTTCTCGTTACGGTAAAGGGTCGGGAGATGCACCGGCTTGCACAGGCTGATGCATGGCAGGCATTCGATGTCGTCATCGAGCACCGGGGCACGGAATCGATGACTGCGAGGCTTTCGTCGTTGCACGAGGAGATCCTTTCATCCAAGGTACGGCCGGTTAACCGCGGGTTCAACAGCATCATCGATGCGACGGTTCATGCGACACGGTATGCGATTACACGGGAGCCGTCACTGAAACAACTGATCGATTATCACGCCGGGATTGTCCGGAAGTGCGGCGGGAAACGGGAATTGGAAGCGCTCGGACTTTTGATGAGGTATATCAGATAGGAGAAATTGAGCGGGCGAATATAACCCTTTTTAGCAGACTCTTGGAACCGGGTCCCCCAAGGGAGGTTCAATAAAACGCTCGCCACCGATTGCCGTCTCCATGATTACGTGGGCACCATGTGTCACCGTACCCACGAGTGCCGCATCCCTGCCGTATTTGTGTGAACGAAGGGCAGCAAGGACGGCATCAACGTCCGAAGGGTGAACACCCATTACAACCTTCCCTTCATTTGCGACTTCAAGAGGATCTATACCGAGCATGCCAGCGGCGCTCTTTACACTTCTCCGGAACGGGAGACTCTCTTCCCTGATCCGTACGCACACGTGGCTTTTCTTTGCCATCTCGTTCATCGCGCTCGCAAACCCGCCCCGAGTCGGATCCTTCATCGCGTGAATCGTGCCTGCGGCAAGAGCCTGTTGGACCATCCCCCAGAGTGGTGCCACATCGGATTTTATCTGTTCCCCAAGATCAAAACCCTCACGGTGTGCCATGATTGCGATCCCATGATCTCCCAGTGTACCGGAAACAATGATGCGGTCACCGGGCTGCAGGCCATTATCCCGGATAACGGTGTCTGCGACGCCGATCCCAGCGGTATTGATTGCAATCCCATCGAGAGCTCCCTTCTCCATCACCTTTGTATCACCGGTGACAAGGTTAGCTCCTGCTTCCCCGAGCGCTTCATCCATGGATGCGACGATCCTCGCGAGATCAGCAATCTCGAATCCCTCTTCGATGATCATCCCGCACGAGAGTGCGATCGGGCGACCTCCCATCATTGCAAGATCGTTGATGGTGCCGCATACTGCAATCTTGCCGATATCACCCCCGGGAAAAAAGATTGGGCGAACGACATGGGAATCCGTAGTGAAAACAAGATTATGCCCATGGAACGGGATTACTGCACCGTCATCGAGCGCCTCCAGTCCTATCCCGCCGGCATTATTGTGGGAAAACTTCGTGAGCGTTTGCAGCAGTTCGCCCATCACTTCCCCACCCGCGCCATGCATCAGGGTGACCTTCATGCGTCATCGACCTCAATCTGGATATTGGTGACCACAATCTCCCTGCCCCGGACCAGTTCCGGCAGCGCCCCGCATTTAGGGCAGACAAAAACTTCATCTCCGGAATACCCGCAGGAACATTTCGTCTCCGCCACCACCTCATTGCACTCGAGCACTGCTTTTGCAAAAAGTGGGTCATCTTCCTTGATAATATCAAAAAGAAAGATCACCTGATCGGGATTCACCAGTGATATTTTTCCGACATCCACGCAAACCTTATTGACACGGTCGGCATGGTTTTCACGTGCAGCCTTGCGGGCAGTTGCATACAGGTCGTACGCGATGCTGTACTCGTGCATCACTCCTCCATTGCAGCGTACACCTGACGGAATATTTCCCGGGTCTCCAAACCCTCTTCACGGGAGAGCCGCTGGATTGCAAAACCCACATGGACCAGGACAAACTCGCCGACTTTCACATCGACAAGATCGAGCCGGACTTCCTGCTTTAGTTCCCCATAGTCCACAAGCCCGATATTCCCCTCTTTAATCTCCAGCACTTCTGCGGGAACTGCAACGCACATCGATGACCCTCGAAAATATTTGACGTATAATGTGGGAGCTCCAACCACATAAAAACAATGTTGGGACTAAAAAGGTTCCCCTGGAAATTTTTTCCTAAAATAAAATGGGCTCTAGATGAGACTCATTCCATTTATCCACAAAATAAAACAGTGCTGACGCCGGGGAAGAGATTTGAACTCTTGAGGTGCAGAGCACCATTGGTTTTCAAGACCAACGCCTTCCCGGACTAGACTACCCCGGCACGTACCGTACCCATTTTGTCTTGCATGTAAAAAATGCTTCTTTGAAAAGACCGGTACTTGAAGGGGGTTGGTACCGGATACTTTAAAATCTGAACAGATCACGGATGTCGTAATAAAATCAGGATCACAAGAGCCAGAACCCCCGTCATTAAACAACCAGGAGATTTTTGCGTCTCCGCGGGAGTTGCACCGGAGAGAGACCCGGTCCCGAACCCTGCCGGAATAGTGGGGCTGACTCTCACCGACAGGGCATTCTCTGCATACAGGAAGACCTCCCCGCTGTCAGAATATTTGAATGGGTATACCTTCACATAGATCGGCTTTCCCCGTGCCTGAATGATAATTACTTCGGGATTCAGTGCGCCGTTCTCATTGATGGTATGCAGGTTTCCGCGGTCATCGATATACTCCACCACCCAGTCAATTTTGGAGGATGTATACAAATTCACGTTACTGGAACCGGCTTTCACTTCAAAATAAGCAGGGGTATCCCGTGATGCCTTTGTATGGGCAGAGATAACGTCTTTCTGGGTTGTGACCGTCACGGGATTCCCGGTTATTGTTGGAGATAGAACCGCTGCATCACCGGTTACCGATATGCTTACCGTTCCCACAAATCCCTTCGTATCCGTAAAACTCACATCATAGATACCGGTCTTGGTGATGGAGACGTCAACAGAAAAATGTCCCTGGAAATTCGTGCTGATATATTGCGGCCCGAACACCCGGGATCCGTCAGGTGCCACCACTTCAATCTGGACACCGGAGTTCTGGCTCCCCTCCATTGTACCAGCAATACTGAGTTTTTGGTTAAATTGCTGTTGCAGGCGCGAACTGAGCTGGATTTCATCAGTCCTGTCCACGAGTTCGACAAGACGCATCGCACCAGAATTCCCCTGTCCATTCGCCGGCACTTCAATCTTATATGTTCCCTTCATGAGAGGTGTAGTATCGAAAACAACGTGGAACGTTCTGTCCGACTGAACATACGCAATTTTTCGTTGTATCTCCGTGGCTGTCGTGAGCTGATAATACAGTACCACATCGATGGGAGTGCCGATGCCAAAGGTCGTGGTCCCGGTGACAATAAGGGGTTTTCCCACAGCGAGCGTCTCCGGTGCAGAGAGATCAATCTGGTATGCGGAAACAATACCGGATAAAAAAAGAAGTCCAAGCACCGGCAGGACGAACTTATTCATTCACCTAAGGTCTACTATTATGGTGTTAATGATTTCTGATTTTAGTGAACGCCCGCTCGCCTGCTGGAGGGGGAAGGAGCGGTTCGAAGGCAGGATTTTGGAGTGCCTCACCGTTATTTTCAGGACATCGGGATGTTGCTGGAACCAGTGCCTGATGTGCAGCTACCGGCACGAACGCTACACCGGCAAAATATCACCGGAATCGTATGAGAAAAACCTGCTCTCCCAACTCGCCTGGATACGGGAACAACACAAACCGGATGAATACCAGATGGTAAAAATTTTTACTTCGGGAAGTTTTTTTGACCCCCGCGAAATCCCTCCAAATGTCCAAAACATGATTGCATCAGCATTTCATGGCAAGATAGTTATCGCAGAAACACGGCCTGAATTTGTCAATGAAGAGTCCATTTCACCGTTTCTTTTGGCAATCGATGACGGGAGCTGGAAAACACCCCTGTTCTGTGCGATCGGGCTTGAGACCTCGGATGATCTAATCCGGGAAAAATGCATCAGGAAAGGATTTTTATTTTCTGATTTTACCAAAGCATCTGCACGTGCACGGGCATCAGGTGTTGGCGTAAAAGCATATCTCTTGTTCAAACCGCTCTTTTTAACGGAAAAGGAAGCGGTCGAGGATATCAAGACCTCAATAGTGGCTGCAATGCAGCATGCTGATCTGATATCCTTAAACCCGTGCACCGTACAGAACCGAACCGATCTGGAATGGTACTGGAAACGCGGGGCATACCGTCCCCCCTATCTCTGGAGCGTCCTTGAGATCCTGCAGGACTCTCCCGTTCATCTCACATGCGATCCCGTGGGGGGCGGGAGGCAGAGGGGAGCCCATAATTGCGGTGCATGCGATGACGTGATCGTAAAAGGCATCCGTGATTATTCCCTCACCGCGGACAGGGATCTCATTACATCGCTCTTGGAAACAGAGTGCATTTGTAAAGAAGAGTGGCACTATACCCTCGACCAGGAGATGCCTTTTTGTATGCCACTCACCGGCTGAAGATTATTTTTTTGCGCTCTCCTGCATCTCGATTTGTTTTGCAAGTAATGGGAAAAACGTCCCGGCATCACTGACGACACCGATTGCCTGCATCGTCCCGCGGTCCATCAGCTTGGTGAGCGCCGCAGGGTTGATATCTACGCATATCGTCTTGACGCTGGAGGGGAGGCAGTTGCCGACTGCTACTGAATGAAGAAGGGTTGCAACCATCAGAACCATGCTGCACCCGTCCAACTGGCGGCGCATCGCTTCCTGCGCAGCCATTGCATCCGTGATCACGTCAGGCAGGGGCCCGTCATCGCGGATTGAACCGGCAAGTACAAAGGGAACATTGTTTTTTACGCATTCGTACATGATCCCGCCAGTGATCACCCCTTTCTCTACCGCCTGCCTGATCGAACCAGCCCGCATGATCTCGTTGATCGCATAGATGTGGTGTTTGTGCCCGCCCATCACGGGTTTCCCGGTAGAAATATCCATGCCCAGCGATGTGCCGAAGAGGTTGTACTCGATATCATGAGTTGCGAGTGCATTGCCGGCAAAGAGAATGTTGATGTACCCTTTCCGTACCATCTCTGCTACTGCCTTGGCTGCACCCGTATGGATGATTGCGGGTCCGCCGACAAGCACGATCCTGCCGCCTTTGGTATGGACGTCGATGATCTCTTCGGCAATTTTTGCAATCAGGGTGACACTGGGCCGCTCCGATGAGACGGTACCATGCATAAATTCAAAGTTGCTCTGCTCACGGGGGCGTTCGGGATATTGGACCTTGACGCCCTGCTCTCCAACAACAACAAGGTCACCTTTTCTGATTTTTCCCAAGGGGGTACAAAGTGATCGCTTTGCCTGTTTATCCATCACAATCAGGCAGTCCATCTCGATACATTCAACCGGAATCCATTCCCCGTTAAATTTTATCTCGGTCGGATGGTTTGTGGTAAGGTAGAACCCTTTGGGACCGACACGATCGCACTCAGCCAGAACCACATGTACATCTTTGACCTCAAGAGGACGGGCACCGAACCGGTGGAGCTCCGACAGGATAAACCGCAGTTTTTCCCGGTTTGCCGCAGCGATCCGGAGGCGTGCGTAACTCGGGTCGGTCTTTTCCTTTCCGACATCAAAGACAAGGATCTCGAAGTTACCGCCCATATCCATAACCCGGTCAAAGACCTGGGTCATGATGCCAGAATCGATGATATGACCAGAGAGCTCGATCTCCTCCGTAACCACCGAAACCACCATATACTACTGATATAGGGGATGCATCTTAATATGCGTTCTGTTAAATCTGGATAATTTGAGGATATTTTCGGAGCCGGGACACGCTACGGGATTCCTGAACACTTTTATTGAGTGGGATATTTTAGGCTAAATTTACTTTATGGCTGTGCGAACGATCCATCAAAAATGCGTCAGCTAAAGCCAGATCTCTACGGGTATTCACGTTATAGGCAAGCCGGGGTTCGTGGAGCAACAAACGGAGTTCGTCCTGAGGGTCTGCAATCTTGTCGCCCCGAAGAATATTGACACCGCACGGGCACGCTTCAATACCGTCGATATTCTCCCGGTACATGACATCGCGGTGGTTTCTGACAAGGGAGACCGGTACCCAGCTGGAACATGCTTCCTTTCCAGATGTTGTATATGCTGAATGGATTGCTTTTAGAATACCGGCATGGAGACAGGGCAGGTCTGATACCGAGACAAAAACCGGCTGCTCCTCACCGAGAGCAGATACTGCATCGACCATATCTTCAACAAATCCGTTCCCTTGTGCACAATAAAGGTCGATGCCGGAAACCCTGCACCAGTTCTGTGTCATGGGAGTCTTATCTGATGCAACGACTACGGTATGGCATCCATACATCTCGAATGCCCGGATAACATAGGCAATCATGGGTCGCCCCGCGATCGTTACAAGAGGTTTTTCACCGAGGTTCAGTCGGCTGCCAGTTCCACCTGCCATAATCAGGGCAAGCATAGTGCAAGAGCCTCCAGGAGACAACGGTTTTCATCGCGGGTGCGTACGGCAATACGGATTGTTGTCGGCAGGCCAAATGACGTGCAGTCCCGCACAAGTATGTCCACATTTTGCAGTTTTTTGACTAATTCCCCTGCTTGTTGCCCAGTATCGATGAGGAGGAAATTTGCCATTGATGGTTGGAAGCGCAGGCCAAGTGCAGAAAGATGTTCATACAGCCAGTCACGCTCACGTTCGATAAATTTCCGGGATTCTTCGAGTTCAGAATAATGGGAAAATGCCTGGACAGCAAACGCTTCGGCGTATGCATTTACGCTCCAGGGAGGACGCATCGCCTCTATTTGCGCGATAAGACCGGGGTCACCGAAACCGTAACCGAACCGTATCCCGGGGACCGAGAAGCATTTGGTAAGGGATCGTAGTACAATAAGATGTTCGTTCTGGATATCACCAAGGCTCTGGGCAGGGTCCGCCAGCTCGATGAAGGCTTCATCTGCACAGAGAATACCTTTGCACAATTCAGTCTTGTGAACCAGCGAAAGCATTGCATCTTTTTTTCTTAAGGTTCCGGTGGGGTTATTCGGGTTACAGATAAACCGGATATCCGCATCTGTCATTTCTGGCACTCTTTTTCCACCGGCAAGATAAGCGGAATACTCATACTCCATAAATGTCGGGGTTTCTGTGAAAAATGTCCTGAACTGCTGGAATGCAACATGACAAAAAACCCGGATCAGTTCAATCGATCCGTTGCCCACACAGATCTCATCGACATTCCGGTGGAACGTCCTGGCGATGATCTCCTTGAGTGCAGAATAATTGTCATCGGGATAATGTTTTAGGTAAAACGGGTCACAGTTCCAGGGAATGTTGGGGGGACGGGGATTTGTGCTCGCGCTGAAATCCAGCACGTTTTTTTGGGTTTTTTCATGCTGCCGCTTCCCGCACCCCCCATGCACTACTTTTTTTTTGTATGGATCTTTCATGAACAAACCCGATAATTACCCAGTTTGTTGCATCGGAACCCATAAATGCGTTTTGTGGAGGGATTCAAAGAAAAGAAGAAAGTTTTTATACCTTCATGTGATATTTTGATTCATCTGGTTAAGTCAGACATGAGGGTTCTCCTTGTCTGACATATGAATGACAGATGACTGACATATGTCAGAAATGTGAGATACGATGATGCAGCGAATCACACTCCGGCTTCCGGAACAGCAGATCAACCTCCTCCACCACATGGTAGACGTTGGTGAGTACCCCAACGTCTCAGAGGCGGTTCGGGCGGCCGTTCGGGAGCTCGTGGAAAAACGTGCCAGCCGTGTCTTAAAAGACAGTGACCAGGTTTCATTCAAGGTATGAGAGGGTAAAATGCAGAGCATAATTAACGAAGCGCTGAAAAACGCCGAGCTTGAAAAGGAAGTTAACAAGCCAGGCTCCAATGCAATGGATGATGACTTTGTCGGCCAGCCAAGAATTGTAATCGTTGGCTGTGGAGGCGCCGGCAACAACACCGTAAACCGCATTCACCACATGGGTGTCGCCGGTGCTGAAACGATAGCGATCAACACGGACAAGCAGCACCTGGATATGGTCCAGGCTGATAAACGCGTTCTGATCGGGAAATCACTGACCAAAGGCTTGGGAGCCGGCGGATATCCTGATGTTGGGAAACGCGCCGCAGAGATGGCACGCCCGACACTCGAAGCATTACTTGAATCTGCTGACCTCTGTTTCATCACCGCTGGTATGGGTGGCGGTACCGGTACCGGTGCCGCACCGGTTGTCGCCCAGATCGCAAAAGAGCAGGGCGCAATTGTCGTCGGGATGGTCAGTTATCCGTTCCAGGTTGAAAAGGCACGCCTCATCCGGGCAGAAGAGGGTCTTGAGGCACTTGCTTCTGCCGCAGATTCCGTGATTGTCCTTGATAATAACCGGCTGAAGAACTTTGTCCCAAATCTCCCGCTGGGTCAGGCATTCTCAGTGATGGACCAGCTTATTGGTGAGACAGTCAAGGGTATTTCTGAGACCATTACCGAACCGTCCCTGATCAACATCGACTACGCTGACGTCCGTGCAATCATGAGCAAGGGCGGCGTCGCTGTCATGCTTGTCGGAGAGAGCAAGCAGCAGAACAAGGCAGAAAGCGTTGTCCGCGAGTGCCTGAGCAACCCAATGCTCGATATCGATTACCGGGGCGCAACCGGAAGCCTGATCCACATCACGGGCGGCACCGACCTTACCCTGCAGGACGCAGAAGAGGTGGCAACCTCACTCACGTACGAGCTCGATCCGCATGCAGATGTTATCTGGGGTGCCCGCGTCAGGAATGACATGGAGGGCAAAATCCGCGTCCTTGCGATCATGACCGGAGTCAAGAGTGCCCAGATCCTCGGAACACGGCAGTCGTATAAGACCACCATCCAGGATATTGAGAACAAGAGGACAAACCCCAAGGCAGTCGAGATGCCCCAGACCCGCAGCAAGTCCCGCGACCAGTCAAGCGGCGGCGGCCTGCTGGAATGGGTTGGATAATTACACCACCACGCACAATCACGTTCACCAGAAAAATTTCCATATAGTATTCTCCCAAAAAATGAAGGGAAAATCTGGTTGAAAACAACCAGTAATCACCAGATATACCAAGAAGGTGTACCTGATCCAATCAGGTTCAAACCTCCTTTTTCTGTCGTTGGATAAAATCCATTAATTGGTCATACATTACCGCTTCTGGTCGGCAACCCCTTTGGTCTGTGGTAATATTCTACGAAATGCTTAAGTAAATTCCAGTCTTTTAATAGTAGTACATTTCACCTTTCCTTCGCTGGGAGGATGTGGGGTGCACAAAAACGATATGCACCCTGGTACCGGGAGTTGAACATCATGAACAGAATTCTGAACAAGGACGATTGTCCTGAATCTTATCAAAATTGCATTGTAAGACCTTTTTCCGATGTTTTTTACCCTGTATCCCTCATTCAGGGTATTCCTGTAATCATACCGGAGACTGACTGCTCCGGCGTATTTAGTGCCTCAACCACATCATTTACACCCTCCCTGCCGGGATTTTTGGAGGACTGATCCATGATAAACGACCTGATTGAAAAGCGAAAGAAAACACTCGCAGAGTCTGAACAGCATAAAAACCTACGCAACGAGCTCAATTCTGCGGCAAGCAAGTCTGCACGCGAACGCAACACGTTGAACAACCAGACCCGCGAGTTTGTTGACGAAGCCCAGAAAAACAAGGACCTCCGCGATAAATACAACACAGAGGTCATTGAGCTCAAGGTGCAGCGCAATGATCTCAATGATCAGGCAAATACTCTTTTTGAGGATATCGAGGTATATAAAAAAGAGCATGGCAGCCCCAAGAGCCGGGGGATAAAAGAGGTCCAGAAACAGATCGAACACCTCGAAATGATGCAGCAG
>Ga0209777_10004464_pt1 | contig 16515 bp, 21 predicted proteins | sample FrelakmetHBP12HB_FD_187147 | JGI IMG/M metagenome (GOLD analysis project Ga0209777, IMG submission 187147) | Freshwater lake sediment microbial communities from the University of Notre Dame, USA, for methane emissions studies -HBP12 HB (SPAdes)... | ecosystem: Environmental > Aquatic >...
AGAAATATCAGCTTCGTACTGCGCCCACCATTTCTTAAAATGATCATACGTTGCTTTAACAACAACATCCATAAAGAGCATGTGCCTTACGGGTGAATCTGTTTCGGCGGCCATTTATAACCTCCAAAGAAAAGTTTATTGCAAACAACGTCCCACAAACGGCTGGCGTGCGTGTTTTTGCATGCCATGCCTTTGTGAGTTAGCTGTCTGTTAATCGCGCCTCCGAAGTGTTCTCCGGGGCGCTGGAGATTCCACATATTAAGCCAGACTGTCCTTTTCGTACCAACACTCTGGATTTTCTTCTTCCCCGTTACAATAATTTCTATGAAGTTCACGAGGAATCCACTGTTTGCATTTTGCCGCTCGGTCTTCGTTTGTTCCTATCATTCCGGGGTCAACTCTAAAACTGTGAACCTGACACCATTTCCCAAATTTTTGCGTTGCCGGGTCGTGTGGTGCTGGATAGTTACACTGACAGTTAATGCAGGTAACATTTTCTTGTTTAACGTAAAGAATCTTTTTAATATAATCAGGTTGCATATTCTTCCTTCCTTTCCGCCGCCCGGATGGCGGCTTGTGTTTCTTGCGCCCCGGCTATTAACCTCAAGCGCGATTAATTGCAGCTAACGTACCGCAAATGTACCATCGTTTTAATGTGGTACTTTGCGTGTTGTGCGATGGTTTTGGCGACTCCTTAATTTAGCCGCCCGTTTACAATCTTTCGTATCAAGACAACGCATCTTTTCGTGATGATGGATAAATCCCTCAACATTCAATACTGTTTCTGGATAACTCCGACCACACAAATAGCACCTATGTTCCTTATAAAGCTCGTTCAAATCCATAATGCTCCTTCGGGCGGCCTATTTGTATAGACTCGCCAAAACTTTTGCACAACGTTCCGCAAACGGTAGATCGTTTTAATGTCTACCTTTGCGTGTTGGCAGATGTAAAGCCAACCACAATGATTTTATGTAGGAGCAAAATTGCTCCCACTTACACTTAGTAAACAAAATTTTATCTATATCACGATTAATTTCATCTGAAGACACCAAATCATCTGGTTCATATAAAAATTGTCGAACCTTTCGTTTCATTTGCTCCTACCTTTCATATAAAAGTTGGCTTTATTTCTGCCAACTATACAAAGGATGCCACGTTTAACTGTACTATCTTTTTTCCCTATCAGGAATAAAATAAGATACAAATATCTGAACGCCTCTTTTATCAAATTTTCCGGTAGGACGTTCAACACCGAATTTTCCTTCAACGTCGTCACCGTCACGATATTTAATCTGAAGCGCCTTCGGCAGTGGATGGAAAATGACTTTATCCTCTGAAAAAGTCGGTTCAGTTTCTAACATGCCAAGTTTTCCTATAATCAGTACCATAACAACTCCTTTTTGTTAAATTGTCAAAATTAATCTTCGCACGTTCGACATCCGCCGCTTTGCGAAGGACAATAATTCGGGACTTCAACTGCTCTCTTCTCCATTGATGTATCGCATTCAGCGTCTCGATCTGTAATTTTCCGGCCGGAGACACGACAAACGGCCTGTCCTAACGGCTGCTGGAGAAAAAAACAATCGAGGCAATCTCGACATTTCTTAGCCACGCATGACCTCCAGAACGCGGCGCCTACAGGCTTCACAGTCATTCAATTTATATGACGGCGCAACCCAGACCTCCACCGTGCCCTCAGCTTTATTCTCAAGCACCTGAGTGACGTATTGCACCGGACTAGCCGCCGCCGCTTTTTCAATCGACCCCCACCCGTCCTTTTTCCGCACCGGAAACGGCGGGTTGTCCATCCAGACTTTCTCACCGTTGCCCTCGTGGTATAAAAGTACAGCTCCGGCCATGTCCTTTACATTGTCAAAGGTCTCCATACACCGCCGAAGCACGCTTCTGAGTTTCGCGCCGATATTATTGCCGATACCCGCACGCTCGATAAACTCACGTTCCGCGCGGCGCAGTCCGACCGAAATAGGCGAAATCGGGTCTTTAACTATTTTAGGCATGACTTCTCCTTTGTTAAGGTTTTTTGAATATTAAAACGGTTTCAAGACCACTATGAATACTTTTATAAACGTGTTCGCCGTCCTCATTGCGCTGAGAGGAGGGCCGGTTTCCGATAGGATAATACTCCTTCGCGTGAAAATGAAAACCGCATTTTTCCGCGTAGGCCTTTGCGTCGTCCACGAGAGGCACAAGTTCGCCCTTGATCCTCACGTTTTCAATATTCAGAACGAAATGGCTACCCTTTTTCAAGACGTTGTAGCACCGGCGGATCAGGACGTGCAAAAACTTGTCGCGCCATGCCGTATACTCAGGATAACGATTGCACGACTGAGTATTTTCCTTTGAATATATTTCCTTTGTAAAATACGGAGGCGACGTAAACGCGAAGTCGAAAGGTTTTCCTTTCATCAACTCCGCGTCTGAAACGTCCTCAAATGGTTTTTCAATAAGACGCACGTGTTTTCTGAAGGCAAGGTCAGCCGCGAGCCGTCCGTTGCCGACCATTGTTTCATGACACGGATCGACACCGACGTATTCCTGACACTGGGAGGAAATAAAACCGACAAGGCGCCCGCCATATCCGGCGGAAGGATCTAGGACACGGCCGCCACGCGGCGCGAGGCCGTCGTACATCATCCGCGCGAAGGCGGGGCGGAAGTTTGCCGGAATCTGCGTCGAGTATACTATTGTCAATGCGCCGAAAAGCTGGTAGCGTAATATCGCGCCGCCTTTCGTAGCGAACTCAATAGCGTGCCGCAAATGGCGGTCTTGCGCGAAGGACTGGGTGGCACTCCATGACGAACCGCGCACGTTGACGGAAAACCTATGCGGATTATACGTGTCTGCCACGTTCCCTCCCAGCGGAGACGTCCGTAGGGAATCTTTCGGCATTGACGCGAGGGTATTTATAATCTGCATGGCCTCAAACTTCGTGACGCTCGGAAATGGAAATCCGTTTTTGCGGAATAATTTAAGGCCCTCCTCAATGACTTCGCTTTGAGGATAGACCGAAAAGAATCCGCCGGACTCCGACACGTTCAGGTCGTCATATCCAGTTAGCATCTGCACGTTTTTGAGGGTAAACCCGGCCGTTGTCAAATCTACAGACTCGGCCTGCTGAAATCGCTTTAATATTTCGTCGTCCCACTCAGACCACTCCGAACTTTTATTATCGGCAATGCCATAGGCAATCGCGGCGGTTTCTGAAGGGAAGTCGGCGTACAAAACTTTCACTGTTTTATACCCGAGCAATTTAAGGGCCTTGATCGTGGTATTCCCTTTGTAGGCTACCATGTTTTTCCGCCACACGACAACCGGCGTGACCTGTCCGCGCGTTTTTATGACGTCCGCCAGTTTCGGCACGGCGGCGTCGTTTTTGCGCGGGTTGTCTTTCCATAAAACGACGTTATTGATAGGCACTTCAGCGATTGACTCGCTTGTCTGTATGCCAGCGGTAGCAGACACCGTCGGCGGCATTGTCGGACGTTGTAAACTCATAACAGCTTTGCTCCTTTTGAAAGTGTGAGAAATTTATTTGAGATTTTCCACTTCATGTCGCTTGCTTTTTCCAGTATTCCGAGCATGAGCATATTCTCCATCACGGTTTTTATTGTTTCCTCAGGCAGGCCGATTATTTTCTCAGTTTGCGCGGCGGTTAAAAACCCACCGTCGGCCTCGTGAAACGCCTTAAGGATTTCCGTGTAGCGGGTTGACACGGAAGACCATGCAACCGACCGCGCAATTCTCATCGTATTTGGCCGGATGGACGCCTCGCCTTTGAAAATCGAGATTCCTAACAGCAATTTATATATTTCCTTTGACAATCGCGTAGCCACTTCCGAAAACGGCTTATATAACACGTTCCGCCGGAATTTATCACGCGCGACCGACGCCCTCATCACCGCGATCCATTGAGACATCTTGATAATTTCGTCTTTATACGTATCTGAGCACGACGGCAATGTTTTATAGCCTGATAATAAAACGCGCTTCGAGATTCCGTTTATTTCCTTTCGCATCTCATGTTCCTTCGACGTATTCGCAAGCGCCTGCTTTATATGGGCATACCGCGTCGTGTAGTCTTCTGAAATCCAGTTGCGCCATGACAAAAACCGTTCGCCTATTGCCGCCGTTTCCTCCACGTATTGCTCCACCACTGGAGTAGTCGCGGCAATTATACCGAAGGTTGACTTAATGACGCGTCGTATCCCGTTGCCGAACGTCCGGCCGCAGACGCCGTCGAAAGCGCCGCGCAATATTGATAATATTTCTTTACGTTCGTATTCCGGCAAGCCTAAAATGATTGTCCAGTCCTTGACAATTAATAGCCTGCCGTTTAGTTGCGGAATCAAAGACGGGTCGACGCCATTGAAGTTTTGACCGCTGATAAGTGCCGCAGCAGTTACTGACTCATGGATTTCAATAAGTTTTCCACCAGACAGCGCAAGCAACGGTTCGGTCTTGAACCCGCCAGGCGGCGCAATTAAATATAACCAGACCGGGTCACCTGGGATACGATTTGCAAATACTGTCCCGAAGATAACGTCGTAGATGTCCGTTGCTTTTTGATCATATTTTGGGCAGTCACTGAGGCTGAACCATTTACTAAATGTCTTATACACCTCTTCGTGGGGCACGTGAGCAGCAATAACGTCCGGCGTCGTCACGTTTTTGCTTGACGGCTGGACTAACTCACAGTGGTTTTTTATCCAGTCGAGTGCTTTTACGCCGTCACGATTGCAATCTTTGACATAGACATCCCGGACATCCCAGCCGTTAGCGGCCGTGTCCGGCCAGCGTATCGACCGTAGTTCCGCCGCGACCGGCGTCAGCACCGCTACGGACTTTGCTGCTCCGTTTCGACCTGCCTCGTCATTGTCATATAATAAATAAACAGACTTGCCGATCATTAGATTGAGCACCTCCTGTTTCAGAGTCGTGCTCGCGCCCGGGACGCCGATAACGGCCGCGCGTTCGTCATCCATTATTTCCATCAGCGCAAGCGTGTCCCACTCGCCTTCACAGACGTAAACTGTATCGTATTCATCTGGGGTCGTCCATAAACCATAAATAGCTGCAGAACATCCGGCCGCGTTTTTGAATGAGTCACCGTCGTATATTTTGACGTTAAGAACGGTCGTGCCGTCTTCAGCAAAAACAGGCACCGTCCACACGTCATTCAGCCACCCGATTTTCATAGCCTCAAGCGTTCTAACGGAAAGCCCTCGCTGGGAGGCAAGTTGTGCAATTTCCGGTTTGTGCTCCACGCTTTCCTTCACGACGGTCTGGAGAAATTTTTGAAAGCCGCCTGACCGGCCGCACCTTTTACAATCGAACGGCCGGTTTTCCTTTTCAATATTAATATAAAAATGACCGGCTTTTTTACAGAATGGGCACACGCCGACGACGTGATTTCCTTCGGACTTTTCTTTGACAAAGCCAAACTGTTCAAAGATCAGAATCGGGTTTGTATTCATTTTTAGCATCCCAGGTATAGGTTGATACTGAAAACTCAACATCGAGTTTCACGGTTATTTCTGGACGGTCGACCATCAGTTGCTTTACGTTTCGGCATATTTCATCTAAGTCAATGCCGCGCTTTATTTCCATTACTAACTCGTCATGCACTGGAATAAGAATATGACAGCCGTCGATAGACGAAAAATATTTATCTACGGCAACCTGAGCATGCTTGAAAAGCGCCGCCGCGCTACCCTGTATTAAATAATCCGTCGCGGCATAAGGCCGGTCTAACGGAACACGCAATTTACGACCGAAAAAGGTAGTAATATGTCCGTCGCGTTTCGCGTGGCGCGTGCAATCGTCCATCAGTTGATAAAACTCAGGAAAATCTTTTTTATCGCGTTCGTATCCCGCACGGACTTCTTCAACGGTGAGCCCGAGCGTCAATGCAGTCTGCTCAAGTCCAGCGCCGTATAGCATGGCAAACCGCGCGTTTTTCGCGCGTGACCGTAGGGCCTTTTTCATGTCCTTATCTTTTTCGTCAGTATATCTATCACCGTAAAACGCGCGAGCGCAGGCGTCGTGAAAATCAAAGTCTTTCCGGCACATTGTCATAAGCCTCGCGTCGCCGGTTCCCTGCACGGCCAGCCGCATCTCAATTCCGGCGTAGTCGGCCAGCAATAAAACATATCCCGGGCGCGCACGGAAGCACCGTCGCGCTGGGACGGTGTATTTCGTTCCGGCTTTGATTTCTTTCGCTACGTTCTGCACGTTCGGGTTCTCAGACGATTCGCGGCCAGTTCCAGCGCGGTTTGTTATTATTGACGGATGAACTACTCCGGCCTCGGCCATTTCCATATAGCCTCGTATAATTGCGACGCCCTTTGTATAGGCGCGTGATTTCAGAACGCAATCGACAATAGGGTGATCAATTTTGACAATATCGCGCTTATCAGTCGTTTCGGTTCGCGGCAATCCGAGTTCTTCAAATAAAAAATGCTTGAGTTGTTTTTCAGAGTTCAGGTTGATAAACCGGCCGACGATTTCCTGAGCCTTGTCGTTATTTTCGATCAACTCCTTCTGCATTCGCAACATAAGCAGCTTTGCCTGCTCCTTATCGAGCATGAATCCGCGATCTTCCATTTTTGCCGTGGCTTTTATCAATTCAATCTCATTAAAATATTCCGTCGATGGAACTACGTGCGGCCAGAATGTTCTGTAAAGCAATGCGCCGCGTATCCCATCTGCAAGCTGGTAGCGGAACATGATATCTTCAGGTATTTTATCATAGGTTCCTAAAATCTTCGCGGCGTGTTCTACTTCTTTGTCAATTTCATAGATCCAGTCGACCTTTCCGTGAAAACGATTGAATAAATAATCGAGAGCGTGCTTCGGGCAGAGGTTGTCGACGTATTGACTCATGATCATTGTATCATGTAAAATTTTTCTGGGGTTGACTTCGAGACCAGCCGCGCGTGTAAATTCCCACTCGAACTTCAAATTGTGTGCTACCATCCCACAGGGTGATTTCCAAAAATCAGCAAGACGCTGCCAGTAATCATCGGCGCCTAATTGCATTCTTCCAGTTTCGGCCTCGTCAAAATAAAAACGAACCGCGCCGTTTTCACGCCATACTTCCGTATAGCCGGTGTCCGTCCATGTCAGTGAAAACGCGAAAAACCGGGCGCCGCTACGCGGATGGAAGCCGGTAGTTTCATAATCCAGCGCTACCGTTTCGGCGGCGTCGAAAGGACGCGGTTCAGTTTTGGTTAAGGCATTCATTTAAGCGTTTCAAAATCGGCGGTCTGACCGACCGCCGACCATTGTGACGTTCTACCTACGTGCCGTCCGCTTAGGCGATTCCTTTTTCGCGGCCGGTTTCGGCGGTGCCGCCGGTTTTGCGGCCGGTTTCGCGGCCATTGTCCGCTTCGGCGGTGCCGGAGGCTCAGGTGCCGCCGGACGTTCGATGAGATCCGGCGCGGCATTGTCCAGCAACTCGAGTTCCTCGGCATTGAGGTCCTCCTGCCGGAACGACGCGCCATTGTCCGTAAGAGCCGTGATAATGGCCTCCGCGTCCATGTCGTCCTTGACATAGTCCAGCTGGTAGGAGTTGCACAGCGTTAGCAGCCCATCACGGACGGGGTCGCCTGCGGGGTCGCCCTCGACATTTTCCGGCGCGGCCGTTGACGTGTCCACGTTCGCGTCGGCCTCCGGAGTTGCCTCAGGCGCGCTGGAGCCGACGTCGATAATCCGCACCCGGCCGTTGACGTAGGCCTTGCCGTCTTTGCCGGTGGAGTTTTCATGCGTCACGCGAATCTTCACGAGCGGTGCGTCCGCAGAAATGTCCCGGAGGACGTTCTCGAGATAAGCGATCTTTTCCGGCCACTCATGCCCGAGGTCCTCAGTACGCCCACGGCATATCTGCAGGCCGACCTTATTGTCCTCGATGACCGTCCGGTCGGTAATTTTCCGGCCCTGTTTTTCGCCTTCCGCGACCGTGAAAACCCATGCCACGAGAAGCCGCTGGGGGTCATTTTTTGTCTCGCCCAGGCTGGCCTGAACGTGCGCTTCGTATTCACCCGGAGGCAAGAGCGTGAAACTGCCCGGGACGTAATCTTCCATCTGCTCATCAACTGCCGCCTGCATCCGTGCAAGGCGTTCCGTGTAAGTTGACATAACACACTTCCTTTCTTGAAAAAGTTAAAGGTGAATTATCCGTTATCAAAATCGGCTATGGCCTTTGCCACGTAGCCGAGATCGTTCGGGATCAGATTTTCCACGAACATATCTTCCGGCGACTTTGTCGTATTTCGGCCGTTATTACGGGTCGCGAAGAAAAATTGCCCTTTGTTTATAACAGTGTTCAGCACGACTGTAAACATACCCTCGACGCATATCTTCTCATCGAGAAGTTTCCCGATTGTCTTGACTTTTTCCTCACCCAGGTCGTTTGTGTCGCTATGGACGAGAAAAAATACAATCCGGCCGTCGCCCATCGTATTTGCAAGCCACAGCAAGTCCCAGGCATGGCGGCCGATCTCCGTGAACTTGTCATAGCCTTTCTCATAGGAACGGCGCATAAACTCGTCGGCCATGAGATACTGAAAATCATCGATCACGACGTAGCGAATCTCCTTTCGTTTTTTGACGGACTCGAGAGTAGTCGTAATAGTCCCATAGTCGTCCGAAATCAGCATATTCCCCTTGCCGTTTACATAAGGAACGTAATTTTTTCGCCACCCCTTAAACGGCAGGTCCTTTCCGATCACATTAACGAGAAAAGTCTTTTTTGGGTCAAGACCGACAATCGACCGCGTTTTTCCGGTGCCGGATTTGCCTATAATCAGAATAGGCTTCGACCGCGCGTTCGCTGGAATAGAAACTGACGGCGTCGGCCTTGTTGCCGGTGCCGATGACGTCGGCGGCGTTTCGGACGCCGCGACCGCTTTTCGTTGTAAAGCCATTTGGCCTCCTTTGAAGAATTTATAATGTTTTTCCCACTCATCGTAGCATGAAAAGTTTGAGTAATATTTTTTGCCGCGAAAAACTAAGCACCATTTTTCCCACGGCACGGTGTCTTCCGGCGTGTTATATGCTTTCACGCCATAGGTGCAGGCGCCGATTTCGAGCGCAAGCTCAAGTGTCCCAGGGAAGCACTTCAGTTTGTTTTTTGACAAAATCTTAAAACCGTGCTCAAGGATTTCGACCACGGTTTCACGTGGTTTTTCCGTATCAATTATCATCGCTAGCCGCCCGGAATGTATGAAATTATGGCAATAATGACATAGCGGCTCAATGGACTCGATAATGACTTCGCCGGTCTTATAGTTTATTTTATAAAACTCGTGGGCCTCAAGCCACTGTTTTTCCTTTGCCTCAGTTTTATAGACGCCGCAGGCAATGCAATGCTGATCGCTGGAAGCATAAACTTCGCGCCGTGTTTTATCCCACCACTCCTGCCCCATGATCGTGCGCGGTGATATCCCGTGCAACGGCTTAGGTATGTTCGGGTGTGTCAATATTTCAGGTCGCAATTTTAGCATAAAACTCCTTCAGCTCGTTTAAGTCGTCCCGATAAAAAGACGAAGCAGTTCCACCCTGTCGTAATAGTGCCGCCGGATGGATGATCGCGGCGTGAGGCAATCCGATGAAAACTTTCTTATAAAACTGTTTTGCTACCTTCCCAGCGAAAACAATCCCCTTAAGAAAAGTCAGGCGCGGGATTATTGCCGTGACATTGCCGATACAGTTGAAAATTTCTTCCGGTGTCGGTTCGCGGTTCTCACCGTCGCGCGTGTCACACGAACGGCATAGAACGGTATTTGTAAAAAAGCATTTTTCAACTGGGACTCCGGCGCGTGTCAATAAATTATCTAACAGCTTGCCGGACTCGCCTATAAACGCCTTTCCGAGGACGTCTTCGGACTTACCTGGAGCTTCACCGATGATAAGAATAGTCGCGGACATATCACCGCGCCCTATTACCATCTTCGTTCTTGTCTTTGACAAACCGCATTTATTACAATCCATTAGAAAAGCCCTTTCGCCCAGAAGCCTATACCGAATGCCGACGCCTCATGATCGTTTTTGAAATCCATGCAATATTTTTTCTTGAAAATAAATCTCAGTTGCTTATAATTGAGTTGACCTTTCCACGTCCGAGGCGATACGAGGAAAATACTGCATTCGAGTTGCTTGAAGTGACGAATAAACGCGCCGATTTGAAACGCCAGCCGGAATAAATCACCGGACGCTGCCGAGGCATAGGACACGGAAGAACCGCCCCAGAGTTCGACCGATTCAATTATGATATTATGCTCCACGGACGCGGGAATTAATGGAAAACACGCTAGCGCCTTCGGATAATACCATTTATCAAGCATTGCGCCGTTATACCACTCCACGACCGCCGTGTGATTACCCGGATCAATCGTGAGCCATCTACCACGGTTAAACCCGAGCGGCCGACTGTCGAGCAATAATGCCCCGTCGAATACGCTCGAGGGATTTCTGCCTGTCTTCTTTTGCATATAAACTTTCTAAAATCGCTTCATCGACCGTATTCGCGGCGAGAAGTGAGATGATAAAAAGTGAGTTTTTAGTTGTCAAATCAACCGTCCGCTCACAAACCTGTTGCCATGTCAACAGGCCGCTTGGCAGACTGAAAAAAATAACCGTTTCCACGCCGGATAGATTCGTCCCGAACTTCCAACATTCAGGTTGAGCCACAAGGCGAGCCGCCGAACGCTGGAGGAAATCCGCGCGGATTATTTCACGTTCGGCCTGACCGACGCCGCCGTGAATGTATTGACATTGCAATAAACGGGACAAGCGCTCGACTTCTTCCACGTAATTTGCCCAGATTATCACGCGATCCTTTTTGAGGTCACCACGCAGTAGTGCAACAAGTTCCTTTTCTTTTTCTTCGCCGGAACATAGACGGCGTAAAGCATTCCAGCGCTCACCTGCATACTTCAGTGCTTCACCATCCAGCAAGCCGAGTTCCGCGTCGGTGTAGCGTTTTCGTGTTTTTGTGTATAATTCGACCGGCCATTTACGGAAAATCTTTTCTTTATTCAGGCCGACGTCAGTCCGTTTCAAAACTGAGCAGGCGTGAGCAATCGCGCGGCCGAGGAACTGTTTTCCGCGCAACGTCATCACCCAGTCGTAGCCTTCCGGCCGACACCACCGGACACGGAAATCCCAGTATGATCTCGAGCCAAGGATTCTGGGATTGATCCAATATAATTGAGTATAATATTGCAACTCAGTTTCCGGTGCCGGTGTGCCGGAAAGGAGTATTCGATATTTCACGTGCGGTGCGCGTGATAAGAAATATCTCGTGACTTTGGCTTTAGGATTCGTGATCCAGGACTCGTCTAAAATTACGGCGTCCCATTGATATTTTAGAACGTCACAGTATAAATGGATTTCTTTATTGACAAGATACCAACCAGCTGTTCTTGACGTAGTATCTAAATACCGTGCGCGGTCGGCCGGTTCAATTCTATATACGGTGTGCGCTATATCTTTTTTACCGTCATTTATCAATTCGTCACACCATCCGGCTAGCGCTGAATAGGGAGCACAGATGAGAACACGCCGCGCGTCGCGGCGCATTGATAAAAACCGGATAGCGGTTATTGTTTTCCCTAATCGCATTTCCCAGAAAAGCGCGCCGCACCCATCAACACGGCGTAGATATTTTATTCCATTACTTTGATACGGACGGAGGGAAAAATGAAACGGCCGTGAGGAGCCACCGTCACGGCCGCTTATTGCACTTTGGCTTTTACCCGCCATTGTGCGGGAAACTCGAATATTATTTTGCATCGTGGCTCCGTCAGATTTTATTAAATTTTGTTTATGATGTAAATATAACACATTTTCGGTGCAAACGCACGAAAAAATATCTCATGCTGCCATTTTTCGCTCTTTACTTTCGGCAGCGTCGGAAATCGTTATACGCCGATACCATGCGCCGATAAGAGAAGGATCATTTTTCTTAAAATATGTTTTGCAATCGGTGATTTCTTTTTTATCACGGGTGAGGCTCTTATGAATCATAACAAATGAGTCGTTTCCCTGCACGGTAAAGACATCTCCGTCCGTGCTTCCGTATATTTTTGAATAAAAAGACGGAATCGCGTCTTCTGATACGTGGCTGAAAAACGTCTTCAAAGACATCATATAAACTCCCTTTATTTTTACCGGAACCCGTCCGGCACGGCCGTCTATAGAGTATTACCATTATTTATTATTAATAAGTTATTTATTAATAATAAATATATATATACCCTTGTTCTAGGGGGTCTCAGGCGACTTCGTCTTAGAACACATATTAGGACGCACGAGCGGCTGTCTTTTTTGCGGTTTCTCAAAGTGGCCGCCGATATAGAACGCTCCGCCGTGGATCTCAAAGACGACTCCGGCTTTTATTTTCTGACCACAATTACATTCACAGTTGCCCCACGACTTAGTTGCAATCATTTTATCTCCTTATATATCACCACGCGGTGCGCCGTCGCGTCATTGCACGGCACGGCGGATTTGCACGTCGACACTCCTTTTTTATTCAAAAGTATATAGTGCCTTAAATGACACTTCCGGCCGGACGGGCAGATATTGATCGTGTCGCGGACATATTCACCCGCGCGGATGAGACGCAACTCGTCTAATATCTGCTTTTCAAGCTTCATTTTTGATCATCCTCGCTATTGCCACGGATGCCGACGGCGCGTCGCCTAATTTCTGCCACATTGTCTCAGGAATTGTGATAAGACGTGATTCTGTCTTCTCGCCTGGAAAATGCGGAGGACGGCCGGTAGTGTGATTGACCCGCTCTTCAGTGTGACGGCACTCCACTGCGAAGTCCTGATTGACGACATAAACCGCGCCGGACGCTGTAAACAGAAGATATTTATCTACGCGTCGGTTATATCCGATTCGGCCGACGCGGCCGTCGGCGCGGTAAACTTTCCGAGAGACCCAGTTGAACTTGAGCATACTTTATCCTTTCAGATGGATGTTATAAACGCACCCTTCAATGGTGCCGCCGCTCCAGGTAATTTCTCCAACTTCGGTCATGCCATTGCGCACGTAAAAGTCGCGCGCTCGTAGGTTGTCACGCCGGACGGTTAGCCAGACTGTGTTTGTCCGGTCACGAATGAAGTCAAAAAACTTCTTCAGGACCGCCTTCGCACGGCCATTGCCTTCTTCGCCATTGACAATCTGCCCGAGATGTCCATCACCGCGCCATGCTACGCACGTTCCGAGGGCCTGACGTCGTTTATAAATGCCGTAGGTTATTACTACGCCGTCTTCAAAGATAACCTGTCCGGTTTCTATTTCTCGTTTCACGGCGTCCGAGCGAATATGAGGAAAAATACGCCGGTACTTCTGAAAGATTTTCATTATGTCCGAAAGGTCGGCTATTGTTGCATGGCGCATGACGCCTCCTTTTTTTTTATGAATAGTGAAACGGTCGGCTTGTAGATTGCCGACCGTTTCCGCGCGGCCGTTATTTCTTCGCGTCGGCACTGTAGTACGGTACGATCTTGTCGTTCTCGTCCCGTCGGAGTGCCGGAATCACCGTTCCGTTCTTCGCGAGTGCTTTCCGCGCCGACCAGGTCGGGGCGCCGACCGTCCGATCAGGAAACTCCTTCGCGATTATGGCGTCCATTTCCTTGTCGGTGTATTTCTTCTCGAGGACGAGCTCCACCGTCCGGCTCATGGCCGTCACCCGCTTCACCTTCACCGGCTTCGGTTTCGCCGCGCGGGGCTCCGGTTTCGGAACTCCGGCTCCGAATCCTGCTACGTCCTTCTCCGCCGCCGGTGCCGGACGCGCGAGAGGTTTCTTTTCCGGTGCCGCCGGTGCCGATTTTTCAACCGCGCCCGACTTGTTAGAGGACGCCTTTTTGATCGCGGGTTTGGCCGCGCTGACCTGCTTGCCCTTCACGAACTTCGTTGCCATAGTGGCTCCTTCGTTTGGGTTTTGAGTTTTGCCGGTTTTCCGGCGTTTCGTTTTCATTCTCGTCTCCATTTAGAAGATACAACATTTTTATATAGAAAACAAGGACTTTCTATATTTTTTCTGGAACCGCGCCGCCGTCCGCGCCGGTCATTCAACCGGCACGGCGCGGCATGGCAGCCGTTATCCGAAAAGCATTTCTCCACCGATTTGCTCCAGTTCCACCGAGCGGTCGAAGTCGGTTACGTCCATGTGAGCAGCAGCGGTCACGGCATTGACAAGTCCGTATTTTGACGAGTCACCTCCGTCGATCATCCGTTTCAGAATCGCGGCGGATTCCGTGTCGCTGAGAGCGTAGCGGCCGGTTACGTCTTCAATGGCGTCTTCGACGTCCTCGATTTTCAGACCGGCGGCGGCTTTCATCTGGCCGACAATGTTTTTGAAACCGGCCTCGCTGAGGGCATGGCGGACGGCGTCGCGCGCCTTGAGCAGAAAGGCGGCAATGTCCATCATTATTGTATCCCGCGCGTAGATTCCGTTGTCCGTGAGGTCCTCGTCCGTTGCGCGGCGCCCCACGTGGTTCCGTTTCGTGGCGAGTTCATTCACGATCAAGCCGTTTTTGCAGGCCAGCCGGTAAACAAGCGGCGCGATCATGAGTTTTCCGCATCCGATCTCACTGTTTTGGATCATGACACCGGCCTGAACGCGGTCGCCGACTTTCACCTCGCCGAAAAGACGCGGCGCGAGGGCCTTGACGTAGAGCTTCCGTTCCGTGATTTCCGCCGCCACGATTTCGCATCCTGCTTCTACCAGCGTCGGCTTGAGAACCTTTACAACGTCATGGCTGTCTATCGGCAGATAGCGGTCGCTGAGAAAGGCGCGGCATTGTCCGTCGAGGATGCGAATTAGCCTCCGTTGATCAGGGCGTTTATCCATCCAACGGTTGACATTCGCGGCGAGGAGATCCGGTTCCGTCGTTTTCATCCGGTCATAATAAGACTTCGGGATGTCCAGATACGACGCGATCTGACCGTGTGCGTAATCGGTCAACGGGAGGTCCTTTTCGGACTTTTTGTTCTGTAACGTCCCTTTAACCGTGAACGCGAGGAACGACGTCGGCATGAGAAAATCATGCTTCGTCTTCAGTTGCCGGTCGAGTTCCGTCTCGACCGCCGTCATGCTTCTGCCGTGCAACATAATGGCTCCTTTGAAAAGGTGAAACTACACGCACTCCATTTCTTCTTTTGTCAGGTTGCCGGACGAATACCGCCGGTCATAATCCGCGCCATTGAACATTTCGTTCGGCGTCCGCCGTCCTTCCATTATTTTAAGGTCTTCCGGTTTTTCTTTATTTGCAATTACGGCGATTTCCCTGTCGGTTAAATTTCTTATTCTTTGTTTTTCTCCGCGCCTATTCGTAAAGACTATGTCGTATAAGCGCTGAGTTTTGGCGGTTTCGGTGAATGCTTCGTTTCGTTTCATTTTTATCTCCATTTAGAAGATACCACATTCCATATAAAAAGTCAAGGACTTTTTATATAAAAATGAAGTTAATCGCTTGAAAACGGCATCTCGTTCTAGACGCGTGAGAACCGGCCTAGAATCAATCCGTGCGCGGTGCCGTGTCATTGCACACGGCCGTGACAGAACCGCTCGCTTGCGCGATTCGTTTAATCTGTTAAATATGCCAGTTACCTTTAAGGCTTCCGGTCACGCCATAGCCGGCTTAAGTTGTTTTATTCAAAAACAACGACTTATAACTATTTTAGTTTTTATATAAAAAGCCCTTGATTTTTTATATAAAATGTTGTATCTTTAAAGTGGAAAGGAGGTGAATATGGAAATACGGGACAACAGAACACCGGCGGAAAGCATGACGCATTCCTGCCTCGTGGTTTGCACGGACGCCTTCGGGTGTGGAGTGTCTATTTATGCGTGGGCGTGCAAGCCGGAAAACCTCGAAAAAGTCGAGGCGTGGGTGCGGTCACGGTCAGGCGGCGAATACGTCCGCGTAGTCCGTGGAAAATGGAAGCCCCGAGGCGTGGGTAACGCTTACATCTATGTAGTCAATGCCGGACATCCGGCGCTGAAAGGAGAATAATATGGGATGGGATTTTACCAAAGACGCGACAAAAGAAGACATTGTTCGCGAGGCTTCGGCCGGTGCAATCGAGACAAAACTGATAGGAAATTGCTTGTGGAGCATCCGCAATGGCGCGGACGGAAAGTATATCCGTCTTGCCCTCATCAGGAGCCAACGTGGGTTCGAGTATGGTTATAAGTCAATGTGTGAATCAATGCACCCGTTCTACTACTCATGCCCGTTAAAATTTCTCGACGCGGTTCCGGCGGCTAACCTGGAGTGGCGCGAAGGAGTCAAACGGTACTGGGCAAGAAACGGCGCGGCCGTGTCCATAAACGAAAGGAGATAAAGATGTGCAGGTCATGCTCGGTCGTATCAATAAACGGCGTCGCGTGTCACGAAATCGGCTGTCCCGATTCATGGCGTGACGAGGAACGTGAGTGTAACTGGTGCGGCGCGAAGTTCACGCCGGAAAACA
>Ga0209777_10004465_pt1 | contig 16514 bp, 19 predicted proteins | sample FrelakmetHBP12HB_FD_187147 | JGI IMG/M metagenome (GOLD analysis project Ga0209777, IMG submission 187147) | Freshwater lake sediment microbial communities from the University of Notre Dame, USA, for methane emissions studies -HBP12 HB (SPAdes)... | ecosystem: Environmental > Aquatic >...
GCGCGACGATGGGAACCTGCACCCAGGTCGGCTGGGTTTGCGCCGGCACGATGGTCCAGCGGGGACTTTGGATGGCGGAGGGCCGGGGTGTCTGCCAGTCATAAGTTGGCCCGGCGGCGACCGGCGGGGCGGCGCGGAGGTGGTCAATCTCCTGGGCGGCGGCCCGGAGACGGGCACGACGTTCGGTTTCAGCCTTGGCCTGGGCTTGGTCCTCTGCTGCCCTGCGCCTGGCCTCCTCAGACGCTTGCTGGTCTCTGGCTCTGTCAGCCTCGCGGCGAGCCTCTTCGCTTCGCAACCGGGCCAGCTCAAGCTGGCGCTCCTCGGCCTGCCTTTGCACTTCGGCCTCAGCTTTCCGGCGGGCTTCATCCTCGCGTTGGGCTTTGGCTTCAAGCGCGGCCTGGGCCTCCGCCGCAGTCTTCCGGCGGGCCTGCTCCCGCTCCCACTCATGAAGCAATTCCACCGACACGGGCTGGAGTTCGGCCCGGTACCGGGGATGAATGGCGGGCCGGGGATAGAATTCAAGTGCGCCTTCGCCGTTGCACACGTACCAAAGCAGCGGGTAAGCGCAGTTTAGATCGAACCAATCGTGAGTGGCGGGATCAACCTGCCGCAGGGGCTCTTGCAAACGAGTGCGGATAAGGACAAAGTAGTCCAGAGAGGCCGGGAGGAGGGCTGTCCCTGTGTACGGGTTGATGCCGGGCTTGGGCTGTTTGAATACTTCGCCGAGAGGAGTCAGCCCCCAGTAAAAGAGGGGCTGACCGTGCTGGTCGTAAAGTTGATTGCGCGTGAACCAAGCATGCAGACTGAAGTAGCTGACGGCGAGCGCGGCCAGTACGCCCAGCGCGGTGCGGCGTTGCCGATGGCCGCGCCGGGAGACGAATTGAACGACGTAAGAAACGACGAATACCGCCGCCACAATTACAGCCCAGGTTATGTCCCGTCCCGAGCCGGCCACCCGACCCAGTTCGGAAACGTACTTTTCGACGAAGAAGGGCACAACTGCCCAAGCCAGTGCGAAACGGGCGAGGAAAAGCAAAAGGACGAGAGAAGAAATGACCAGCAGCGCAATCAAGACGAAGCCCAGCAGCCGTGACAGCGCTGAGGTTCTCGCAGAACTTGGCGTATTCGGGTTTATGTTCATGGCTAGATTAAATCACGGCCCCGGTCACGTTGCCTCCATCGGGACGTCCGGGGACATTGGGAGGAGGAGGCTCTCGCAGGAGCGGCCTTGTTGCCGGTGAACTTGGCCCACCATGCGCGAGTATTGGCGAAGCCACGGCTTTTCTCGAGCATCAGCCAGTGTATGAGGATCGCGAGCGCGATTTCCAAGAGCACCCAGAGGATGAAGTTGCGGCTCCTTCTCATGTGCCGGCCTACCACAGGCTCTTGCGGCCTTTCCTCTCGATCCAGGCGAGCAGGTGCCGCGCGGCGGCGTAGCCGAGGATCAGGAGCACCGCATACACCAGGAGCCGCTGGTAACGCGGGAGGGTTGAGCGTTGTTGGTCGGGATTCATTTCAGTGTTCATTTGGTTTCTTTGTTTAAGGTTCTCGGTCTTGGCTACGCGGTTTGTTCATTTAACATGCTGGCAGGATAGACGCATTCGGGGTGTCTTTCGGACGGTCGGACGTCCGGGAAGGTTGGCCGGAACATGCTGCCGTTTCCGGATGGCCATAAAAGGCATAGGCGGATGGGCGCTCGGTGGAGGCAACGGGGCATCCCGCCGCACGGCGTTCGCGGGCGCAGGGCGCAGCAAGGGTGTAAGCGACTTTTTTGGAGGCGGACGGCGAGCGAGCTTACTTTCGCGGGGCCCCTGGCGATTTGCTCTTTTTGCCACTCTCCACCTCGATTGCCTTGGCCAGGTCGCGCCGGGCGGCGATTTCAGCTTCCACCTCGGCTACGGCACGTGTATGTGCTCGCTCCCGCGCTGCCCAGACGGGGTTGACCTGATCCTGAGGGTTTCTGCAATTTCTTGGCAGCGTGGCGAAGATGAACGGGCGGGTTGGCCCTCGCTTCGTCATGATTCGACCCACGGCGTGGTAATTGGGCAAGCCCTGCAAGTCCAGCGCGCCGAACTCCGGTTCGGTGTAGAGACGAAGCTTATCGGCATCGGGTGGTCCGACACGAAAGGCGATCAAGCTGCCCACGTTACCAAGCACAGCATCAACCAGGTTTTGCCGCCCTACGTTGGCAGCAAGCTGGCTGAGATTCTGGTTTGCGAGGGTCAGGTTGAGACCGTACTTGCGCGCCTCGGCCAGCATGAAAGCAACGCCGTCATTCACGAAATTCTGAAACTCATCAACGTAAAGATGGAACGGGGAGCGTTGGTGGGCGGGCACGCTGGCCCGGCCCATCGCGGCCGAAAAGATGCGGGAGAGAACGAAGGAGCCAAGTAATTGCGCGTCGAACTCGCCCAGCAAACCCTTGGGGAGTTTGACCAGCAGGATGCCTTGCCGGTCCATGATTTCGCGGAAGTCAATGGTGCTCTCGGCTTGTCCGAGAATCGGGCGAATGAGGGCATTGCAGGTGAACGCATTCAGCTTGCTGGTGATGTAGGGTGCGATATTGGCAAGCGAACTGTCTCCGCCCGTCTTCTCTGCGATGTCCCTCCAAAATCCCACTATGAAAGGATGCTTGCAGCGGGCCAGGAGAAAGCTGCGATAGTCCTTGCTCTCGAACACCAGCGACAACTCCATGAGGGTTACCGCAGGCAACCCGCTCTCCAGCAGCAACAATAGCGCATTGCGGAAGTAAGTCTCGAACATGGGGCCGCCCGTCGCGCGCATATCATACATCCGGTCGAAGGTCTTGAGCAGGTCGTTGATGGCCACATTGACTTGGATGCTGCGATGGGGACCGGGGCATTCCAGCACATTCAACCCGGGCGCATGGTCCAACTGGCTGGGATTAAACATGACCACGTCTTTTGCTCGGCTGAGCGGCAAGGATTCCACGATCTGGTCATACAAATCACCGTGCGGATCGATCAGACAAACGCCGCGCCCTTCGCGAATGTCCTGGCAGATCATGTTGGCGAGCAGCGTTGATTTGCCTGTGCCCGTGGCGCCCAGCACGTACAGGTGGCGGTCGCGCGCGGGTTGTCCAAGCTGGACACTCTGAAGACTGCCCTCCGTGATTGCGCCAAGGAGCACGCCGCTGCGCTCCAAGTCAGGCGGCGTGAGATTGTAATGGCGACGGGCTCGCACGCGGGCGAAGGTTGCCAGCGCTGGAAACAGGGAGGGTAACGAGGCGCCGGCTGGCAGGCAACCATCAAGGCGGAATTCATCAGCGCTGCCGCGCTGGTCAGAGCACAAGGGGCGAGGGGTATTCCGCGTTCTTTCGTCTCCAATCACCTTCACCGTGCCGCCAAGCACTTCAGCTCCAATCATGGCAAGCAATGACCCCGGGGCTTTGCTCTCGGAGATCACCTTGCAATCGAGCTTCACGCCTTGAGGCGATCCGACCCAGCGGTTCAACATGGCTTCCACTACTCTACCGGCCGCAGAGTCCAAGTACTGGTCGGCGAGCTGCCGGTCCAGAGCGGCCGGATTACGCCTTAACCAGCTCAGAGCTTCGGCGATATGCGTTTGCTGCGCGGGCGTCACGTCGAAACGACTGAGGGTGACAGAAAGGAAGATGGCAGCGGGGCTATGGGCGACGACCTCGGCCACGGAACTAAATGAGCGCGTCAATCGTGAAGGCCGAGTTAAACTGAGGGCCAAGCCATCAGATGGGAGACTGGGTCGAGCGCTCGAAAAGCCAAATGGAGCAGCCTGCGGCGCCACCAGCCGAATCCTTTCTGTCTCGAATGAAACGGCGTAACCAGAGTTGAGTTCGGGAAGTGGCTCATCTTCCACGTTTCTGGCCACGAATCGAAAAGCCGGCTCGCTGGCCAGCACCAAGAGCAGATTCTGGTGCAATGACCTGGCCTTGAACAATGCCTCGGATTTCGAGGCGGCGTCCCGTATCCAGCCGTTGATGCGCCAGGAGAAGTCCATGGTCCCGCCGCCACCGAAAATGAATTCGACCGCAGCTTCACCGTCCAGAGCGTGAAGCAAACGGGATAGCCGACGGTCGGCGCTTCTGGAAGCCTCCTGGGACGAGTGGTTTAGCAGGCTGCATCCGTTCAGAGCCACGCCGGACAGTTCAAAGGCGACCTTTGTGTCAAATCGTCCGGTCTCCAAATTCTCGGTGAGCGCAACCCCATCGTGGCGGTCCCATTCGACACCTGCAACCCGGACTGGCTGTTCAGGAACCGCTTCCTTCGGCGCATTGGATGTGTCTGGAAACGAAAGCGGTGACTCCAGTGTTTTCATAAGTCCAGTTTCGCTGCCGTTTGACTCTTCTGCAGGTCCAGGTCCACGGCGAGCGATTCAAGGCGCCCCACGAGCATCCATTCAGCGACCACCGCGACGAGAACCCGGCGAGTGAGGGGCACCGCCAGAACTCGGCGAGTGAGGGGCACCGCCAGAACTCGGCGAGTGAGGGGCACCGCGAGAACCCGGCGAGTGGGGCGCACCGCGAGAACCCGGCGAGTGAGGGGCACGGCGATCAAGATGACGGTCAGGGCCCGCATTGCCAGCGCGGCGAGGCCGGCCCCCAGGAGAAGGAGCAACCAGCGGCGAATCGAGAAAATGGTTGTGGTCATACGTCAATGGTGGTCGTCGTGCGGGTGCCGCCGTCGGCGGGCAGTTTGGTGTGGAACAACCGGGCCCTAGCACAAGGAGTTCTGCGAGGACGAGCACAAGCACGTCGCGCACCAGGCTGCGGAGCAATCGAGGACGATCTGGGCTGGGGCTGGTCATAGCACTATTGGGCGGGGGGTTGCTTCGCCTGGTGGCGGAATGGCAACCGCTCACGCAGGCGGCCGTCCAGCAGCCAGTCGAGAACGACGCAGGACACGAGCGCGAGGCCGACCCACTTGAGGGCCTTCTTCCAAAACAGCATATTGAAGTTATTGTTCATGGCGTGAGTATCGCAGACCGGTGGGGAGCATTGATGGTATCGGACGTCCGCGGACGGTAGCGGAAAGTGCCTCCCCGGTGGCGAGGCTGAAGAGGGTAACGGGCACGGCGGCGGCGAAAGCTGAGGCGGTTCTTTTTCATCTGGCGGCTTACCACAGACTCCTGCGGCCTTTCCTCTCGATCCAGGCGAGCAGGTGCCTTGCAGCGGCGTAGCCGAGGAGCAGGAGCACCGCGTACACGAGGAGCCGCTGGTAGCGCGGGAGGGTTGAGCGTTGCTGGCTGGGATTCATTTCAGTGTTCATTTGATTTCTGGGTTTAGGGTTTCCGGTCCTGGCTACGAGCTTCGTTCATTAAACATGCTGTCAGGATAAACGCCTTCTGGGCGCTTATTGGACGGGCGGACGTCGGGGAAGGTTCGCAGGACGAGGGTGCTGTCTTCGGGTGGCCATACCCCGCAGGCTGGCCTTGGGCAAGAGGCGGTGTCGCTCTGGATGCCGTCGAGCGGAGCGGCCGGCCGCACCGCAACCGGCCAGCCCCTGCTGTGGAGGAAACGCACGTTTAGCTTCATGGTGTGAAGCTTACGAGCAAGCCGCCCGAAGCGTGGAGTATGGGACCTCCGGGAAGGTTCCGCGCAGGAATGGGCCGACTGAATCAGCCAGTGATCGTGACCCTGGAGGGAGGCAGATGGAGGGAGAAGTGCCCGGCTTGTGGAAGGAGGCCAGTGAGACCGATCACGTTGGGGCCGATATCCTTGAGCTTCTCCTTCAGTTCATTCTTCATCTTGATGCAGAACCGCTCCATTTGAGTGTAGTCCAAGCTCATGTCCTTCAACTCAGAAGCCCCACGCCAGTCCGTAAAGTCGCTGGGATTCTGCTCGCTGTAAAGCCGCTTACAGAACTGGTTGAAGTCGGCGAAAGCGGCGGCGTAGTTCGGGAGCTCGGGCGCTTCGGCTGCGGCTCTCTCAGCAAGGAATAGCAAGTACGCGTGTTGCCTGACGGACGTGGGGATCGCGATGCCGTTGACCTTCAGGCTCAGTCGGGAGCGGGAAATGGCCAAACGCACATTTTGCCGCGCGTGCTCTCTCGCCTCGTTCTGACACTCCCGCACCAGCCGGCTGTAGCTCCATTTCTTCTTCAGGTCCCGCTCGAAGAGGTTGCGGAGCGCCACGAAAGGAATCTTGCCGAGCTGAATGTTCGCGGTCTCGCTGCTCGCGGAGACGGGCGCTCCCTCGCGGTCGGTCCCTCGGTGGATTACCGCTGCGGCTGGCGGAAAGTAGAATCGCGGCCTGAGTCCACGCGAGTCGAACGGATCGTTGATGAGGACATGAGTGAGCAAATCGTCTTCCTTGGCCAGAAGCGACATGACTGCGAACAGCAGGGCGCTCATGGTCTTTCGCCCGCCTGCCACCGATGCCACCAACCGCACCTCGTCGTCCATCGCCAGCCCGCGAACCGTTTCCGTGATAAAGTCCGCTGCCGCCATGTTTTCCTCCTCAGACCCGATGTCGGCCAGCTCGCGGGTGCGCCTTAGCTTTGGATCAAAGATGGTGAAGACGCGGATGTCGTGGGGCGTTTGGCCAAAATGCAAGCGACCGGTCAGGTCATGCCCGAGACCTTCCAACCTGCTGCGCAACTGATCCCAGACGCAGTTCTCGGGCGGTGACAGGAGTTCCTTTACCAGTGTCTCACGCCCCACAGTCGTGGTCAGCACAACAACCCGGTGTGGGATAATCGGAGGCGTCTCTTTTGCGAGCGCCCAGACGGTTTCAGTCAGGACGGCGGGAGACTGCCCGGTGACACTCAGCAAGACGATCTGGCCGCCCTCAGCGGATTCATGCGAGGGGGTTTTGCGAATCTTGGATTTTCCAGTAGCTTTCATACTTCAGTGTGGGTTGTGGTTAAAAATCTCGAAGCAGGGTCCGCCATTCGATTTCAAGATGCAGGATCATGAGTGTGCGAGGGCCAACTGCAAGCGCTTTCCAGCGATGCCTGTGACGCGAACGTTCAAGGTCGCGCCGGGAAGCAGCAATCCAAGACTGGGTGAATCCTTGATGGAGAGGCTCCCTTCCCAAGATTTGCCTGCGTGGTTTATCTGAAAATCAAGAGTCTTTCCGTTGCGCCGGCTCCGCACGAAATTAGCTTCCTGAATGGTGCCCTTTAATTCCGGCGGCGGCGAACCAGGAGCACTTTGGATCGTCGGAGCAGCACTCGAATTCTCGACCGGCGCCTGAGCAACTGCCTTGGCTATGACCTTCTGAGCGCGTTTCAATTGCTGCTGAAGGGCTGCATTCTGAGTCTTGAGGTCGTGGGCACTCTTTCGGCTTTCCTTAGCACTACGGACCATCTCTTGCATCTTTCCACGCAGCGCCGCGGTTTCCTCAGCAATTCTTTCAGGAAAGGCACCCACTCGTTCACGCAGTTCCTCCAGTTCGCTTTGTTCAGCCAGATCCAACTCGTCCTCGGTAACTGGTGGGATCCACTCCACGAACGCGTCAAAGTTACGAAAATCCTTCAGTCGCAGTTTGGCGAACTCCGTCTCGTACGCTTCATGTTCCTCAACACGGAAGAGCCGGCAGACATAGGCCCGCTCGCCGGCGAAGATGGCAGCGATTCTAAATGGCAGCTTGCGGTTCCCAAAAACGGGAAGCTCACAACCTGGAAAACGATGCGACTGGCCAACGCGCCAGATGGGATTGGTGAAACGGGTGAGAACCTCATCCAATCGCGCTCGGTCCGTGCCCTGTAGCGTTTCAAGCTTGCCTCGGGCCTGCGGCGAGAGCCACAGGGCCTTTCGCCCCGACTGTTCCATTTCCGTCAATGTGAACGCAAGGGGCGAAAGCGTGACATCTGCGCCATCCACCTCCAGCAAGCTCTGGAAATACGCGCGCTCCTCCTCTTGGAATGCAGGAATAAGCTTGTAGAACCGCTCCTCTGGCAACACGCCTTCCTTCCGCAGTGCAGCCAAGGCTGGTCGCGCCCGCCGGAAGAGTTGCAGGTCGAACCCGACCGGCAACGGCGGCAACTCGATGAGAGCTTCCGAAAACTCAAAAACATAGACGGTCTTTACCCGGAACAGCATGCCGACCACCGTCAGAAACGGGACCACGCCTTTGAAGCCGCCAGTCGGATTCAAGACCACACCGCCGCCGTGCCTGCGTTGCGGGTCTTCGACATAACGCAGCACCACTTGGAGAAACCGTGTCAATCCCACTTCGCGCAATCTCTTGGCATCACGAACCTGCAAACCTCCAATGCGTTCCACTGTTGTGCGGACGCCACGCCACTCGTGCTCAATCGTTCGCGACAGCATTTCTGCGCACGCGTGGCCGTCGGCGGTATCTGTGGCCAGCAGCACCACTTCATCGCCTTCGTCCATGCGGAGGCGCTCCAATGAGTTGAGTTCCGCTGACGCGGCGATGCGCCCTGCCGCGGTCGTGAGGTTGTAGCGGGTGAGGCGGTCGGCAATTTCGCGGTTCAATTGCGAAATGTCGTCATCCCAATCTGAAGCTTTCTTTTGGAAACGGCCCAGTTCAGGACAGCCTGCGGCAATGGAAGTGCCTGTGGTGCAGAGGATGGTGCGAGGCATGGCGTCAGTGGGGGTTGTGATTGAAGATTTCTACCGGGCCGGTGATGGGACTTTCGCAGGTGAGCACTTTGGCGCGACCATCCAGCGAGTGGGCGAGGCGCAAGTAAAGCCACACGGGCGCGGGGCCGGTCAGCGTAACGTCCGCGCCGGGCGCGACAAGTTCGCGCACGTGTTTTTCGTACGACGGCAAGTCGGCTAGTTTGACCGTGCATGCCAGGGAGCGGCGCGGAGAGGCTTCGGGTTGGGAGGGTTTCATGGGCGGTGGGGCGCTGAATCAGAAATCAGAAGTTCACGGGGCACCTTGCAGGCGGCGCAGGCGCTCGCGCGTCAATTCCAAGCGATCGGGCGGCACGGGCAGGCTCGCGGCGCGCTCCGCCAGTGTCTCCGGGCGGAGCATTTTCTCGCGCAGCATTACTTGCACGAAGTCCAGGTCCTTTTCTCGCCCGGCCACGAGCTTGGAGGCGGCCAGGTCGTGGACTTCGAGGCACCAGCCGGTGGCGCCGCCGGTGTTCTCGTTGTGGATGGGCACCAGCCGGCCCTGCCAGTCCGGCGGGAGGGTGGCGGTGGTGTCATCCACGCCATGCGCATAGTAGCCGAAGGTCTCATGGAAGAGCGACCGCTCGCCAATGGCGCCGTCAATCTGGATGGAGAGGTCGGGGCGATGGCGCGGATAGATGTCCGCCTCCATTGAACTGAGCAAGGCCGCGGGGGCGTCAGGGAACTGTGCCAGCAGCGCCTGGCTGCCAACGATCACCAACTCGGGCTGCCCGGTGATGCCGCTGGCGGCGCGGATGATATGCTCAAGCTCGACGCGATTCATAGTCTTTGAGAATCGCCAGCCGCTCCTCGGGCGAAAGGATGCCGCAGAAGGGGCTGGATTGCCGGAGCCGGCGCGGGTCTTCGTCGGCGCTCGTAAGCAGGTCAAGAATGCGCGCCAGCGGCCAGTGGGCCAGGATCTCGCGCCATTCGAGGAGTACAGGGGGGACGGCTGCCCGCCGCTGCTCCAGCCAGCGGCCAAGCGTTTCGCGCGCCCGGTCCACCAGAGCCGGCTCGGCGCGCAGCTTTTCTGCGACGGCCCGGTCCAACGCCAGGCTGCGCTGATCAATCCATTCGTGCGAGCGCATATCTCACAAAATTAGGTCCGCCAGCCGCCGCCGGCAATACGCAGTTCACTTCGGGTCATGGTTGAAGATCTCCACCGGGCCGGTGACGGGGGAATCATAGAAGAGCTTCCGGGCGCGCCCGTGCAACGCATGGGCCAGCCGCAAATAGAGCCAAACCGGGCCGTTGCCACTGAGGGTGACATCAGCGCCGGGTGGCGCGAGTTCTGTGGCGCGGGCCTCGTAAGCCGGGAGGTCAGCCAGTTTGGCGGTCCCGGTGGCGGCGTAGAGGGTGGAGAGGTCGAGGGTCATTGTAGTGCGGAGTGCGGGATGCGGAATTGAGTCAGGCGGTGGCGCGGGTGCGGGCGGTGGCCAGAGAGCGGAGCTGGTCCATCGAGGCCGGTTGGTTGGGGAAGAGGAGCGACCGCAAGTCTTGAAGCAAGCTGCGTTTGAATACCACGGCGATGCCGTTGTTGCGGGCGTATTGGAGAACCTCTGCCCGCAGATCGGCCCGGCGGACGCAGACCACGTTGCCGAGCAAGCCGCCGACCTCGCGGACCGCGACCAGGTCCTCCTTCATGGCCTTGGACTGCCCGATCGTGAGTTCGTCCCGAATGCGGTCAAGGAGCTCAGAGGCATCCCGGGTCAAGGGGCGGTGGAGGTAGGGCTTCAAAGCATCGGCGAGGTCCTCGACTGGCTTGCGGTCCTTGCAATCCGCCAGCCAGAGGCGGCCGGCCCAGGTGAAGAGGAGGTCAATCTCGGCGTGGGGCCGGCGCGTGCCGGCGTCGGGCGCTGACTTTGCCTTGAGCCGGAGGCTGCGTTGCACGCGCTGGACCCCAAGCTTGAGCAGGATGGCCGCCGTGCTGAACTCCAACGGGTCACCTGGTTTCTCCTCCCGGTCAGCCTCGCCGACGATGCTCAGATAGCGGCGAGCGTCCTCCCCGTTGAGGAGGCGCTGGGCGAAGTCCTGTTCCGTGAGCCGGCGTCCGCCGTCGTTCAGCATCAGGACCTGGCCGGGCCGTTGGATTTCCGAGGCGTCTAACTGGCAGCGGAGCAGGCTGACGGGGTCAAAGGCGTCGGTGAGCTTGCCGTCCAGCGGCTCGGGACGAGTGGCCATTTCGCCGTCGCGCGGGAGGAACCAGGTGAGTTGGTTGCGGCGCTCCAGGTAGAAGGCCCGCACGCCGCGCTTGGCGGCCCAGCGGAAGGCGGCGGTGGCCATGAGCTTGTTACCACCGGTGAAGTTCAGCAGGCAGTCTGACAAAAGGAGTTGCGCGCCGGTTTGGAGTTCGTCCAGAGCGCGCTCGATGGCGTCGAAGTCAGAGTCAGAGATAAGATGAAGGCGTGTGCCGCCCTTGGGGACAAGGCCCGCGTCGTCAAACAGCCGCTTGAGGCGCTGGGCCGGGCCTTTGGACTCCGCAACGTCCTCGCTATGGAGAAGGAAGAGGCGTTCGGGCTTCAGGTGGGCGACCGCCAGCACCTGCGGCCAGATTTGCTTGGAGGCGAGGGACAGGAGGGTCATGGCAGAGCTACCCACGTCTCGGGTTTGCAACGGTGCCCAGCCAAGGCGCGGCGTGCTTCGTCCAGAATGCCTTGCTCGGGCGCCGTGATGAGCAGGCGCAAGCGACCGTCCAATCGCGCCACTTTAAGCTTGAGGCTGGATGCCTGACGCTCGCGACCCTTGGCGTACCCGAAGACCCAGGCGGCACCGTTAACTGTGTCCGTGGCAGCGGCGCGGAGTTGGTCCAAAGTGGCGCCAACCCCAAGCCCGGCCAGCATCACGGGCCACCGGCAGCCCAGTTGCAAAAGCCGGGAACGGAGTTCCTGAGGTGTCTTGGGTGCCGTGTCGCCGCCAGGCCAAACACTGCCGCCCGATCGGTTGGCCCGGAGACCGAGTGCTCCAAGGAGCAGCCACACTTCAAGGGCGTTCTCCACTTTGCGTTCTATATCCGTGCTGAGATCCCCAAGCCGAGTGAAGACCTCCAAGTGGAAAGTGGCTCCAGGGGCGAAGGCGGCTTGGGGGCTGCCTTGGCCGCCTTCTTTGTGCGGCAGGGTCAGGGGTTTCGGGTTCGCGAGCTGGGTCCGTACCTGGCTCACGCGAAACACGAGTCGGGAGGCGTTGACCTGTCCTCGCAGGCGCTGCCCCATGCGAGTCATGCCGCCAAAGGCTTCTTTCTCTTCGTCGGGGGTGCCGCCGAGGGACCGGAACCACCAGCGGACCATGCCGCGGATGGACGGCACGCGGAGCTCAGGCGTGTCCTGGTAAGCGCCGCGGTTGAACAGCGGTGTGAGCACTTCGATGTCGCGTTGCCAAGTCATAGGTTCAAGTCAGTTTCAGTCCCAGGCGGGCGAGAATCTTTTGGCCGTCAGTTCCGGCCTTCCCGGAGGTGAACGCCTGCCAGTAGGGGTTAGTCTTGCGGAGCCGGGCGCGCTCGTGGCCAGGGACGAGTGCCCCGAAGGCCCGGCGCAGGTCCGGGTCGTCTGGCAGAGCGGCCATCTGGGGCAGTGCCGCCGGGAAATTGTCCTTCGTCGGGAGGCTCCTATATCGAGCTATGAGTTGGTCCGCGGGAGAGGCAGACGGGGCGGCAGCCATCTGAGAGGGTGTGGTTGTGGATGGCGGAGAAGCTTTCTTCCGGCCGAGTTCGAACCACCCGTACCCGGCGGCTGTCTTGGCGCCGACTCCCTTGCGGGTCACGGCGCTTTCGAGCCATTGCTTTGCCTGTTTCAAGAGATCAGTGGCGGCGAGATCGGCGGCGGGTGGAACCCTGTTGAGCAGGACGGCAAAGCCAAAGGAAGACCCGGCTTCTACTGCCGGGAAGTAATTGGGGATTGGGCTTTCATTGTCCTCCGCGCGCTGTCTGCGCCCCGAGTAGTAGTCGGGGTAATGAGGGTTCACCATGTCCACAACGAGAGTGGGCGTGGTCGTCGGGTACGCGGGGAGGAAGCAGGCGCAGCCTTTGAAGTCCTGGGCGCCGAACTCATCCGCGATTTCTCCTGCGTGCTGCACGCCACCGGCCCAGCCGAAGTCCCCGCGCAGATCCTGTGCCCCGTAGCCGAACAGGAGCATGGCCAGACGCAGCAGCCGGAGTTTCTCTTCGCCCTTGGCTTCGCGAACTTCCCAGAGCGCCTGAACACGGGTGATGCCCTTGACGGCACTGCCGGGGATAAGGGGCAACCCAAAGCAACGGTCCAAGGCAATGCCGGCGTTTTCCACTACGCCCCCGGCGAGATTCACCATCATCCGCGAACTGAGCGTGGCTTCGAAGGTGACGACCTGGCCTTGGAATGATTTGGCAATGTCTCCAATGAAAGCGACACTGTTTCGAGTCGCTGCTTGGAGGAGCGGATCAGACTCTTTCAGCGGGACCTCAAACCGCTTTGCTGTTTTCGCCATATTCTCAGCGATCTTGGCTTGCCGCTCGCTTTCGTCTGCCCGTTCCAGCATCTCACCCCGTTTGCCGGCAGAAGGCTCGTCTTTGGCCCGTCTGCGCCTGCGAGAAGCATCGTCGCGAAGTTTGGCGGCGTCACTCAATAACAGGGTACCTCCGCGACTCACAATCCTAAGGAGGCTCCAGCGCCCTGCGTTGTCGAGCTTGCGTGTCTCCGGTTGGCCCCACACTTTGGGTAGCGGGAATCTCTCGTGAAGCAAGCCGCGATTCTCCACCCCGTCAGCCCACTCACCAATTAGCGCCGCCACATTCTTAATTTGCGGTATCATTGTTGTCTCCACCTTCAGGTTCTTTGCGGATAAAGCGCCGGGCGTAGGCAAGCCAGGCCAACGACTCCTCAGTCATTAGCTTTAGGATCTCCGAATCGGCCTCGGAACTCGTCAAAAAGCCGAGCAACAGATCCAGTTGCTGGAGCTTGGCACTGTTTGCCACCTCTGGTGTGTAAGTCTTCGGCAGGAGAGCGATTTGCTCGTCTCGTAAGTGGCGGACTAGAAAATCGAAGCAGGTGTAGAAGCCATTGTCCTCGAAACGCGCTTCTTCCTGTGGTGACGGTGACCCTCCGCTTCTCTTGGTGAATGCCTTTCGCTGGCGGTGGATTTCATCCTCTTGCTTCTGGTATGCAAACGCAGCGGCTGCCAAAAGACCGTTGGCCATTATGAGGGCGGGGAGCTTCTTCACGACGTTTCCCCCATCGCTGTTGGTCTTCTTGGCGTCACTGTCCGCGTAGGCCAAGGCGTTTGCGGCGCGGATTTGTTCGAGATTCTTCATGGTCGCGTTCTCCTTAGCCGAGTTTCACCGTGCAGAATCCCAACCTGGTCGTGCCGTCGCCACCGAACTGGAGCAGCGGTTTCCGGGTGAAGAGGTCAGCTAGCTTGTCGAGCTCGCCGTTCGCACGAGCAAGAGACGTGAGCGGCGCGAAGAAGAGCGCCTCAGCTGGAACCGCCTCCAGATTGAACAAAGCGCCTCTCTTCGCCGTGCCCTTCTGCGGGTCGATGCCAACGTGCTGGCTGACCTCGCACGCAGTCTTCACAAAGTGAGCGAAGTCGCCGTTGCTCAGCAGGACGAAACGGCCTTTGCCAGCCTGCCACACCGGGTCTTCAAGGAGATTGAGCAGCGCCGTCTCCCAATCATTCGGGAACTTGCCCGCGTCGCCGGCGGTACGGTTGAAGCGGTATTCCTCCAGGACAACACCCGTCTGAGCATTGCGCGAGATGGTGACGGTATCGCCTGCCAGACATTTCATGTCCTCGGGTTCGGGTGGAACCTTGAGAGCGTCAAGACCGCCGTGCTCGCGCAGGAATCGCTCCAGGGCCAGCGGGCAAGTGGCGAAGGCGAAGCTGCCTTTGGCTGAGCGGACCGGGAAGGCGAGAATCTTGGCCTCGCCGATGGACACCCGCCCGGCGTTGTCTTGGACGCCGAAGATCGCATCAACGTGCGCCTTGAATTCATCGTCGCGCGCGGCAGTGTCGCGCAGGACGCCTTTAAGACTGCTCCCTGGAATGATCGGAAAACCAGTGTGGCGTTCGCGCTGGATGGGCTGGTCAATGGCGCCGACGCTGGAGCCAGCGCCCACGTGCAGCGGCGTGCGGGTGAACAGATACAGAATTCTAGAGTTGCTCATAGTTTGTTTATACGTTGTTGGTCGTGCGGAGTCAGTTGCCGGAACGTCCGGCGACGTCTTTGTAGAATTGCCAGGTGCCACACACGCCAAGGCCGAAGCCTTTTTCGCCAAGGAGTGTGCTGCGGCGGTTTTTGATGGTGGTAGGGTTTGGCTCGCTGCCGTGCCAGTTCAAGGCCGCGGCGAGTTTGCGGGTTTCATCAGCGGAGTCGGCCTCGAAGTAGTAAACCGCGCCGGCGGGAACAGCCAGCAGCGTCGGCCGGGGTCCATGCCGTGTGGTGAGCGCGGCGACGCTTTCAATTGCCTCGGCTGCGATTTCGTGGAGGCGCTCGGTCCAGCCGGTCATGACGACCGGTTTGGGGACGCGGGCGGCGACGAGGCGGGCTTGGATGGGGCTGACGTCGCGGGCGACGCGCTTTCGCCATGCCTCCCGGGTTTCGCCTTTCTGTTTTGCAGGAATTTCGGATTTGAGGAGAACATCGCCCGGCTTGAAGGGCCGGCCATGGTCCACACCATCAGCCGCGGCGATCCAGTTGGGCAGCCAGCCGCCTGGGCTGGCCTCTGAAACGAACGGATACACCGCGGGGGAGAGCAGCAGCCACTTGAGGCGCCATTTGCCATCCGGGCCGGGCTTCATCGTGTCGAGCTGGAAGACAGGGAACAGCTTGTCGAGGTGAACATCGCCCTGGACGGGTTGAACGCGGCAGGCGCGTTGCTGGCCGCCGCAGAGGATGATGTCATGCGCCGGGAAAAGTTTGTCCATCCCCTCACGGCAATCCCCGTCGGGGTGGTCGAGCGGAAGGCTGGCGGCGAAACCCAGGGCTGTTTGTTGGCCGAGCCGAGTGTCTTCGCGCAACCGAAGGTATTCGGCGGAGTAGATGCGCTCGCCGTCCTGGGTTTGGCGCTCGGGATCTATGCCAATGCCGGTGGTCCATTCTCCCGCATAAAGTTCGTCTGCCGCCCACATTTCCCGCGAGTGGGGGCGCTCGTTGCACAGGGCGGCCTCGATGCCCGCCCTGCTCCACCAGAGCGGAGGCTCGGCCTTCGACGGTTCGCAGGGATTGCCCAGGGAGAATTGCAGGGGTGTTGGAAGACTGCTCCTCCCGTTTTGATCGCGTAGCGGAGCAAGGAACGGTCTTTCGTCGTCACCCGGCACGAAATCAGCAGGCGCGGGAAAGAGCCAGACTGCCCCCCCGTTCGGCCGGACTACGGCAGGGAATGGCCCGGCGGTGCGCAAGGCGCCGAATCGCTGGTTACGCATCGTCTCGTCCGGCTGACGGTTACGCGGTTGGCCATTGGTGGGACGGCGCACGTAACGGTGCGGGTGTTGCCAAAGCCAGCCTTTCTCCTGGAGATAGGCCTGCAACGACTCGGCGCTGCGTGTGGCTTCCACTGGCACGGGGAAAGCGCGATGCAGAGCGGCGTGAACGGCGTCAAAGATGATGGAGGGCTCGGGCCACCGGCCACCGTGGCCGCCGGAGCCAGCGCCGGGTTCCATCGGCCGGCCGTCGCGAAAGAAGAGAACGTCCTGCGGAATTGTGTGATAAGCGGGCATAGGTCAATCTCCCTGTCGGGCAATGAAGGCTTCGGTCAGAAAGAGGTCGAGGAACTCGCGGAGCGGGCGGGCGGCGGGTGTTTCCTCGGCGGCGTCGGGCTTGCGTTTCCAGCGGAAGGCGAGCAACTCGTTGAGGTAGGCAAGGCAGCGCTGCTCGAAGGGTGCGCGCCGGAAGAGGCTGCCGGACCTTTCTGCCTCCTCGTCTTTCCAGGTCTGCCGGCTTATGGCCCACGCCAGTTCTTTGGCCG